>Ga0075356_1000162_pt1 | contig 12114 bp, 10 predicted proteins | sample WestPond_Cattail_FD_120073 | JGI IMG/M metagenome (GOLD analysis project Ga0075356, IMG submission 120073) | Natural and restored wetland microbial communities from the San Francisco Bay, California, USA, that impact long-term carbon... | ecosystem: Environmental > Terrestrial > Soil > Wetlands ... | reverse complement strand
GGTCGGTCAGCGCGCGCCGCCGCCTTGCCGCGCCGCCTGCACGTCGGCACTCAGCCGCGCGGCCGGGGTGTCGGCGGCCACACGGGTCGGTGTCGAAGGCTTCGCGGCCAGCGAGAAACGCTGGCGCCACGCCCCGCTGCGGATCTCGTCGTGCGTCAAACGCTCGACCTCGACCATCGCCAGCCCGCTGATGCGCAGCTTCTGCGCGGCGGCACGACTCAGATCGATCACCCGCCCGGGATAAAACGGACCGCGGTCGTTGACGCGCACGATGATCTCGCGTCCGTTCTTCAGGTTGCGCACGCGCGCGTAACTCGGCAGCGGCATCGTCTTGTGGGCCGCCGTCATCGCGTGCATGTCGTAGACCTCGCCGGTGGCCGTGCGTCGGCCATGGAACGGGTGGCCGTACCACGAGGCCAGACCGGTCTCGCGCAACGGCACGTCGGTGTCGTCGGGCACGTAGGTCTCGCCCTTGATTTCGTAGCTGTGGTTTGGCGGCCCGCTGCTCAGGCGCTGCACGCGCGGCTTCGCATCCTCGGGAGGTGCCGCCACGGGCGGCTTCACCGACTTGGGCGCGACGCTCGTGGCCGGTGGCGCCGCGGGCGGAGGAGTGACCACCGCGGGTGCGGGCGCGGGGGACGACAGTGGCCACAGGCTGCCGCAGGCCGTCAGGCCGGACAACACGGGTGCCGACAGCAGCGCCAGCGCGAAGCGCCGGATCGAGTGCGGGTCCATCGCGCGGCACTGTGCGAGGCCGCATCGCGTACAGGTGTTTCAGCGCGGTGAGAGCCGTGCGCCTTGTGCACAACGCACGTTAGCGGTGTTCGTTACGCGGGCCCATGCTGTGCGCAATCGTTTCAGGCGCAAGCAAAGTGACGCCGCGGCGCGCCGAAAGCGCAAGGGCCACGCACCGCCGGTGCAGGCGATGCGTGGCCCAGTGTCCGCACGATCGTGCGGTCAGGTAATCCGGAAGGTCAACGCACCTTGCCGTTCTTCCAGGCGTCGAGCAGCGTCTGGTAGGCGATGGTCTCGCCCTTCGGCTTCTCGTTGGCCAGCTTCTTCCACGGTGCGCCCTTGTCGCTCAGGTACTTGTTGGGGTCGCCCTTGGGGTTGAGCTTCGGCGCGCACTTGGCCATGCCGGCCCGCTCGAGCCGCGCCATCACGTCGTCCATCTCGTCGGCCAGCGTGTCCATCGCCTTCTGCGGCGTCATCTCGCCGGTGACCGCCTGCGCCACGTTCTTCCACCACAGCTGCGCCAGCTTGGGGTAGTCGGGTACGTTGGTGCCGGTGGGCGTCCACGCCACACGCGCCGGGCTGCGATAGAACTCGACCAGGCCACCGAGCTTGGGGGCCATGTCGGTCATCGCCTGGCTCTGGATGTCGCTCTCGCGGATCGGCGTCAGGCCGACGATGGTCTTCTTCAGCGACACGCTCTTGCTGGTGATGAACTGCGCGTACAGCCATGCCGCCGCCGTACGGTCGGCCGGATGGTCGGCGAAGAAGGTCCACGAGCCGACGTCCTGGTAGCCGTTCTGCATGCCCTGCTTCCAGTACGGACCGTTCGGGCCAGGGGCCATGCGCCACTTGGGCGTGCCGTCGGCGTTCACCACTGGCAGACCCGGCTTCACCATGTCGGCGGTGAAGGCGGTGTACCAGAAGATCTGCTGAGCGATCTGCCCTTGGGCGGGTACCGGGCCGGCCTCGCCGAAGGTCATGCCGGTGGCCTCCTTCGGCGCGAACTTCTTCATCCAATCGACGTACTTGGTCAGCGCGTAGACGGCCGCTGGCGAGTTGGTCGCCCCGCCGCGCGACACAGCCGCGCCGACCGGCGTGCACTTGTCGTCGGCCACGCGAATGCCCCACTCGTCGACCGGCATGCCGTTCGGGATGCCGATGTCGGCGGTGCCGGCCATCGACAGCCACGCATCGGTGAAGCGCCAGCCGAGTGACGGATCCTTCTTGCCGTAGTCCATGTGGCCATAGATCGGCTTGCCGTCGATCGTCTTCACGTCGTTGGTGAAGAACGCGGCGATGTCCTCGTAGGCGCTCCAGTTCAGCGGCACACCCAGGTCGTAGCCGTACTTGGCCTTGAACTTCTGCTTCAGGTCGTCGCGCGCGAACAGGTCGGCGCGGAACCAGTACAGATTGGCGAACTGCTGGTCGGGCAGCTGGTACAACTTGCCGTCGGGCGCCGTGGTGAAGCTGGTGCCGATGAAGTCCTTGATGTCCAGACCCGGATTGGTCCACTCCTTGCCCGGCCCGGCCATGTAGTCGGTCAGGTTCATGATCTTGCCGTAGCGGTAATGCGTACCGATCAGGTCGGAGTCGCTGATCCAGCCGTCGTAGATCGACTTGCCCGACTGCATGCTGGTCTGCAGCTTCTCGACCACGTCGCCTTCCTGGATCAGGTCGTGCTTGACGGTGATGCCGGTGATCTCGGCAAAGGCCTTGGCCAGCGTCTTGCTCTCGTACTCGTGCGTGGTGATCGTCTCCGACACCACCGAGATCTCGTTGACGCCCTTGGCCTTGAGCTTGGCGGCCGCGTCGGCGAACCACTTCAGCTCAGCCGCCTGCTGCTCCTTATTCAGCGTGGACGGCGTGAACTCGCTGTCGATCCACTTCTTGGCGGCGTCGCCGCCCGCGCCGGCCGTGGCCGACGGTGCTGCCGCCGAGGCCGCCGGCGCCTGCGCGGTCGGCTCTTCCTTCTTGCCGCAACCCGCCGCGGCCAGCAGGATTGCTGCCGCGAGCGCTGTGTAGCGCATCTTCATGGTCATCTCCTCACTCTCTCGTCACTTCCCCGTGTGCGGTTTGGGTGACCACGGCCCCGGGGAAGCGTCGGGCCGGATTCACGTTTGACAAAGGCGCCGCTAGCCGCGCCGCATGATCAGCGCCAGCACGGCCATCGAGATCACAAGGCTGATCCACACGCTGGGCTCGGTGCTCAGCGAGAACCAGTCGACAAACTTCTTGGCCAGGCCCACGAACGCCAGGTTGATGTAGGCCGCGCTCAGCAGCCCGATGAACAGGCGATCGCCGCGCGTGGTCGCCAGCGGCAGGAAGCCCTTGCGAAGGGTCGTCGGCTGCTTGATCTCCCAGATCGTCATGCCGATCAGCATCAGCACGATGCAGCTGAAGAACACGGCGACCGGCAGCGTCCACACCATCCAGCTGAACATCACACTCTCCCCATCGCGAAGCCCTTGGCGATGTAGTGGCGCACGAACCAGATCACGATCGCACCCGGCACGATGGTCAGCACACCCGCAGCGGCCAGCGTAGCCCAGTCCATGCCCGAGGCCGAGACGGTGCGCGTCATCGTCGCCACGATCGGCTTGGCGTTGACGCTGGTCAGCGTGCGCGCCAGCAGCAGCTCGACCCAGCTGAACATGAAGCAGAAGAACGCCGCCACGCCGACGCCGGCCTTGATCAGCGGCAGGAAGATGGTGACGAAGAAGCGCGGGAACGAGTAGCCGTCGATGTAGGCCGTCTCGTCGATCTCGCGCGGAATGCCGCTCATGAAGCCTTCGAGGATCCACACTGCCAGCGGCACATTGAACACCAGGTGCGCGAGTGCCACCGCGACGTGCGTGTCCATCAGGCCGACGGTGGTGTAGAGCTGGAAAAACGGCAGCAGGAACACCGCCGGCGGCGTCATGCGGTTGGTGAGCAGCCAGAAGAAGACATGCTTGTCGCCGAGGAAGCTGTAGCGGCTGAATGCGTAGGCAGCCGGCAGTGCCACGGTGATCGAGATGACCGTGTTGATCGCCACGTAGATCAGGCTGTTGATGTAGCCCGAGTACCAGCTGCGGTCCGTAAAGATCGTGCGGTAGTTGTCCCAGGTGAAGTGCTGCGGAAAGATCGTGAAGCTCGACAGGATCTCCTGGTTGGTCTTGAAGCTCATGTTGACCATCCAGTAGATGGGCAGCAGCGCGAAGACGATGTACAGGATCAGGAAGACGCTGCGCTTTTGCATCACACGGCCTCCTTGTCGGCCGTGCCGACGCGCTGCATCCAGTTGTAGAGGATGAAGCACAAGAGCAGGATGATCAGGAAGTAGATCAGCGAGAACGCCGCCGCCGGGCCGAGGTCGAACTGGCCGACCGCCTTCTGCGTCAGGTACTGGCTGAGAAACGTGGTCGCGTTGCCGGGGCCACCGCCGGTCAGCACGAACGGCTCGGTGTAGATCATGAAGCTGTCCATGAAGCGCAGCAGCACCGCGATCATCAGCACGCCGCGCATCTTGGGCAGCTGGATGTAGCGGAAGACGGCGAACTTGCTGGCGCCGTCGATGCGCGCAGCCTGGTAGTAGGCGTCGGGGATCGAGCGCAGCCCCGCATAGCCGAGCAGCGCCACCAGCGGCGTCCAGTGCCAGACGTCCATCACCAGCACCGTCATCCACGCGTCGTTGGCATAGCCGGTGTAGCTGTAGTCGAAGCCCAGGCCCTTGAGCGCGGCGCCGAGCAGACCGATGTCGGCGCGGCCGTAGATCTGCCAGATCGTGCCGACCACGTTCCACGGGATCAGCAGCGACAGCGCCACGATGACGAGCACCGCGCTCGCCTTCCAGCCGGTGGCCGGCATCGACAGCGCCAGCGCAATGCCGAGCGGAATCTCGATCACCAGCACAGCCAGCGAGAAGGTGAGCTGGCGCAGCAGTGCGGCGTGCAGGTCGCTGTCGCGCATCACGCTGGCGAACCACTCGGTGCCGACGAACACCCGGCGCTCGGGCGAGATGATGTCCTGCACCGAGTAGTTCACCACCGTCATCAGCGGCAGGATGGCCGAGAAGGCGACGCAGATGAACACCGGCAGGATCAGCAGCCAGGCCTTCTGGTTCACGGGCTTGGTTGTCGTGCTCATGCGACCAGCACCTCGTCCTTGTAGAAGCAGGTGTGCGCGCCCAGCACGGTGAGCCAGGCGGTCTCGCCGACGCGCGGCGCGGCGGCCTCCGGGGTCAGGCGCGCCTTGATCGTCGCGCCGTCGAGCCGGGCGGTCAGCATCATGTGGGTGCCGATGTCCTGCGCCAGCGTCACGGTCGCCGGCAGGGCGCCCGGCGCCTCGGGCGACGCGATCGCCACGTACTCGGGCCGCACGCCGAGCTTGAGTTCGCCCTCGGGCAGCACGCGGCCAGCCGGAGCCGCGAGTTGGCGGCCCGCCACCTCGAGGCGGCCGGCGCTGGCACGCGCGGGCAGGAAGTTCATACCCGGCGAGCCGATGAAGTGGCCGACAAATGTGTGTGCCGGCCGCTCGAACAAGGCCTCGGCCGAGCCCATCTGCACCGCGCGGCCGCGCGTCATCACCACCACCTCCTCGGCGAAGGTGAGCGCCTCGACCTGGTCGTGCGTCACGTAGATCAGCGTCAGCCTGAGTTCGTGGTGGATCTGCTTGAGCTTGCGCCTCAGCTGCCACTTCAGGTGCGGGTCGATCACCGTCAATGGCTCGTCGAACAACACCGCCGATACGTCGGCGCGCACCAGCCCGCGGCCGAGCGAGATCTTCTGCTTCTGGTCGGCCGACAGGCCGGCGGCGCGCTGATCGAGGTGACGGTTGAGCTCCAGCATCTCTGCAATCTCGCCGACGCGCTGGCGGATCTGCGCTTCGGGCACCTGGCGGTTCTTCAGCGGGAAGGCGAGGTTCTCGGCCACCGTCATCGTGTCGTAGATCACCGGGAACTGGAACACCTGCGCGATGTTGCGCTGCTGCGGTGTCGTGCGCGTGACGTCGCGGCCGTCGAATTGCACGGTACCGGTGGACGGCACCAGCAGGCCCGACACGATGTTCAGCAGCGTCGTCTTGCCGCAGCCCGAGGGCCCCAGCAGCGCGTAGGCGCCACCGTCTCTGAACGTCATCTTCAGCGGCAGCAGCGCGTAGTCGTCGTCGCCCTTCGGGTTCGGCTTGTACGAGTGCGCGAGGTCGAGGTCGATGCGGGCCATGTCAGTGCCCGCCCGGCCGCCCGAAGGGCACTGAGCGCCCCTCGGGGGCCGCGAACGAAGTGAGCTGAGGGCCGTTCATTCAGTTCTTCCTCGCCGGAGCGACCAGCAGATTGCCCTGCTCGTCGAACACATAGGCCATCGCCGGATCCAGATGCAACGTGATCGGCGCACCAAGGTCGAAGCGGTGCACGCCCGTCAGCTGCGCGACGAGTTCGCCGACCGGCGTGTCGACGTGCACGAAGGTGTCGGAACCCGAGATCTCGGCCAGCTCCACGGTGCCGGACAAGGTCACGTCGCCGCCGCGTGCAGTCACACGCAATGCGCTGGCTCGCACGCCGAGCGTCAGGCTGCGCGATGCGGCCGCGGGCAGCGGGATCGACAGCACCGGGCCGGCACGCAGGTGCACGCCCAGGGACGCGGCGTCGGCCGCGATCAGATTCATCGGCGGGTCGCTGAAGGCGCGCGCCACACGCAGCGACTTCGGCGCATGGAATACCGAGGCCGTGGGGCCGTACTGCAGCAGCTCGCCGGCGTCCATCACCGCGGTGTAGCCGCCGAGCAGCAGCGCTTCGGCCGGCTCGGTGGTCGCGTACACCACGGTGGAGTCGCCGCTCGCGAACAGCAGCGTCAACTCCTCGCGCAGTTCCTCGCGCAGCTTGTAGTCCAGGTTGACCAGCGGTTCGTCGAGCAGCATCAGCGGCGCGCCCTTGGCCAGCGCGCGGGCCAGCGCCACGCGCTGCTGCTGGCCGCCCGACAGCTCCGCCGGCAAACGGTCGAGGAACATGTCGATGTGCAGCCGCGCGGCGAGTTCGCGCACGCGCTGCGCGACGTTCTTGTCGCCGCGCAGCTTGAGCGGCGAGCCGATGTTGTCGGCCACCGTCATCGACGGGTAGTTGATGAACTGCTGGTAGACCATCGCGACGTTGCGCTCGCGCACCGGCACGCCGGTGACGTCCGCCCCGTCGACGGTGACACGGCCGTGCGACGGCTTGTCGAGCCCGGCCATCAGGCGCATCAACGAGGTCTTGCCGGCCTGCGTGGCGCCCAGCAGCACCGTGACAGCCTGCGACTGCAGCGCCAGATCCAGCGGGTACAGGTGCGTGCTCGCACCCACCTGCTTGTCGACGCGCTCGAGCTTCAGTTCCATGCCCGTTCCTCGGCGCGACCCGCGGCCCGGTCGGCCGACTGCAGCGGATGCTCGCGCCACCAATCGTCGACTGCGCGGCGCTCGGCGGTGGAGAGGTGAAGCCCGAGCTTGGTGCGCCGCCACAACACATCGTCGGCCGAGCAGGCCCATTCCTGCGTGCGCAGGTAACGCAGCTCGGCCTCGAACAGACTCGGTGCGACCTCAACGCCGAGATCGCTGCCGTCGCCGATGATGCGTTCGACCAGCGCGCCGTAGCTGCGCGCCCAACGCAGCCGCACGCGTTCGGGCACTTGCGGCAGCCGGCGGGCGAGTGCCGACCGAAAGGCTCCGATGTCGGTATCGGGACGGCCGCTGGGCGTGATCCACCTCGACAGATCTCCGCCCGGCAGCTTGGCGCCAGCGGTCCATGACGGTCCGCTCGCGCCGAGCGCAGCGGTCAACTGGTCGGCGGCTTCCTCCGCCAGTTTGCGAAAGGTGGTGATCTTGCCGCCCCACACCGACAGCAGCGGCGCGCCGTCGCGCTCCAGCTCGAGCAGGTAGTCGCGTGTCACCGCCGACGGGTCGCCCGCTTCGTCCTCCAGCAGCGGACGCACGCCGGAATACGACCACACCACGTCGGCCGGCTGCACGGGCTTGGCCATGTAGCGGCTGGCCTGCTCGCACAGATAGGCGATCTCGCTCTCGTCGATGCGTGCGGCGCCGGCCTCGCCGTGCCACTCGACATCGGTGGTGCCGATCAGCGTGAAGTCGCCCTCGTAGGGGATGAGGAAGATGATGCGCTTGTCGGCGTTCTGGAAGATGTAGGCATGGTCGTGCTCGAACAGCTTGCGCACGACGATGTGGCTGCCCTTCACCAGGCGCAGCGACTTCGACCCCGCGACGCCCAGCTCGCGCTCGAGGAACTGCGCGGTCCACGGCCCGGCAGCGTTGACGAGCGCGCGCGCGCGCAGCGTCTCGCCCCGGCCGTCGGCGTGCTGCAACTGCGCGACCCAATCGGCCCCTTCGCGGCGCGCCCGCTCGCAGCGGCACAGCGTGTGCACGCGGGCGCCCCTGGCGGCGGCGTCCATCGCGTTGAGCACCACCAGCCGCGCGTCGTCGACCCAGCCGTCGGAGTAGACGAAGCCCTTGCTGAACATCGGCTTCAGCGGCGCGCCGGCCGGATGGTCGGCCAGCCGCACGGTGCGCGAGCCCGGCAGCAGCTCGCGCCGCGCCAGGTGGTCGTAGAGGAACAGGCCCGCGCGGATCATCCACACCGGCCGCATCGACGGGTCGTGCGGCATCACGAAGCGCAATGGCCAGATGATGTGCGGCGCGGCGCGCAGCAAGACCTCGCGCTCGGCCAGCGCCTTGCGCACCAGCGAGAACTCGTAGTACTCCAGGTAGCGCAGTCCGCCATGGATCAGCTTGGTCGACGACGACGAGGTGTGTGCCGCCAGGTCGTGCTGCTCGACCAGCACGACGGACAGTCCACGGCCGGCGAGGTCGCGCGCGATGCCGGCGCCATTGATGCCGCCGCCGACGACGAGCACGTCGCAGCGGCCTGCGGCTGAGTCAGGGCCGATCGACGGGTCGACCGGGCGGGGACTGTTCAAGCGTCGCGTCTCCTGGCCATCGGGCTATCCGGCTGCACGATGACTTGCGCAACCGAAAGCCCGGCGGCTTCGAATGAAGTTCGTTTTGGTTCGTTTGTGTTCTTATCCATTCGTTTGTAGCGCGAAGCCCGGTTGTTGGCAAGCAGGCAATCCAGCATGGCCGCAGCGAATGCATCGGCTACCCTGCTGCGAATCCGCATCGCCGGCACGCCGCCCGGCGCGATGTCTTGCCTTGCCCAGATGGCCGCTCACGTCCTGCATCCCAATCCCCGCCAGGCCGACATGCTGGCCGCCGTGCGCGAACAGGGCGCGCTGTCGGTCGAGGCGTTGGCCGAGCGCTTCGGCGTCACCATGCAGACGGTGCGCCGCGACGTCAGCCTGCTTTCCGGCGCCGGGCTGCTGGCGCGCTTTCACGGCGGCGTGCGGCTGCCGGGCTCGACCACCGAGAACATCGCCTACCGCCAGCGCGAGCACCTGCACGAGCGCGCCAAGCGGCGCATCGCCCGCGCGGTGGCGGCGCAGGTGCCCGACGGCTGCTCGCTGATCATCAACATCGGCACCACCACCGAGGCCATCGCGCGCGAGCTGCTGCCGCGCAAGGGCCTGCGCGTGATCACCAACAACCTGAACGTCGCCGCGATTCTGTGCGACAACCCCGACATCGAGCTGGTGGTCGCCGGCGGGCTGGTGCGTGCGCGCGACCGCGGCATCGTCGGCGAGGCGGCGGTGGAGTTCATCCGCCAGTTCAAGGTCGACATCGGGCTGATCGGTATCTCCGGCATCGAGGACGACGGCACGCTGCGCGACTACGACTACCGCGAGGTGAAGGTGGCGCGCGCGATCATCGAGCAGTCGCGCAGCGTGTGGCTCGCGGCCGACCACAGCAAGTTCAACCGGCCGGCGATGGTCGAGGTGGCGCGGCTGTCGCAGATCGACACGCTGTTCACCGACGCGCCGCCGCCGGAGAAGTTCGCCGCGCTGCTGACCGAAGCCGACGTGCAGTGCGTGGTCGCGCAACCGTCCTGAGGAGACCGAGCATGACGAAGGAACACCTGCTGGCCCTCGACCAGGGCACCTCGAGCTCGCGCGCGATCGTGTTCCACGCCAGCGGGCGCATCGTCGCGATGGCACAGCGCGAGTTCCCGCAGATCTTTCCGCAGCCGGGCTGGGTCGAACACGATCCGAATGCGATCTGGGAGACGCAGATCGCGGTCGCGCGCGCGGCGCTGGCGGCGGCGAAGCTGACCGCGCACGACATCGCCGCGCTCGGCATCACCAACCAGCGCGAAACCACGGTGATGTGGAACCGCCGCACCGGCGCGCCGATCCACAACGCCATCGTCTGGCAGGACCGCCGCACCGAGCCGCTGTGCGCCCAGCTGCGCGCCCGGGACGGCATGGTCGAGATGGTGCGCCGCGCCACCGGCCTGGTGATCGACTCGTACTTTAGCGGCACCAAAATCCGCTGGCTGCTCGACCATGTGAACGGCGCGCATGTGTCGGCCGCGCACGGCGAGCTGGCCTTCGGCACCGTCGACAGCTGGCTGATGTGGAAGCTCACCAACGGCCGCGTGCACGCCACCGACGTGAGCAACGCCTCGCGCACGATGCTCTACGACATCCGCCACAACGCGTGGGATCCCGAGCTGGCGAAGGCGCTGCACATCCCGGCCAGCGTGCTGCCCCGGGTGTTTCCCTCCAGCCACCGCTTCGGCGAGACCGATCCGCAGTGGTTCGGCGCGCCGATCCCGATCGCCGGTGTCGCCGGCGACCAGCAGGCCGCCCTCTTCGGCCAGGCCTGCTTCAAGCCCGGCCTGGCGAAGAACACCTACGGCACCGGCTGCTTCATGCTGACGCACAGCGGCACACGCTTCCAGGCATCGAAGAACGGCCTCGTCACCACCTCGGCCGCGCAGGTCGACGCGACACCGCAGTTCGCACTCGAGGGCAGCGTGTTCATCGCCGGCGCGGTGGTGCAGTGGCTGCGCGACGGGCTGCATGCGATCAAGAGCAGTGCCGAGGTGCAGGCGCTCGCCGAAAGCGTGCCCGACGCCGACGGCGTGATGTTCGTGCCGGCCTTCACCGGCCTGGGCGCGCCGTACTGGCAGGCCGATGCGCGCGGTGCGATCGTCGGCCTGTCGCGCGGCAGCACGGTGGCCCACATCGCGCGGGCGGCGCTCGAGAGCATCGCGTTCCAGAGCGCGGCGCTGCTGCAGGCGATGGGCCGCGACCTCGGCGAAGCGGCGGCGGTGAAGGAGCTGCGCGTCGACGGCGGCGCCGTCGTCAACAACCTGCTGATGCAGTTCCAGGCCGACCTGCTGGGCATTCCGGTGGTGCGGCCCCAGGTGATCGAGACCACCGCGCTCGGCGCCGCCTATCTGGCCGGGCTCTCGGTGGGCGTCTACAAGGGCCTCGACGAGTTGGCCGCGCAATGGCAGGTTGAGCGCAGGTTCGAACCCGCGATGCCGCGCGAGCGCGCGCAGCAGCTGATGGCGAACTGGGAGCGTGCGGTGCGACAGACGGTGGTCGGCTGAGGGCACGCGCTCCGCACAAGCCCGCCTCGTGGCGGCGGCGCGGTGGTGCTAGCCTCGCGCCGGATCATCACCACAACGAACGAGGAGACCCCCATGAACGGATCGTTTTCGGCGAACCGCTGTTCGCTGCTGGCCGGCGCGTGGCTCGCGCTGCTGGCCGGATTGGCCATCGCCCAGCCGCTGCCGACGGCCCTGCCCGAGTCGGTCGGCATGTCCAGCGAGCGGCTGGACAAGATCACCGCCGTGATGCGGCAGGAAGTCGCGGACAAGAAGCTGCCCGGCGCGGTGGTGATGGTCGCGCGCAAGGGCAAGCTGGTCTATTCGCAGGCTTTCGGTGGTCAGAACAACGCGGCCAATGCGCCGATGGCGCCGGACTCGATCTTCCGCATCTATTCGATGACCAAGCCGCTGGTCTCCACCGCATTGATGATGCTGGTGGAGGACGGCAAGGTGCAGCTCACCGATCCGGTGTCGAAGTTCCTGCCGGCGTTCAAGAACCCGATGGTTAGCGTGGGCAGCTACGACGCCGTGCTCGGCGGCATCGCCTACAAGCTGGTGCCGGCCAACCGCGAGCCGACGATCCAGGACCTGTTGCGCCACACCTCGGGCATCGCCTACGGCGAGCTGACGCGCAATACGCTGGTGCGCGACGCGTACATCAAGGCCGGCGTGTTCAAGCCGACGCTCGACTTCGACGCACGCGAGCTGCCCGGCCCGGCCATGGCCGAGGCGCTCGGCAAGGCACCGCTGGCGCAGCAGCCGGGCACCGCGTGGGAGTACAGCCTGTCGGTCGATGTGCAGGGCCGCGTGGTCGAGGCCGTGAGCGGCAAGCGGCTGGCCGACTTCATGCAGGAGCGCCTGTTCGGCCCGCTCAAGATGGGAGACACCGCCTTCCACGTGCCGGCGCC
>Ga0075356_1000161_pt1 | contig 12153 bp, 12 predicted proteins | sample WestPond_Cattail_FD_120073 | JGI IMG/M metagenome (GOLD analysis project Ga0075356, IMG submission 120073) | Natural and restored wetland microbial communities from the San Francisco Bay, California, USA, that impact long-term carbon... | ecosystem: Environmental > Terrestrial > Soil > Wetlands ... | reverse complement strand
GGTGAAGGGGTTGGAGGTATCGACGGTGGGCACGCGCTGAAAGTTGACATGAGTCTGCGAGAATTGCGGACAGATGTAGTTCACGTAGTCCGGCATGCGGCGCAGGATGGTGTCGGTGACGGCCTCGGTGGAGTAGCCGCGCTGCTTCTTGTCGCGCCACAACTTCTGGATCCACTCCAGGTTGATCACCGGCACCACGCCGATCAGCAGGTCGGGATGGCGGGCGATGTTCACGTCGTCGGTGACCACCGCGCCGTGCAGGCCTTCGTAGAACAGCAAGTCGGTGTCGACCGGCAGGCTCTCCCACGGGGTGAAGGTCCCCGCCTCCTGCTTGTAGGGCGCGGCTTCATCGGCGTTGTGCAGGTACTTGCGCTGCTGCCCGGTGCCCGACTCGCCGTAGCTGTGGAACAGCTGCTCGAGCTCGGCGAACAGGTTGTTCTCCGGACCGAAGTGGCTGAAGTTGTGGTTGCCGGCGCGCTCGGCCTCGGCCTGGCGGCGCTTCATCTCCTGGCGGTCGTAGCGATGGAAGCTGTCGCCTTCGATGACCGCGGCGGTGACGTTCTCGCGCCGGAAGATGGTCTCGAAGGTGCGCGTCACCGACGTGGTGCCCGCGCCCGACGAGCCGGTGATGGCGATGATGGGGTGTCGTTCTGACATAGGTGACGCTCTCTCAGTCCCTGAACAGGCTGCGCGCGGCGAACAGCGGCGTGCCGGCGTCGCGGGCGGCCGGCTCGTGGTGGTAGCGCTCGATGCGCTCGACTTCGTTCTTCGAGCCGAACACCAGGCCGATGCGCTGGTGCAGCGCCGTCGGCTTGACGCCCAGCATCGGCTGGCGTCCGGTGCTGGCGCGCCCGCCGGCCTGCTCCATCACGAAGCCGATCGGGTTGGCCTCGTACAGCAGGCGCAGCCGGCCTGGCTTGCCCGGATCCTTGGTGTCGCGCGGGTAGAGGAACACGCCGCCGCGCATCAGGATGCGGTGCGCCTCGGCCACCATCGAGGCGATCCAGCGCATGTTGAAGTCGCGGCCGCGCGGGCCGGTCTTGCCGGCCAGGCATTCGTCGACGTAGCGCTTGACCGGCGGCTCCCAGAAGCGGCTGTTCGATGTGTTGATCGCGAACTCGTGCGTGTCGGCCGGCACCTGGATGTTCGGGTGCGTCAGCACGAACTCGCCCAGGTTGGGGTTCAGCGTGAAGCCGGCGACGCCGTTGCCGACCGACAGCACCAGCATCGTCGTCGGACCATACAGCGCATAACCTGCCGCCACCTGCGTGGCGCCGGGCTGCAGGAAGTCGGCCTCGGTCACGTCCCGGCCGCTGTCGACCACGTCCTGTGGCGCGCGCAGCACGGAGAAGATGCTGCCGACCGAGACGTTGACGTCGATGTTGCTCGAGCCGTCGAGCGGGTCGAAGGCGAGCAGGTACTTGCCGCGTGAGTAGCTCTGCGGAATCTGCATCGGCTGCTCCATCTCTTCGGAGGCCATGCCGGCGAGGTGTCCGTTCCACTCGTTCATGCGCATGAAGATCTCGTTGCTCAGCACGTCAAGCGGCTTCTGCACCTCGCCCTGCACGTTCAGCTCGCCGGCTGACGGCGGCGGCGCCTGGGTCAGCGAGTCGCCGAGGCTGCCGAAGGCGACGATGCGAGCGATCGCCTTGCAGGCCAGCGAGACGTCGAGGATCAGCGCGTTCAGGTCGCCGCTGGCCTGCGGGTAGCGTCGGCGCTCCTCGATCAGGTAGCGCGTCAGGGTCCAGCGTTTTGACAGCGGCATGGTGATCTTTCCGTGGATGTTCTAGAGCGGCGCGGCGAACACGCGGCTCGCGCGAATGTCGGCCTCGGTCAGCGTGGTCAGGTCGTCGCGCGACAGCACGCGGTCGCGCGCGGCGAACAGGCGACTCGCCTGCCGCAGGCGCGCGCGATCGAGTGCATTGCGCACGCTGCGTGCGTTGGCAAAGTGCGGCTGCGCGGCGCGGCGCTGCAGGTATTCGGCGAAGGCGGCGCGCGCCGCCTCGTCGAGGCGATAGTTCATGCCGGCGAGCATGCGGTCACCGATCTGCAGCAGCTCGTCGCCGGCGTAGTCGGGGAAGTCGATGTGGTGCGCGATGCGCGAGCTCAAACCAGGGTTCGACTTGAAGAAGGTGTCCATGCGGTCCTTGTAGCCGGCGAAGATCACCACCAGGTCGTCGCGCTGGTTCTCCATCACCTGCAACAGGATCTCGATGGCCTCCTGGCCGTAGTCGCGCTCGTTCTCGGGCCGATACAGGTAGTAGGCCTCGTCGATGAACAGCACGCCGCCCATCGCGCGCTTGAGCACCTCCTTGGTCTTCGGCGCGGTGTGCCCGATGTACTGACCGACCAGGTCGTCGCGCGTCACCGCGACGAGATGGCCTTTGCGCACGTAGCCCAGGCGGTGCAGGATCTGCGCCATGCGCATCGCCACGGTGGTCTTGCCGGTGCCGGGGTTGCCGGTGAAGCTCATGTGCAGCGACGGCGCCTGCGCCGTCAGCCCGTGAGCGGCGCGCAGCCGGTCGATCACCAGCAGCGCGGCGATGTCGCGGATACGCTGCTTTACCGGCACCAGGCCGACCAGGTCGCGATCCAACTCGTCGAGTACCGCCTCGACTTGGCTTTGCGCCAGCACCTCGTTCACCGTGGCGGCGTCGGCGCCCTGCTGTGGCGCGTTCTTCGGCGGCGGCTGTTGCGCCGTCGTGCCGGGAATCGCGTACAGCGGCGAGGACATCAGGCCGCCGCCTCGAGCTGCGACTGCGGTGCCAACTCGACACGCATCGCATCGATCACCGCGCGGTAGTCGGGCTTGCCGAAGATCGCGCTGCCGGCAACGAAGGTGTCGGCGCCTGCGTCGGCGACGCGGCGGATGTTGTCGATCTTGATGCCGCCGTCGACCTCGAGCCGGATGTCGCGACCACTCGTATCGATCAGACGCCGCGCCTGTTCGATCTTGCGCAGCGACGACTCGATGAAGCTCTGGCCACCGAACCCCGGGTTGACGCTCATGATCAGCACCAGATCGACCTTGTCGATCACCCACTCCAGCACGTCCAGCGACTCGGCCGGGTTGAAGGCCAAGCCGCTCTTGCAGCCGGCCGCACGGATCAGCTGCAATGTGCGATCCACATGGGTCGATGCATCGGGATGAAAGCTGATCAGGTCGGCGCCGGCCTCGGCAAAGCGCTCGGCCAGCGCGTCGACCGGCTGCACCATCAGGTGCACGTCGAGCAGCGCATGGCTGCCGTCGCCGCGCTGGGTGTGCCTCTTCAGCGACTGCGCCACCGAGTGGCCGATGGTCAGGTTCGGTACGTAGTGGTTGTCCATCACGTCGAAGTGGATCCAGTCGGCGCCGGCGTCGATGACCGTGCGCACCTCGTCGCCCAGGCGGGCGAAATCGGCCGACAGGATGCTGGGGGCGATGCGGTAGGTGGTCATGTCAACCCTCGTAGCGCTGCGCTTCGGGCCGATCCGTCGCGTAGCTGTGCACGGTGTAGCGAAGTCGCCGGCCGTCGACCTCCTGGCGCACCAGGCCGAAACCTGGTTCGCTGGGCGGGCGGTTGACGATGAAACTCATCGCGATCGACTCGACGCCGCGCGCCGAGTCGAAGGCCATCATGCGGATGTAGTGGTTGGGGAACGTCCTGCGGCAGGCCTTCAGCTCCTGCATCACGCCGGCGGCGTCCTGCAGGTCGAACATCGGCATGCCGTACATCTCCCAGTAGGTGTTGCGCGGGTGCGGGTCGTCGGTGTATTCGACGCTCCAGGCATAACCCTTCTTCAAGCCGTACTCGATCTGCAGCGAGATCTCGGCGTCGCTGAGGTCAGGCAGGAAGCTGAACTGGCCCTGCGTGATGCGGCCGACGGGGTTGGTCATCATGGTGCAATGCTCCGGGTCAGGCGACGTTGGGCGTCACGGCGTAGTCGCTGGTGTCGGTCGACGCGTAGTTGAACGACACGTCTTTCCAGGTGTCGAGTGCCTGCTGCAGCGGCGTGCAGGACTTCGCCGCCTGCTGCAGGATCGCCGGGCCCTCGGTCTTGATGTCGCGCCCTTCGTTGCGCGCCTTGACCATGCACTCGAGCGCCACGCGGTTGGCCACCGCGCCGGCCTGGATGCCGGCCGGATGGCCGATGGTGCCGCCGCCGAACTGCAGGATCACGTCGTCGCCGAACAGGTCGATCAGCTGGTGCATCTGGCCGGCGTGGATGCCGCCAGAAGCGACCGGCATCACCTTGCGCATGTCGCACCAGTCCTGGTCGAAGAACAGGCCGCGCGGCAGATCCTGCTTGGTATAGCTGTCGCGGCAGACGTTGTAGTAGCCCTGCACCGTCATCGGGTCGCCCTCGAGCTTGCCGACCGCGGTGCCAGTGTGCAGGTGGTCGACCCCGGCCAGACGCAGCCACTTGGCCATCACGCGGAAGCTCACGCCATGGCTCTTCTGCCGCGTGTAAGTGCCGTGACCGGCACGGTGCATGTGCACGATCATGTCGTTCCTGCGCGCCCAGTTGGCCATGCTCTGGATCGCGCTCCAGCCGATGATCAGGTCGAGCATGATCACCACCGAGCCGAGCTCCTTGGCGAACTCGGCGCGCTCGTAGATGTCTTCCATCGTCGCGCCGGTCACGTTCAGGTACGAGCCCTTGACCTCGCCAGTCGCGGCGCTCGCCTTGTTGACGGCGTCCATCACGTAGAGGAAGCGGTCGCGCCAGTGCATGAAGGGCTGCGAGTTGATGTTCTCGTCGTCCTTCATGAAGTCCAGGCCGCCCTTCAGCCCTTCGTAGATCACGCGGCCGTAGTTACGGCCGCTCAGGCCCAGCTTGGGCTTGGTGGTCGCGCCCAGCAGCGGCCGGCCGAACTTGTCGAGCCGTTCACGCTCGACCACCAGTCCCGTCGGCGGGCCCTTGAAGGTCTTGACCAGCGCCACCGGCATGCGGATGTCTTCCAGCCGCGCCGCCTTCAGCGGCTTGAAGCTGAACACGTTACCGATCAGACTCGCCGTGATGTTGGCGATCGACCCTTCCTCGAACAGGATGATGTCGTAGGCCACCCAGGCGAAATACTGGCCCGGGTTGCCGGGCGCCGGCTCCACCTTGTAGGCCTTGGCGCGATAGCTGTCGCAGGCGGTCAGGCGATCGGTCCACACCACCGTCCAGGTCGCGGTCGACGATTCGCCGGCCACGGCCGCGGCCGCTTCGATCGGATCGACTCCCTCCTGCGGCGTGATGCGGAACAGGCACAACGTGTCGGTGTCTTTGGGCACGTAACCGGCATCCCAGTAGCCCATCTGGCGGTACTTGAGGACGCCGGCGCTGTAGCGCTTCTTGGCGTCGGTGATGACGCCTTCTTCGACGGGTTTGTTCATCTCGGCTCCTTCGGCACCACATCGGACGGTGGCGATTCGAGCCAATATAAGTTTTCACTCAAGTAAGAGCTATTCAATTCTTGTTTGCAATGACTTAAGCTCTTGCTTAATGAAGAACCTGACCATCCGGCAGCTGCGCGTCTTCGCCGAGGTCGCCAAGCACCTCAGCTTCAGCCGCGCGGCAGCAGCGCTGCACCTCACGCCGCCCGCGGTCACGATGCAGGTCAAGGAGCTCGAGGCCCGCGTGGGCCTGCCGCTATTCGACCGCCAAGGACGCGAGATCGCGTTGACCACGGTCGGCGAGTACATGCTGTCGTACGTGCGCCGCATGCTGGCGGTGCTGAAGGACGCCGAGGACGCGGTGGCCCGCTTTAAGGGCCTGCAAAGCGGCAGCCTGACAGTGGGCATGGTCAGCACGGCCGAGTACTTCGTGCCGCGGCTGCTGGCGCGTTTTCGCGCCGAGCATCCCGGCATCGACGTGCGCCTGCGGCTGGGCAATCGCGAGCAACTGGTGCAGTTGATGCAGCGCAACGAGGTCGACCTGGCCATCATGGGCCGCCCGCCCAAGGAATGGGCCACGCGCGCAGAGCCCTTCGCGATGCATCCGCACGTGCTGGTGACCGCCGTCGATCATCCGTTCACCCGGCTCGACCACGTGCCCGCGTCGGCGCTCGCGCACGAGGGCTTCATCGTGCGCGAACCGGGCTCGGGCACGCGGGCGGCGCTCGAGGAGTACATCCGCGAACACCACCTCGACATGCGCGTCGTGATGGAGATGGCCAGCAACGAGTCGATCAAGCAGGCGGTGATGGCCGGCATGGGCGTGAGCCTGCTGTCGCTGCACACCATCGCGCTCGAACTCAGGCAGGGCCTGATCGCAGCGCCCGAGGTCGAGGGCCTGCCGGTGATGCGCCGCTGGCACGTGGTGAACAACCTCGCCAAGACGCTGTCGCCCGCCGCCGAGGCGCTGCGCTACTTCGTGCTCGAGCAGGGCGAGGCCCAGCTGGCCTCTGCGTTCGGCGCTGATGCGGTGCAGCCACCGCGAGCCCGCGCGAAGCGTTGACCTCGATCAGTCGTGCGCGAGGCACGCTAGTCGCCCCGGCATGCGGATCTCCAGGTTTGTCCCTAATCCATGGGGGCGATGTCGGGGGTTCCGCGCATCATCGAGAATCGCCGCCGGACCCGCGCGAGGCGCCACGCCATCGCACCAAGAGATCGATCAATCCCGGAGGCACCCATGCAATCGATACACCGGCTCGGCGCCGGGCTGCTCGTCCTGAGCGCGTCACTGGCGCAGGCGCAGGACGCCAACCTCGCCCGCAACCTGGCGGCCACCTGCGCCAACTGCCACGGCACCAATGGCCGCGCGCTCGGCGACACCGTCAAGCCGCTGGCCGGCGTGTCGGCCGACAAGATCGTCGCCGCGATCAACGACTACAAGAGCGGCGCGCAGCCGGCGACGATCATGCACCAGATCGCCAAGGGCTACAGCGATGACCAGATCAAGCTGATCGCGTCGTACTTCGCGGCGCAGCCGGCGAAGAAGTGAGGAGCACGCAGATGACACAACACAGCACGTTCTCGCGTCGCCGCGTGATCGGCGGCGGCCTGGCGGCGATGGCGAGCCTGCCCTTCGTTGGCTGCGCCTCGATGGGCGGTCCGTCGATCGGACGCGTCGTCATCGTCGGCGGTGGCTTTGGCGGCGCCACCGCGGCGCGCTACTTGCGCATGTGGGGCGGCAACGTCGATGTGACGCTGGTCGAGCGCAACGAGACCTTCGTCTCGTGCCCGATCTCCAATCTCGTGCTCGGCGGCCACAAGCAGATGAGCGACATCACGGTCGGCTACGCCGGCCTCGAGGCGCTGGGCGTCAGGCGCATCCAGGCCGAAGTCGCGGCGATCGACCCGCAGGCGCGCGAGGTGCGCCTGGCCGACGGACGCAAGCTGCCGTACGACCGCGTGATCGTCTCGCCCGGCGTCGACTTCATGCTCGACCAGGTGGCGGGTCTGGCCGCGCCGGCCGCGCAGGAGCGCTTCCTGCACAGCTGGAAGGCGGGCCCGCAGACGGTGGCTCTGCGCCGCCAGCTCGAGGCCATGCCCGACGGCGGCGTCTATGCCCTGGCGATCCCGAAGGCGCCGTACCGCTGCCCGCCCGGACCGTACGAGCGGGCGTGCATGGTGGCGAGCTACTTCAAGCAGTTCAAGCCCAGGTCCAAGGTGCTGGTGCTCGACGCCAACCCCGAGATCACGTCGAAGAAGGCGCTGTTCGAGAAGGCGTTCGCCGACCACTACAAGGGAATCGTCGAGTACCGGGCCAACAACGAGTTGAAGACGGTCGATGCCACCACCGGCACGGCCAAGCTCGAGTTCGACGACGTCAAGGCCGACGTGCTCAACGTGGTGCCGCCCCAGCGCGCTGGTGACATCGCGCGCACGGCCGGACTTCTCAACATGAACAACCGCTGGGCGGGCGTCAACTGGCTGACGATGGAATCCACCGCGGTGCCAGGCATCCACGTGCTGGGCGACGCCACCTTCTCGGCGCCGGCGATGCCCAAGTCGGGGCACATGGCCAACCAGCATGCCAAGGTGGCCGCAGCGGCGATCATCCAGCTGCTGAAGAAGGAGCCGGTGAACGCCACGCCGGTGGTGATGAACACCTGCTTCAGCTTCGTGACCGCGCGCGACGTCATCCACGTCGCCTCGGTGCACCAGTACGACGTGGCCGACAAGACGTTCAAGACCGTGCCCGGCTCGGGCGGCGTCTCGCAGGCTGCCAACCAGGTCGAGGGCCGCAACGCCCTTTCGTGGGCCCAGAACATCTGGGCCGACATGCTGGCCACCTGACACCCACCCCCGAAGCGGCCCAGCGGCCGCCTCCTCTTTAAAGGGGGCTGAGCCCGGACACGAAGAGTCCAGTGGACTCTTCGTGTCCGGCGGAGAGCGGGGCCAGCGCCCGGCGCGGACTGCAAGGCACTCCAGCAGACCGGCGGAGCCGGATCCGCGCTGTCCACTTGGCCGGATCGGCGCTCTATTTCATGCCGCTGATGTAGCTGGAAACCGCTTTGGTCTCGAGTTCGGTCAGCTTGCTGGCGATCGAGTGCATCACGGCGTTGTCGTTGGTGCGCTCGCGCGAGTTGAACTTCTTCAGCTGGTTCTCGAGATACTGTGCGTGCTGGCCGGCCAGCCGCGGCAGCGCGTCGGTGCCGTGGCCGTTGGCGCCGTGGCAACTGGCGCACGCCGGGATGCCCGCGAACGGGTTGCCGCGCTGGAAGATGAACCGTCCCACCTGCGCGAACTCGACGTCGTCGGCCACGTGGGCGATCGGCTGGCGCGACTCGAAGTAGCGTCCCAGGGCCGCGAAGTCCGCAGGTGAGAGGTCCTCGACCATCGGGCGCATCGTGTCGCTCTTGCGACGTCCCGATTTGTAGTCGGCGAGCTGGCGCGCCACATAGTTCGCATGCTGGCCGGCCAGCCGCGGAAACACCGGGCTCGAACTCTCGCCGTCGGTGCCATGGCAGATGAAGCACTTGCCCTCCACGATCTCCTTGGCGCGCTCCGCATCCGACGCGGCGCAGGCAAGGGTCGGGACCAGCAACGCCCACGCCAACCACACACCTGCACGCTGCCGCATCACATGTCCCTCCAAAATGAACGCGAGTGTCGGCGAATCATCGGGGTGCGAACACCGCAACGACTACGAACCGACTGGCGCAAGACCGTGATGAGGAGCGTGCCTGGCGCACACCTTCGCCACACTACCCACATGGGCTATCGAGCATCACCCTTAGCGGTAATAGACGCCATCGCGTCCCTACCCCGTAATAGGCGCTGCCGCGGGGCCGCGTCGGAGTGCTACGTGTGCGCCGACAAAGGATACTGGGACGAGACTTGCGCAGGAGACACGCATGCATTTCGACAAGGAGTTCGACGCCTCGGGTTTGGCCTGTCCGATGCCGATCGTCAAGACCAAGAAGTCGCTCGCCGACATGAGTTCGGGGCAGGTGCTGCGCGTGATCGCCACCGATCCGGGATCGGTGTGCGACATGCAGGCGTTTGCCGAGCAGACCGGCCACACGCTGCTGTCCTCGGGCACCGAGAACAGCAAGTACGTCTTTCTGCTGAAGAAGGCCTGATCGCCAGGCACCCGGTACCACAGGAGATCCGATGGCCGCGAAGAAGATGGCGATCATTGCCACCAAGGGTGCGCTCGACATGGCCTACCCGCCATTGATCCTGGCATCCACGGCGGCTGCGCTCGGCTGGGAAGTGCAGGTGTTCTTCACCTTCTATGGCCTGCAGTTGCTGCGCAAGGACCTGTCGGGTATCGCGATCAGCCCGATTGGCAACCCGGCGATGCCGATGCCGGTGCCGATGCCGGTGATGGTCGCCGCGCTGCCGGGCATGGAGGCGATGGCCACCTCCATGATGAAGGCCAAGATGAAGAAGAAGGGCGTCGCCTCGCTCGAAGAGCTGCGCAGCGTGTGCCAGGAGTCCGACGTGAAGTTCATCGCCTGCCAGATGACGGTGGACTTGTTCGACTTCACGAAATCCGACTTCATCGACGGCATCGAGTACGGTGGTGCGGCGACCTTCATGAAGTTCGCCGGCGAATCCGACGTCTGTCTGTTCATCTGACGCCGTAGTCGATGGCCGCGAACGCCAGCTCGCTCGCCACGGGGGTCGTCTGGGGCGGCTTCGCGCTCGCGTTCGTCTTTGGCGCGATCGCGGCCCGCACCAACTTCTGCACCATGGGCGCGCTGTCCGACATCGTCAACATGGGCCACTGGGGCCGCATGCGCATGTGGATGCTGGCGATGGCGGTGGCCATCGTCGGCGCCGGCGCGCTGGCGCTCGGCGGCCAGTTCGATCTGTCGAAGTCGGTGATGCAGCGGCCGGTGCTGCCGTGGCTGTCGCTGCTGGCGGGAGGCTTGAGCTTCGGCATCGGCATGACGATGGCCGGAGGCTGCGCCAACAAGAACCTGGTGCGCGTGGGCGGTGGCAGCGTGCGCTCGATCGTCGTGCTGGTATTCCTGGCGATCGCGTCGTACATGACGCTCAAGGGGCTGTTCGGCCAATGGCGCGCGAGCTGGCTCGATCCGGTGGCGATCAACCTCGGCGAGCTGGGCTGGAAGGACCAGAGCCTGGGCACCGCGCTGGCCCGCGCGACCGGCCTCGCGCCGCAGACGGCTGCCATCGGCGCGATGGCGGTGATGGCCGGCGCGCTGCTCGCCTTCGTGTTCAAGGACAAGCGCTTTCGCGGCAACGGCGTGCAGATCTTCGGCGGCGTGGCGCTCGGTGCGCTGGTGGTCGCCGGCTGGTATGTCAGCGGGCACCTGGGCTACGGCGAGAACCCCGATACGCTGGAGGACAGCTTCTTCGGCACCAACTCGCGCACGATCGAGTCGATGAGCTTCGTCGGCCCGCTGGCGTATTCGCTGGAGCTGCTGCTGCTGTGGACCGACAAGTCGCTGCACGTCACCTTCGGCATCGCCAGCGTGATTGGCGTCGCGCTCGGCTCGGCGGCCTATGCCCTGTGGTCACGCAGCTTTCGCTGGGAGGGCTTCGCCTCGCTGTCGGACCTGCGCAACCAGCTGGTCGGCGCGCTGCTGATGGGCTTCGGCGGCGTGACGGCGCTGGGCTGCACGATCGGCCAGGGCCTGACCGGCATCTCCACACTCGCGCTGGGTTCGTTCATCGCGCTGGCCGGCATCGTGATCGGCTCGGTGGCGATGCTGAAGTACACGTTGTGGCGCGAGGAGCAGGCGGCCTGAGCGGCCCCTCGTCGCGGCATCGACGAGCCCGCGGCTACTCGGCCATGCCGCTGTTGCCGGCCATGCCGATCAGCTTCGGCGTGTTGACACGCCGCGGCTTGATCCGCCCGCCCTGGTTCTTGAACCACGCCTCGACCACCTCCCACACGGGCTTCGCGCCGGGCGCGTTCTTCGCCTCCTCGGCCACCGGCGCCCAGCCGGCGACCTTGTAGGTCTTGCTCGCCTCGACCGGCTTGTCGCCCAGCCGCATGTCGCTGACGCGCGAACCCATCTTCGCGTTCGGGTCCATCGTGTAGGTCAGGCCGCCCACACGCACCATGTCGCCGCCCTGCTGGTAGTACGGGTCGGGATTGAAGAGGTTGTCGGCCACGTCTTCGAGCACGGTCTTGATCGTCTCGCCGCTCATCGGTGTCAGCGTCGCATACGGGTAGGTGATCGCCAGCTGGTCCATCAGCAGCTCGCGCGTGATCGCCTCACCCGGTAGCAGGCTCGTGCCCCAGCGGAAGCCTGGCGAGAACGCGAGGTCCGCGCCTTGCACATCGATCAGCGCGTCGCAGATCAGCTGGTCCCAGCTGCCATTGAAGTTGCCGCGGCGGTACAGCAGGCCGTCGGTGACGGCGAGCTTCTCGTCGAGCCGGGCGGCATGCGGCGCGCGCAGCCTGGTGATCAACGCCTGCATCGCGGCGTCAGGTGCCAGCGCGTCGGAGAAGACCGGCAGCAGCTTGTAGCGGAAGTCGGCGACCTTGCCGCCCTGCACCTGCAGGTCCATCACACCGAGGAACTTGCCGTTGCTGCCGGCGTTGGTGACGAGCGTGGTGCCGCCGGGGTTCTTCACCGGCACCGCCACCGGAACGCCATCGTGCGTGTGGCCGCCGAAGATGGCGTCGACGCCGCGTACGCGCGAGGCCATTTTGAGGTCGACGTCCATGCCGTTGTGCGAGAGCACGACGACCACCTGCGCGCCCTTGGCGCGCGCCTCGTCGACCACCTTCTGCATGTTGGCGTCCTGGATGCCG
>Ga0075356_1000160_pt1 | contig 12176 bp, 24 predicted proteins | sample WestPond_Cattail_FD_120073 | JGI IMG/M metagenome (GOLD analysis project Ga0075356, IMG submission 120073) | Natural and restored wetland microbial communities from the San Francisco Bay, California, USA, that impact long-term carbon... | ecosystem: Environmental > Terrestrial > Soil > Wetlands ... | reverse complement strand
CGTCAATCAGAAGGGCAAGGCCAAGCGCTTCGGGCGCTCGGTGGGCCGCCGCGACCACATCAAGAAGGCTTATGTGTCGCTGAAGGCCGGCCAGGAGCTCAACTTCTCCGGGGAGGCCGCTTAAATGGCCGTCATCAAAGTCAAGCCGACGTCGCCGGGCCGCCGCGCGGTGGTCAAGGTGGTGCACAAGCATCTGCACAAGGGGGACCCCGAGGCGTCCCTGCTCGAGCCGCAGAAGCAGAACTCCGGCCGCAACAACAACGGCCATATCACCATCCGCCACAAGGGCGGCGGGCACAAGCACCACTATCGCGTGGTCGACTTCAAGCGCAACAAGGACGGCATTCCGGCCAAGGTGGAGCGCGTCGAATACGACCCCAACCGCACGGCGCACATCGCGCTGCTGTGCTACGCGGACGGTGAGCGCCGCTACATCATCGCGCCGCGCGGGCTCGAAGTCGGTGCCACACTGCTGTCGGGCGCCGAGGCGCCGATCAAGGCCGGCAACTGCCTGCCGATCCGCAACATCCCGGTCGGCTCGACGATCCACTGCGTCGAGATGCTTCCGGGCAAGGGTGCACAGATGGCGCGCTCGGCCGGCACCTCGGTCACGCTGATGGCGCGCGAAGGCACCTACGCCCAGGTGCGGCTGCGCTCGGGCGAGGTGCGCCGCGTGCACATCGACTGTCGCGCCACCATCGGCGAGGCCAGCAACGAAGAACACAACCTGCGCCACTACGGCAAGGCCGGAGCGATCCGCTGGAAGGGCATCCGACCCACCGTGCGCGGCGTGGCGATGAACCCGGTCGACCATCCGCACGGCGGTGGCGAGGGCCGTACCGGTGAAGGGCAGCCGCAGGTGTCGCCGTGGAACACCCTGACCAAGGGCTACCGCACCCGCAAGAACAAGCGCACGCAGACGTTCATCGTCTCGCGTCGCAAGAAGTGAGGCCGTAAGACATGGCACGTTCACTCAAGAAGGGTCCATTCGTGGACCACCACCTGCTGGCCAAGGTCGATAAGGCCTCAGCCAACAAGGACAAGAAGCCGATCAAGACCTGGTCGCGTCGCTCGACGATCCTGCCCGACTTCATCGGGCTGACGATCGCCGTGCACAACGGCAAGCAGCACGTGCCGGTGTATGTGACAGACCAGATGGTCGGCCACAAGCTCGGCGAGTTCGCCGCGACCCGCATGTTCAAGGGTCACCCGGCGGACAAGAAGGCCGCGAAGAAGTAAGGACACGATCATGGAAACCAAATCGATCGTTCGCGGCGTGCGCCTGTCGGCCGACAAGGGCCGGCTGGTCGCCGACCTGATTCGCGGCAAGAAGGTGGACCAGGCGCTGAGCATCCTGACCTTCACGCCACGCAAGGCGGCCGGCATCGTGAAGAAGGCGCTCGAGTCGGCCATCGCCAATGCCGAGCACAACGACGGCGCCGACATCGACGAGCTGAAGGTCAAGAGCATCTACGTCGAGCAAGGCGCCACGCTGAAGCGCTTTCGCGCGCGCGCCAAGGGCCGCGGCAACCGCATCAGCAAGGGCACCTGCCACATCTACGTGACGGTCGGCAATTAACGAGGCAGCACAAGACCATGGGACAAAAGATCCATCCGACCGGCTTCCGCCTGCCCGTCACCCGCGCCTGGTCGTCGCGCTGGTACGCCGGCAGCCGCAACTTCGCCACCATGCTGGCCGAAGACCTGAAGGTGCGCGAGTACCTGAAAAAGAAGCTGAAGAACGCCGCCGTCTCGCGCATCCTGATCGAGCGCCCGGCCAAGAACGCCCGCATCACGATCTTCTCGGCCCGTCCGGGCGTGGTGATCGGCAAGAAGGGCGAGGACATCGAGCACCTGAAGGCCGAGCTGGCCCGCATGCTGGGCGTGCCGGTGGCGGTGAACATCGAAGAGGTGCGCAAGCCCGAGATCGATGCGCAGCTGATCTCCGAATCGATCACCCAGCAGCTCGAGAAGCGCATCATGTTCCGCCGCGCGATGAAGCGCGCGATGCAGAACGCCATGCGCCTGGGCGCACAGGGCATCAAGATCATGAGCGCCGGCCGTCTGAACGGCATCGAGATCGCACGCACCGAGTGGTATCGCGAGGGTCGCGTGCCGCTGCACACGTTGCGCGCCGACATCGACTACGGATTCTCTGAGGCCAAGACCACCTATGGCGTCATCGGCGTCAAGGTGTGGGTCTACCGTGGCGACAACCTGGGCCGTGCCGACGCGCCCGGGGCCGCCAAACCCGAGGCCACCGAAGAAGAGCGCCGTCCGCGCCGCACCGCGCGTCCGGGCCCTCCCGGTGCACCGGCTGGCCGTGGTCGACCGGGCGACCGCCCGGCACGTGCCGAGCCGGCCGAAGTGGCCAAGCCCGCCGACGGCGCGCCTGCTGCGCCGAAACCGGCGGTCAAGCGCGTGCGCAAGGTCGTCGCCGCCAAGACCGACGGCGGCACCAAAGGAGAATAAGCATGCTGCAACCCGCACGCCGCAAGTTCCGCAAGGAACAGAAGGGCCGCAACACCGGCGTCGCCACGCGCGGTGCGAGCGTGTCCTTCGGCGAATTCGGCCTCAAGGCCACCGAGCGCGGCCGACTCACGGCGCGCCAGATCGAGGCTGCACGCCGGGCCATCTCGCGCCACATCAAGCGCGGTGGCCGCGTCTTCATCCGCATCTTCCCCGACAAGCCGGTCTCGCAGAAGCCGGCCGAGGTGCGCATGGGCAACGGCAAGGGCAACCCCGAGTACTACGTCGCCGAGATCACGCCGGGCAAGGTGCTGTACGAGCTCAACGGCGTGCCCGAAACGCTGGCGCGCGAGGCGTTCCTGCTGGCCGCGGCCAAGCTGCCGCTGCGCTGCACGTTCGTGACCCGCCAGGTCGGCGCCTGACAGAGGATCATCGCGATGAAAGCATCTGAACTGCGTTCCAAGGATGTGGCGGCCCTGGAGAAGGAAGTCTCCGACCTGCTGCGTGCCCACTTCGGGCTGCGCATGCAGAAGGCCACCCAGCAACTGACCAACACCGCCTCGTTGAACCGCACGCGCCGCGACGTGGCGCGCGCCAAGACCATCCTGGCACAGAAGAAGAAGGGAGTCGCCAAGTGAGCGAGACCCAAGCTGCCATCAAGAACACCCGTACGCTGGTCGGGCGCGTCGTCAGCGACAAGCGCTCGAAGACGGTGACCGTGCTGGTCGAGCGCCGCGTCACCCACGACCTGTACGGCAAGATCGTCGGCCGCTCGCGCAAGTACCACGCGCACGACGAGAAGGGCGAGTACAAGATGGGCGACATGGTGGAGATCGCCGAAGGCCGCCCGATCTCGAAGACCAAGAGCTGGACCGTGACGAAGCTGATCGCCAAGGCGCAGATCGTCTGATCCGGTGTGCGCCGTGGGGCCATTGCGGCCCGCGGCACCCTCGAGGCCGGCTCGCTGGAATACTGGCGGCCGGCCTTTTCACTGGCAAGGAGACGAAGATGATCAAGGTGGGTGACAAGCTGCCGGCAGGCAAGCTGCAGGAGTTCATCGAAGTCGAGGGCAACGGCTGCTCGATCGGACCCAACACGTTCGACGTGCAGCAGCTCACCGCCGGCAAGACGATCGCGGTGTTCGGCCTGCCCGGCGCGTACACGCCGACCTGCTCGGCCAAGCACGTGCCCGGCTACGTGGCCAAGGCCGAGGAACTGAAGGCCGCCGGCGTCGACGAGATCTGGTGCGTGTCGGTGAACGACGCCTTCGTGATGGGCGCATGGGGCCGCGACCAGAAGACCGGCGGCAAGGTTCGCATGATGGCCGATGGCAGCGCCGACTTCGCCAAGGCGACCGGTCTGACGCTCGATCTGGCGGCGCGCGGCATGGGCCTGCGCTCCAACCGTTACTCCATGCTGGTCAAGGACGGCGTGGTCAAGTCGCTCAACGTCGAAGGTCCGGGCAAGTTCGAGGTCAGCGACGCCGACACGATGCTGCGGCAGGCCAAGGAAGTGCGCTGACGCTTGTGCTCGACTACATCGCCCGCGTTGACAGGCTGACTGTCCGCGGGCGATAATCCGCAGCTTCGCCAGACGGCCCGGTTCACGGGGTCAGCTGGATCCGCCCACCACCACCGGTGGCGGCGCGCCGAGGGCGCGCTTCGCCGGTCGACGGGCCCAAGACTGTACCGGCCGGCGGCCCCTTGCAAAAGGCTGCCGGAAGGGACAAGTTGGGGACACGACATGATCCAAATGCAATCGCGACTCGACGTCGCGGACAACACCGGCGCGAAATCCGTCCAGTGCATCAAGGTGCTGGGTGGGTCCAAGCGCCGGTATGCCGGCATCGGCGACATCATCAAGGTGTCGATCAAGGAGGCCGCTCCGCGCGGCCGCGTCAAGAAGGGCGAGGTCTACAGCGCCGTCGTCGTGCGCACCGCCAAGGGCGTGCGCCGGCAGGACGGCTCGCTGATCAAGTTCGACGCCAACGCGGCCGTGCTGCTGAACAACAAGCTCGAGCCGATCGGCACGCGCATCTTCGGGCCGGTGACGCGCGAGCTGCGCACCGAGCGCTTCATGAAGATCGTGTCGCTGGCGCCCGAGGTGCTGTAAGCGCGCTGCACGAAGGACTGCATCCATGAACAAGATTCGCAAGGGCGACCAGGTCATCGTGACCACGGGTCGCGACAAGGGCAAGCGCGGCACCGTGACCCGCCGCGTCGATGACCAGCACATCGTCGTCGAGGGCGTCAACGTGGTGAAGAAGCACGTCAAGCCCAACCCGCTGAAGGGCACCACCGGCGGCGTGGTCGACAAGACGATGCCGATCCATCAGTCCAACGTCGCGATCTGGAACGCGGCTTCGGGCAAGGGCGACCGCGTGGGCATCAAGCTCGGCAAGGACCCGAAGACCAACAAGGTGACCCGCACCCGTGTCTTCAAGTCCAGCGGCCAGGAAATCAAGGCGTAAGAGGCGAACCATGGCGACCAAGAAACCCGCTGCCGCCGCAGAGCCGTCCGCACCGGCGCGTTCGCGCCTGCAGGCGCACTACCGCGAGAAGATCGTGCCGGACCTGATGAAGAAGTTCGGCTACAAGACCGTGATGCAGGTGCCGCGCCTGACGAAGATCACGCTCAACATGGGCGTTAGCGAGGCGGTCGCCGACAAGAAGGTCATGGACCATGCCGTCGGCGACCTGACCAAGCTCTCCGGCCAGAAGCCGGTGGTCACCAAGAGTCGCAAGGCCATCGCCGCATTCAAGATCCGCGAGAACGTGCCCATCGGCACCATGGTCACGCTGCGTGGCGTGCGCATGTACGAGTTCCTCGACCGCTTCGTCACGATCGCGCTGCCGCGCGTGCGCGACTTCCGCGGCATTTCAGGCCGCTCGTTCGATGGCCGGGGCAACTACAACGTCGGCGTCAAGGAGCAGATCATCTTCCCGGAGATCGAGTACGACAAGATCGACGCGATCCGCGGGTTGAACATCAGCATCACGACCAGCGCGAAGACCGATGACGAGTGCAAGGCGCTTCTCACCGCGTTCCGCTTCCCGTTCAAGAACTGAAAGGCTCGTTGCCGTGGCAAAGACATCTCTGATGCAGCGCGAGGAAAAGCGCGAGAAGCTGGTCGCCAAGTACGCGAAGAAGTACGCCGAGCTCAAGAAGGTCGCCGACGATGCCAAGAAGTCGGACGAGGAGCGTTACGCCGCTCGCCTGGAGCTGCAGAAGCTGCCGCGCAACTCGAATCCCACGCGCCTGCGCAACCGCTGTGGCCTGACCGGCCGCCCACGCGGCACGTTCCGCAAGTTCGGCCTGGCCCGAAGCAAGATCCGCGAACTCGCCTTCAAGGGCGACATTCCCGGCGTCGTCAAGGCGAGCTGGTAAGCCGCGAGCGACAGGAGAACACAACATGAGCATGAGTGATCCGATCGCCGACATGCTGACCCGAATTCGCAACGCGCAGAGCGTTGAGAAGTCGGTCGTCACGATGCCGTCGTCGAAGCTGAAGGTGGCGATTGCGCAGGTCCTCAAGGACGAGGGCTACATCGACGGCTTCGCCATCAAGGCCGACAGCGGCAAGAACGAGCTCGAGATCGCGCTGAAGTACTACGCCGGCCGCCCGGTGATCGAGCGCATCGAGCGTGTCAGCCGCCCCGGCCTGCGCGTCTACAAGGGCCGCCACGCGATTCCCCAGGTGCAGAACGGCCTGGGCGTGGCCATCGTCACCACGCCGCGCGGCGTGATGACCGACCGCAAGGCGCGCGCCACCGGCGTCGGTGGCGAAGTGCTGGTCTACGTGGCCTAAGGCGCGTCGCCCGAGCATTCAGGAGCAATTTGCCATGTCCCGAGTAGGAAAACATCCGATCGACCTGCCCAAGGGCGTCGAGCTGCAGGTGTCGGCCGACAAGATCACCGTCAAGGGAGCCAACGGCACGCTGTCGCGTGCGCTGGTCGCCCAGGTCGGCGTCAAGAACGAATCCGGCAAGGTCACGTTCGTGCCGACCGACGCAAGCGTCGCGGCCAACGCCATGAGCGGCACCATGCGCGCGCTGGTCGCCAACATGGTCAACGGCGTCGCCAAGGGCTTCGAGAAGAAGCTCACCCTGGTCGGTGTGGGTTTCCGCGCGCAGGCCCAGGGCCAGAAGCTCAACCTGCAGATCGGTTTCTCGCACCCGGTGGTCAAGGACATGCCCGCCGGCGTGAAGGTCGAGACGCCGACGCAGACCGAGATCGTCATCAAGGGTGCCGACCGCCAGGTCGTCGGCCAGGTGGCTGCCGAAGTGCGGGCGATCCGCCCGCCGGAGCCCTACAAGGGCAAGGGCATCCGCTATGTCGACGAGCGTGTTTCCCTGAAGGAAACGAAGAAGAAGTAAGGAGCCGCCATGCTGAACAAGAAAGAACAGCGTACGCGCCGGGCCGCCCAGACCCGCGTGCGCATCGCCAAGCAGGATGCGGCTCGACTGAGCGTCTTCCGCTCGAACCTGCACATCTACGCCAACGTGATCTCGAGCGATGGTGCGCGCGTGCTCGCCAGCGCCTCGACCGTCGAGAAGGACCTGCGCACCCAGCTCGGCGCGGCCGGCAAGGGTGGCAACGCAGCTGCCGCCGCGATCGTCGGCCAGCGCATCGCCGAGCGCGCCAAGGCTGCCGGCATCGACAAGGTCGCGTTCGACCGCAGTGGATTCGCCTATCACGGCCGGGTGAAGGCACTCGCCGAGGCCGCGCGCGAAGCCGGTCTCCAGTTCTGAACGTCAGCCGACAGGAATACCCAACATGGCGAAGTTTCAACCTCGCGCCCAGACCGAAGCCAACGACGACGGCCTGAAGGAAAAAATGATCTCGGTGAATCGTGTCACCAAGGTCGTCAAGGGTGGTCGCATCCTCGGTTTCGCGGCGCTCACCGTTGTCGGTGACGGCGACGGCCGCATCGGCATGGGCAAGGGCAAGGCGCGCGAGGTGCCGGTGGCTGTGCAAAAGGCCATGGAGCAGGCGCGCCGCAACATGATCAAGGTGCCGTTGAAGAACGGCACCATCCACCACAACCTGCGCGGCGAACATGGCGCGGCCAAGGTGCTGATGGCGCCGGCCAAGCCCGGCGACGGCATCATCGCCGGCGGCCCGATGCGCGCGATGTTCGAGGTGCTGGGCGTGACCGACATCGTGGCCAAGAGCCTCGGCTCGACCAACCCGTACAACATGGTGCGCGCCACGCTCGACGCGCTGAAGCGCACCACGACGGCCGCCGAAGTGGCCGCCAAGCGCGGCAAGACCGTCGAAGAGCTGTTCAGCTGAACGGCCGAGAAGGAACTCCCATGGCAGACAAGAAGACGCTGAAGGTCCGGCTCGTCAAGAGCCCGATCGGCTGCAAGCAGGCCCACCGCGACACGGTCCGCGGCCTCGGCCTTCGCAAAGTGAACAGCGAGCGCGTGCTCGAGGACACGCCCGCCGTGCGCGGCATGATCAACCGGGTCGCGTACCTGGTGCTGGTGGTCTGACGCCGCCCCCCGAGAGGATCCACCCATGCAACTCAATACCCTGAAGCCCGCCGAGGGCAGCAAGAAGGTACGCCGCCGCGTCGGCCGCGGTATCGGCTCGGGCCTTGGCAAGACCGCGGGCCGTGGCCACAACGGCCAGAAGTCGCGCGCGGGCGGCTTCCACAAGGTCGGTTTCGAAGGCGGCCAGATGCCGCTGCAGCGGCGTCTGCCCAAGCGCGGTTTCAAGTCGGCGCTGAAGCAGTACGCCGCCGAACTCACGCTCGGCGACCTGGAGCGCCTGGGCAAGGACGAGGTCGACCTGCTGGTGCTGAAGCAGGCCGCGCTGGTCCGCGACCGCGTCAAGACCGTCAAGGTCATCAAGAGCGGCGAGCTCAAGCGCAAGGTGGCCTTGAAGGGCATCCTCGCCACCGCCGGCGCCAAGGCTGCGATCGAGGCCGCCGGCGGCTCCGTCGAGCCGGTGCCCGCGGCCGAGTGACCCGCCAGGACACGATCCCGAGACAGCACAGGCGAAGAACGTCGTGGTGACCTCCCCCAACCAGCTGGCCAAGAGCGGCAAGTTCGGCGACCTGCGTCGCCGGCTTGTCTTTCTGCTGCTCGCGCTGGTGGTCTACCGCATCGGGGCGCACATTCCGGTGCCGGGCATCGATCCCGGCCAGCTCGAGCAGCTGTTCAAGGGCCAGCAGGGCGGCATCCTGAGCCTGTTCAACATGTTCTCGGGCGGGGCGTTGTCGCGCTTCACCGTGTTCGCGCTGGGCATCATGCCTTACATCAGCGCGTCGATCATCATGCAGCTGATGACCTACGTGATTCCGACGCTCGAGGCGCTGAAGAAGGAAGGCGAATCGGGCCGTCGCAAGATCACGCAGTACACGCGCTACGGCACGCTCGGGCTGGCCCTCTTCCAGTCGCTCGGCATTGCGCTGGCGCTCGAGGGCTCGCCCGGCCTGGTGCTGGCTCCGGGCTTCGGCTTTCGCATGACGGCGGTGGTCAGCCTCACCGCGGGCACGATGTTCCTGATGTGGCTCGGCGAGCAGATCACCGAGCGCGGCCTGGGCAACGGCATCTCGATCCTCATCTTCGCGGGCATCGCGGCGGGGCTGCCCAACGCGATCGGTGGGCTGGCCGAACTGGTGCGCACCGGCGCGATGAGCATCATCGCGGCGCTGTTCATCATCGCCATCGTCGTGCTGGTGACCTTCGTCGTCGTTTTCGTCGAGCGCGGTCAGCGCAAGATCCTGGTCAACTACGCCAAGCGGCAGGTCGGCAACAAGGTCTATGGCGGGCAGAGCTCTCACCTGCCGCTCAAGCTCAACATGAGCGGCGTGATCCCGCCGATCTTCGCGTCGTCGATCATCCTGCTGCCGGCCACGATCGTCGGCTGGTTCGCCACCGGCGAGGGCCTGCGCTGGCTGAAGGATCTGTCGTCGGCGCTGTCGCCGGGCCAGCCGATCTACGTGCTGCTGTACGCCGGCATGATCGTGTTCTTCTGCTTCTTCTACACCGCGCTGGTGTTCAACAGCCGCGAGACGGCCGACAACCTGAAGAAGAGCGGCGCCTTCATCCCCGGCATCCGCCCGGGCGAGCAGACGGCGCGCCACATCGACCGCATCCTGTCGCGGTTGACGCTGGCCGGTGCGATCTACATCACCGCGGTGTGCCTGCTGCCCGAGTTCCTCGTGCTCAAGTACAACGTACCGTTCTATTTCGGTGGCACGTCGCTGCTGATCATCGTGGTCGTGACGATGGACTTCTGGGCGCAGGTCCAGAGCTACGTGATGAGCCAGCAGTACGAGTCGCTGTTGAAAAAGGCCAATTTCAAGACGAGCTGAAAGTACGCGGGACGACCCCACATGTCCAAAGACGACGCCATCCAGATGCAGGGTGAGATTCTCGAGAATCTGCCCAACGCGACCTTTCGCGTGAAGCTGGAAAACGGACATGTCGTGTTGGGCCACATCTCCGGAAAGATGCGCATGCACTACATCCGCATCCTCCCCGGCGACAAGGTCACCGTCGAGCTGACGCCCTACGATTTAAGTCGCGCCCGCATCGTGTTCCGCGCGAAGTGAGTGCCAGAAGGAGAAGGACATGAAGGTTTCCGCATCGGTCAAGAAGATGTGCCGCAACTGCAAGATCATCAAGCGCAAGGGTGTCGTGCGCGTGATCTGCACCGACCCGCGCCACAAGCAGCGGCAAGGTTGAACGCACGCTGTCTCGCTGAACACTGAAGGATCACCATGGCACGCATTGCCGGCATCAACATTCCCGATCACAAGCACGCCGAGATCGGCCTCACCTCGATCTACGGCGTCGGTCGCTCCACGGCGCAGCGCATCTGCGACGCGGTGGGCATTCCCTACAGCAAGAAGGTCAAGGAACTGTCCGACCACGACCTGGAGAAGATCCGCGAAGAAGTCGGCCGCCTGACGATCGAGGGCGACCTGCGTCGCGAGATCTCGATCAACATCAAGCGCCTGATGGACCTGGGTGCCTACCGAGGCATGCGCCACCGTCGCGGCCTGCCGGTGCGCGGCCAGCGCACCCGTACCAACGCGCGCACCCGCAAGGGTCCGAAGAAGGGCGCCGCCGCGCTGAAGAAGTGAGTCGCCGCCGCACAGCGCCCGTCACCGCATCGAACTAAGGCACGAACATGGCCAAGCCACCTGTCAATACCGCCGCACGCCGCGTCAGCAAGAAGATCCGCAAGAACGTCGCGGACGGCATCGCGCACGTGCACGCGTCGTTCAACAACACCATCATCACGATCACCGACCGTCAGGGCGGCGCGCTGGCCTGGGCCTCCTCGGGCGGCCAGGGCTTCAAGGGGTCGCGCAAGAGCACGCCTTTCGCCGCGCAGGTGGCGGCCGAAACGGCCGGCCGTGCCGCGCAGGAGCAGGGCATCAAGAACCTCGATGTTCGCATCAAGGGCCCGGGCCCGGGCCGCGAGTCGTCGGTGCGCGCGCTGGCATCGCTGGGCATCCGCATCAACTCGATCAGCGACGTGACGCCGATCCCGCACAACGGCTGCCGCCCGCAGAAGCGCCGGAGGATCTAACGACGACACACGGTTCGCCGACGGCGAACGGTGTTCAAGCCCACCGTCTGAGCGCATTCGAACAACACCCCGCCAGACTCGCGCGAACCGCGGTTGACCATCAACCCGGGGTCGCGTCAGACCGATCAATGAAGGACATCAAGTGGCACGTTATCTAGGACCCAAAGCGAAGCTTTCCCGCCGGGAAGGCACCGATCTGTTCCTGAAGAGCGCACGGCGCGCGATCAGCGACAAGGCCAAGTTCGACAGCAAGCCCGGCCAGCACGGCCGCACCTCGGGCTCGCGGACGTCGGATTTCGGCCTGCAATTGCGCGAGAAGCAGAAGGTCAAGCGCATGTACGGCGTTCTCGAACGCCAGTTTCGGCGTTATTTCGCCGAAGCGGAGCGTCGCAAGGGCAACACCGGCACCAACCTTCTGACGCTGCTGGAATCGCGTCTGGACAACGTGGTCTACCGCATGGGTTTCGGCTCGACGCGGGCCGAGGCGCGCCAGCTCGTGTCGCACCAGGCGGTCACCGTCAACGGTAAGGTCGTCAACATCGCGTCGTACAACGTGAAGGCCGGCGACACGATCGCGCTGCGCGAGAAGGCCAAGAAGCAGTTGCGCGTGACCGACGCCGTCAAGCTTGCCGAATCGGTGGGTATGCCCGCCTGGGTGCAGGTGGACGCCACCAAGCTCGAGGGCGTCTTCAAGCAGGTGCCCGACCGCGACCAGTTCGGTGCCGAGATCAAGGAAGCGCTGATCGTGGAACTCTACTCACGATAGCGGGTTGACGGCCTCCGGCCTTCAACTCTTTCCGGAGGTCCCGGCTTGCCGGATGCAGGGACCCGAACTTCGAATCCGGCGTGGTCCGTCAGCCTTATCGGTGTAACGAGCCGAGGGTATTGAGAGGAACAGGACTCGATGCAAACCAATCTGCTGAAACCCAAAGCCATCCACGTGGAGCCTCTGGGGCACAACCGTGCCAAAGTCACGCTCGAGCCTTTCGAGCGCGGTTACGGCCACACGCTGGGCAATGCCCTGCGCCGTGTGCTGCTGTCGTCGATGGTCGGTTATGCCCCGACCGAGGTGACCATCGCCGGCGTGCTGCACGAGTACTCGGCGATCGACGGCGTCCAGGAGGACGTGGTTCACATCATGCTGAACCTCAAGG
>Ga0075356_1000159_pt1 | contig 12204 bp, 10 predicted proteins | sample WestPond_Cattail_FD_120073 | JGI IMG/M metagenome (GOLD analysis project Ga0075356, IMG submission 120073) | Natural and restored wetland microbial communities from the San Francisco Bay, California, USA, that impact long-term carbon... | ecosystem: Environmental > Terrestrial > Soil > Wetlands ... | reverse complement strand
GCGGTCCTCGACCACGGCGATCTCGCGCAGGCACTGCGCTCGAGCATGAGCGTGCCCGGTGTCGTCGCGCCGATCGAGGTCGACGGCACGGTACTGGGCGATGGCGGCCTGGTCGACAACCTGCCGGTCGAGGTCGCCCGCCGCTTGGGCGTCGACCGGTTGATCGTGGTGAACATTGGCACGCCGCTGGCGGGCCGCGACACGCTGGGCTCCGTGCTCGGCCTGACGCAGCAGATGATCAACATCCTGACCGAGCAGAACGTTCAGCGCAGCCTGGCACAGCTGCAGCCGCAGGACGTGCTGGTCACGCCGCAGTTGAGCACGTTGACCGCACGCGACTTCGACAGCGCGCGCGACTTCGTCAGGCTCGGCGCGGACGGCGCACGAGCGGCTGCGACGCAGCTGACGGCGCTGTCGCTCGATGCCACGGCCTACGCCGCCTGGCGTCAGCGGCAGACGGCGCATCCGCCGGCGCCCGCCCCGCTGACCTCCGTGCGCATCGTCGGCACCACGAGCACCAATCCCGAGCGCCTGGCGGCCATGCTCGAGTCGCGTGTCGGCGAGCCGTTCGACGCGGCGCGCGCCGACCGCGACACCCGCCGCCTCGCTGCTGCCGGCGACTACGTGCGCACCGACTACCAGCTGGTACGCACCGAACGCGGCGAGGGCCTGCTGTTCGAGCTGGAGGACAAGCCCTGGGGCCCGCACTACCTGCGGGTCGGCATGGATCTCAGCACCGACTTCAACGGCCGCAGCGCCTTCAACGTCAAGCTCAGCCACAACCGCCACTGGCTGACGGCCAACGGGACCGAATGGCGCAATCGGCTGCAGATCGGCGAGGAGCCGCTGCTTTTCTCGGAGCTCTACCACCCGCTGGCCTGGACCTCGTCGCTGGCCAACGACTGGTTCGTTTCCGGTTATGCCGGCGTCCGGCGGCGCCCGCTGATCCGTTACGAGGCCGACAGCGGCAGCGAGATCGCCGAGTTCAAGCGCTCGTTCCTCGAGGTCGGTATCGACCTCGGCCAACCCTGGGGCGAGTTCGGCGAGGTCCGCTTCGGGCCCTCGCACGTGACGGTGCACACCGCGCCGGTGTTGCTCGGCACCGCCTACACCGGCCCGACAGGCACCTCGCGCTGGAGCGAGGACGGCGTGCGCGCCCGCGTCGTCGTCGACCAGCTCGACTACGCGAACTTCCCGCTCGGCGGCTATCGCTTCGAGGCGCAGGGCTGGGCCGGCCGGCGCGCCGGCGACCTGTCGGGCTCGTTCAACCGCCTGGAGGCGCAAGGCACCTGGGTCGTCACCCGCGGCGCGCAGACGCTGAACCTGCATGCACGCACCGCCGTGGCCAACGGTGGCCGTCCGGGCGAAGTCGGCCGCTACACGTTGGGAGGCTTTCACCAGCTGTCGGGCTACTACAGCGGCCAGCTCGAGGGCAACGACCTACTGCTGCTGCGGCTGGGCTGGTACACGCGGCAGGAGCAGCCACTCGCGCTGACTCGCGGCTACTTCTTCGGCGGCACCATCGAGGCAGGCAATATCTGGTCGCAGCGCTCGGCGATGCGGCTATCCGATCTGCGCACCGGCTTCAGCGTCTACCTGGGCGCCGACACCGGCATTGGGCCGTTGTACCTGGGCCTGACCTCGGCACCGGGCGGCAGCACCGGGCTGGCGCTGTTCATCGGTCGGCCGTGAGCGCGCCCTGCAAAGCCTTCAACAGCACGTCGGGCCGCTCGTGCACGATCCAGTGCGACGCGCCCGGCACGCGCACGACGCGCAGCGGCCTCACCCAGTGCTCCAGGCCATCGAGCAGGCCGGGCAGCAGGGCGTCGTCTGCCAGCCCCCAGACCACGGTCGTCGGCACCCGCACGTCGACCACCGACGGGGGCAATTCGAGTCGGCGCAGCCGGTCGTCGCCGGGCAGCGCGGGGCGCAGCGGCGACGCGCGGTAGTAGTTCAACGCACCGTCCAGACCGCACGCCCAGACGTCGCGGTAGCGCTGCCGCACCGCGTCGGTCAGCCACGCGGCCGACCCGGCGCGCTCGAGGGTGCGCCACAACGCCGCATAGTCATCGCGCACCAGCAGCGCCGCCGCGTCGGGCAGACAGAAATCGTTCATATAGGCGCTCGCGGCGTGCTGCGCCGGACTGTCGCGCAACTCGCGCAGCAGCGCACCCGGGTGCGGCGAGTTGACGATCACCAGCTGCCGCAGCAGATCAGGCCGCGCCGCGGCCAGGTTCCAGGCCACGCCGCCACCCCAGTCGTGCGCCACCAGCACATCCACCGGAGCGCCGGCGGCCTGGACCAGCGACTCGATGTCGGCCACCAGGTGGCGCGCCCGATAGGCCTGCACATCCGTTGGCGCGCTCGAGCGCTCGTAGCCGCGCAGGTTTGGCGCGATGCAACGCACATGCGGACCGAGCGCGCGCATCAGCGGCTCCCAGACGAAGGCGCCCTCCGGAAAGCCGTGCAACAGCAGCACAGTCCGTTTCGCGTCGTCAGCACCTGAGCAACGGCACGACAGCGTGATGCCGTGCGGCAGCGCGATCAGGCGGGAGGCGATATCCATGCACGGATCGTCGTCGCCGCATCGTCGACGCCCTTGCGGTCGAGCGCAGAGAACAGCGTAACGCCGATGTCGGCGTGCTCGGAGGCCAGCTCGCCGAGCACCTGTTCAGCCTGGACCAGTGCGCGCTGCCCCTCGGCGCGGTTCAGCTTGTCGGCCTTGGTCAACAGCACCAGCAGCTTGACCTCGCCGCGCCCGACCCGCGGTGCGACGAACTCGAGCAGCTGCCGATCGAGCGGCGTGAAGCCATGGCGCGGATCGACCAGCATCACCACGCCAGCCAGCGAATGGCGAAACGCCAGATAGTCGGCCATCACCTGCTGCCAGCGCAGCTTGGCGTCGCGCGCCACGGCGGCATAGCCATAACCGGGCAGGTCGGCCCAGATCGCGTCGGGCGCGAGTGCCGGCCCGAGCTCGAACAGGTTGATGTGCTGGGTGCGACCCGGCGTCTTCGACGCGAAAGCCAGCCGCTTGTGCTGGGCCAGCGTGTTGATCGCTGTCGACTTGCCGGCGTTGCTGCGCCCGACGAAGGCGATCTCGGGTAGCCCGGGTGGCGGCAGCTGGTCGAGGCGGCTGGCGGTGGTCAGAAAGCGAGCGGTGCGAGCCCATGCCAACGCTTGCCTCGCGGCGGATGTGTCGTCGATGGCGGGCGTCTCCATCAGGCATTGTAAAATCGTCGGGTTTGATTCCCGTCGAACCCATCCTCGAACAACCAAGGTTCCTGCCATGAAGTCGCTGCTTGCCTTGCTGCTGGCCACGCTGGTCACCACACCGCTCGTCGCAGCCGAGACAGCGGCCGCGCCAAAGCCCGACGTGGCCAAGGGTCAGGCGATCTCCACGCAGGTCTGCGGCGCCTGCCATATGGCCGACGGCTCGCGTGGCAGCCCGGCCAACCCGATCATCGCCGGTCAGCACCCCGAATACCTGGCCAAGCAGCTGTCCGAATTCAAGGCTGGCAAGCGCAACAACCCGATCATGAAGGGCTTCGCCAGCGCACTCAGCGACGCCGACATGCTGAACGTGGCCACCTTCTATGCGGGCAAGCAGGCCAAACCCGGCTTCGCCAGGAACAAGGACCTGGTGGTGCTCGGCGAGAAGATCTACCGTGGCGGCATCGCCGACAAGCAGGTACCGGCTTGTGCGGGCTGCCACAGCCCCAACGGCGCCGGCATTCCGGCCCAATACCCGCGAGTGGGCGGCCAGCACGCCGACTACACCGAAGCCCAGCTGACCGCGTTCCGCTCCGGGCAGCGTGCCAACAGCGTGCCAATGGTGGCGATCGCCGCTCGCCTGAGCGACCGCGAGATCAAGGCCGTGGCCGACTACATGTCCGGCCTGCGCTGAAGCGAGACACAGCGCGCAGGGCCGGTGCGACATCGGCCCTTTTTCATGGTTGGCCACGCCGGCGATCCGGTCGCAACCTGCCGGGCAGCGTCGCCCGGCTATATTGCGCCATGCCGTACGTCCGTCGCAATGCACAGGGCCTCCTGGTCAGCCTGCACCGTCAGGCCGAGCCCGGCACGACCGAGTACCTGAACGACGACCACCCCGACGTGCGGGCGTTCATCGGCCACTCTGCCACCACGCCGCCGCAGGAATTCGCCCGCCTCGACGCCGACTTCGTGCGGGTGCTCGAGGACGTGATCGACACGCTGGTGGCGAAGAACCTGATCAACATCACCGACCTGCCGCCCGAGGCCCAGGCCAAGCTCTTCTCGCGCAAGAGTTTCCGCGAGCGCAGCACGCAGCATTCGCTGCGCCTGTTCGGCGAGACAACCTTCGGCGACGTGATCGACGACACGCAGTTCGACGACTCGATCCGCTGATCCTGTCCGCCGACACGGCGGGTGGATACCGAGTAAGGTGACGGTCGTCGTCGACGACCTATCACCCAGCCACAGGATCCGCCATGCTGCTGCCCCGCCACCGTGGTTTCGTCCACCCGATTGCCTCCGACATCACGCCCCGACCGGTGTTCGAGGCCCGCCGGGCGCTGACGTTCGCTGCCCTGGCCGGCCTGGCCGCCCCCTGGTCGGCGCGGGCGCAGCCCGCAGCAGTCAGGGGCAGCCCGCTCGCCGGCACGCGCAGCCCGGTGCCCGGCGCCGTCACGATGGACAAGCCGACATCGCTGCAGGACATCAGCACCTATAACAACTACTACGAATTCGGCACCGACAAGTCCGACCCCGCACGAGAAGCGCATCGACTGAAGACACGGCCCTGGACGGTCATGATCGAGGGCGAAGTCCGCAAGCCCGGCACTTTCGGCATCGACGACTTGCTGCGCATGTCTGCGATGGAGGAGCGCATCTACCGGCTGCGCTGCGTCGAAGGCTGGTCGATGGTGATCCCCTGGGTCGGCTGGTCGCTGGCCGAGTTGATCCGCCGCGTCGAGCCGACCGGCAACGCCAAGTTCGTCCAGTTCGTGACACTGGCCGACCCGGCGCAGATGCCCGGCTTGCGCTCGTCGGTGCTCGATTGGCCCTACCTGGAAGGCCTGCGCCTCGACGAGGCCATGCATCCGCTCACGCTGCTGGCGTTCGGCGTCTACGGGCAGGTCCTGCCGAACCAGAACGGCGCGCCGGTGCGGCTGATCGTGCCGTGGAAATATGGCTTCAAGAGCGCCAAATCGATCGTCAAGATCCGCTTCGTCGAGCAGCAGCCGCCCACCAGCTGGGAGCTTGCGGCGCCGCAGGAGTACGGCTTCTATTCGAACGTGAATCCCAAGGTCGACCATCCGCGCTGGAGCCAGGCCACCGAGCGGCGCATCGGCGAGGGCGACCTGTTCGCCAAGAAGCGGCCGACGTTGATGTTCAACGGCTACGAGCCCCAGGTCGGCTCGCTCTACGCGGGCATGGACCTCAAGAAGTCCTTCTAGGTGAGCCGGCTGCTGCTTCGCCCTGCGGTCAAGCCGGCCGTCTTCGTGCTGGCGCTGCTGCCGTTCGCCCTGTTGGTCCACGGGGTCCTGACGCGGACCCTCGGCGCCAACCCGGCGGAGGCGTTGATCCGCAGCCTCGGCGACTGGACGCTGCGATTCCTGTGTCTCACACTGGCGGTGACGCCGTTGCGGCAGTGGACCGGCTGGCATGCGCTGGCACGGCTGCGCCGCATGATGGGCCTCTACACGTTCTTCTATGCCGCGCTGCACTTCCTCGCCTACACCTGGTTCGACATGGGATTCGAGTGGGGCGACATCGTGCGCGACATCGGCAAGCGGCCATTCATCCTGGTCGGCACGACCGCCGGGCTGATCCTCGTGCCGCTGGCGGCCACCTCGTTCAATGCGGCCATCCGCCGGCTCGGCGCCGCGCGCTGGCAACTGCTGCACAGAGGGATCTATGCGGTGGCAGGGCTCGCCATCCTGCACTTCTACTGGATGCGTGCCGCCAAGCACAACTTCGCCGAGGTCGCCGTCTACGCGGCGATCCTCGGTGTCCTGCTCGGCTGGCGGATCTGGAAGGCGCTGGCGCCGCGCTACTTCATGAAGCTCGGCAGCCACAACGCCAAAGGCTGAAACTCGAGCACGATGCCGAGGGCCACCACCAGCATCGCGACGAACAGCCAGACGCCGCGGAAGATCTGCCGCAGCGACACATCCTTCAGCAGCGAATTCAGCACGAACAGGTTCATGCCCACCGGCGGCGAGATCAGGCCGATCTGCACCACCAGCACGATCAGCACGCCGAACCAGACCGGGTCGAAACCGAGCTGGGTGACGATCGGGAAGAACACCGGGATCGTCAGCAGCACCATCGACAGTTCTTCCATGATGGTACCCAGCAACACGTAGATCACCATCATCGCGCCGACGATCGCCAGCGGCGGCAGCCCCATGTGCGTGATCCACTCCTTGAGGTCACCCGGCATCGACGTGAAGTTGATGAAGCCGGAGAACAGCATCGCGGCGATCAGGATCGTGAACAGCATCGCCGTGGTGCGCGCACTCTCGACCAGTACCTCGCCCAGCATGCGCCAGCTCAATGCCCGCCGCGCGAGCGCGAAGAAGAAGGCGCCAGAGGCGCCGATGCCGGCGCCCTCGGTGGCGGTGAAGATGCCGCCATAGATGCCGCCGAGCACCACGACGACCAGCAGCGCCACGCCCCAGATATCGCGCAGCGCGTTGAACCGCTGGCGCCAGCTGCTGCGCTCGCCGGCCGGGCCGGCCTGCGGGTCGCGCCAGGTGATCCAGGCCACGCCGGCCATCAGCAGCAGCGCGCACATCAGCCCGGGCAGCACGCCGGCGGCGAACAACTTGCCGATGTGCGTTTCGGTGACGATGCCGTAGATCACCATGATGGTCGACGGCGGGATCATGATGCCCAGCGTGCCGCCCGCGGCGATCACGCCGGTGGACAGGTAGTCGGCATAACCGAGCTTTTTCATCGACGGGTAGGCCACCTTGCTCATCGTGGCCGCGGTGGCGATCGACGAGCCGCAGATCGCACCGAAGCCGGCGCAGGCCAGGATGGTGGCATGTGCCAGCCCGCCGCGCACATGGCCGACGAACGAGTAGGCCAAGCGGAACAGTTCATGCGCCAATCCCGCGCGAGCGACGAAGTTGCCCATCAGGATGAACAGCGGCACCACGCTCAGCGTGTAGGCAAAACCCGACTCGTAGATCACCTGCGCGGCGTTGCTTGCCGTCGGCAGCCACCCGCGCATCAGGCCGAGGCCGATGAAGCCGACGAATCCCATCGCAAAGGCCAGCGGCACGCGCAGCAGCGCGAGCGCGAACACCGCCGCGAAGCCGATCAGGGCTTCGATCATGCCCCGGGCGCCCGCGTATCGTCGACACCGATGTGGTGGTGTGCCACCGGCGAGACGATCAGCATCAGGTGCACCACTGCCGTGATGGCGCACAGCATGCTCATGCCATAGACGAACGGGCCCTGCGAGATCTTCAGCTGCGCGGTGGTGTCGCCGTACTCCATCATCTGGCTGGCCTTGACCCACATCAGCCAGGCCATGCCGGCCAGCGCCGCCGTGCAGAACAGCTCGACCAGCACAGTCTGGATGCGCCGCACGGCCGGCGGGATCCAGGGGTCGAGCGAGTCGAACACCACGTGCTCACCGGCCAGGCTGACCAGCGGCAAACCGGCGAAGATGACCACCACCATCAGCAGTTCGGTGAGTTCGAGCGAACCGGGCACCGATTCGCTGAGCAGCTTGCGCCCGCTGACATCCACGAGCGTCAGCATCATGATGCCGAACAATGCCACCGCGGCCAGCAGGCCGCACAGCCACTGCAGCAGGCGTCTCATGCGACCGACAGCCGAGTCGGCGTCGCGCGGGACATCACTTCTGCAGTTTGGCGATCTCGGCGCGGAACTCGGCCAGCACCTTCTTCGGATCCTTCAGCCCCTTGGCCTCGGCGGCCTTGGCCCAGCTGTCCTCGAGCGGCGCGGTCTTGGCCTTCACGGCCGCGACGAACGCGGTGTCGGCCTTGGTGAAGGTCACGCCGTTGGCCTGCATGAAGGCCATGCCGCGCCGGTCGACCTTGTCCCAGCCGCGGCCCATCATGCGCGCGGCGAACTCGCCCGACATTTCGTCGATCGCCTTCTTCACGTCGGCCGGCAGCGAGTCGTACTTGGCCTGATTCATGATGAACACGAAGCTCGTGTTGTAAAGGCCACCCGGGAACAGCGTCGCGTACTTGATCACCTTGTCGATCTTGAAACCCTCGACCGACTCGGCGGGAAACAGCGTGCCGTCCATCACGCCGGTGGACAGCAGTTCGTAGCTCTCGGGTGCCGGCTTCAGCGTGACGTTCATGCCGAGCGACTTGCTGATCTCGTTGACCATTCCACCGCCGACCCGGAACTTCAGGCCCGACAGGTCTTCCACCTTCGCGATCGGGCGCTTGGTGTTGAAGACGATGCCGGGGCCGTGCGTGAAGGCGGCCAGCACCTTGACTCCCTTGTGCTCGTCGGCGAACGCCGGGTACTTGGCGTAGATGCGCTGGAAGGCGACGGACACCACCTCGGAAGAATCGCCGAGGAACGGAAACTCGGCCAGCTGGGTGTAGACGAAACGCCCCGGCGTGTACCCGTGCACGGTGAACGAGATGTCAGCCAGCCCGTTGCGCACCGCGTCCAGCGTGCCGGGAGGCGCCGACACGGCGCGCGGGAGCACGTTGCACTTGATCTTGCCGGGCACCTTCTGCTCAAGCATGGCGCACCACTCGGCCTGTGAGGTCGTCAGCGTGTGCGATGGCGGCACCCAGCTCGACAGGGTCAGCGTGGTCTGCGCGGAGGCGGCGCTTGCCAGCCCCAGGCCGGCGGCTGCAGCCAGGAGCCAGGAACGCGCAATGCGGTGTGAATGGACGGCCATGTGATCTTCCTCGGACGCGGTGAATGGCCGATTGTGGCCGACGGGATAGGTCCGGCCCACTGCAGAAAACGCGAAGCTCGCCGGCCAAGCGCTCGCGGATGCGCCCCCCGAACAGGGTGCACGGCGGTCATGTCCCCGGGAGTGGGGGACCTGCTCGACCCGACGGTGGCCCTAGGATGGACGAAGCCGAACCCTCTAGGGGGTCGCCACCGGAGACCGCTGCACCATGGCCCGTACCAAGGACTCGAGCACCTACGACGACGACTCCGCCGTCAGCTCCCCGGCATTGCCCTACGGCCCTGCGCGCGTCGCGCTCGACCTGGCCGTGCGCCGGCTGGACGAGGCCGAGATCAAGCGCGAACCCGACGCGATGTGCGACGCGCTGGCCGGCATCGCGCGCTGCTACAAGGCGGTATCGGCCTGGTCGCCGGCCCTCGACTACATGCAGCAGGCCCTGCGCTGGGCGCACGTGTCGGGCGCGGTCGACCAGCGCGTCGCGCTGCTGTGCGAGATGGCCGAACTGGCGGTGTCGACGGCCGAGTCGATTCTCACCGAGGGCAGCCCGGAGGCCCGAGCCGCCCGCGAATGCGCGCGCGACCATGCGTTCGAGGCCGCGCGCATCGCGGTGCACGCCGCCGATCCGCAATGGGAGATCAAGATTCTGCTGCGCGTCGGCGATGTGCTCGACCGATGCGGCGACCATACGGACGCGATCTCGCTGCAGACCCGCGCGCTGACGTTGATGTCGCATCGGCCCGAGGCAGAGCCCGAACTGCGCATGCCGCAGATGGCGGCGCCGCCGCAGTTCATGTAGTCACGCCGGAACGGCCGCGGCCGGCTCCTCGCGGGCCAGCACCGGCCCCAGCGCGCGGCCGGTATGCGTGCCGCGACGCACCAGATCTTCCGGCGCGCAGGCCGCCACGACCGCGCCGCCGGCGGCGCCACCTTCCGGGCCCAGATCGATCACCCAGTCGGCTTCGGCGATCACGTCGAGGTCGTGCTCGATCACCAGCACGCTGTGGCCGCCGTCGACCAGCCGGTGCAGCACGCGGATCAGCCGCTCGACGTCGGCCATGTGCAGGCCCACGGTGGGTTCGTCGAGCACATAGAGCGTGTGCGGTGGCTTCTGGCCGCGCCGGGTGACGTCGTCGCGCACCTTGCTCAGCTCGGTGACGAGTTTGATGCGCTGTGCTTCGCCACCCGACAGCGTGGGCGACGGCTGGCCGAGGGTCAGGTAGCCCAGGCCGACGTCCTTGAGCAACTGCAGCGGATGCGCGATGGCCGGCATCGATGCGAAGAAGGCCACCGCCTCGTCGACCTCCATGCGCAGCACGTCGCCGATGCTCTTGCCGCGCCAGCTCACCGCCAACGTCTCGGCGTTGAAACGCGCGCCGTGGCACTGGTCGCACGGCACCTTCACATCGGGCAGGAAACTCATCTCGATGGTGCGCATGCCCTGGCCTTCGCAGCCCGGGCAGCGGCCGTCGCCGGTGTTGAACGAGAAGCGCGCCGCCGCGTAGCCGCGTGCCTTGGCTTCGAGCGTCTCGGTGAACAACTTGCGAATCGTGTCCCAGAAGCCGATGTAGGTGGCCGGGCACGAGCGTGGCGTCTTGCCGATCGGCGTCTGATCGACCTCGAGCACGCGGTCGATGCCCTGCCAGCCCTCGATGCCGCGGCAGCCGAGCCAGGCCGTTGCCCTGCCCGTCCGTTGCCCGACCACGGAGCGCAGATTGGCCAGCAGCACATCGCGCGCCAGCGTGCTCTTGCCCGAGCCCGACACGCCAGTCACCGCGACCAGCCGCTGCAGCGGAATCGACACGTTCACGTCGCGCAGGTTGTGCAGCGAGGCGCCCAGCAGTCGCAGCGCCGGTGCCTGCGCCTGGACGGGTCGGCGCGCCTGCAACGGATGGCGCAGCGGGTGCGCCAGAAAGCGCCCGGTCACCGAACTGGCCTGTGCAGACAGGGCGGCCACGTCGCCCTGCGCGACCAGCCGGCCGCCTCGCCTTCCTGCGCCGGGCCCGATGTCGATGATGTGGTCGGCGCGCCGGATCGTGTCCTCGTCGTGCTCGACCACCACCAACGTGTTGCCCTTGGCCGACAGCCGCGCCAGCGCGGACAGCAGAATCTGGTTGTCGCGCGGGTGCAAACCGATCGTCGGCTCGTCGAGCACGTAGCACACGCCCTGCAGATTGCTGCCGAGCTGGGCCGCCAGCCGGATGCGCTGCGCCTCGCCGCCGCTGAGCGTGGGGGCCGCGCGGTCCAGCGTCAGGTACTCGAGCCCCACCTCCTGCAGGAATTCGAGCCGGCTCCTGATCTCCACCAGCACGTCGCGCGCGATGTCGGCGTCGCGCCCGGTCAACACCAGCGATTCGACCCAGCGCCGCGCTTCGCCGATCGGCCACTGCGCGACCTCGGTGATCGGCTTGTCGTCGAAGCGGATCGCGCGCGCCACCGGATTCAGCCGCGAGCCGGCGCAGTCCGGACAGGCCTGCTCGCCGATGCCCTCGACCTCGGGCTCCTCCGACGGAAAGTTCTGCTCGCGGCCGCGGTCGTCGTCGTCGCGCACCGAATCGTCGAGCGCCTTGCGTTGCTCGCGCGTCAGCGCCAGCCCGGTGCCGACGCAGCCGGTGCACCAGCCGTGCTTGCTGTTGTACGAGAACATGCGCGGGTCCGGCTCCGGATAGCTGGTGCCGCACACCGGGCAGGCGCGCTTGGTGGAGAACACCTTGACCTGGCCGACACCCGCGCCGCCCTGGCCGTCGGTCAGTGCGCCGGCCAGGCCGTCGAGCGGCGCCAGCAGGTGCATCACGCCCTTGCCGATGTCGAGTGCGCGCGCGAGCAGCGCCCGCAGTTCGGCCTCGGCTTCAGGCATTAGCACCAGATCGCCCACCGGCAGCTCGAGCGTGTGTTCCTTGAAGCGGTCGAGCCGCGGCCACGGATCGATGCGCAGGAACTCGCCGTCGACGCGCAGGTGGCTGTGGCCGCGCGCCTTGGCCCACTTGGCCAGGTCGGTGTAGACGCCCTTGCGCGCCACCACCAGCGGCGCCAGCAGGCCCACATGCTGACCGCGGTAATCACGCAGCAGCTGGGCGGCGATGCTCTCCACGCTCTGCGGCCGCACCTCGGCGCCGTCCTGGGTGCAGCGCTGGATGCCGAGCTTGACCCACAGCAGGCGCAGGAAGTGCCACACCTCGGTGGTGGTAGCCACCGTGCTCTTGCGGCCGCCGCGGCTCAGGCGCTGTTCGATGGCCACCGTGGGCGGAATGCCGTAGACCGCGTCCACCTCGGGCCGCCCGGCCGGCTGCACGATG
>Ga0075356_1000158_pt1 | contig 12305 bp, 7 predicted proteins | sample WestPond_Cattail_FD_120073 | JGI IMG/M metagenome (GOLD analysis project Ga0075356, IMG submission 120073) | Natural and restored wetland microbial communities from the San Francisco Bay, California, USA, that impact long-term carbon... | ecosystem: Environmental > Terrestrial > Soil > Wetlands ... | reverse complement strand
CCCGCCGCGAGTGATGGTGTACATCGGCAGGTCGGCGATGAAGCGCGCGTTGGTGTCGGGGTTCGCCGGATCGCCCGAGAAGAACACCGTGGCCGAGGTGGCCTTGAGTTCCACGTCGATGCCGCACTGGCTCGCCGCCTGCTTGAAGATGGCTTGCACCTTTTGCCGTGTCGCATTCGTCGACGACTGGAACAGCAGCTTCAGCTGCTGGCCGCCCTTGCCGCGAATGCCGCCGGCACCACGCGCCCAGCCGGCGCTGTCGAGCAGTGCATTGGCGCGGGCTACGTCGAAGGCCTCGCCCTTGCGCGTCGACTGGAACTGCGGCGGGTTGTTCAGGAAGTTGCTGGTCGACACGCCGCCGCGGCCGTAGATGAACTGCTGGATCGAGTCGCGGTCGACCAGATGGGCGAGTGCGGTGGCCACCGCCGGTTCGCGCAGGAACGGATGCGACGTTTTTACGTGCGAACGCTCGCCCTCGAACTCGACCCACGGGTTGGCCTGGTTGAGCATCATGTACTCGACGTCGCCGCCGGGCGCCACGTCGATGCGGCCCTGGCCGCCGCGCTCCATGCGCTGCAGCACCTCGTCTTCCACCTGGATCAGCCAGGCGGCGTCGTATTCGCCGGTCTGCAGCACCGCGCGCGCGGCCGACACCGACTCGCCGCCGCCCTTGATCTCCACAGCGTCGAAGTGCGGCCGGTTGGGCATGTGATACGCGGTGTTGGCCTCGGCCCGCACCCAGTCGCCGGGCTTGAAGTCGACCAATTTGTACGGGCCCGTGCCCACCGGCTTCAGGTTGGCCGGCGCCTCGCGCGATTTCGCGCCCATGTACGCCGCGAAGTGCTTCTTCGGCAGCACCGGGTCGCCGACGAACGCGTCGTACCAGGCTGGCGTGGGCTTGGGGAACCGCAGCTGCACCGTGTGGCTGTCGAGCTTGCGCGCCTCGCTGATGGTCTGGAACGTGCCGACCGTGAAGGCCGCTGCGGCGGGGTCGCTCAGCAGCTGCCAGCTGAACACCACGTCGTCGGCGGTGAAGGGTTCACCGTCGTGCCAGGTGACGCCGCGCTTCAACTTCCACGTGACCGACAGGCCGTCCTTGGCGACGCCGCCGTTGGCCAGGCTCGGGATCTCCGCTGCGAGCACCGGGTACATCGAGCCGTCGCGGTCCCAGGTGGCCAGCGGCTCGTAGAACAGGCGGGTGGCGAGCTGGTCCTTGCTGCCGTTGGAGAAGTGGCCGTTCAGCAGCGTCGGCCCCTGCCACGACAGGATCTTCAGCGTGCCGCCGCCGCCGCGCTTGGTCGGCGCATATCTGAAGCTCGGTTGCGCCTGCGCCAGACCGGCGTGCGCGAGCAGCTGCCACGCCATCGGCGCGGGCAGGCCGAGGGCCGTCACCGTGCCGATGAAGCCGCGGCGCGACAGCGCGCCGCGGCCCACGCGCGCGAGCGCATCGCGCAGCAGGGACTCGGTCAAGCCCGTCGCGCGATCAATCAGCGTATTGGCCGGCCGCCTTGATGGCCGGGCCCCACTTGGCGATCTCGGCCGCCACGAAGGCCTTGTGCTCGGCGCCGCCCAGGCGCGCATCGGTGACCACCACCGCACCGAGTGCTTCCTGGCGCTTGATGAACTCGGGATCCTTCAGCGCGCTGCGCAGCGCGGTGTTGAGCTTGTCGACCGCGGCCTTCGGCGTGCCCTTGGGCGCGTACAGGCCATGCCAGATCTGCACGTTGAAGCCCTTCAGGCCCGACTCGTCGAGCGTCGGCAGCTTGGCCAGTGCCGGCGTCGTCAGGCGCTTGGTCGACGTCACAGCGTAGGCCTTGACCTTGCCGCCCTCGATCTGCTGCGTGGTGTTGGTCGTCTGGTCGCACATGATGTCGACCTGGCCGCCGAGCAGGTCGGTCATCGCCGGTGCAGTGCCCTTGTACGGCACGGTGGTCATGTCGATGCCCAGGCTCTGCTGGAACAGCAGACCGCACAGATGCGACGCGGCGCCGAGGCCGGCGTTGGCGAGATTGATCTTGCCCTTGTTGGCCTCGAGCCACTTGCGCAGCTCGGCAAAGTTGTTCGCGGGCAGCGTGGAGCGGCCGATCACGGTCATCGGCACTTCATTGACCATGCCGACGTACTCGAAATCGTCGAGCGTCTTGTACGGCAGGTTGCGGTACAGCGCCGGCGAGGTGGCCATGCCGATGTGGTGCAGCAGGATGGTGTACCCGTCCGGCGCGGCCTTGGCCACCTTGGCCGCACCCAGCGTGCCGCCGGCGCCGCCCACGTTGTCGATGATGACGGTCTGGTTGTTCAGCCCCTTGCGCATCACCTCGGCCAGGTCGCGCGCCACCTTGTCGGTGGGGCCGCCGGCGGCGAACGGCACGACGATCGTGACCGGCTTCTCGGGGTAGTCGGCCCAGGCGGTGGTGGTGGCAACGGCCGCAACGGCCAGCAGGGTGAGTCGCTTCATCGATCGGTCTCCAGGCTTGGGGATTCAAGAACTTCCTATGGCCGGCATGCTAGAAGCCGCTGGCAAGCCGTGCAACGCGGGAACTACGTAGCACGCTGACCGGAATGACCCGCGGTCGATCTGGATCAAGCGGCGGCGGGCTCGGCCAGGTGATCCGCCAGCACCCGGGCCACGTGCAGCGCCTGGCGGCCGGTGCCGTCGGCGATCTGGTGGCGGCAGCTGGTGCCGTCGGCCACGATGATCGCGTCGGGCGCCGACCGTACCGCCGGCAACAGGCTGAGCTCGGCCATCTGCATCGACACGTCGTAGTGCGCCGCCTCGTAGCCGAAGCTGCCGGCCATGCCGCAGCACGAACTCTCGATCACCTCCACCTGCGCCTGCGGGATCAGCTTCAGCGTGTCGGTCACCGTGCCCATCAGGCCGAAGGCCTTCTGGTGGCAATGTCCGTGCACGCGCAAGGGCCGCTCGGCCGCCCGCAGCGCGGGCGTGAAGCGGCCCGCGCGCGACTCGCGCTGCACGAACTCCTCGAACAGCAGTGCCTGCGCGGCGACCATCCGTGCAGCGGGCCCCAGGCCCATCACGGTGAACTCGTCGCGCAGCGACAGCAGGCAGCTCGGCTCGAGGCCGACGATCGCGAGGCCGCGTTCGGCGAACGGCGCCAGCGCACCGACCAACGCACGGGCTTTGGCCCGCGCCGCCTCGACGTCGCCGCACGCCAGGTGGGTGCGGCCGCAGCACAGCCGCTGGCCGGCTGCGCCCTGCGCTGCGTGCACGGTGTAGCCGGCGGCATGCAGCACACGCACGGCGGCCAGCGCATTGTCGGGTTCGAAGTGATCGTTGAAGGTGTCGATCCACAGCACCACGGCCTTCGCTGCCGCGAGGGCGGTCGCGCGGTCGGCCAGGCCGAGCGATGCGGCGCGCTGCCAGAACGTGTCGCGGCGCCAGGCCGGCAGCGAGCGCCGCGCCGAGACGCCGGTGGCGCGCTCCATGAGACGTGCCAGCGCCGGCACGCGGTTGCGCAGGTTGGCGAGCGGCGCCAGGCGGCTCGCCAGCGGCGCGTAGTCGGGCAGCGCGCCGACCAACCGGTCCTTCAGTGTTGCGCCGAAGCGCGCGCGGCGCTGCGCGTGCACCTCGATCTTCAGTCGCGCCATGTCGACGCCGGTCGGGCAATCGCGCTTGCAACCCTTGCAGCTGACGCACAGCTCGAGCGCGTCGCGCACCACGTCGCCGGTCAATGCGTCGGGTCCCAGCTGCCCCGACAGCGCCAGGCGCAGCGTGTTGGCGCGGCCGCGCGTCAGGTGCTGCTCGTCGCGCGTGACGCGGTAGCTCGGGCACATGGTGCCGGCGTCGAACTTGCGGCAGTGGCCGTTGTTGTTGCACATCTCGACCGCCTTGGCCAGGCCGCCGGTCGGGTCGCCCCCGGTGCCGGGCGCGCCAACGGTCTCGGTGCGCGGGTCGTTCTGCACATTCCACGCCGACCAGTCGAGCGCAGGCCGGATCGTGATGGTTCGGTAGCCCGGCGCAAAGCGGAACAGCGAGGCATCGTCCATCTTCGGCGGATCGACGATGCGATTGGGGCAGAACAGGTTGTGCGGATCGAGCTCGCGCTTGATCGCGCGAAACGCTTCGTTGAGCCGCGGGCCGAACTGCCAGGCGATCCACTCGCCGCGGCACAGGCCGTCGCCGTGCTCGCCGCTGTAGGCGCCCTTGAAGCGGCGCACCAGCGCGCCGGCCTCGTCGGCGATCGCGCGCATCCTGCGCGCGCCGCCATTCGGCCCGGACTGGCGCATGTCCAGGATCGGCCGCACGTGCAGGGTGCCGACCGACGCATGCGCGTACCAGGTGCCGCGCGTGCCGTGGCGGCGGAACACCTCGGTCAGCGCATCGGTGTATTCGGCCAGGTGCTGCAGCGGCACCGCGCAGTCCTCGATGAAGCTGACTGGCTTGCCGTCGCCCTTGAGGCTCATCATGATGTTGAGGCCCGCCTTGCGTACCTCCCACAGCGCCTTCTGCGGCGGCTCGTCAGGCATCTCGACCACGCTGCCGGGCAATTGCAGGTCGCCCATCAGCTCGACCAGCGCGCGCAGCTGCGTGAGCAGCGCGGCGCGGTCATCGCCGCTGAACTCGACCAGCAGGATCGCCTCGGGCGCGCCGATCAGCGCCGACTCGATGACCGGCTTGAACGCCGGGTTGGCGCGCGCCAGCTCGATCATCGTGCGGTCGACCAGCTCGACCGCACTGGGCCCGAGCTTGACGATGTGCTGCGCACAGTCCATCGCGGTATGGAACTTGGCGAAGTTGACGACGCCCAGCACCTTGGCGCGCGGCAGGGCGCTCAGGCGGAGCGTCAGTGTTCGCGTGAAGCCGAGCGTGCCCTCGGCGCCGACGAACAGATGCGCGAGATTCACCGAGCCGTCGCCGGTGTACGGCCGCTCGCTGACCGGATGGAAGATGTCGAGGTTGTAGCCGGCCACGCGGCGCAGCACGCGCGGCCAGTGCGCCTCGATGTCGGCGCGATGCAGGTCGGCCAACGTGCGCACGAAGCGGCCGATGTCGGCGGCGCGGCCGCTCAGGTGCTCGACCGGTCCGAAGCGTTGCGTGCTGCCGTCGGCCAGGCAGATGTCGGCGCCGAGCACGTTGTGCACCATGTTGCCGTAGGCGATCGAGCGCGAGCCGCACGAGTTGTTGCCGGCCATGCCGCCGAGCGTGGCCTGCGCGCTGGTCGACACGTCGACCGGGTACCACAGGCCGTGGCCCTTCAATTGCGCATTCAGGTGGTCGAGCACCAGGCCGGGCTGCACGGTGGCCGTGCGCTGCGCGGTATCGACCGCGAGCACGCGGCGCAGGTGCTTGCTGCCGTCGATGACCAGGCCCGCGCCGACCGTCTGCCCGCACTGGCTGGTGCCGGCGCCGCGCGGCAGCACCGGCACACGCAGCTCGCGGGCGATGTCGAGCGCGGCCTGGACGTCGGCGTCGTCGGTCGGCACGAACACGCCCACCGGCATCACCTGGTAGATCGACGCGTCGGTGGCATAGCGGCCGCGCGCCGCGGTGTCGAACATCACCTCACCGCGGGTATGGCGGCGCAGGCGTTCGGCCAGCGCGTGGCTCGTGTCGGTGTGCTCGGTGTGATTGGCCGCGGCCGTGGTGGGGGAATCCATGCGCTCAGGGTGCGGATCGGCGTGCCATCATCGCGGCCATTGTCCACCTGCGCCACGGCGGCCCTCGAGAGCGGCGGCGCCGGGCCACCAGCCCATGATCGCGCTCGACAACCACCCCAGCGGCCGCCACTTCCTGCAGATTCCCGGGCCGAGCCCGGTGCCTGATCGCATCCTGCGGGCGATGAGCCTGCCGACGATCGACCATCGCGGACCCGAGTTCGGTGCGCTCGGGCTCAAGGTGCTGGCCGGCCTGCGACAGGTGTTCCAGACTCAGCACCCGGTGGTGATCTATCCCGCATCGGGCACCGGGGCGTGGGAGGCGGCGCTAGTCAACACCATGAGCCCGGGCGACGCGCTGCTGATGTTCGAGACCGGCCACTTCGCCACGCTGTGGCAGAAGATGGCGCTGCGCCTGGGCCTGCAGCCGGAATTCCTCGCGGTGCCGGGCGTCGACACGGCGACCGGGCTGCCGAACGGCTGGCGCCGCGGCGTGCAGGCCGACCTGATCGAGCAGCGCCTGCGCGCCGATACCGAGCATCGGCTGAAGGCGGTGTGCGTGGTGCACAACGAAACCTCCACCGGCGCGACATCGGACATCGCCGCGGTGCGCCGTGCGATCGATGCTGCCGGCCATCCCGCGCTGCTGATGGTCGACACCATCTCGGGACTGGCCTGCGCCGACTATCGTCACGACGAGTGGGGCGTCGACGTCGCGATCAGCGGCTCGCAGAAGGGCCTGATGCTGCCACCGGGCATCAGCTTCAACGCGCTGTCGCCGAAGGCGCTCGCCGCGTCGAAGGCCTCACGACTGCCGAAGGCGTTCTGGGCCTGGGACGAGATCGTCGAGATCAACAAGAGCGGCTACTGGCCGTACACGCCGAACACCAACCTGCTGTACGGCCTGAGCGAGGCGCTCGACATGCTGCTCGAGCAGGGACTGCCAGCGGTGTTCGCTCGCCACCAGCGCTGGGGCGAGGGCGTGCGCGCCGCGGTTCGCGCCTGGGGGCTGCCGATCCAGTGCGCCGAGGCCGCGGTGTACTCGCCGGTGCTCACCGGCGTGGTCACGCCAGTCGGAGTCGACGCCGACGCGTTGCGTCAGCTGATCCACCGCCGTTTCGACTTGTCGCTCGGCACCGGGCTCGGCAAGGTGAAGGGACGCATGTTCCGCATCGGCCACCTGGGCGACAGCAACGACCTGACGCTGGTGGCCACCGTCGCCGGCGTCGAAATGGGGCTCAAGCTGCAGGGCGTGTCGCTGGCAGGCAGCGGCGCGCAGGCGCTGATGGACTACTTCGCGAGCCACCCGCAGCAAGCGGTGCTAAAGGCGGCGGCGTGAAGTCGTCCTAGCGCTCCCTGACAAGGTCTTGCGCAGATCCGGCTTTGGCTGCGGCATCACATCGCTGGCGCGATATGAGCCTACGCTGAAGCGCGAGCGCTTTGCCGGTCCGCTGCAAGGGCCCCTGGAACCACGCAGGGGCTCTTAACGAGCCCTGGGGGCAGCGACCGAAGCGAGCGTGGGGGCGAACCTAACGCGCGGGCAGGTTGAACTTCGCCACCTGCGCAGCCAGGTCCTTGGCCTGGTCCTTCAGCGACTCGGCGGCGGCCGCGGTCTGCTCGACCAGCGCGCTGTTCTGCTGCGTCATGCGGTCGAGCTCCTGTATCGAGCCGCCGATCTGCGCGACGCCACCGCTCTGTTCGCGGGCGGCGGTCGAGATGTTGGCCACCAGTTCGTTGATCTGACGCGCGTTGTCGACCAGCTGGCGCATCGTGTCGCCGGCGCCTTGCACGATCTTGGATCCCGACTCGACGCGCGACACGCTGTCGGTGATCAGCGTCGCGATCTCCTTGGCTGCCGCGGCACTGCGCTGCGCAAGGCTGCGCACTTCGCCGGCCACCACGGCGAACCCGCGACCCTGCTCGCCGGCGCGCGCCGCCTCGACCGCGGCGTTGAGCGCCAGGATATTGGTCTGGAACGCGATGCCGTCGATGGTGCCGATGATCTCGCTGATCTTGTTCGACGAGGCATGGATTTCATGCATCGTGCTGACCATCGAACCGATCACCTGGCCGCCCTGCGCGGCGGCATCGGCGTTCTTGTGCGCCACGCTGGCCGCCTGGGCCGAGGTGTCGGCCGTCTGCTTGACGGTGGAGGAGATCTCCTCCATCGACGAGGCGCTTTCCTCCAGGTTGGCCGCGGCCTGCTCCGTGCGCGCCGCGAGATCGTGCGCGCCCATCGAGATCTCGGTGCTCGCGTGCACCAGCGACTCCGACGAGTCGCGTACCTGCAGCACGATCTTGCGCAGCGACGTCTGCATGTCCGACAGCGTGAACATCAGGCGCGCGGCCTCGTCGTGGCCCCAGGGGCGCGGCGTGGTGGTGAGGTCGCCATCGGTCATCGCGACCAGGTGCTTGCGCACTTCCCTCAAGCCACCGTCGATGACGAGGTAGAACGAATAGAAGAGGTACAGCGCCAGTGCGACGGCCAGCACCAGCATCGCGGTGACGGCCATGCGCTTGTGGTTCATCTGGTCGGCGCGCGCCTGCAGCAGGCGGTCGAGTTCGACCAGCGTGACGTCGCGCAGCTCGCGCAGGGCGCGCAGCGCAGTCGGCGACTCGGCCGTGAACTCCGGCGTCTCCTGCCCGGTGCCGGCGTTGAACAGCACCGTGTCGGTCATCGCCAGCACCGCCTTGCCGGCCTTGACCGCCACGTCCGGCTTGACGCGCTGCGTGATGTCGGGCGAGGCCCGCGCAGCGGTGGCGATGGTCTCGAGCACCTCGTCGAGGTGCACCTGGGCGAAGTAGGCGTAGGCATACATGCGCTGGGTCAACTTCGGGTCCACCTTGCTGGCGATGGACGCCGAGGCGACCAGGCCTCTCATGTGCGACAGATGCTCGATCACCTGCGGCATCACTTCGGTGCCGGCGATCATCAGATGGTAGGAGTCCAGGTCCGGGTCCAGCGCCAGCGACGAGTGGTCGACGATCGCGTCCGACAGGCCGATCACCGCCTTGGCGTAGGCCTGGAAGACGTCGTCGGCATTGGCCGTCGTGAGGGTCGCGGCGCGAAAGGTGGCATGGGCGGCTTCCAGCTCGCCGAGCGGTTTGGCCAGGTCCAGGTTCGTGCCATTCTCGACGGCGACCTGCTTGGCCCTGGCCAGCAGCGGTTCGAGCGCGCCGGCGTCCGCCTTCGGTGACTTGCTGCCGAGCGCGGCCGCGCGCTGCAGCTGGATCGCATCGAGCAGCGGATGCACCGTCTTCAGGACCGTGACGCCCTCGCGCTCGAGGTTAGCCACCTGAATCACACCGGCCACCGAGCTGTAGTACGACCACGCCAGCACCGCCAGCGGCAGCCCGAAGGCGGCCGAGATCCACGCCGCCTTGGAACGGAAGCGCAGGTTGCGGAACAGCCGCACACCGACGGCCCAGATGCCGTGGTACTGGAAGAACTCGAACAGGCCTCCGGACGCGGCGCGCGAAGACGACGGGCGGAAGGTCTGCGACGCCGGCAACGCGGCGGTTCCGATGGCCATGGCAAGGGTTCCTGTTCTAGCGCAGGCAGGCTACGGAACGGATGTTCCCCAGTCGGACCGGCAGCCGACAAATTCTCTGCAGGGCGCCGGCGGGCGTCGGCAGGAAGTGAGGGCGATTTGCCTGTCTGTTGCCCGTCCGGGCGGATCGCGCGTCGGGCTACTTGTAGCTGCGCGCGTCCTCGATCACCTTGCCGTCGTTGGGCAGGCTGCCGGCGGCGAGCAACTCGACGTCGGCGCGCAGCTTCGTGATGTCGCGCACGCTGGCGGCGATGGCCTCCACCAGCCCGGTCGGACGGGCGCTGACTTCGCACCTGAAGGTGAGCCGGTCACTGGCCATCTCGCCTTCGACGACCACGCGAGCGCGGCCGATCTCGGCATGCCGGCGCACGACCTCGGCCACCTGGCTCGGGTGCACCAGCATGCCGCGCACCTTGGTCGTCTGGTCGGCCCGGCCCAGCCAGCCCTTGATGCGCGCGGCGGTGCGGCCGGTCGGGCAGCGGCCGGGCAACACGGCGCTGAGGTCGCCGGTGCCGAAGCGCAGCAGCGGATAGTCGGTGTGGAGCACGGTCACCACCACCTCGCCGACCTCGCCCTCGGGTACCGGGTCGTCGGTGCCGGGGCGCACGATCTCGAGCAGCACGCCTTCGTCGACAACGAGGCCTTCGCGAGCCGCCGTCTCGTAGGCGATCAGTCCGACGTCGGCCGTCGCGTAGGCCTGGTAGCCCTCGACGCCGCGCTCGCGCAGCCAGTCGCGCAACGACGGCGGGAACGCCTCGCCGCTGACCAGCGCCTTGCTGATCGAGCCGATCGATATGCCGGCCTCGGCGGCCTTCTCGAGCACGATCTTCAGGAAGCTCGGCGTGCCGATGTAGCCCTGCGGCCGCAGGTCGACGATGGCCTGCAGCTGCAGTTCGGTGTTGCCGACACCGCCGGCGAAGGTGGTGCAGCCGATCGCGTGCGCACCGGTTTCCATCATCGCGCCGGCCGGCGTGAGGTGGTAGCTGAAGCTGCAGTGCGCCAGATCGCCGGCGCGAAAGCCGGCGGCCCAGATGGCGCGGGCCATGCGCCAGTAGTCGTCGCCGGGGCCCTCGGGTTCGTAGATCGGGCCCGGCGACTGGAACACGCGGCGTGCGCCTTGCGCGGCCTGCATGCCGCGCCAGCCGATCGCCGAATAACCGCCGAGCGGATCCCACGGCTGGGCCTGGCGTTGCGCCTGCTGGCGCTCATGCAGGGCGGTCTTGCGCAGCACCGGTATGCGCTGCAGGGCCGCGCGGCCGGTCAGGCCGGCCGCGTCGATGCTGCCCAGGCGCGCCACGCCGCCGGCCGTCTGCTGCGCGCGGCGGACCAGCGCGGGCAGCGCGGCCAGCGCTGCCGCTTCGCGGGCGGCCGGGTCGCGGGTCTCGAGGTTGTCGTAGTGTTCTGTGGTCATGATGGCAGGGCGGCTTGCAGGCGGGCCGCGCGGGGTCAGTCGTCGTCGCGCCGCCAGCGCTCGAGCCGCTTCTTCACTTCGGCAATCCATTGCCGCTGGTCGGCGGCGTTCTTCAGCGTCTGCGCGTCCCATTGCGGCGATGTGGTGGCGGGCTTGTGCACCAGCCGCACCGCGAGCGTGGCACCGTCCACGCGCCACTCGGCGACGCGCTTGCCGCGCTGCTCGCAGCCGTCGCCGCGTTCGGCGAGGCCAAGCTCGCGCAGCGAACGCTTGAGCTGCACCAGCGCCGCCTCGGGCTTGTAGGCCGGCGCGTCGAAGCCGAAGTCGGGCTCGTCAGCCATGGTGTGCCAATTTGCGCTCGTTGCGCCCAAGTGGCAGCCGCGGATCCGGCTCCGCCGGTCCGCTGGCGCCGCCCCCTGGGGGGAGGCGACCGAAGGTCGCTACGGGGGGGGTCAAGCCAACCACCGCTTGCGCCTCTTGTAGCTCTTGACATCGCGAAAGCTCTTGCGGTCGCCGCCGCCGACGCCGAGATAGAACTCCTTGACGTCCTCGTTCTCGCGCAGGTCGCTCGCCTTGCCGTCCATCACGACGCGGCCGTTCTCCAGGATGTAGCCGTAGTCGGCATAACGCAGCGCCATGTTGGTGTTCTGCTCGGCGAGCAGGAAGGTGACCTGCTCCTTGGTGTTGAGGTCACGCACGATCTCGAACACCTCCTCGACGATCTGCGGCGCCAGGCCCATGCTGGGCTCGTCGAGCAGCACCATCTTGGGGTTGGCCATCAGCGCGCGGCCGATCGCGCACATCTGCTGCTCGCCGCCCGAGGTATAGGCCGCCTGCGAACTGCGGCGCGTCTTCAAGCGCGGAAAGTAGTTGTAGACCTTGTCGAGCGTGGCCTCGATCGCGGCCTTGCCGTCCTGGCGCGTGTAGGCGCCGGTGAGCAGGTTTTCCTCGATCGTCAGGTGGGCGAAGCAGTGGCGGCCTTCCATCACCTGGATCACGCCGCGGTCGACCATCGCCGAAGTGCTGAGCTTCTCGATGCGCTCGCCGCGCAGTTCGATCGATCCCTTGGTCACCTCGCCGCGCTCGCCGGCCAGCAGGTTGCTCACGGCGCGCAGCGTGGTCGTCTTGCCGGCGCCGTTGCCGCCCAGCAGCGCGACGATGCGGCCCTCGGGCACCTGCAAGGACACGCCCTTCAGCACGAGGATCACGTGGTTGTAGATGACCTCGATGCCGTTGACGTTGAGGAGGATAGTGCTCATACCTGTGCTCTTGACTCTTCGAAGCGTCGCGCGCGGCGCTTCGAAGAGGGCTCCGTCAGGAGCCCGCCCCGCTTGGCGGGGCTGGGGTGCCGTCCGACACCTCCCGCTCGGAGGGAGGGGAAGGGGAGGGAGCGGCGACGTTCAGCCGCTGGCGGCGGACAAGCGGTTGAACGCGGCAATCACGACTGGCAGTCTTCGGGTGTGCGACGAGTGAGCTTCTTCTCAGCCGCGTACTTGTCCGCTGCCTGCTTGGCCATCGGCTTGATGATCTGCTCGTCGGCCTGCAGCCAGTCGGAGGTGAAGTTCCACTTGCTGCCGTCCCAGGTGTGCACGCGGGCCCAGTTGGCGCCCAGGTGGTCGACGCAGCTGGTCGACACCGGCCGCATCACGCCGGCAAAGCCGAGCGCATCGAGCTTCTTCTGGTCGAGCGCCAGGTTCTCCAGGCTCCAGCGCGTCTGCTCGCCGGTCATG
>Ga0075356_1000157_pt1 | contig 12307 bp, 11 predicted proteins | sample WestPond_Cattail_FD_120073 | JGI IMG/M metagenome (GOLD analysis project Ga0075356, IMG submission 120073) | Natural and restored wetland microbial communities from the San Francisco Bay, California, USA, that impact long-term carbon... | ecosystem: Environmental > Terrestrial > Soil > Wetlands ... | reverse complement strand
CTATCGCTTCTTCGCCGGCCAGGCGCAGTGGCTGGCGTCGCGCTGGCCGGCGCAGCTGACGATCGACCGAGATGCCGATGCCGATGCCGATGCTCGCATCGCAGCGGCGCTGCCGGTGCTGCTCACGCATGCCGAGAGCGTGGCGCTGCGGGAGGTGCCGCGTGCCGGTTTCGTGGCGCTCGACGCACTGCGCGGCCGCGGCGAGACCGACGCCGTGGCGCTGCTGCGGCGCATCGCCGCGATGCCGGGCAACGGCTTCACGCGCGAGGCGTTCTCCGACGCCATCGATGCGCCCTTCGTGCTCCAGCCCGCGCCCGGCACGCCGTCGCGCAGCACGGCACATTGGGCGGTGGCGCCGGTGGCTTTTCGCCGCGAGCCGCCGTCGCGCACGCGGCCCGATCTGCGCGCCGAGCTGCAGCGTGCGTCGCGCCGGGTGCGGCGCCTCACGCGCGCCGAGGGCGCGGCGGTCGTCGAGCTGGCGCGGGCGGCGATGGTCACGCGGGCGCGCTCGCTGGAGGCGTTTGCGTTCGCCGACGCCGGCGACGCCTGGCTGGTCGACGACGGCGACGGGCTGGCCTACGCCTTCGTCGGCGTGATCCCGGAGCGGCGGCATGCCGCGTTCTCGTACTACGGCGCGCTCACGCTGCGCAACGGCGTGCCGATCGGCTACACGCAGGCCGACGTGCTGGGCACGAGCGCGGCGCTGTCGTTCAACACGTTCGAGAGCTTTCGCGGCGCCGAGGCGGCGTTCACCTTCGCGCGCTGGCTCGCCGCGCTGCGCGCACTGTTCGGCTGCACGAGCTTCACGATCGAGCCCTACCAGCTCGGCGACCACAACGACGAGGCGATCGACTCCGGCGCCTGGTGGTTCTACGCCAAGCTCGGCTTCGCGCCGCGCGACGCGGCCAGCCGGTCGCTGATGCAGCGGGAACGGGAGCGAATGCAGCGCCGCACTGCGCACCGCAGCTCGGCCACCACGCTACGCCGATTGGCGAAGCAGCATCTGTTCTTCGACTTCGATGCACCACGGCCCCTGGTGACGCCGGCGATGGTGGGCGATGCGATCGGCGCCACGTTGTCGGCACGCGCAGGGTCGGACCGCGAGCGCGCCGTCGACGCGTGCAGCGCTGACCTGCATCGGCTCTGCGGTCTGAAGTCGCTGCACGGTTGGCCGGCCGAACAACGTGAGGCCTGGCGGCGGATCGCGCCGTTGATCCTGCAGCTCGACGTGCGGGCGTGGCGCGAAGGCGAGCGCCAGGCGCTGGTGGACATGATCCGTGCCAAAGGCGGTCGCAGCGAGCGCGACTTCGTGGTGCGATATGACGCCCATCCGAGCGTCGACGCAGCGGTGCTGCGCTGGATCGGGCGTCACGTGCGATAGGCAACCGTTTCAAGCTCAATGCCGGGAGCAGCCGCCTGCCGCTTAGGACCAGGGGCTGCCGTCCAACTCGGCCGGGTGAACGGCTGCTGCAGACGGACTTCGGCCGGTCGCAAAGCATCCTCCGACTAGCGCGATCGACCCACTCCAGCCGTTCATCCCGCCCAGTGGGCAGTTCCAATGCGGGCATAGCGATCCGTCGTGTCGAAGCCGCGCGGCGAGTTGACTGACCGAGTCTCCAGAGCGACCTGAGTCAGTCGTCTTCTGCGATTAGCGTCGCGATGGCAGCCCCCAGAGCCAAGTCCTCCACGGCGCCGAACGCGTGCTGGCGCAAGCGTCCGTTGCGGTCGATCAGCATCAGGCTCGGCGTTCCCTGCATGCCGTAGGCCTGCATCGTGACCGGAATCGGGTCGCGCGCATCGGCGCTCGGCGCATCCACGCCGACCGGAAACCTGATGCGGTACTCGTGCAGAAACGCCTGCAGCGACACGGGCGTCATCGCGGCGTGATGTTCGAACACGGTGTGCAGGCCGACCACCGCAACGTCCCCCGCGGCGAACGTCGCATGGATGCGCTGCGCCTGCGGCAGGCCATGGTGCACGCAGGCGGGACACAGCATCTGGAACGCATGCAACACCACCACCTTGCCGCGCAAGTCGGTCAGTTGCACGGTGTGGTCGATGCCAAACCATTCGCGCGTCGTCCACGGCGGCGCCGGCCGACCGGACGGGTCCAAACTGAACGCGCTGTGCGTCGCCGGTGTTCGCACCCGGGCGCCACTCATGAAATCACTCTCTGAACGTGGAGAAGACGTAGTCGCTGTTCTTCTGCGCGGTGTGGCATTGGAAGCACGCCGTCGCGGCGTTCTTGGCGACGGCACGCTCGGTCTTCGAGTCGCCATTGAATCCCTCGAAGCCCCAGCCGCCGGTGTCCTTGTACTTCCTGGCGTCCTTATGCATCACACCCAACACCTTGCGGGCGCCTTCCTGCACGGTGGTGTCGGCGGCCTTGGCTTCCAGCAAGTCGAAGACGATCACGGAGCCATCGGCAAACTTGCCGCTCCTGTAGCCCTGCTCGGCCTTCGGGTTGGCATACAGGTGATGGATGCCGCCGAACGCGTCGTAAAGGGCGTGACCCTGGTTGATCGTCATGCTCTTGACGTGCGTCCACTGACGATAGCCCTGCGGGTAGGGGACGGGCGCGGCATCGGCGGCCAACAGCGCGGAGACCATCGAAAGCGCGGTGGCGAGAACAATCATGTTGCGCATGGCGCACTCCTACAATCGGCACTTCGAAGGCGCGCATTGCAGCATGCGCCGACGCGCCTGAACAGCAGGCACGAAACGGTGACCCGGGCACTTTCAGGTGTCAATCGATGAACTCAAGAGTCCAAGCGATGCCGACGACGCCCAAGGTGGCGCGCATGGTCGAAGACATCGTCGGCTGCAAGTGGTCGCTGGCCGTGCTCGGTGCTGTGCGCGGCGGGGTGTGCCGACCTGGCGCGATGGAGCACGCCATCGAGGGGTTGTCCAAGAAGGTGCTCAACGAGCGCCTGAACAAGCTCGTGCGTTTCGGCATCCTCGAAAAGTGCGCCTATCCCGAACTGCCGCCGCGCGTTGAATACCGGTTCACGCCCTTCGGCGACAAGTTCCTCGGCGTGCTGGACGGCATCGACGCGCTGCAGCGCGAGATAGATCGTTGATCTGGGCCGCTCGCCTCTCTGAGCCGACCGACGCTTGCCGATTCTTCTATGAGTGCCCGCGCTGCAAGGCGCTACTTCGCCCGAAGGCCGGGGATTGCACCAGCAAGCCGAGCGTCGTGGTGCGCCGCCCCCAACCTCGGGAGCCGCGCCTAGATTCTTCACTTGCCGCCCGAACGACCGCCGGCCCATAGTGTCGGATCGCACTTGCAGAAAGACGCTGATCAAACCCTCGAGCCCGCACCGCACGTGGCCGCTCAAGCGCGCCGACCTGCGCGGTCTTTTGCGCCTGGGCGTGGACGCCACCGTCGGGCTGACCGATCTGGTCGAGGCCATGCACCACACCATTGCCTCGGGCACCGGCATCGTCGGCAAGCCGCCGAAGGGGCGCACCCGCGGCATCACCGGCCTCGTCTACCGCGCTGTGCGCGGCGGCACGCGATGGGTCGGTCGTGGCAGCGACGCGGTGCTGCGTGTCTTCACCCGGCTGTCCGACACGACGGCCACGACGCCTCAGCGCGACGCGCTGCTGGCGGTGCTCAACGGCATCTGGGGCGACCACCTGGCGGCCACGCACAACGCGCTGGCGATCACGATGGCTCTGCGCGTCGACGGGCACGCCTTGACCCTGACACGCGAGGCCCTCGCGGCGCAGCTCCCACAGGCCAGCGGCAAGATCATCGTGCTGGTGCACGGCCTGTGCATGAACGATCGGCAGTGGACTCGTCAGGGCCACGACCACGGCCAGGCCCTGGCGGCCGCGCTCGGTGCCACGGCGCTGTACCTGCACTACAACAGCGGTCGGCATGTCTCGCAGAACGGCCGCGAGTTCGCCGCGCTGCTCGAGCAGGCGCTGCAGGCGTGGCCGGTGCCCGTGAGCGAACTGATCATCGTGGGCCACAGCGCGGGCGGGCTTGTGGCGCGCAGCGCCTGCCATCTGGCGTCGACGACAAGGCAGAGGTGGATCAGCAAGCTGCGCGCGCTGGTGTTCCTGGGCACGCCGCACCACGGTGCGCCGCTGGAGCGCGGCGGTCACCTCGTCGACATGCTGTTCGCCGTCAGCCCCTACGTGGCGCCGTTCGCGCGCCTGGGGAAGGTGCGCAGCGCGGGCATCACCGACCTGCGCTTCGGCAATCTGCGCGACGCCGACTGGCAGCGGCGCGACCGCCACGCGCAGAAGCGCGACGACCGCGTGCCGACGCCGCTGCCCGCTGGTGTGGCTGCGTACCTGGTGGCGGCGACCACCGCCGAGCGCGCGGGCAGCCTGCGCAGCACGCTGGTCGGCGACGGCCTGGTGCCGCTGGGCAGCGCACTCGGCGTGCACCGCAATCCGTCACTCGCGCTCGACGCCGTGCCGGACGCGCACCGTCTCGTGATCACCGGAGCCAATCACTGGGACCTGTTGAACAGCGCCCAGGTGATCGCGCAGATGAAGGCCTGGCTGGCCTGAGCGGTCGGCTCAGGGCCGGTGGCCGAACGCCGCGCACTCGCGCGTCCAGCGCCGCGCCTGCTCCGACAGCGAGAAGCCGAAGCCCGGCCGGTTGGGCACCTGCATGCGCCCGCCCTCGATGGTGAGCCGTTCGTTGAACAGCGGCTCCAGCCACTCGAAGTGCTCCACCCACGGCTCGTGCGGATACGCCGCCGCGAGGTGCAGGTGGATCTCCATCGCGAAGTGCGGCGCCATGCGCAGGCGCGCCTGGTCGGCCAGCGCCATGATCTTCAGCATCGGCGTGATGCCGCCCACTCGCGGCGCGTCGGGCTGGATGAAATCGACGCTGCGCTGGCGTATCAGCTCCCAGTGCTCGGCCACGCTGGTCAGCATCTCGCCGGTGGCGATCGGCGTGTCGAGCATCGCGGCGAGCAGGGCGTGGCCCTCGGCGTCGTAGGCGTCGAGCGGCTCCTCGATCCAGGTGAGATTCAGCTCCTCCACCGCACGGCCGAATCGCTGCGCGGTGACGCGGTCCCATTGCTGGTTGGCGTCGATCATCAAATGCGCCTTGCCCGCGATGCGCTCATGCACCGCGCGCACGCGCGCCAGATCGACCATCGGGTCGGGCTGGCCGACCTTGATCTTGATGCCGCCGATGCCGCGAGCGAGCGAGGCGTCCACGCGCTCCAGCACCTCTGGCAACGGCGACGACAGGAAGCCGCCCGAGGTGTTGTAGCACTGCACCGAGTCGCGATGTGCGCCCAGCAGTTTGGCCAGCGGCAGCTGCGCGCGCCGGGCCTTGCAGTCCCACAGCGCGATGTCGAAGGCGGCGATCGCCTGCGTCGCCAGGCCGCTGCGGCCGACCGACGCGCCGGCCCAGGTGAGCTTGTCCCACAGCCGTGCGATGTCGTTCGGGTCTTCGCCCAGCAGCGCGGGCGCGATCTCCACCGCATGCGCGTACTGCCCCGGGCCGCCCGCTCGCTTGCTGTACGAGAAGCCGGTGCCGCTGTGGCCTTCCTTGGTCTGCAGCTCGCAGAACAGGAAGGCGATCTCGGTCAGCGGCTTCTGGCGGCCGGTGAGCACCTTGGCATCGCTGATCGGCGTGGCCAGCGGCAGGAACACCAGCGACAGATCGATGTGTTCGATGCGGTCGGTGCTGGCCGCGCCGGTGGGCAGGCCGGCGGACAGCGGGTTGGCGCGGAGGGTGGTGGTCATGGCTTCTTTCAGCGCGGGCCGGGCATTGGCACACTAATATATCAGTGCCATAATCACCGACCGGCGACCACCATCACAACACACGGCCTGGCCTTATTGCCACGGGAGCCGCAGGAGACCCCACATGAACCGACGCCAACTCGTCGCCCTCGCGCTGGCCGCCGGCCTGATGCAGGCGCCCGTGCTCGCACAGGACGTCTGGCCCACCAAGCCGGTCAAGATCATCAGCCCGTTCCCGGCCGGCGGCACCAGCGACGTGATGGCGCGCATGGTGGCGCAGGCACTGTCCAAAGAGCTCGGCCAGCAGTTCATCGTCGAGAACATCGGTGGCGCCGGCGGCACGATCGGCACGCTCAAGGCCACGCAGGCCACGCCCGACGGCTACACGCTGATCCAGACCGGCGTCGGCCAGAACGCGGTGGCGCACGGACTCGACCCCAAGCTCGCCTACGACTCGATGCGCGACTTCATCCACGTCAGCCATGTCCACTCGGGGCCCAACGTGCTGGTCGTGCACCCGGAGCAGCCGTTCAAGACCTTCCAGGAGCTGGTGAGCTACATCCGCAAGAACCCGGGCAAGATGAACTACGGCTACACCCATGCGGCCAGCGGCCACATGGCGATGGAGCTGTTCAAGCAGGTGGGCGGCGAGGGCGGGCGGCCCCTCTTCATCGTGGGCATCCCCTACCGCGGCGGCGGCCCGATGATGCAGGACATCCTGGGCGGCCAGATCCCGATGATGTTCATCAACCAGGACGTGGCGCTGCCGCACATCAAGGCCGGCAAGTTGCGCGCGCTGGCCGTCACCAGCCAGGCGCGCAACCCGCTGTACCCCGACGTGCCGACGATCGCCGAGACCGGCATCAAGGGCTACGAGGCGCTCAGCTGGTCGGGGCTCAGTGCAATCAAGGGCACGCCCGCGCCGGTGGTCGACAAGCTCGAGGCCGCGATGAAGAAGATCATGACCTCGCCCGAGATCAAGCAGCGCATGGAGTCGGTGGGCTTCGTGATCCCGCCGCAGGGCCGGGCGCCCTACACGGCGTTCATCCAGAGCGAGATCGACCTGTGGACGCGCGTGATCAAGACCGCCGGCATCAAGGCGGAGTGACCCGCGCGCATCAACCCGCGACCCACTCCGGATGACGAAGCCGCACCTGCTCGACGAAAGTGAGCGTGCCGGCCAGGTGCTGGCGCAGCGCGGCCTGCGCCGCCTCGGGCTTGCGCGCGGCGATCGCGTCGGCAATGGCCTGGTGGTCGCGCAGCACCGATTGCGCCTTGCCGCGCGCCGGCAGGTTGAGGCGCCGCAGCCGGTCGACGTGGCCGCTGCTCTGGCGGATCAGCGGCCACAGCTCGGCCACCCCTGCGGCCTCGTAGAGCTCGCGGTGAAAGGCATGGTCGGCGCGCGTGAAGGCGCCGTAGTCGGTGGCGGCCAGCGCGCGCTTCTGCTCGGCGACGCGGGCCTGCAGCAGCGGCAGCACGACGGCGAGGTCGGCCGCCTTGCGGCTCGCCAGCTCGCGCACGATCTCGAGCTCCAGCGCACGGCGCAGGAAGTGCGCGCGCAGCGCGGCCGGCACGTCGATGCGGCTGACGATCGTGGCGTGCTGCGGAAAGATGTCGACCAGCCCTTCGCTGCCGAGCTGCGTGAGCGCGTCGCGCACCGGTGTCTGGCTGACGCCGAAGCGCTCGGCCAGCTCGGCGCGCGGCAGCACCGTGCCCGGCGGCAGGTCGAGTGCGAGGATGCGCTCGCGCAGCGCGTCGGCGATCTGCGGCGCGGCCTGGCGCGAGCGGTCCAGGCGCAGTGCGGGAAGGCGGTCGGCGATGTCCATGGCGCGGCCGCCGCATTGTCCACGTTCCTTCCTTCCAACCACGAACCTCGTGACGCGACATGAACGCAAAGAACCCTCCTGCCCGCAAGGCCGCCGCCGAACTGCGCAGCGCACGCTGGTTCGCGCCGGATGACTTCCGCTCCTTCGGCCACCGCTCGCGGGTGATGCAGATGGGCTACGGCCCGGCCGACTACGCGGGCAAGCCGGTGATCGCGATCGTCAACACCTGGAGCGACGCCAACCAGTGCCACGCACACTTCAAGAGCCGCGTCGAGGATGTCAAACGCGGCGTGCTGCAGGCGGGTGGATTTCCGCTCGAGCTGCCGGCGATCAGCCTCAGCGAATCGATGGTCAAGCCGACCACGATGCTGTACCGCAACTTTCTCGCGATGGAGACCGAGGAGTTGTTGCGAAGTCATCCGGTCGACGGCGCAGTGCTGATGGGCGGCTGCGACAAGACCACGCCGGGCCTGACGATGGGCGCGCTCAGCATGGGGCTGCCGTTCATCTACCTGCCCGCCGGCCCGATGCTGCGCGGCAACTGGCGCGGCAACGTGCTCGGCTCGGGCAGTGACGCCTTCAAGTACTGGGACGAGCGCCGCGCCGGCCGCCTGAGCGACGAATCGTGGAGCGAGATGGAGGCCGGCATCGCGCGCAGCCACGGCACCTGCATGACGATGGGCACCGCCGCCACGATGATGGGCATTGCCGAGGCGGTGGGCTTCACGCTGCCGGGGGCGAGCTCGATTCCCGCTGCCGACGCCAACCACATCCGCATGAGCGCCGAATGCGGACGGCGCATCGTGCAGATGGTGTGGGACGACCTCACGCCCGCGAAGATGCTCACGCGCGCGAACTTCGAGAATGGCATCGCCGTGGCGATGGCCGAGGGCTGCTCGACCAACGCGATCATTCACCTCGTCGCGATGTCGCGCCGCGCCGGCCACCCTGTGACGCTGAATGACTTCGACGCCGCCAGCCGCAAGGTGCCGGTGGTGGCCAACATCCGGCCGAGCGGCGACACCTACCTGATGGAGGACTTCTACTACGCCGGCGGTTTGCGCGGCCTGATGACGCGCATCGCGCCACACCTGAAGCTCGATGCGATGACGGTCAACGGCCGCACGTTGGGCGACAACATCGCCGGCGCCGAGGTGTTCGACGACGACGTGATCCGCCCGCTGGCCAACCCCATCTACGCCGAGGGCGCGCTCGCCGTGCTGCGCGGCAACCTGGCGCCCGACGGCGTGGTGATCAAGCCGAGCGCTTGCGAGCCGCGGCTGCTCAAGCACACCGGCCGCGCGCTGGTGTTCGACGACTATCCGGCGCTGAAGAAGACGGTCGACGATCCGATGCTCGACGTCACTGGCGACGACATCCTGGTGCTGCGCTACGCCGGCCCGCAGGGCGGCCCGGGCATGCCCGAGTGGGGCATGCTGCCGATCCCGACCAAGCTGCTGAAGCAGGGCGTGAAGGACATGCTGCGGCTGAGCGATGCTCGCATGAGCGGCACCAGCTACGGCGGCTGTCTGCTGCACTGCTCGCCCGAGGCCTACGTGGGCGGGACGCTGGCGCTGGTGAAGACCGGCGACCGCATCACGGTCGACGTGCCGGCGCGGCGCATCCACCTCGAAGTCAGCGACGACGAACTCGCGCGCCGGCGCGCCGCGTGGACACCGCCGCCGCCGCGCTACGAGCGCGGCTACGGCTGGATGTTCAGCCGCCATATCCTGCAGGCCGACCAGGGCTGCGACTTCGACTTCCTCGAAACCACCTTCGGCGCGCCGGTGTCCGAGCCGGTGATCTACTGACATTTCCGAGCGCAGCAATCCACCAGGAGCACATCTTGACCACTCGCCGCACCATCCTGCGGGCCGGCGTCGCCGCCACGGCCGTGCCGCTGCCAGCGTTCACGTTTGCGGCCACCTGGCCCGACAAGCCACTGACCATCATCGTGCCGTTCCCGCCCGGCGGTACGTCGGACGTGATCGCTCGCCTGATCTCCGGCCCCCTGGGCGACATGCTGAAGACCACCGTGGTGGTGGAGAACAAGACCGGCGCCAACGGCGCGATCGGTGCGGCCGCGGTGGCGCAATCGAGCAACGAACACACGATGCTGTTGTCGGACATGTCGTCGCTGGCGATCAACGCCGTGATGGAGAAGGCGTTGCCGTACAAGCCGACGCAACTGGCGGGTGCGACGATGCTCGCGTACTCGCCGCACCTGCTGTGCACTCATCCGTCGGTGCCTGCGAGCAACGTGTTGGAGATGGCCGAGTTGTCGAAGAAGAAGCCGATCAACATCGCGTCGTCGGGCATCGGCTCGGCCAACCACCTGGGCGCGGTGGAGATCGCGCTCGCGTCGGGCATGAAGTTCGTGCACGTGCCGTTCCGCGGCGGCTCGCAGAGCATCGCCGATGTGGCGGCGGGCAACACGCAGCTCGTGCTCAACGGCATGCTGGCCACGCTGCCGCTGGTGCAGGCCGGGCGCCTGAAGCTGCTGGGCATCAGCAAGCGCACGCGCATGGCGCTGCTGCCCGACGCGCCGACCATCGCCGAGCAAGGCATCAAGGATTTCGAATCCGGCACCTACCAGGGCATCGCGATTCCCGCCGCGATGAACAAGGCCAACGCCGAGAAGCTGGCGGCTGCGCTGATCGCCGTGATCCGCATCCCCGACATCCGCGCCAAGCTGGCGGCCGCCGGCGCCGAAGTGATGACCTCGACGCCGAAGGAGACGAGCGACTTCCTCGCCGGCGAGGCCAAGCGCTGGTCAGGCCTGATCCAGCGCGCCGGCAATCAGCTCGAAGGCAACGCCTGAGATCTCGGTCGTGCCGCTGACCATCGCCCGCCTGGAGGCGTTCACCCGATCGCTGTTCGACGCCGCCGGCCTCGACGCCGACAAGGCCGCCACGCTGGCGCAGCTGCTGGTGCTCACCGACGCGATGGGCCGGCGCACGCACGGCCTGGCGATGGTGCCGCTGTATCTCGCCGAACTGGCCAAGGGCAGTATGGCCAGGACCGGCGAACCCGAGGTCGTGACGCAGCGCGGCGTGGTCGCGCTGTGGGACGGCGGCTACCTGCCGGGACACTATGTCGTCGCGCGTGCGATCGACTGGGCGCTGCCGCGCGCGGCTGAGTGCGGCATCGCCGCGGTGACGATCCGTCGCAGCCATCACATCGGCTGCCTCGCGGCGCTGGCGATGCGTGCGGTCGAGCAAGGCTTCGTCGCGTTGATCGCCAACTCTGACCCCGCCGGCGCGCGTGTTGCGCCCTATGGCGGCACCGAGGCGCTGTTCACGCCGGACCCGTTCGCGATCGGCTACCCGGGCACGCCGAACCCGGTGCTGGTCGACATCTGTGCGTCGATCACCACCACGTCGATGACGCGGCAGAAGGTCGCCGAGGGCGCGTTGTTCGCGCAGCCCTGGCTGCTCGACCACGCGGGCTTGCCCACGACCGATCCGCGCGTGCTGGAGCACAGCACGCCGCGCGGCTCGCTGCAGCTGGTCGGCGGCCTCGATCACGGCCACAAGGGCTTCGGCCTGGCGTTGATGGTCGAGGCGCTGTCGCAGGGGCTCGCGGGCCACGGTCGCCTCGATGCGCCGAAGCGCTGGGGCGGCAACACCTACGTGCAGATCATCGAGCCCAATCTCTTTGCCGGCCGCGACGCGTTCGCGGCGCAGATGGACCACTTCGGCGACCGCTGTCGCAGCAACCGGCCGATCGACGCCGAGCGACCGGTGCGCCTGCCGGGCGACGGCGCGGCGGGTGCGCTCGCGGCGGCGCGACGCGACGGCATCACGTACGACGAGGCCACCTGGGCCGCGCTGGCCGAACCCGCCGCGCGGCTTGGTGTGGCCTTGCCTTGATTCTTCTCACACGACCCCGACGAGCAACCCAATGCCTGCACTGAAACCCGCCACCCGCGACAAGCTCATGACCGTCAGCACGGCCACGCTGTGCACCGCGTTGTTCAAACGCGGCCTGCGCAACCAGTTCATCCAGGACGTGCGGCCGCTGAACCCGAGCCGGCCCAACATGGTGGGCGAGGCCTTCACGCTGCGCTACATCCCGGCGCGCGAGGACCTCAACCCGATCACCGTGTTTCAGGACCGCGCCCACCCGCAGCGCAAGGCGGTGGAGGAGTGTCCGCCGGGGTCGGTGTTCGTGATCGACAGTCGCAAGGACGCACGCGCCGCGTCGGCGGGTTCCATCCTCGTCACGCGGCTGATGAAGCGCGGCGTGGCCGGCGTCGTCACTGACGGCGGTTTTCGCGATTCGCCCGAGATCGCCCAGCTGCCGTTCCCCGCCTATCACCATCGGCCGAGCGCGCCGACCAACCTGACGCTGCACCAGGCGCTCGACATCAACGTACCCATCGGCTGCGGCGACGTGCCGGTGTGGCCGGGCGACGTGGTGGTCGGCGACGGCGAGGGCGTGATCGTCATTCCCGCGGCCATCGCCGACGAGGTCGCCGCCGAGGCGGTGGAGATGACGGCGTTCGAGGACTTCGTGACCGAGAAGGTCAACGAGGGCCGCTCGATCCTCGGCCTGTACCCGCCCACCGACCCCAGGAGCGTCGACGAGTTCGCCGCCTGGCGCAAGGCCAAGGGTCGTTGAGGAGGGCGCGCCGAGCGCGCTTGGAGTAAAACCGCGGCCATGGTGCCACCTGCGACCGTGTCAGCTGCCGAGGCCGCGCCGTCGCGGGCGCGGGTGGTGTTGCGCTGGAGCATCTTTGTCGCGCTGCTGCTGGCGTT
>Ga0075356_1000155_pt1 | contig 12405 bp, 13 predicted proteins | sample WestPond_Cattail_FD_120073 | JGI IMG/M metagenome (GOLD analysis project Ga0075356, IMG submission 120073) | Natural and restored wetland microbial communities from the San Francisco Bay, California, USA, that impact long-term carbon... | ecosystem: Environmental > Terrestrial > Soil > Wetlands ... | reverse complement strand
GCGCCCTTGATCGCCAGGTTGTTCGACTCGGTGGCACCCGAGGTCCAGACGATCTCGCGCGGGTCCGCGCCGATCAGCTCGGCGACCTGTCCACGCGCGCGTTCGACGGCCTCTTCGGCCTCCCAGCCCCAGGCATGGCTTCGCGACGCGGGGTTGCCGAAATGCTCACGCAGCCAAGGGATCATCGCGTCGACGACGCGCGGGTCCACCGGCGTCGTGGCGCCGTAGTCCATGTAGATGGGAAAGTGCGGGGTCATCATCGTGTGCAATCGATCGATGTTCGTTGCGGCATGCTGCGCCAACCGGCAGGCCGGCCGCTCCTGATGAGCTGCTTGGCTACTTGGACAATGCGCTGCCGAGGGCGAACACCGAGTTGGGTGCGGTCACCTTGATCGGCTTGACCACTGGCGTGGAAGAGATGGCCCGCTTGATCGGTGCCTCCTCAATGGCCACGCCCTTGGCCAGTTGGTCGTCCACCAGCTTCTTGAGGGTGATCGAGTCGAGAAACTCGATCATCTTCTGGTTCAGGCTAGCCCATAGGTCATGGGTCATGCAACGACCGGTGTCATCTCCCATGCAGTTTTCCTTGCCGCCGCAGCCAGTGGCATCGATCGGCTCGTCGACCGCGACGATGATGTCCGCAACGGTGATCTCTTCGGCCTTGCGGCCCAGCGAATAGCCGCCGCCCGGACCCCGGGTGCTCTCGACCAGCTCGTGCCGCCGCAACTTGCCGAACAGCTGCTCCAGGTAGGACAGCGAGATCTGCTGGCGCTGGCTGATGGCCGCCAATGCCACGGGCCCGTTGCTCGAACGTAGACCCAGATCGATCATCGCGGTGACGGCGAAACGCCCTTTGGTGGTCAGTCGCATTCGTGGCTCCTTGTCGGCCGTACGGCACCGCAGCAGACTGTGCAATCGGTCACGCCAATGACCGCCTTTGGCCCGCCGCCACGCGCCGCGTGGCACTGAAACGCTCGAAATCCGAGCAGTGAAGTCAAGTATAGCGGAAGCCGACTGATTTGGTCGGCAATAGGGACTTACGGGCCGGCGGCTCAGGGAGCTCCCCCGGCGATCCGTTGCCGCAGATGCTCCACCAGGCCCTCGCAGGCCAACTCGACCAGGTCGAGCACCCGCTCGAAGCCTGCCGGCGCCCCGTAGTAAGGGTCCGGCACGTCGAAGCTGGAGGTCCGACCCGGCACAAACTCCAGCAAGCGCCGGATTCGCCCTCGCTGGGACTCGGGGCAGCGCTCCGTCAGGAAGTCCAGGTGGTCACCATCCATCGCGAGCACCAGATCGAATTTGTCGAAGTCGTCCTCGCGAACCAGCCGTGCACGAAGGCGCGACAAGTCGTAGCCCCGCCGAGCACCATGCATCTGGGCGCGCCGGTCCGGCGGGGAGCCGACGTGGTAGTCCACCGTGCCCGCCGAATCGATCTCCACATCGCGATCCAGCCCCGCTGCAAGGAGCTTGTGGCGCAGCACGGCTTCCGCCGTAGGCGAACGGCAGATGTTGCCGGTGCAGACCATCAGCACACGCAATCGGGTCATGGGCTCCTCTTGACGACGGCCAGCGGCACGACATTGTCATCGTGGGTCGCTGCGCCGAAGGCCTGTTCGCGCAGCAAGGCCAGCTGGTCGCGTGTGCGGGCTGCCTTCTCGAACTCGAGGTTGCGCGCGAACTCCAGCATCTGCCGTTCGAGTGCCTTGATGTGTTTGCCGAGATCCTTCTCCGACATGGCCTCGACCTGGGCCGAGTCGGCCAGCGTCTTCAGCTTGGCCTTGTCGTCCTGCGCGTTGACCACGCCATCTATCATCTCGCGCACCACCTTCGTCACGCTGCGCGGGGTGATGCCCTGCGCGAGGTTGTGCTCAATCTGCCGCGTGCGCCGGCGTGCCGTCTCGTCGAGCGCCCGCGTCATTGAATCGGTCATCCGGTCGGCATAAAGGATCGCCTTGCCGTGCAGATGGCGCGCCGCCCGCCCGATGGTCTGGATCAGGCTGCGCTCGGCGCGCAGGAAGCCCTCCTTGTCGGCATCGAGGATCGCCACCAGCGACACCTCGGGCAGGTCGAGCCCCTCGCGCAGCAGGTTGATGCCGACCAGCACATCGAACACACCCAGCCGCAGGTCACGGATGATCTCGACCCGCTCGACGGTGTCGACATCGCTGTGCAGGTAACGCACCTTGACGCCGTTGTCCGACAGGTAGTCGGTCAGCTGCTCGGCCATGCGCTTGGTCAGCGTCGTGATCAGCACGCGCTCCTTGACCTGCACACGGGCGTGGATCTCCTGCAGCACGTCGTCGACCTGGTGCGCCGCCGGCCGCACCTCGACATCCGGATCGATCAGGCCGGTCGGCCGCACGAGCTGCTCGACCACCTGGCCCGAGTGCTCGCGCTCGTAGTCGGCCGGCGTCGCCGAGACGAACACCGCCTGGCGCATCTTGCGTTCGAACTCCGCGAACTTGAGCGGCCGGTTGTCGAGCGCACTGGGCAGCCGGAAGCCGTATTCGACCAATGTCGCCTTGCGCGCGCGATCGCCGTTGTACATGCCATTGAGCTGGCCGATCAGCACGTGACTCTCGTCGAGGAACATCAGCGCATCGCTCGGCAGATAGTCCACCAGCGTCGGCGGAGGCTCGCCCGGCGCGGCGCCGGACAGATGGCGTGTGTAGTTCTCGATGCCCTTGCAATGGCCGACTTCCTGCAGCATCTCGAGATCGAAGCGGGTGCGCTGCTCCAGCCGCTGCGCTTCAACCAGCTTGCCGGCGGCGACGAACTCGGCCACCCGGTCGCGCAGCTCAGCCTTGATGCCGTCGATGGCGGCGAGCACCCGGTCGCGCGGCGTCACGTAGTGGCTCGACGGGTAGACCGTGAAGCGTGGGATCTTCTGGCGCACGCGCCCGGTCAGCGGGTCCAGCAGCGAGAGCGACTCGACCTCGTCGTCAAACAGCTCGATCCGCAGCGCCAGTTCGCTGTGTTCGGCGGGAAACACGTCGATGGTGTCGCCCCGCACCCGGAACGCGCCGCGGCTGAACTCCACCTCGTTGCGCGAGTACTGCATGCGGATCAGCTGGGCGATCACGTCGCGCTGGCCCATCTTGTCGCCCACACGCAGCGTCATCACCATCTTGTGATAGTCGCTCGGATTGCCGATGCCGTAGATGGCACTCACGCTGGCCACGATGACGACGTCGCGCCGCTCCAGCAGGCTCTTGGTGGCCGACAGCCGCATCTGCTCGATGTGCTCGTTGATCGAGCTGTCCTTCTCGATGAACAGGTCGCGTTGGGGCACGTAGGCCTCGGGCTGGTAATAGTCGTAGTAGCTGACGAAGTACTCGACTGCGTTCTTCGGAAAGAACTCGCGGAACTCGCTGTACAGCTGCGCGGCCAGCGTTTTGTTCGGCGCGAAGACGATCGCCGGCCGCCCGAGCCGCGCGATCACGTTTGCCATCGTGAAAGTCTTGCCCGACCCGGTGACACCCAGCAGCGTCTGATATGTCAGGCCATCGCGCACGCCTTCAACCAGTTGATCGATCGCGATCGGCTGGTCGCCGGCGGGAAAGTACGGCTGGAACAGCTGGAACGGTGAATCCGGGAAGGAGATGAACTCGCCCGCCGGCGCCACGGCCTCGGCGACTGACTCATGGGACATGCGGATTCCACTTTCGCTGGCGGTCATTCGGTGTCGCCCCGATACAATTCGTCTGCGCGACTGCGTTGCAGCGAGAGCGAACCTGCCAGAGTAATGCAGTCGTCATCATTTTGCGAGCAGCCGCCCCGGCTTCGAAGAATTTGATCCATCAGGACGGACCATGACGCTCTTCTCGGCGGTCGAACTGGCCCCGCGCGACCCCATCCTCGGCCTGAACGAACAGTTCGCGTCCGACCCCAACCCGGCCAAGGTCAATCTCGGCGTTGGCATGTACTACGACGAGGACGGCAAGCTGCCGTTGCTCAAGTGCGTGGCGGCTGCCGAACAGGCGATGGTCGAGGCACCCAAGCCGCGCGGCTATCTGCCGATCGACGGCATCGCGGCTTACGACAAGGCGGTGCAATCACTGGTGTTCGGCGCCGACAGCCAAGCCGTTCGCGAGCAGCGCGTCGCCACGGTGCAAGCCCTGGGCGGCACGGGTGGTCTGAAGGTGGGTGCCGATTTTCTCAAGCGCCTGCAGCCGCAGGCCCGCGTGCTGATCAGCGACCCGAGCTGGGAGAACCACCGCGCGCTCTTCACGCTCGCCGGCTTCCAGGTAGAGAGTTATCCGTACTACGACGCCGAACGGCGCGGCGTGCGCTTCGACGCGATGCTGTCGTTATTGAACGCCGCGGCGCCGGGCACGATCGTCGTGCTGCACGCGTGCTGCCACAACCCGACCGGCTACGACCTGACCGCCGAGCAATGGGACGCGGTGGTCGCCTCGGCAGCCGCGCGGGGCTGGGTGCCGATTCTCGACATGGCGTACCAGGGCTTTGGACAGGGCATCGCCGAAGACGGCTTGGCAGTCGCAAAATTCCTGCGCTCCGGCGTCGACTTCTTCGTCGCGACCTCGTTCTCCAAGAGCTTCTCGTTGTACGGTGAGCGCGTCGGTGCGCTGTCGGTCGTCTGCGCAAGCAGGGACGAGGCCGCCCGCGTGCTGTCGCAGCTGAAGATCGTGATCCGCACCAACTATTCCAACCCACCGACCCATGGCGCGCAGGTGGTGACTGCGGTGCTGCTCGATCCGGCACTGCGCCGCCTATGGGAGGACGAGCTTGGTGGCATGCGGCAGCGCATCCGGCAGATGCGGTCCGATCTGGTCGAGCGCCTGGCCCGCGCCGGTGCGCGGCGCGATTTCGGCTTCATTGCCCAGCAGCAAGGCATGTTCAGCTACTCGGGCTTGACCAAGGAGCAGATGCAACGTCTTCGCACCGAGTTCGGCGTCTACGGCGTCGACTCGGGACGCATCTGCGTCGCAGCGCTCAACGGCCGCAACATCGGACATGTCGCGCAGGCGATCGCCCGGGTTCTCTGAGGTCGTTGCGCCGCCATGCGGAATCCGCCGTGGCCAGCGGACGACGAAAACAGGCCCGGTTAGGAGCGGCAGCTCGAACAATTCCCCGCGACTGATCGATGTCAGGCTATTGCCAGTAGTATTCGTCAGAATGCTGCATTGCACAAATCATGTGCTGCCCGCACCGGACCTGCCCACCAAGCAGGCGGCTCGGCTGGCGGACGTGACACAACCAGGAGTCGCTCGGCCATGCTTTATCAGCTCTACGAATCCCAGCGCGCGTTGATGGCGCCCTTTGCCGAGTTCGCCAGCGCCTCCTCCAAGCTCTACAGCCACCCGCTGTCGCCGTTCACGCACGTGCCGATGGCGCAGCGCTATGCAGCTGGCTTCGACCTGATGCACCGGCTGGCCAAGGAATACGAGAAGCCCGAGTTCGAGATCAAGTCCACCACCGTGGCCGGTGTTGAAGTCGCGGTGCAGGAGCAGGTCACGCTCGACAAGCCCTTCTGCCGCCTGTTGCGCTTCAAGCGCTTCACCGACCATGCGCCGGTGCTGGCCCGCATGAAGACGCAGCCCAAGGTGCTGGTCGTGGCGCCCCTGTCGGGGCACCACTCGACGCTGCTGCGCGACACCGTCAAGATGCTGCTGCGCGACCACAAGGTCTTCATCACCGACTGGACCGACGCGCGCATGGTGTCGCTGGAGCACGGTCCGTTCCATCTCGACGACTACGTCGAGTACGTGCAGGAGTTCATCCGCACGATCGGCCACGACGTCAACGTGATTTCGGTCTGCCAGCCCACGGTGCCGGTACTGGCAGCAGTGTCGCTGATGGCCAGCCGCGGTGAGCGCACGCCGCCCGCCCTGGTGATGATGGGCGGGCCGATCGATGCCCGCCGCTCGCCGACTGCAGTCAACAACCTGGCAATGAACAAGAGCTACGACTGGTTCGAGAACAACGTCATCTATCGCGTGCCGCCCAACTATCCGGGGTGCAACCGTCGCGTCTACCCGGGGTTCCTGCAGCATACCGGTTTCGTCGCGATGAACCCGGATCGCCACATGAGCTCGCACTACGACTACTTCCTGGATCTTGTGCGCGGCGACGAGGACAGCGTCGACGCGCACCGGCAGTTCTACGACGAATACAACGCGGTGCTCGACATGCCGGCGGAGTACTACCTCGACACCATCAAGACCGTGTTCCAGGATTTCGCGCTGGTCAATGGCACCTGGGACGTCGCCGGCGAACGTGTGCGCCCGCAGGACATCACCACCAGCGCAGTGCTCACCGTCGAAGGCGAACTCGACGACATCTCCGGCGCCGGCCAGACTCGCGCGGCGCACTCGCTTTGCACCGGCGTGCCCGCGTCGCGTCAGCAGCACTATGACGCGGTCGGAGCCGGGCACTACGGCATCTTCTCCGGTCGGCGCTGGCGCGAGCAGGTGTACCCGGAAGTGCAGCGCTTCATCGAGCGCTACAACCGGCCGGCCGCCCTCCTCAAGCCTCCGGCGGCCAAGAAGGCCGATCGCGTCGTGGCGAAGAGACGCAAGTAGCGCCCGATAATCCGCGGGTGACCCCGCCGTCGCCTGCAACAGACTCGCTGACCGACCGCATCGACTTCGCACTGCCGCAGACGCAGTGCACGCGCTGCGGCTTTCCGGACTGCCGCGCCTACGCGACGGCCATCACCACCGAGGCAGCCGCTATCAACCGCTGCCCGCCCGGCGGAGCCGAGGGCATCGTCCGGCTCGCTGCCCTTACCGGCCGCGAGCCAATGCCGCTCGACCCGCAGCGCGGCGTCGAGGGCCCGCGTGCACTGGCCGTCATCGACGAAGGTTGGTGCATCGGCTGCACCTTGTGTATCAAGGCCTGCCCGGTGGACTGCATCGTCGGCGCCGCCAAGCGCATGCACACGGTGGTCGACGAGCAGTGCACCGGCTGCGAGCTGTGCCTGCCGGCCTGTCCGGTGGACTGCATCGTCATGCAACCGGTGAGCGGGCAGCGGACAGGCCGGCAGGCTTGGAGCGACACGCAGGCCGCCGAGGCGCGAACGCGCTACCAGCAGCGAACGCAGCGGCTCGAACGCAGCGCCGAAGAAGACGATCTGCGGCTGGCCGACCGGGCGGCGGAGAAACTCGCCCACCTGGAACAGAGCAGTTCGCTCGTCGACTCGGCCGCGCTCGAGCGCAAGCGTGCCGTCGTGCAAGCTGCGCTGGAGCGGGCGCGGGCGCGGGCGCGACCCAGGTGAGCGCCACTCACGTGAAGCCGGCCGACGTCGAGTTCCTGTTCACCACGTTGCGAGCGGCCAACCCGCACCCGCGCAGCGAACTCGAATACAGCAGTGTGTTCGAGCTGCTCGCGGCCGTGCTGTTGTCGGCACAGGCGACCGACGCCGGCGTCAACAGGGCCACGCGCCGGCTGTTCGCCCGGGCACCCACGCCGCGCGCGATGCTGGCGCTCGGGAGCGACGCGCTCAGCGAACAAATCCGCACGATCGGCCTCTACCGCAACAAGGCGCGGCACCTGCTGGCCACCTGCGCCATGCTCGTTGAGCAGCATGGCGGCGAGGTGCCCCGTGAACGGGCAGCGCTGCAGGCGCTGCCCGGCGTCGGCCGCAAGACGGCGAACGTGGTGCTCAACGTCGCCTTCGGCGAGCCGACGATGGCGGTCGACACGCACGTCTATCGTGTCGCACATCGCACGGGGCTCGCCGACGGCGCCACACCAGAGGCGGTTGAACAGCAACTGCTCGCCGTTGTGCCAGAAGCGTTTCTCGGTGAGGCGCATCACTGGTTGATCCTGCACGGGCGCTACGTCTGCACGGCGCGCAGCCCTCAGTGCGGCGCCTGCGCGATCAGTCGCGTGTGCGCCGCTTACCCGCTGCTACAGAGCCGTCCAGTGGCGGCGTGACAGCTCTGCCAGCGGGAAGGCCGACCGACGGTCCGCAAGAGGCGACCTACAATGCCGCCACCGTAGGTCGGTGGACGCCGATGGCCACATTGCAGGATCTTGCCGAGCGGATCGAACGCCTCTTGCTGCGGCACGAGGAAGTCAAGCGCACCAACTCGTTGCTCGAGGAGCAGCTGACGCAGGTGAGCCATGAGCGCGACAACCTCAAGTCGCGCCTGTCGGCGGCGCGCTCGCGCATCGATGCGCTGCTCGAGCGCCTGCCCGCCAGCGGACCGGGTGCGCGCGAATGAGCCAGCTCGAAGTCACCATACTTGGCCAGAGCTACGTGCTGGCGTGCCCCGATGGGGGGGAGCGCGATCTGCTCGAGGCCGTGGCCGCGGTCGACCGCGAGATGAGCGCGATCCGCGACGCCGGCAAGGTAAAGGCGCGCGAACGCATCGCCGTGCTCGCGGCGCTGAACCTGGCCTACCAGTTGGCCGAAGCGCCCCCTCGGGAGAGCGTACCGCCAGGGGCCCCAACGGCCGCGGCCGACCTGACCCGCCTGATCGAGCGCATCGACTCGGCTCTCGAGCACGACGGCCGTCTGTTGTAGCGCGGCCCCGCCGGTGACTGCGGGCCATCGCATCGCGACCGGCGGCTTTCGAATGGCGCACGGCGCTTGCGGAAATCACGCCAGACACGCTGCGTCGCGCGAACATCGCGGCGTAGAATCCTCATCGTCCGTCGCGTTCGCGGAGGTTTTATTTCCTTGAACCGATGCTCCTTGAGCTAGGGACCGGAACATTGCTTGGCGGGTGTGATCGTCTCGCGTCAGATGAACCCGAAGCCTTGCTGACCGGGCCCACCTGAATCCCCTGGGTTCAGGAATGCGGCCTCCGGTGCGCGGCGGACACATACCTCCTCCTCCTTCGCCTGACCAGCCTTCGCAACGGCCGAGCCGCTGCCCGACCATGCCGCAATACTGGCTCATGAAGAGCGAGCCCGACGAGGTCTCGATCGACGACCTGGCGCGCGCTCCTGGCAAACGCGTGCCGTGGACCGGCGTGCGCAACTATCAGGCGCGCAACTACATGCGCGACCAGATGCGCATCGGCGACGGCGTGTTGTTCTACCACTCGTCGTGTGCCGAGCCCGGTGTCGCCGGCGTCGCGTCGGTGTGCAGCGCGCCGTACCCCGACGCCACGCAGTTCGACCGGCGCAGCAAGTACCACGACCCGAAGTCCAAGGCCGACGCGCCGCGCTGGATGCATGTGGACGTCAAGCTGGTCAAGCGCACGCGGCTGCTGCCGCTGCGCGAGATGCGCACGCGGCCCGAACTCGCCGACATGGTGTTGCTGCGAAAGGGCAACCGGCTGTCGATCACGCCGGTCACGGAGGGCGAGTGGCGCGCCGTGCTGGCCTTGCTCGAGACTTGAGCGAAAGCCAGGTTTGATCTCGCTGCTGGAGCCGGTGCTCGCACTGCAGTTGCTGGTGCTCGGTGCGGTCGCCGGCTTCCTGGCCGGGCTGCTCGGCGTCGGCGGCGGCATGATGATGGTGCCGTTCATCACCTGGATGCTGACGTCGCGCGGCGTCGAGACGGGGCTGGCCGTCAAGATGGCGATCGCGACGTCGATGGCGACCATCGTGTTTACGTCGATCTCAAGCCTGCGCGCCCACCACGGGCGCGGCGCCGTGCTGTGGCCGATCGTGCGCGCCATGTCGCCGGGCATCGTGGCCGGCGGCCTGCTGGCGGGCGCAGGCGCGTTCGCCCTGATCAAGGGTGCCTGGCTCGCCGTCGGCTTCGCCGCCTTCGTCGGCTATTCGGCGACGCGCATGCTGATGCGCCGCAACGTCGTGCCAACCGGCACCTTGCCGCGGCAGTGGGTGCAGTCGGCGGTCGGTGCGGGCATCGGCTTCCTCTCCGGCCTGGTGGGTGCCGGCGGCGCCTTCCTGTCGGTACCCTTCATGACCCGCTGCAGCGTGCCGATCCACAACGCTGTCGCCACCAGCGCCGCGATGGGCCTGCCGATCGCGCTGGCCAACACGATCGGCTACGTGCTCGGCGCCTGGAACCTGAAGACGCCAGTTGCGGGCAGCGTGGGTTATGTCGTGCTGCCGATGCTGGCACTGATCGCGCTGGCCAGCATGAGCACAGCCCCGCTCGGTGCACGGGTCGCGCACGCCACCGACACGCGGCGACTCGCCGGCGGCTTTGCGACTCTGCTCTACCTGCTGGCAGCGTACATGGTGTGGCGAGGCGTGACCGCCTAGGCGCTCGCCGCGTCGAAGCGGATGCTGGCGAGCGCCACCGTGTTGCCGCCGCGCCGGCGCGCCTCAGACAGCGCGGATTCGCAGGCGTTCAGCAGATCTTCCTGCGAATGCGCTGTGTGCGGAAAGCTCGCCACACCCATTGATACCGAGAAGCCCAGTTCCTCGCCATCGAGCACGACGATCTGCGTCGCGCACTGCCGGCGCAGCCCTTCCATGCGCGAATGCGCCGTGGCCAGGCCCACGCCAGACAGCAGCACGCCGAAACGCCGCGCCTGCAACCGGCACGACGCGTCCATCGCCCGGGTGTTGCCGCGCAGCAGACGTCCCATCGCCTCGAGCACGCGGTCCTGCGCACGGCTGCCGAGGGCGGCCACACGCTCGCTGTCGTCGTCGAGCTCGACCAGCACCAGCGCGAACTCGCGGTGCTCGCGGGTCGACAGATCGACTTCGCGGCGCAGTTGATCGTCGAAATGCGCGCGGGTGCTCAGGCCTGTGGCACTGTCGCGCATCACCTGCTCGCCGAACTCGCGGCGCAATTGCACGTTGGCCGCCTGATGCTCTTCGATCTGCTGGAGCGCCGACTGCAACTGTTGCTCGCGCATGCGTTGCGGGGCGATGTCTCGCCAAACCGCAGCCAGCACCCGCCGGCCCGCCTGGTCGCCGACGACACGCATCACCTCCCAATCGTGGCGCGCATCGCGCCAGTCGAAGCGGTGTTCGCTGGTGATCTGCCGACCGTGGGCCAGCGCAGTCTGATCGGCCGCGCGCATCGCGGCCCCTAGCGTCGGATCGAGCAATTCGGTGTCGCTTCGACCACACACCTCGGACGCCGGGCGGCCGTAGAACGACGCCAGCGAGTCTGAAACCCACAGATAGCGACCGTCAGCAGCATCCTTGGTACCGACCATCACGCCCGGCTGTGCGGCCAGCGCCTGCAAGGTGTGCCCGAGGACACCGAGCAGCCCCGCGTCGACGTCGCGCGGCGAGGCGAGCGGTGAGGGATTGATCTCGGCAGCAGCGGCCATGTGGCTCGACCCGTCCAGGCTAAGCGGACGACACGGGGCATGATAGCCACCTGCTTTCCAACCGTCTTCGTTTTGCGACGCAGCATGCGTCATATCACCCCCCTCGAATGCATACCTGTCGGGCACACCGAAGACCCCTTCTGCCCCGTTTCCATGAGCATCGCGGCGTACCTGCGTGAGATCGGCCGCGGCCACCAGGGGTCGCGACCGCTGTTGACCGAGCAGGCCCACGACCTGATGGGCCAGTTGCTCGATGGCGGTCTGACTGACCTGGAGGTGGGTGCTTTCGCCATCGGCATGCGTATCAAGGGCGAGACCGAGGCCGAACTGATCGGGTTTCTCGACGCGCTGCACGAACGCCTGATGCCGGTGGCCAGCGACCACCCGTCGGTCGTCATCGCAAGCTACAACGGCGCGCGCCGCCTGCCCAACTTGGTGCCGCTGCTGGCCTGCTTACTCGCGCGGCGCGGCGTGCGGGTGCTCGTGCACGGTCCGATGCAGGAACCCGGCCGGGTGACCACGGCGGCTATCTTTGAGGCGATGAACCTGGCCCCAGCCACCGCGTTGTCGTCGATCGGCAACACCTGGTCTGCCGGTCGCCCGGCATTCGTGCCAGTCGAACTGCTCAGCCCTGCGCTGGCGCGGCTGCTGCAAGTGCGTCGCACGATCGGACTGCGCAACAGTGGCCACACCATGGCCAAGATGATGCTGCCGGTCAAGGGCTCCCCAGCCTTGCGCCTGATGAGCCACACGCATCCCGAGTTCGGGCAGTTGATGGCGTCCTACGCCGAGCGCAGTGGTGCGCACATGATGCTGCTGCGAGGCACCGAAGGCGAGGCGGTTGCCGACGCGCGTCGGCAACCGCGCCTGTCGACCTGGTTGCACGGCAGCGCCCGGCCCGAGTTCGGCGCCGTCGCCACCGAGGGCTCGCTGCCGCCGCTGCCGGACCTGCCGCAGGACATCAGCGCTTCAGCGACCGCGGCTTACATTCACCGGCTGCTGGACGACGAGACGGCGGTGCCGCCGCCCATCGCACGACAAGTACGGCTGCTGTGCGACGCCGTGGCCGAGTTGGGCCGTTCGATCGACGGCACGGCGCCCGGATCATGACGAAGGGCCCAGCGGCCGAGACCTTCGACGTGATCGTCATCGGTGCGGGCGCGGCCGGCTTGCTGTGTGCCGCCCTCGCCGGGCAACGAGGCCTGCATGTGCTGCTGGTCGACCATGC
>Ga0075356_1000154_pt1 | contig 12417 bp, 7 predicted proteins | sample WestPond_Cattail_FD_120073 | JGI IMG/M metagenome (GOLD analysis project Ga0075356, IMG submission 120073) | Natural and restored wetland microbial communities from the San Francisco Bay, California, USA, that impact long-term carbon... | ecosystem: Environmental > Terrestrial > Soil > Wetlands ... | reverse complement strand
TGCCTGGTCTTCTTCCAGGCGGCGCTGCTGCTGGGCTATGCCTATGCGCATCAACTGCACCGGCGCGACCGCTCGGGCCGGCTCGGCTATCTGCACATCGCACTGCTGGTCGCCAGCCTCGCCATCCTGCCGATCATCCCGAACCACGACACGGCAGCGGCCGGCGCCGGCGCGCCGGCGCTGCAGATCGTGGCGTTGCTGCTGGTGACGATCGGGCTGCCGTTCAGCCTGCTGGCGACCACCAGCCCGCTGCTGCAGGCCTGGGTCGCACGGGCGCGCGAAGGCCGCGACCCGTATCGCCTGTTCGTCGTGTCGAACCTGGCCTCGCTGGCGGCGCTGCTGGCCTATCCGTGGCTGATCGAACCCTGGCTCGGCACGGCGGCGCAGGCGCGCGCATGGTCGGCGCTGTACGCCGCCTATGTGATGCTCGCCGCCGGCGTGGCCTGGCGCAGCGCGCGGCGGGCGCGATCAACCGCGGCCCCTTCGTCCGCGGCGGCGGCGCACGACGACACGGCCACCGCCGCGGGTTCCGTGCCGTGGCACCGGCGTCTGACGTGGATCGCGCTGGCCGCGCTGGCCAGCTACGAGCTGGTGGCGGTGACCAACCACCTGACGCAGAACGTGCCGTCGGTGCCGATGATGTGGACGGTGCCGCTGGTGGTGTACCTGCTCACCTTCAGCCTGTGCTTCGACGGCGAGCGTTGGTACCGCCCGCGTGCGCTGCAGGGCGCCACGCTGGTCGCCGTGCTGGCGATGTGCTGGGCGTTGTGGGAAGCGCACGTGGCGGCGGACATCGCCGTGCAGACGGTAGTTTTCGTCTCGGGCCTTTTCGTCGCCTGCATGGTCTGCCACGGCGAACTGGCCCGCAGCCGGCCGCCGCCGGCCCGTCTGACGGGCTTCTACCTGTGCGTATCGCTCGGCGGCGTGCTCGGCGGCGCCGTCGTCGGACTGGCCGCGCCGGCGCTGCTGCCGGGCTACTTCGAGATCGAGATCGGCCTGGTCCTGGTGGCGCTGATCGTGCTGTGGCGCTCGTGGCGCGCCGGCCCGGCCTGGGCCGCGGCCAGCGCCGCCGTGGTCGTGTGCGCCACCGCCACCGCCGCACATCGCATCGACCGTGCCGACGACGGCGTGATCGCGCAGAGCCGCAATTTCTACGGCGTCGTGCGGGTGCGCGAGCATGGCGACGCGGACGATCCGCCGACATGGGAGCGGCGCTTGATGCACGGCAGCATCCTGCACGGCCAGCAGTACCTCGACGACGCGCTGCGGCGACGGCCGACGAGTTACTACGTCGAGTCGTCGGGCATCGGCCGGCTGCTCGGCACGCTGGCCGACCGGCCGCTCGCGGTTGGCGTGGTCGGCCTCGGTGCCGGCACCATCGCGGCCTATGGCAAACCGGGCGACTCGTACCGCTTCTTCGAGATCGATCCCGCTGTGATCGGCGTGGCGCAGCGCTACTTCAGCTTCATAGCCGATTCAGACGCACAGGTCGACGTGGTGCTCGGCGACGGCCGCCTGACGCTGCAGCGCGATCCCGACGCGCGTCGCTTCGACGTGCTGGCGGTCGATGCGTTCTCCGGCGATTCGATCCCGGTCCACTTGCTCACCCGCGAGGCAGTGGCGTTGTACGTCGAGCGGCTGACGCCGCAGGGCGTGATCGCGCTGCACGTCAGCAACCGTTATCTCGACCTGCGGCCGGTGGTGACGCGCATCGCGGCCGACCTGAAGTTGCAGGTCGCCTACGTCGAGGACATCGAGAACGACGACGACGGTCAACGCAAGGCGTCGTCGGACTGGTTGCTGCTCGCACGCAGCCGCGACATCCTCGACCGGCCGGGCATTGCCGACGGCGCCCGCACCCTACCCGCTGCGCGTCCCGCCCGCGCCTGGACCGACGACTACAGCAACATCGCGCAGGTGTTGTCGGTGCGCAGCGTGCTGGTCGACTAGCAGCGAAGCCGATTGACGCCTGGCCGGCGAAGGCCTACGGTGCGGGCCTGCCGTTCGCGAGGAGCTTGCCGTGGTCGCCATCGCCGTCGATTCGCCCGCGCTGCAGTCGCCGACCGCCCCGCGGCGCTACTTCTACGTCGGCCTGGGCGCGGTGTTCGTGCTGATTGCATTTGGCGGCTTCGTGCCGACCTACTGGGCGCGTCTAGCCGCGGGCAGCTTCAGCGGCGCACCGATCCTGCACATCCACGGCTCGCTGTTCTTCACCTGGACGCTGTTCTACCTGGTGCAGACCACGCTGGTTGCCCGCGGTCGCACGCTCGACCACCGCAGCTGGGGCCTGGCCGGTATCGCGCTGGCCACCGCGATGGTCTGCTCGGTGGTGCTGGCGGCGATCAACTCGGTGCGCGTCGCGCAGGGCATCGGCATGGGCGAGCTGGCGCTTCGCTTCAGCATCGTCTCGTTGAGCGCTGCGGTGCTGTTCGCCGGCTTCTTCGGCACCGCGATCGCGCAGGTGAAGCGGCCCGAGCTGCACAAGCGGCTGATGGTTCTGGCGATGATCCCGCTGATGCACGCCGCGATGGGGCGCGTTTTCCTGACGCTGTTCGCGCCGCCCGACGCCAAGGGGCCCCCGCCGGTGTTCGTCAGCGTGCCGCCGGGTCTGTTCGTCGACCTGCTGCTGGTCGCCGCGATGGTCTACGACTGGCGCACGCGTGGCCGACCGCACCCGGTGTACTGGATCGGCGGCGCCATCCTGCTCGCCGATCAGGCCGGTGCGGTGATGTTCAACGACAGTGCCGCTTGGCTGGCCATCGCGCGTGGCGTGGTGTCGCTGGCCGGCTGAAGGCACGTGCGCACCGCCTGACGTCGCGCGCGCACGGGCACGCGATCAGCCCGTTCCCACCGTGGCCAGCAGGCCCACGATGCCCAGACCGAGCGCGGCCAGCGCATCACCCGCGATCAGGCCGCCGCCGATCAGCGACACCGCACTCATGTCGGGCGGCAGGCCCTCGTCCTCGGGGCGGCGGCCGCGTCGGCCGTTGATCGTCTCGGTCACCGCAGCCACCACGCTGCCGGCGGCCAGCCAGGCCGAGGTGGCGATGCCGAAGAAGGTGCCGAAAGAGTAGGCGTAGGGTGACGGCAGGAGCACCGCGTCGAGCACGAAGTCGCCCGCCTGCGTGGCGGAGCTGCGCTCACGCCAGCGGCGGTAGGCCGCGTGTTGGAACAGCGTGACGCGCAGCGTCTGCACGACGAAGCCGATGATCACGCCGACCATCATCGCGGTGCGCTGGTACGGCTTGTCGTCGGTCAGGCCGCGCAGTGCGCCGACGAACTTGAAGGTCATCGCCGACACCCACTGCGCAGGCTGCTCGCTGGCAGACATCACCGTCTGGTCGAGCCGCAGCACCGGGTACGCGCGCAGGAAGAGTTCGGCGAATCCGACCGTCGCCACCGCGCCGACGACCAGCCCCATCACCTGGAAGCGGAACTGCAGCGTGCGCGGCGTGCCGAGCCGCCAGCCGGTGGACCGGTCCTGCTGCATGTCGCCGGCCACGCTGGTGGCGATCAGCAGCACGCTGCCGGTGACGAGGCCCACCGTCGGGTCCTTCAGCCCCATCGCGGCCATCAGCACCACCGCCACAACGAACGCCGACGAGATCGGGTTGGTGTCGCTGACGCCCAGCGAGATGCCGTTGACCAGCGTGACCACCAGCGTCAGCAGTACCACGAAGACCATGAAGGAGAACGGCTGCTGCAGCGACGTGACGCCCAGCCACACCACCACCGCGCCCCAGCCCACGGTCCACGCCAGCAGTCGCGGCGTGCTGGTGCGCTTCCAGTCCTCCACCTCTGACGCGTCGGCCACGACGGGCGACGACGCGCGCCAGCGCGCCAGCGCCTCGAGCAGGATGCGGCCGACATCGAGCAGCGCCGCACCGAGGATCAGCCCGAGGCCGATCAGGAACGTGATCTTGCGAAACGGTGCTTCCGGCTCCAGCCAGCCGATCGAGACGAACCACGGCACCAGCGCCGCACCCGTCAGTCCGGCCAGCAGCGCCGGAATGCCGATGCGCGCGCCGACCAGCATGCCGGCGCCGAGGGTCGAGGTCGACAGCTCCAGCGCGCCGAGCAAGGCGACCTTGCTGCCCGCGATGCCACCAACCAGCCCGAGCCCGACGCCGCTGACGAGCCGCGTGACCGCCAGCCGAAGCAGCACCGGGTCGGTGAGCGCGCGCAGGATGTTGGCCACCGCCAACCCGGACGGGAAGGTCAGGCGCAGCCGGTCGACCAGGATCGGCGTGTAGAGCATGCCGACGCCGGCGCCGAACATGCCGATCGCGCCCATGTAGAGCATCAACTCCCACATCGGCGGGCGCTGCAGCCCCATCCAGTCCATCGCCTGCAGCAGCACGCCCATGCCGGCCATGCCGGCCACCGACGCCGCGGCCGTCTGCATGTAGTTGGCGCCGTGTTTGCCCTCCGGGCCATAACCGAGCGTCACCACCGACCCCAGGATGCCGGCGAGTACCTGACCGCCGACGAAGAAGCCGATCGAAAAGTTCATGTACGACGCGGTCACGCCGCCGAGCGGCCCCAGCACCAGGCTGCCCAGCAGCGCGAGCAGCGCGTAGTAGCGGTAGCTGCCGATTGGCGGCAGCCAGCGCCAGCGCTGCGCGGCCGGGTGGGCGACCGACGCGGCAGGAGCGGCAGGCAGGGGCGTCGTCATGGTGGGGCAGGTGGGTCGGCGCGACCGGCATTGTGGGCGACGATCGCCTGCTGGCGCGGGCCGATGCCGGCGGCAGCCGGGCTGCGGGCATCTACCGAAGGCGGCCAGCCTTGCCGGCCGCATAGTGCGGCTTCGGTCCCGAAAGGATGGCGCGATGACGTTCTGGCGCAGGCGTGGCTTGATCTCGGTGTTGATGGGAGCCGCGCTGCTGCTGGGCGCGTGCGCGTCACCGCGCACCGCGCCGCCGCCGCCGATCGTGTTCGTGCATGGAAATGGCGACAGTGCCGCGCTGTGGCTGACGACGATGTGGCGCTTCGAGTCCAACGGCTGGCCGAGAGACCGGCTGCATGCCATCGACGTGCCGCTGCCGACGGCGCGCAGCGACGACGCGGTGCCACAACCCGGCCGCAGCAGCACCGGCGACCACGCCCGCTATCTGGCCGACAGCGTCGAGCGGGTACTCGCGCGCACCGGCGCGCGGCGGGTCGTGCTGGTGGGCAACTCGCGCGGCGGCTACGCGATCCGCAACTACATCCAGAACCTCGGTGGCGCGGCCAAGGTGTCGCATGCCGTGCTCGGTGGTGTGCCCAACCACGGCGTGTGGTCCAACCCGTCGTTCCAGCCGGGCAGCGAATTCAACGGTGCCGGCGCGTTCCTCACGGCGCTCAATGCACCGAAAGGCCCGAACGGCGAGGAGGTGACACCGGGCCCGCGCTGGTTGACACTGCGCTCGGACCACAACGACAAGTACGCGCAACCCGACGGCGTGTGGATCGGCGCCCGCGGCACGCCGACGAACGTGGGCTTCGACGGCCCGGCGCTGAAGGGCGCGACCAACGAAGTGCTGCCCGGACGCGACCATCGCGAAGTGAGCTTTCATCCGGAGGCGTTCGCCCGTACTTTCGAGTTCATCACCGGCACGCCGCCGCGCACGCTGGACATCCTGCCCGAGGAGCGGCCGACGCTCGACGGCGTGGTCAGCGGCATCGGCGCCGGCGGGCCCGACAACGTGCCGCTGCCCGGTGCGTCGGTGGAAGTCTTTGCCGTCAACTCGGACACCGGCGAACGCCGCGCGGCGACCGCTGTGTATCGCCGCACGGTCGCCAGCGACGGCCGCTGGGGCCCGTTCGCCGCCGATTCGACGCAGTGCTACGAGTTCGTCATCGCCGCGCCGGGTTACGCCACCTTGCATGTCTACCGCTCGCCCTTCGCCCGTACGAGTGAGTACGTGCATTTCCGCGCCGAGCGGCTGGTCGACGCCGACAAGGCGGCTGCCAGCGTGGTGGTGCTGACCCGTCCGCGCGGCTACTTCGGGCTGCCGCGCGATCGCATCGGCCTCGATGGCCAGCCGCCGCCCGGTGTGCCCACCGGCGTGGCGGGCGTGTCGTCGTCGCGCCTGCGGCTGGCCGACAGTGGCCGCACGGTGGTCGGCGAGTTCCAGTCGGGCGTGTTACGCGAGCGCATCGTCGGCCGGGCCTGGCCGGCGGCGGAGAACCGGCTGGTGGTGCTCGAACTGCACAACTGAGAGGGCGGGCAAACCCTGAAGGCCAGGCGGGCATTGCGCTTGCCGCGGGGTGCGCTTGACGTGTTTCCGACGCGACCCGCGGGTCGACCCTCCATGGCCTTCATTCCCGCGCCCTCGGCACAACAGGACACGCCGGCACCGCTGATCAGCATCGGCATGCCGGTCTTCAACGCCGGGCGCTGGCTCGCCCAGGCCATCGAATCGGTGCTGGCGCAGACCTGCGCCGACTACGAGTTGCTGATCTCCGACAACGGATCGACCGACGACACGGCGGCGATCGTCCAACACTATATTCGCGCGGACAGTCGGGTCCGCTGGCACCGGTTTCGGATCAATCAAGGGTTGACGGCCAACTGGAACATCGTCGCGCGCGAGGCGCGCGGCCGCTACTTCAAGTGGCTGTCCGGCACCGACCGCATGGCGCCGGACCTGCTGGCGCGCGGGGTGGCGGTGCTCGAAGCCCGGCCCGAGGTGGTGCTGGTGTTCGGCCGCACGCGCTGGATCGACGAGGACGGCCACCCGATGTCGATGTGCGAGCTCGATTTCGCAGTGGGCGACGTGCGGCCGTGCGACCGCTTCCTGCGCCAGGCGGTCAACCTATCGGTGAACAACCAGATCAACGCCGGCCTGGTCCGGACGCAGTCGTTGCGCCGCACCCGGCTGCTGGCCGACTACCCGAGCAGCGATCTGGTATTGATGGCCGAGCTCGCGCTGCAGGGGCCGTTCGTGCTGCTGGCCGACGAGCTGTTCCAGCGACGCGCCGGCCGCGACTTCTCCACCCCCGATCGCACGCCGCTGCAGATCGAGCGCATGTACAACCCGAATGCGCTTCGCCCGCGGCGGAGCCAGGCGCTGCGCAAGCACGCCGGCCGCCTGGCCGCCTGCTGGCGCGCACCAATCACGCCGGCCGACCGTTTGTTGGCCACCATGGCGGCCACGCATCTGGCGCTGCAGGCGCTGCGCCGGCGCGCGGTCTCGCTGCTGGCGGGCGTGCAGAGTCCGGCTGTCTAGTACGGCGGACGGCCCGCCAAGCGTCAACGCCGCAGCAACAGCGCTTGCGCCGCGACGGCGCACAGCGTGAAGCCGAGCATCAGCAGCGACAGGTTCACCTGGCCGTCGTGGCTGACCCAGCCGACCGCCACGCCGCCGAGTGCGCCCATCACCTGCTGCATCACACCGGCCACTGCCGCGGCCGAGCCGGCCAGCGCCGGCAGCACACTCACCGTGCGCGCCAGGCAGGCCGGCATCAGCAGGCCGTGGCCGACGCCGAGCAGCATCAGCGGCACCGAGAAGGCCAGTGGCTGTTGCGTGCCGGCGACGCCGAGCGCGAGCATCAGCACGATGCCGGCGACGCTGAGCGACTGGCCGCTCCACATCAGCCAGCGCTCGCCGCGGTGGTGCGCGATGCGGCTGGTGGCGAAGTTGCCGGCGATGTACGACAGCGGCACCATCATGATGTAGAAGCCCACCTGCGCCGGCCCGACGCCATAGCTGCGCAGCACCAGCGGCGCGCCGCTCAGGAAAGCGTAGAACGCCGCCACGGTGATCGACAGCACCAGCACGTTGAGCACGAAGGCGCTCTCGCGCAGCAGGCGCGCATAGGCGCCGGCCATCGCACGCAGCCAGTGCGTGTCGCGCGCGCTGTCGCGCGTGGTGCGCGCGGTCGATTCCGGCAGCCCGCGCCAGGCGGCCACCAGCAGCACGGCGGCGAGCGCGGCCATCAGCACGAAGTTGGATTGCCAGCCGAGACGCACGTGCAGCTGGCCGCCGACCACCGTGGCCAGCGGCGGGATCAGCCCCATCGCCATGCCCACGTAGGCCATCACGCGGGTGCGCTGCGGGCCGGCGAAGAGATCCTGCACGCTGGCGCGACCCGCCACCATGCCGGCCGCGCTGCCGGCGCCCTGCAGTGCACGCGCCGCGATCAGCGCCGTGATGTCGCCGGCCAGCGCCGCCAGCAGCGAGCCGATGCCGGCCAGCAGCAGCCCGGCCATCAGCACGCGGCGCCGGCCATGCCGGTCGGATAGCGGCCCGTAGACCAGCTGCAGCGCGCCGTAGGTCAGCACGTAGGCGCTGAAGGTCCATTGCACGGCGGCCTGCGAGGTGCCGAAGATCGCGCTCCACTCCTGCATCGACGGCAGGCAGATCGTCATCGCCAGCAGGCCGAAGCCGATCTGCGCCACCACGTTGGCCACCCGCCACAGGCTGGGCGGCGCCGGCTGCGCGTCGGCCGTCATGCGGCGGGGATGCGGGGTGGCGCGCCGCGCGGTCGACGGCGGCGCATCAACGATCGCCCGCGCGCTGATCGAGCAGGTGCAGCGCGCCGCACACGATGGCCGCCGCGTCGACACCGAAATGCCGGCGCAACTGCTGGCGCGTGTCGCTGCGGCCGAAGCCGTCGGTGCCGAGCGTGAGGTAGGGCGCGTCGAGGTATTCAGCAATCAGTTGCGGCCACGCGCGCACGTAGTCGGTGGCGGCCAGCACCGGTACGTCTCCGCCGAGCAGCCGCTGCAGGTGGCTGGTCTCGCCCGCCGCGCCGCTGCCGTCGATGGCGCGCTGCTGCACTGCGCGTGCATCACGCGCCAGCTCGCTGAAGCTGGTGGCGCTGAACACCTCGCACGCCACACCATGTTCGCCGGCCAGCACGTTGGCCGCGGCTTGCACCTCGCGCAGGATCGCGCCCGAACCGAGCAGCCGGATCGATCGGCCCCCGGCGCGGTCCGCGCGGCCCGGCACGCTGCGCAGCCGGTACAGGCCACGCAGCAGGTCTTCGCGCGTGCCGTCGGGCAGGCTCGGCATCGGGTAGCTCTCGTTCATCAGCGTGAGGTAGTGGAACTCGTCGCGCTGCTCGACCAGCATGCGCTTGAGGCCGTGCTCGACGATCACCGCCACCTCGCCGGCAGTGGCCGGGTCCCAGGCCACGCAGGTGGGCACCATCGACGCCATCACCACGCTGGAGCCGTCCTGGTGCTGCAGGCCCTCGCCGCCGAGCGTGGTGCGCCCAGCGGTGGCGCCGAACAGGAAGCCTCGTGCGCGCTGGTCGGCGGCGGCCCAGATCAGGTCGCCGACACGCTGGAAGCCGAACATCGAGTAGTAGATGTAGACCGGCAGCATCGGCAGCCCGTGCACCGCGTAGCTGGTGGCGGCGGCGATCCACGAGCTGATCGCCCCGGCCTCGTTGATGCCTTCCTCGAGCAGCTGGCCGTCGGCCGCCTCGCGGTAGACCAGCATCGAGCCGGCATCCTCGGGCTCGTAGAGTTGGCCCTCAGGGCTGTAGATGCCGACCTGGCGGAACAGGCTCGCCATGCCGAAGGTGCGTGCCTCGTCGGCGACGATCGGCACGATGCGCGGGCCCAGCGTCGGGTCCTTCAGCAGCCCCGACAGCAGCCGCACCGCGGCCATCGTGGTGCTCATCTCCTTGCCGTCGGCCGCCAGCGCGAACGCGCCCCAGCCCTGCACCGGCGGCACCGGCAGCACCGGCGCGCGCGCGTTGCGCAGCGGCAGCGTGCCGCCGAGCGCGGCGCGGCGTTCGCGCAGGTAGCGCAGCTCGGCGCTGCCCTCGGCGGGCCGGTAGAAGCTCAAGCGCGCCACGTCGTCGTCCGACAGCGGTAGCGCGAAGCGGTCGCGAAACGCCCGCAGCGCATCGACGTCGAGCTTCTTGGCCTGGTGCGAGGTCATGCGGCTTTCGCCGGCGCCGCCCATGCCGAAGCCCTTCTTGGTCTTGGCCAGGATCACCGTCGGCCGCCCGGCGTGCGCCTTCGCCTCGGCAAACGCGGCATACAGCTTGCGGAAATCGTGGCCGCCGCGGTGCAGCGCGTCGATCTCGGCCTCGCTCATGTGCGACACCAGCGCCTGCACCGCCGGGTCCTGGCGGAAGAAGTGCTCGATGTTGTAGGCGCCGTCGTTGGCGCCCAGCGTCTGGTACTGGCCGTCGACGGTGCGCGACAGCGCGCGCAGCAGCACGTGGTCGGTGTCGCGCGCGAACAGCGCGTCCCAGTCCGAGCCCCACAGCACCTTGATCACGTTCCAGCCGGCACCGGTGAAGAGCGCTTCCAGCTCCTGGATGATCTGCCCGTTGCCGCGCACCGGGCCGTCCAGGCGCTGCAGGTTGCAGTTGATGATGAACGTCAGGTTGTCGAGCCGCTCGCGCGCGCTCAGCGTGAGGCCGCCGATCGACTCGGGCTCGTCCATCTCGCCGTCGCCGAACACGCCCCACACGTGGCGCCCGGCGGTGTCGGCCAGGCCGCGCGCCGCGAGGTAGCGCATGAAGCGCGCCTGGTACACCGCATTGAGCGGGCCCAGGCCCATCGAGCCGGTCGGGAACTGCCAGAACTCGGGCATCAGCCACGGGTGCGGATAGGAGCAGAGGCCGCCGCCGGCCACCTCCTGCCGGTAGTGGGTGAGGTGCTGCTCGGTGAGCCGGCCCTCGAGGAACGCGCGTGAATAGACGCCCGGTGCCGAGTGCGGCTGAAAGAACACCAGGTCGCCGTGCTGGCCGTCGGCGCTGCCGCGGAAGAAGTGGTTGAAGCCGAGCTCGAAGATCTCGGCCGCCGAGGCGTAGCTCGCGATGTGGCCGCCGAGCTCGCCGTAGGCCTGGTTGGCGCGCACCACCATCGCGAGCGCGTTCCAGCGCATCAGCGCGGTCAGCCGCTCCTCGATGCGCAGGTCGCCGGGGTAGCTGCCCTGGCGCTCGAGCGCAATGGTGTTGCGGTAGGCCGAGAACGGCTGCGCCTGCGGCACGATGCCGAGTTCGTGCGCGAGCTCCTGCAGCCGCTCGAGCAGGTACAAACCACGCGGCGCGCCGGCGCCGGCGACCGTGGCGCGCAGCGCGTCGAGCCACTCGCCGGTCTCGATCGGGTCGCTGTCGGTCGGCGGGAGCGACGACGCGGGCGGCCGCTTCACGGTGCGCGCGGTGCCGCGAACAGCTGGTTCAGCGTGGCGCCCGAGGCCGCGTCGGCAAAGCCGTCGAAGCGGCCGTGCTGTGCGATCTGCGTCGCCGCCTTCATGAAGCCGCCCCAGGCGCAGCGCGCCAGCGCGCCACCGATGCTGACGCGCCGCACGCCGAGCGCGGCGATGTCGTCCATCGTCATGTCTGTCGCGCTGAAGACCAGCAGGTTGAACGGTTTCGGCGCCACTGCCTTCACCACGGCGGCGATCTGCTCGCGCGTGCGCAAGGCCGGTGCATACAGGCAGTCGGCGCCGGCGTTCGCGTACGCCTTCAGCCGTGCGATGGTCTCGTCGAGATCGGGCCGGCCGACCAGGAAGCACTCGGCGCGGCCGACCAGCAACGTGTCGCCGCCGGCGCGATCGATCGCCTGTCGCGCGGCGCTCAGGCGGGCCACCGCCACGTCGAGCGCGTACAGCGGTTCGGCGGCGTTGCCGGTCGAGTCCTCGATCGACAGGCCTGCGACGCCGGTGTCGACAGCCATCGTGACGTGACGTCCCACGCCGGCGGCGTCGGCGGCATAGCCGGCTTCGAAGTCGGCGTTGATCGGCACGTCGGTGGCGGCCACCAGCACGCGCAGATGCTCCAGCACGGCCTCCAGCGGCGCCGCGCTGTCGGCGCGGCCCTGGGTCCACGCGAAACCCGAGCTGGTGCTGGCCAGCGCCGGGAAGCCGAGGCTCTGCAAATACAGCGCGCTGCCGACGTCCCACGGATTTGGGATCACGAAGCAGCCGCTCGCATGCAGCTCGTGAAAGCGGCGGCGCTTGTCGGCGATGCTGGGGCGGGTGGTGGCGTTCGTCATCGAGGTTCTCCGCGGCGGGGCGGTCATTTCAACATGGCCGAGCCCGGCCCTGCCGGCGTGTCAGCCGCGGCGTGTGAGCAGCCGATCGCGCAGCAGGCGGTGCTGGATCTTGCCGGTGGCTGTGCGCGGCATCTCGTGTTCGGCCAGGAAGACGATCGAGCGCGGCCGCTTGTAGCCGGCGATGCGATCGCGGCACCAGTCGAGCAGCTCGGCCTCGCTGACCGGCTGGCCGGGCTGCAGCACCACCACCGCCTGCACCGCCTCGCCCCACTTGTCGTCGGGCACGCCGATCACCGCGATGTCCTGCACCCGCGGGTGCGATGCCAACAGCGACTCCACCTCCGACGGATAGATGTTCTCGCCCCCGCTGATGATCATGTTGCTTTTGCGGTCGACCAGGTGGATGAACCCGTCGGCGTCGCGCCGCGCCATGTCGCCGACCGAGCACCAGGCTCCGGAGAAGGAATCGC
>Ga0075356_1000152_pt1 | contig 12593 bp, 12 predicted proteins | sample WestPond_Cattail_FD_120073 | JGI IMG/M metagenome (GOLD analysis project Ga0075356, IMG submission 120073) | Natural and restored wetland microbial communities from the San Francisco Bay, California, USA, that impact long-term carbon... | ecosystem: Environmental > Terrestrial > Soil > Wetlands ... | reverse complement strand
GCGGCGCACCGTGCAGTGCGTCGGGAAAGTCCGGCTTCAGCTTTTTGGCGACGCTGCGCGCGGCGAGGAAAGCGATGCCGCACTCGCCGAGCGGATGGCTGTAACCCTTAATATCCATGCCGGACGGCAGCGGCCGGTCGGCCAGCACCATGTCGAGCCGGTGGATGGAAAGCTCGGCGGCCAGTTGCTGCAGCCGGTCTTCCCTGCACACCAGCTTGACCGGCTCGCCCAGCGCGAGTGCAGGCGCCAGCAACTGGTAGGCAATCGCCTTGGGCACCACATCGGCGATGCCGACGCGAAACGGGTGCACGGGGGCGGCCGCACGGTTCTGCAGGGCTTCTTCGAGTTCGGCGCCGACGTGGAAGATGTCGTCGGCGTAGGTCAGCGCGGTGCGGCCGGCGTCGGTCAGTTCGAGGCGTCGTCCGCTGCGACGGAACAGCGCCACGCCCAGACGTGCTTCGAACGCACCGATCTGGCCTGATAATGTTTGCGGCGTCAGGTGCAGCTTTTCGGCGGCACGGTTGATCGCGCCGGTTTTGGCGACGGTGCGGAAGTAATGCAGATGCCTGTAGTTGAGCATGACGGAGTTTCAATTCGATAAAACCGAACAATAGCAGTATAAAAATCGAATTTTATTGTTGATTGGCCGTCTGTATGCTGTTGCCTGTTCGTTATAAAGGCTTTGTCTTTCATCCAAGGAGAACATCATGAAACGTATTGTTCTGTTCCTCGCCACCAACCTGGCCATCGTGCTGGTGCTGTCGCTCACCATGCGCATCCTGGGCGTCGAGCCCTATCTCACCGCCAACGGCCTGAACCTGAGCTCGCTGCTGATTTTCGCGGCAGTCATGGGCTTTGGCGGCTCGCTGATCTCGCTCGCGATTTCCAAGTGGATGGCGAAGAAATCGATGGGCGTGCGCGTGATCGACACGCCGTCGAACTCGACCGAGTTCTGGCTGGTCGACACCGTGAAGAAATACGCGGCGGACGCCGGCATCGGCATGCCCGAAGTCGGCATTTTCGATTCGCCCGAGGCCAACGCTTTCGCCACCGGCATGAACAAGAACAACGCGCTGGTAGCGGTGTCGTCGGGCCTCTTGAATGTCATGACGCGGCAGGAAGCCGAAGCCGTGATCGGCCACGAAATCGCCCACGTCGCCAACGGCGACATGGTGACGCTGGCGCTGATCCAGGGCGTGGTGAACACGTTCGTGATGTTCCTCTCGCGCGTCATCGGCCATACCGTCGACCGCGTCGTGTTCAAGAACGAGGAGGGCCATGGCCCGGCGTTCTTCGTCACCATGATCGTGGCCGAACTGGTGCTCGGCATCCTCGCCTCGATCATCGTCATGTGGTTCTCACGCCAGCGCGAATTCCGCGCCGACCGTGGCGGCGCGTCGCTCGCCGGCAAGCAGCCGATGATTTCCGCACTGGAGCGTCTGGCGAGCCTGCACCCGCATCCCTTGCCCGACAAGATGGCGGCGTTCGGCATCGCCGGCGGCGGAGGCGGCGGGATCAAGCGCCTGTTCATGACGCACCCGCCGCTGGAAGAGCGCATCGCCGCCCTGCGCGCGGTGCAGTAAGCCTTCACCGATCCGAGGCTGAGCATGGATAACGCCTTGCATATCGGCGAACCCTGGATGTGGGCGGCGTTCGTCGGCTTCGTACTGGTGATGCTGGCCGTCGACCTGTTCCTGGTCGGCGGCAACAAGGCGCACAAGGTCGGCTTCCGCGAAGCGGCGGCATGGTCGGTCGTGTGGGTTTCGCTCGCCATGCTGTTCAACCTCGGCCTGTGGTGGTATCTCAAGGGGATGTACGGCGGCGAAGTGGCCGACGCCAAGGCGATGGAGTTCCTGACCGGCTACCTGATCGAGAAATCGCTCGCGGTCGACAACATCTTCGTCTTCCTGATGATCTTCGGCTTCTTCGCCGTGCCGGTGGAGTACCAGCGGCGCGTGCTGATCTATGGCGTGATCGGCGCGATCGGGATGCGCGCCGTAATGATCCTGGCAGGCGCCTGGCTGGTGCAGGAGTTCCACTGGATTCTCTACGTGTTCGGCGCCTTCCTCGTCGTCACCGGCATCAAGATGCTGATGTTCGCCGAGGCCGAGCCGGATCTGGCCAGCAATCCGCTGCTCAACTGGATCAAGCGCCGCATGCGGCTGACCCCGGACTACCGCGGCGAGAAGTTCTGGGTGATGGAAAACGGCGTGCGCACGTTCACTCCGCTGTTCCTGGTGCTGATCATGATCGAGCTGTCCGACCTGATCTTCGCGGTCGACTCGATCCCGGCGATCTTCGCCATCACCACCGATCCCTTCATCGTGTTCACCTCCAACATCTTCGCCATCCTTGGCCTGCGAGCGATGTACTTCATGCTGGCGGGTCTGGCAGACCGCTTCCATTTATTGAAATACGGCCTGGCCATGGTGCTGGTGTTCGTGGGAACCAAGATGCTGATCGTCGACGTCTACAAAATCCCGGTGGGATTGTCCCTGGGCATCGTCGGCCTCATCATTGCCACTTTCATGTTCGCCAGCCTGTGGGTGACGCGCAAGCAATCCGCGCCGGGCTGAAGCAGGACGGTTCGCGCCCATAGTCGGAGTTGAACCCTGTCCGCAGCACCCTGAAGGGCATCAAGGCACGAGGGCAACTATGCCGACCAACATCGACTCTCCTCTCGCACGCCGTGTTGCGACGTTTGCATTTCTGGTTCTCATTTTCGGTCTCACCTTCTGGGTGTTGTCGCCGTTTTTCGCCGCGCTGGCGTGGGCGGGGATCCTGGCGTACGTCACCTGGCCGCTGCATCAGTGGGTGCTGCGGCGTCTGCCGGGCCGCGACAGTCTCGCCGCGCTGCTGATGACGGTGGGGGTGGCGGCGATGCTGTTGTTGCCGCTGCTGTGGGTGATGGTCACGCTGGTTGGCGAGCTGGCGGTGGCCTCCGGGATTCTCAAGCAGTTGGCCGCGCAAGGGCTGCCGCCTCTACCCGATGGGGTGCGTGGCTGGCCTGCGGGCGACTGGCTGATCGCGCAATATCAGCGCGTTCAGGGCGACCCTGCCTGGGCCCGTACGCAAATAGGCGCGCTGGGCTTGTCCGATGCGACAGCGATGAAAGCCCTGGCCGGCGGCGTCGGACGCAACGCAGCGAAATTCGGTCTCGCGCTGTTCGCGCTGTTCTTCCTGTATCGCCACGGTGACAGCATGCTCGCGCAGTTTCGCGGCGTGGCCACGCGCTGGCTGGGCGAAGCGGCACCGGGCTACATCCAGGCGGTCGGTGTGACCGTGCGTGCCGTGGTGTTCGGCATCGTGCTCACGGCACTGGCGCAGGGCATGCTCGCCGGGCTGGGCTACTGGGTGGCAGGTGTCGCCGCGCCGGCGCTATGGGGCGTGATCACCGTGCTGGTGTCGCTGATTCCCTTCGTCGGGCCGGTCGTGTGGATCGGCCTGTCGCTGAGCCTCCTGGCACATGGCGAAACCCAGGCCGCACTGGGCCTGTTTCTGTGGGGTGCGCTGGTGGTGAGTTGGGTCGACAACCTGATCCGTCCGCTGGTGATCAGCGGACCGACGCGGATTCCCTTCCTGCTGGTGTTTCTCGGCGTGCTCGGCGGGCTCAATGCCTTTGGCCTGATCGGGCTGTTTCTGGGGCCGGTGCTGCTCGCGGTGTCAGTCGCCATCTGGCGCGAGTGGCTGGTGCACAAGCGTGCGGGCTAGGGTATCCTTGCGCTTCACTTGTCCGGGGGCGTCATGAATCCTGCCAAAGACCGCACTTTCTCACGTCTGGCGCTCAGTGCATTGGGTATGTTGGAGGCCGTCGGCCTCGTCATCATTACCCTGGCGACCCTGGTGGCGGGCGTGTTCGAAGTGAAGACCATGGTCAGCGCCGGCATCGTGACGCTGGCCGACCTGCTGCTGCTGTTTCTGTATCTGGAAATTCTTGCCATGGTCGGCGTGTATTTCCAGTCTGGTCAGCTGCCGGTGCGCTTTCCCATCTATATCGCCATCGTGGCGCTGGCGCGTTATCTGGTGCTCGACATGAAAAGCCTCGATGTCTGGCGCATGCTGGGGGTGACCGCCTCGATGCTGTTGCTGGCTTTCGCCGTGCTGGTGATCCGTTATGGCCATGTTCGCTTTCCGTATGACGAAAATATGAAAGACGAAGACTCGCATCCATGAACAACAAAATGACCTATCCGGGGTTTTACCAGGACAAGCACGGCGTCACCATGCTGGCGCGCGTCGTGCTCGACGGCTGGCTGTTCGGCCTCATTCCCGAATCCGAGGACTGTGCCGGCTGGCAGCTGGGACAGATGCAGGCGCTGACGGACAAGGTCGAAGCGGAGTGGGACAAATACGGCAACCTGCCCAGCCGCCTGCCACCTGATCTGCGCGAGCGTCACACGGCCCTGTACCGGATGGCGGTGGAGCGGGCGCGCGAAAAAGGCTGGGATCCCGAGCTTGGCGAAGACGAGTGATCTTTTCCGCAGGAGGATTCCTGCGGCCTGCCAACCTGCCTGACCCCGCTGATGGAACTCTCCCCGACATTATTGCAACTTGCCACCCAGGCGCTCGATCTGGTGCTGGACTTCAAGCGTCCTGCCGACGCCGTGCTGTCGGCGTTTTTTCGCGAGCATAAAAAACTCGGTTCCCATGACCGCGCATTTGTGGCTGAGGCCGTGTTCGGAGTGCTGCGGCGCTACCGTTATCTGTCGGTGGTGGTGCCGGCGGCCAATCCGCGCACGCTGATCATTGCCTGGCTGATCAAGGCGCGTGGCATGAGCGGCGCCACGCTGGAAAGGTTTGCCAAGCCCGAACTCGTCGACCACATTCGCAATGCCAACACGGAGGCGTTGCCATTGGCTGTAGCGGCCGAACTTCCCGACTGGGTGGTCGAAAAGCTGCGGCAATCGATGAGCGATGCCGACATTCTTTCGCTTGGTCGTGCCCTGCAGCAGCCCGCTCCGCTGGATGTGCGGGTGAATGCATACAAGGCCAACCGCGATACGGTGCTGGCACAACTGCAGGCGGAAGGATTGGCGGTCGAAGCCACGCCGTACTCACCCTGGGGCATCCGCTTCAAGGCGCATCCTGCGATCAACCGCCATCCGCTGTTTCTCGACGGCAGTCTCGAAGTGCAGGACGAGGGCAGCCAGCTGCTGGGCTTGCTGCTCGGTGCGCGGCGCGGCGAAATGGTGTGCGACTTTTGCGCCGGTGCCGGCGGCAAGACGCTCGCCATCGGTGCGATGATGGCATCGACCGGGCGCCTGTATGCGTTCGACGTCGCTGAGAAGCGACTCGCCAACCTGAAACCGCGACTGGCCCGCTCGGGGTTGTCCAACGTGATGCCGCAATTGATTGCCAGCGAGAACGACACCCGGGTAAAGCGGCTGGCCGGCAAGCTCGACCGGGTGCTGGTCGATGCGCCGTGTTCTGGCCTGGGCACGCTGCGTCGCAATCCCGATCTGAAATTCCGCCAGTCGCCTGAAAGCGTGGCGGAACTGACGCAGAAACAGGGCGCCATCCTGCGTGCGGCGGCGAAATTGCTGAAACCCGGCGGCCGGCTGGTGTATGCAACCTGCAGCCTGTTGCAGGAAGAGAACGAGGCCATCGTCGAGGCGCTGCTGGCAGAAGAGGGCTTTGCCCTGCTGCCGGTGAACGAACTGCTGGCGCAGAACAAGATTCCGCTCGATACCGGCGCCATGTTGAAGCTGTCGCCCGCCGCGCATGGAACGGACGGGTTTTTCGCTGCCGTCCTGGTTAAATCCGACGCTTGACCCACCTGGGCTTTGCAGTTATCAATGCGGCGTTCCCTTCGGCTGGTTCGATTTACCTGACATGACCGCTGCGTCCTTCCATCCCGATACGCTCGGCACCCTGTGCGGCCTGTTCCGCGCACGCGTCGCGGCGTCGCCGGACCAGGTCGCCTACCGCCAGTTTGTGGAGATGCACAGTACCTGGGTGAGTTTCACCTGGGCGCAGGTGGCAGGGGAAGTGGCGCGCTGGCAGGCTGCATTGGTGAAGGAGGGTCTCGTTCCCGGCGACCGCGTGGCGGTCATGCTGAAGAACTGCATCGAATGGGTGATTTTCGATCAGGCCGCGCTGGGGCTGGGCCTGGTCACGGTGCCCTTATATCTCGACGACCGCCCGGACAGCGCAGCCTATATCCTCAATCACTCTGGCGCCAAAATGCTGCTGGTCGAGGGCAAGTTCCAGCATAAGAAACTGGCCGAAATGACCGCGGCGGCCCCTGCGCTGCAGCATATCGTCAGCCTGGCCGCCCCCGATAACGGACGGGTGAACTGGAGCACCCGTTTTGTGGTGGCGGACGACTGGCTGGCGGCAGCGACCGACACGCCTGTACCCGAGCGCCATCCCAGCGCCGACCTGCTGGCAAGCATCGTGTATACCTCGGGTACCACCGGGCGACCGAAGGGCGTGATGCTGACGCATGAAAACATGCTGTGGAACGCCTATTACGCATCGCAATGCGCCGATTTCGGGCCGCATGAAGTGTTCCTGTCCTTTTTACCCCTGTCGCATACGCTGGAGCGCACCGGCGGTTACTACCTGCCGATGTTGATCGGCGCCGAAGTCGCCTTCGCGCGCTCTATCGCCCAATTGGCGCAGGATCTGAAAAATATTCGGCCCACCGTGCTGGTCTCGGTACCGCGCATCTACGAGCGGGTATACGGGCGCATTCAGGACGGGCTGGAAAAGAAAGGCTTCTTCGCCAGATTGCTGTTCAATCTGGCGGTCAGGGTCGGCTGGCGGCGCTTCGAGTGCAGCCAGGGGCGTGCCGGCTGGCATCCCGAGCTGTTGCTGTGGCCGCTGCTGAATAAGTGGGTGGCGGGTAACGTAACTGAAAAATTGGGTGGGCGGCTGAAGATGGCAATTTCCGGTGGCGCGGCGCTCTCGCCTGAGATCGCCCGGGTATTCATTGGTCTGGGCGTGCCGATCTTTCAGGGCTACGGGCTCACCGAAACCAGCCCGGTGGTGTGCGTGAACCGCCCCGATTCCAACGTGCCCGCCAGCATCGGCCAGCCGTTGCCTGGCATCGAGGTGAAAATCGGCGACAACGACGAATTGCTCACGCGCAGCTGTTGCGTGATGCGTGGCTACTGGCAGGACGAGGCGGCCACCCGCGCCATGATCGACGCCGATGGCTGGCTGCACACCGGCGACAAGGCAACGGTCGACGCCGACGGCCATTACGCCATCGTCGGGCGCATCAAGGACATCATCGTGTTGAACAACGGCGAGAAGGTGCCGCCCACCGACATGGAGTCGGCGATCCTGCTCGACCCGCTGTTCGAGCAGGTAATGGTCGTCGGCGAAGGCAAACCCTATCTGGCTGCACTGACCATATTGAACGAGGAACACTGGCAGGTGTTTGCCGCCAGTCTCCATGTCGATCCCACAAATCCGACCGCATTGCGCGACCCCAAGGTAGTCAAGGCGCTGATCCGGCGCGTGGCCCATCATCTCAAGCATTTTCCAGGCTACGCCCAGATCCGTCGTCTGCATCCGGAACTCAAGCCATGGACGGTCGATGACGGGCTGCTGACCCCTACTCTCAAAGTCAAACGCAACCAGGTGCTCGATCGATACCGCGCGGCGGTCGAGGCCATGTACGCTGATTTCGCGCGCTGATCCCCCCTCAACGACTTACGGAGAAGCTGATGTCCTCATTTCCTCTCAACCGCCTGACACTGGGCTTTGCACTGGCCGGGTTTGCCGGGCTGACCCAGGCCGCCGGCTTCGCCCTGATCGAGCAGAATGCAAGCGGCCTCGGCAATGCTTATGCCGGCCAGGCCGCCAGTGCGCTGGATGCCAGCACGGTATTCTTCAACCCCGCGGGAATGGGCCTGCTGCCCGGTCAGCTGGTGGTGGCCGGGAATCTGGTCAAGCCCTCTGCCAAATTCCAGGATGGCGGCTCGACGGCGGCGCCCCTCCAGACACTGGGCGATACCGGGGGCGATGCGGGCGACCTGGGATTTGTGCCGAATTTGTATTATGTCCATCCGGTCAACGATCAGCTGGCCCTCGGCATTGGCGTGAACGCGCCCTTCGGGCTCAAGACCGAATACGATCAAACCTGGATGGGGCGTTTTCAGGCCGTCACCTCAGAAGTGAAAACCATCAATGTCAACCCGTCCCTGTCCTACAAGCTGAACGACACCGTTTTGCTTGGCATCGGATTGAGCGCCCAGTACATCGATGCCAAGCTGACCAACATGGTCAATTACAGTGCGCTGGCGGGGGGTGTGCTGGGCGCCAACTTGCAGGGCCTGGCCGATGTGGAGGGCAACGACTACGGCTGGGGCTATAACCTGGGCGCCCTGTTCAACCTGGGGGATACCCGGATCGGACTTTCCTATCGCTCCGAGATCGATTACACGCTGGAAGGCAACGTCAGTTTCGCGAACGTGCCTGCGCCAATGGCACCCAACCCGCTCCTGCAAACCGGACCTGTCACCGCCGATGTCACCATGCCCGCATCCGCGTCGCTGAGCCTGTTTCACAAGCTCAGCCCCAGCATCGATCTGCTGGCCGACATCACTTGGACGGGCTGGAGCTCATTTGATGTTTTGACGGTACGCCGCACCTCGGGCAGCGTGGTGTCCTCCACCACCGAGAACTGGCAGGATAGCTGGCGCTATTCGCTGGGCGTGACCTGGCATCAGAATGCCGCCTGGTCATGGCGTGCCGGCGTGGCCTACGACGAAACGCCGGTCGAGGACGCTTTCCGCACGGCGCGCATTCCCGACAACAGCCGCACCTGGGTAGCGCTGGGCGGGCAATATCGCCTGTCCGAGAAATCCGCGCTGGACTTCGGCTATGCCTATCTGTTCGTCGAGGATGCCAGCATCAACTCCACCGTGGCGGGAGCGGGGACATTGCTGGGCAGTTATGACAACTCGGTGAACATCCTCAGCGCGCAGTACACCTACACATTCTGAATTGAACGAGCGGGAACGGGCGGGGTTTCGCCCATCCCCGTTGTGATCAACCCTTGCGCACCTTTCGCGGACATTCCACTTGGTTAAACCACCCATCGACAATCTCGTCGCCCGCCTGATTCAGGAAAGCCATGACACGGCGCTGATCTGGCAGGTCGGCATTCTTTTGGTGTGTGCGGCGCTGGCGTGGCTCGTGATGCGCTTGATTCAGCCTTATCTCGTTCACGGCGGTAACCGTTGGGCGGCGGGACGGGGAGGAGTACGGCGGGCAGGGTTTCCGCTGGCGATGTGGCTTGCCTTGCTGCTGTGCCGCGAAGTGGCCGAGCGCTGGATCGGCGAGACCTACCTGCTGGATGTCGCCGTCCCCTTGCTGCTTGCGCTGATGGGGGTGCGTCTGCTGATTTATGCGCTGCGTTATGTGTTCAAGCCCAGCGATAAGTTAAAGGCGTGGGAGCGCGCCGCCGCCTGGCTGATCTGGGGCGTATTCGCCGCACACATCACCGGTCTTGCGCCGCGTATCCATGCCGCGATGGAAGCGGTCTCGTTCGAATCCGGCAGCCATCGTTTTTCGCTGTTGCTGCTGGTTCAGGCGGCAGTCGTCATCGTTGTGTCGCTGATCGCTTCGCTCGGACTCGCGCAGTTCATCGAAAACCGGTTGATGGGCGTCACACAGTTGAACCTGTCGCTGCGCATGGCGCTGGTCAAGAGTATACGCACCCTGCTCATTATCCTGGCCGTGTTGGTGGCCTTGCCGGCGGTGGGGATCGACCTGACCGTGCTGTCGGTGTTCGGCGGTGCGCTTGGCGTAGGCATCGGTTTCGGTCTGCAGAAAGTGGCCAGCAACTATATTTCCGGCTTCATCATCCTGCTCGATCGATCGGTGCGCATCGGCGACCTGGTGACGGTCGACAATAAATACGGAGAAGTCAGCCAGATCAACACGCGTTATACGCTCTTGAAGGCGCTGGATGGCACCGAGACCATTGTGCCGAACGAGACATTGATCACCCAGACCGTGGTCAATCACTCGTTGTCCAAACCCAGTGTGCGGATCGTGTTGCCGGTGCAAGTGTCTTACGATACCGATTTGGAGCAGGCCGAGGCTTTGATGCTGGAGGCCGCGAACAGTCACGTTCGGGTGATCCACGATGAACCTGACAATCCGCCCAGGGTTTTTCTCAAGGAATTTGCCGACAATGGCATTTTGCTGGAACTGGCCGTGTGGATACGCGACCCCAGCGAAGGGCAGAATAATCTGCGCTCCGACATCAACTGGGCGATCTGGCGGCGCTTCAAGGCCGCCGGGATCGAGATTCCCTTCCCCCAGCGCGTGGTCCACATGGTTTCAAGCAGGCCGGCGGATGACAAAAATCCTTGATTTTTATGGGATTTGTCCGTAAATTAACAGACTGATTTATCTTTTTTCGGAACTGCATACATGCAATTAGGCTTGTTGGATTTACCGTGGTGGGGTTACGTGCTGGCTGCGCTGGCGCTCACCCACGTCACGATCGCCGCCGTCACCATTTTTCTGCATCGCTCGCAGGCGCACCGTGCCGTCGATCTGCACCCCATCGTCAGCCATTTCTTCAGATTCTGGCTGTGGCTCACCTCCGGCATGGTCACCAAGGAATGGGTTGCCATTCACCGCAAGCACCATGCCAAATGCGAAACTGTCGAAGACCCGCACAGCCCTCAGACGCGCGGTATCAAGAAGGTTTTCTGGGAAGGCTCGGAGTTGTATCGCGCCGAGGCCAAGGTGGCCGAGACGCTGGAAAAATACGGCCATGGCACGCCCGACGACTGGCTGGAACGCAATGTCTACAGCCGTCACTCGGCTGCGGGCATCTGGCTGATGATGGCGATCGATCTCGTCCTGTTCGGCCCCATCGGCCTGACCATCTGGGCGGTGCAAATGGCGTGGATTCCGGTCACTGCCGCCGGCATCATCAACGGCATCGGCCACTACTGGGGTTATCGCAACTTCGCCAGCGAGGACGCCAGCACCAACATTCTCCCGTGGGGCATCCTGATCGGCGGCGAAGAACTGCACAACAACCATCACGCCTACGGCACCTCGGCACGGTTGTCGAACAAGTGGTACGAGTTCGACATCGGCTGGCTGTACATCAAGCTGATGTCCTATGTCGGCCTGGCAACCATCCGCAAGGTGGCGCCCACGGTGAAATGGCTGCCTGCTAAGCCACTGTGCGACCTCGACACCCTGCAGGCCGTCATCACCCATCGCTACGACGTGATGGCGCGCTATGTGAAGAGCGTGCGCGCCGATACCGCGGCCGAGATCGCCAAGCTCAAGGCCGGCGCGAGCCTTCCGGAAAACTGGAACCTCAACAGTTTCCGCAGTTGGCTGTACAAGGAACCCACCGAGCTTGCGGCGGCCGACAAGGCCGATCTCGATAAGCTGCTGGACAAGAGCGAGCGTCTGCAAACCGTCTATCGGATGCGCCAGGAACTCGCTGCCATCTGGGGCCGTTCCACCGCCAGTCGTGAACAACTGCTGGAGCAGTTGCAGACCTGGTGCAAACGCGCCGAAGACAGCGGCATCCAGTCGCTGAGAGAATTTTCGGTGCGCCTCCGCAGCTATGCCTGATGGGTTGATGGGCGGCATGCAGGCTGCCCGCGCCCGATAAAAAACCCGCCAAAGGCGGGTTTTTTATCGGGCAACCAGCTGGATTACTTCAGCTTGGTTTCCTTGTACATCACATGCTTGCGAGCCTTGGGATCGAACTTGCTGATCTCCATTTTCTCGGGCATGGTCTTTTTGTTCTTGGTGGTGGTGTAGAAGTGGCCGGTGCCCGCAGTGGACTCCAGCTTGATCTTTTCGCGTCCGCCTTTAGCCATGATTCAACTCCTTAAAACTACTTCGCTAGATTATTAAACGGCTTCGCCGCGGGCGCGCAGGTCGGCCAGAACGGATTCGATACCGTTCTTGTCGATGGTGCGCAGAGCCGCAGTGGACAGACGCAGGCGAATCCAGCGGTTTTCGCCTTCGACCCAGAACCGGCGGTATTGCAGGTTGGGCAGAAAACGACGCTTGGTTCTATTGTTGGCGTGGGAAACGTTGTTCCCGACCATGGGCTTCTTGCCCGTAACGACACATACGCGAGCCATGACGCTGCTCCAAAATTAAGGGTTAACCGGTTCGGGTTAACAAAGAGGGTCAACCCGAGAACCGCGATTTATATCACAGCTTGCAAGTTTGAGGCAAGTTCGGCGAGCGCTCAGAGGTGGCCGGATTCCATGAACGATAGCGAAGACGCGTTCGCCACGATGAAATGGTCGAGCACGCGCACGTCCACCAGCGCCAGCGCGTCCGCCAATCGACGGGTGAGGCTGTGATCGGCCTGGCTGGGTTCGGCCACGCCGCTGGGATGGTTGTGCGCCAGGATCAGCGCCGCCGCATTGTGTTTCAGTGCGCGCTTGATGATCTCGCGCGGATAGACGCTGGTTTGCGTGAGCGTGCCGCGAAACAGTTCTTCCACCGCAATCACCCGGTTTTGCGCATCGAGGAATACACAGCAGAACACTTCATATTCCTTGCCGCGCAGAATTAGCCTCAGGTAGTCGCGCACAGCAGTGGGAGAAGTCAGCGCATCGCCCGCCTGCATGTCCTCG
>Ga0075356_1000151_pt1 | contig 12637 bp, 14 predicted proteins | sample WestPond_Cattail_FD_120073 | JGI IMG/M metagenome (GOLD analysis project Ga0075356, IMG submission 120073) | Natural and restored wetland microbial communities from the San Francisco Bay, California, USA, that impact long-term carbon... | ecosystem: Environmental > Terrestrial > Soil > Wetlands ... | reverse complement strand
TGCTCGCCGTCGAACCAGGCCACGATGCTGCGGCGCTGGGGCTCGGTGCCGGGTCGCCTGATCGTGAACACGTAGTCCCAGCGATTGGCGTGGAACATGTCGGTGACCAGCGGGGAGCCCAGCAGGTCCCGCACCTGAACGCGGCTCATGCCGAGCTTCACCAACGCCAGCTGCTCCTTGGTAACGACATTGCCCTGCACGATGTCGATGCGGTACGGCGTGATGAGGCCGAGCACGTTGCCCTCGGACTGCAATGATGCACATCCGGCCAGGGCGAACGCCGCGCAGACCAAGACCGGCCGCAGGGATAAGGGTGTCGAAAGGCCGGGCATGAATCGGGGGCTCTGGCGCTGTTTAGCAGCGGGCGGCTGGCTATGATGACGTGATTCTATCGGCCCGATCCCCGGCGACCCGATGGCGAGCGCCCATATGACCCATGTCGAGGAACTCAAGAGCAGCGGCCTGAAAGCGACGCTGCCGCGCATCAAGATCCTGGAGATCTTCCAGAAGACTTCGCTGCGCCACATGACGGCCGAGGACGTCTACAAGGCGTTGCTCGCCGAGGGCGCCGACATCGGGCTGGCCACGGTGTACCGCGTGTTGATGCAGTTCGAGCAGGCGGGGCTGCTGTCGCGCAGCCACTTCGAGTCGGGCAAGTCGGTGTTCGAGCTCAACCAGGGCCAGCACCACGACCACCTGGTGTGCCTGACCTGCGGCCGGGTCGAGGAGTTCTACGACGCGCAGATCGAGCAGCGCCAGCGTGCCGTGGCCCAGGCCCGCGGCTTCGAGCTGCACGAACACGCGCTGTCGCTGTACGCCACCTGCACCAAGAAGGCCTGTCCGCATCGTCCCCCCAGCAAGTGAGGGTGGCCGACGGCCAGCGCGGCCTTCAGGTGCTGCCGCGCTCCATCGCCTTCTGGTGGCGGGCGATGAATTCCTGGTAGGTGTCGATCCCGCGCAGCTGCAGAATGGTGTTGCGCACCGCCGCCTCGACCAGCACCGCGAGGTTGCGGCCGGCGTCGACTGCGATCACCACCTTGCGCACCGGAATGGCGAGAATTTCCTCAAACAGCGGCTCATAGGGCAGGCGTTCGAACTCGCGCTCCATCGTCTCCTTGCGCACCAGGTGGACGATGAGCTTCAGTCGCATTTTGCGGCGCACGGCGGTCTCGCCAAAGATGGCCTTGATGTCGAGCAAGCCGATGCCGCGCACCTCGAGCAGGTTGGCCAACAGTTCGGGGCAACGGCCCTCCAGCGACGACTGCGACACCTTGTAGAGATCGACCGCATCGTCGGCCACCAGGCCGTGGCCGCGGGAAATGAGTTCGAGGCCGAGCTCGCTCTTGCCGAGGCCTGATTCGCCGGTGAGCAGCACGCCCAGGCCCAGAATGTCCATGAAGACGCCATGGCGGGTGGTGCGTTCCGCGAAATGCTGGGCCAGGTAGCTGCGCACCACGTCGATCACCTGGCCGGCCGACTCGCCGGTGACGAACAGCGGGATCTCGGCGCGGTCGCACATGGCCACCATGCGTGGCGGCGGCGTCACGCCGTCGGCAGTGATGATCACCGGCGGCTCCAATGTGACGATGCGTGAGATGCGGCGTTCCTGGTCTTCGGCCGACACCGACGATAGGTAGGCCACCTCGCGCCGGCCGACGATCTGCACCCGGTAGGGGTGGATGTAGTTCAGGTAGCCCACCAGGTCGGCGGCCGACTGCGCATCGCGCACCGCGGCATCGTCGAAACGGCGCTCCGGATGGGCGTGGCCGGCGATCCACTCCCAATGCAGCACCTCGCGCTGGGCTTCGAACAGGGCCTCAGCGCTGACGGAGGTGGGTTTCATCGAGGTCCGCGCCGCATCGTCAGGCGTGGATGGCGACCGCTCAGGCCACCGACTTCAGGGCCTGCCAGTCGTGGATCAACCGGTGCACAGTGGCCGCATCAGGCTCGGCCTTCAGGCGCTCGCGCAATTCACGGTCGGACAGCATCTCGGCGATCTCGGACAGGATCTCCAGGTGCCGCTGCGTCGCCGCCTCCGGCACCAGGAGAAAGATCAGCAGGCCCACCGGCTCGTCGTCCGGCGCGTCGAAGGCAATCGGTTCGGCCAGCCGCAACACGGCGGCCAGCGGGTTCTTCAGCCCCTTGATGCGGCCATGCGGGATCGCCACGCCATGGCCCAGGCCGGTGGAGCCGAGCCGTTCGCGGGCGAACAGGTTGTCGGTCACCGTCGCACGGGCGATCGCGTGCAGGTTCTCGAACAGCAGGCCGGCGTGCTCGAAAGCGCGCTTCTTGCTGGTGGCCTCCACGTTCACCAGCACATTGCTGGCGGGCAGGATGGCGGCGAGACGATTCATGGTGGTTGAACCCCCGGAACGACCGCTGTATGCCGGCCGCAACGACGAGCCCCGTGACAGTTCGAAGAATTATAGAAACGCATTGCTGCACTGCACAGTGGACAGGGCCCGCGCCTGCGGGGTGTTGCTAAGTCACCGAAATAGAGAGCCGCCCCAATGGAAAACGGCCCCGAAGGGCCGTTCGTCATCCCACCGGCGTGGTGCGGGGGTCAGGCGGCCAGCCGCTTGGCGGCTGCATGGTGGTGGTCCTGCATTCGGTCCTTGTGCCGGCACACCTGCCGATCCAGCTTGTCCATCAGCTGGTCGATGGCGGCATAGAGATCCTCATGGGCCTGTTCGACAAAGATGTCGCGACCCTTGACGTGCAGGGTCACCTCGGCTCGCTGCCGTCGTTCCTTCTCGCGCAGCTTTTCGACCGTCAACAGCACATTCACATCGACGACCTGATCGAAGTGCCGTGTCACGCGGTCCAGTTTGGTCAGTACATATTCGCGCAGAGCGGGCGTGACTTCCAGATGATGCCCGCTGATCGTCAAGTTCATCAAAGCCTCCTTCCGACGGTTGGGGAACCGGCTCGCCGGGTATCGGAGCGCGCCGCGAGGCGGCTTCGATGCGCGACGGGTCAGAACCAGTGTGCGCCCGAAAAAGCCCGCGTGACAACCCCACATCGGCGTGTAGGATGTGTGGGTTGTGAGCGGACAAGACACCGGCTCCTCGACCGGCCGCAGCCCGGGCCGCCGAGCCTCTCGAGCCGGTGACCGATGTGATAATTCCGCGGTTGCCAACGCCCGGAGCTGTCGCTTGGACCTGCCCCATCCGTGCTGACTGACCCCGCCGATTGACCGGCTGCCCGCACGCGGGTCCGGCGGTTGGGAGAGGCGGTCACCCACATGCCCCACCCCGCCGGGCGCCTTGCCACCGAGCAGGTGCTCGCGCGCCGGAGAGCCCAGATGCTCAACGTCTTCACGCTCGTCAACGGGCGGCTGTTCCAGGAAGAAATCGAAAGCGCCGACGGACTGGCCGCCGTGCGCCCGATCTGGGTCGACCTGGAGGCGCCGACGCCGCAGGAAAAGCAGTGGATCGCCGGCCGCTACGGTCTGGCGATACCTGAGGACATCGTCGACGAGGACCTGGAGGAGTCGGCCCGCTTCTACGAGGAGGACAACGGCGAACTGCACATCCGCTCCGACTTCCTGATCGACGACGACGCCACTTCGCGCAACGTGCGGGTGGCGTTCGTGCTGAAGGACGGCGTGCTGTACTCGGTGCATGCCGAGGACCTGCCAGTGTTCCGCCTGCTGCGCATGCGGGCGCGCCGCATCCCGGCGCTGATCGAGGATGCCAAGGACGTGCTGCTCAAGCTCTACGACGCCGATGCGGAGTACTCGGCCGACGCGCTGGAGGGCATCTACGACAGCCTGGAACTGGTCGGCAACGGCGTGCTGAAGCAGGAGGTCGACGACAAGGCCGCCGCCGCCGCGCTGGCGGCCATCGCCCGCCAGGAGGACCTGAACGGACGCATTCGTCGCAACGTGATGGACACGCGGCGCGCGCTCAGCTTCATGATGCGCAGCCGCATGCTCAACGCCGACCAGTTCGAGGAGGCGCGGCAGATCCTGCGCGACATCGACTCGCTCGACTCGCACACCGCGTTCCTGTTCGACAAGATCAACTTCCTGATGGATGCGATCGTCGGCTTCATCAACATCAACCAGAACAAGATCATCAAGATCTTCTCGGTGGCGTCGGTCGCGCTGCTGCCGCCGACGCTGATCGCGAGCATCTACGGCATGAACTTCCGCTTCATGCCCGAGCTCGGCCAGCCCTGGGGCTACCCGATGGCGCTCGGGTTGATGGCGGCCTCGGTGGCCGCGCCGTTCATCTACTTCCGTCGCAAGGGCTGGCTTCGCTAACTTGCACTGGCGCGGCGCCGCAGCCAGCGCATCAGCGCGCCCAGTACCGGCAACTTCGCGTACAGCTCCTCTGCGGCGTCCCAGTAGTCGCGATGCCGGATGACCCGTCCGTCGGCAGCGAACTCGACGTGCGACGCTCCGCGGATCCGCAGCGGCGCGCCAGAGGCGCGCTGGAAGTCAAAGTCCCAGACCAGTACACAGGCATGCGTGTCGCACACCGCATTGACGATCGTGAATCGCGGCGAGCGCAGCGCAGCGAACATGTGTTCGAAGATGCGCTCGATGGCGGCGCGACCCTGGACTTCGTTGAACGGGTCCTTGAAGCGGGCGTCGTCGGCATAGAGCGCACCGATCTCGCGCAGGCTGGCGGGCGTGAGCTGCTCATACCACTCGGCCAGCCGTGCCACACGCGCGTCGTCGATCGCTATCACGCCGACGGTCGACTCCGCAACAGGCGGCCGACCAGCCGCAGATAAAGCCCCTGCCCAAGCGCACGCAGCGCCTTCATGGCCCAGGTGAACTGCCACGGAAAGTGGATCTCGAAGCGGCCCGCGCGCCAGCCGCGCACTATGGCCATGGCGGCTTGTTCGGGGGTCAACAGCGCGGGCATCGTGAAGGCATTGTGCGCGGTGAGCGGCGTGCGCACGAAGCCCGGGTTGATCAGCGACACGGCCACGCCGTGCGGCGCCAGGTCGAGGTACAGCGTCTCCGCCAGGTTGATCAGCGCCGCCTTGGTCGGGCCGTAGGCCAGCGCCTGCGGCAGGCCGCGATAACCGGCGACGCTGGCCACGATGCTCAAGTGGGCTTGCGCCCCGCCTGCCGCCTGTCGCAGCAACTGCGGCAGCACGCCGGCCAGCCAGTGCAACACGCCGCCCACGTTGACCTGCTGGTGGCGCAGCGCCTCGTCGAGGTCGAACTGCGTCGCGCTCATCGCGCTGTAGTGCCCCGCGCAGTACATCGTCAGGTCGATCCGCCCGTGCCGCCGCACGATCGTGTCGCAGGCCGCGTGCATGCTGTCGCGCGAGGTCACATCGACGGCCACCGCTTCGCTGCCGCCATGCCGTGCGACGAACTCGTCGAGCGCGGCCGTGTTGCGAGCTGACACGATCACCGTGGCGCCCAGCGCGTGCAGCTGGTGGGCGGTGGCACGTCCGATGCCGCTGGACGCGCCGACCAGCCAGACCAGGCGGCCGTGCCAGTCGGTGATGCGGGCGTTCAGCGACATGCCGCGACCTTCATGGGCGCTGGAACGCCAGCACAACTTCGCCGAAGCGGATACCGAACTTGCTGATCGTGGCCCGGTTGATCAGCGTCCGGTCGTCGACGAGGAACATCCAGTCGTCGAACTGCACTTCGATCTCGCGGCCTTCGACCGGCAGGCGCAGCGTGTAGCGCCACTGCAGTGCGTTGCCGGCGGCCTGGCCCACGGCCTCGCCGACCACGTCGTCGGCACGACCGGTGTAGCGGCCGCCCGGACCCTTCGTGAGTCGCCAGATCCGATGCTGCGTCGTACCGTCGCTGAAGCGGAATCGTTCGTCGAGTTCGCCCTCGTCACCCGTCCATCGGCCCCGCAGATCGACGGTGAAGCGGCGCGTCACGCGGCCACCGCGGTCGGTGACGATGCCGTGCGCCACGAGCGGACCGTCCAGGTAGCGCGCCAGATCGAGCACCGGCGTCTGGCTGGCGTAGTCGCTCACCTGCGGCGCGGCGCAGCCGGCCAGCAGCGCGAGCGACAGCAGCAACGAGTAGCACCGGGTCAGGCGCGGGTTCGACATGTCAATCACTCCTGCCCCGCCTGGGGTCCGCGCCAGCGCCACAGGCCCCAGGCGGCCAAGGCCTTCAACATGCACGGTAGCAGGCAATACGCCCAAGTCAGGGCCTGCAAGGCGTCTGCGTCCTGCGTGCCGGGGCGATAGCCCAGGCGGTCGAGCACGGGCAGCACAAGGCCGGCGGCGAGTGCCAGATTGAGCTTCGTTGCCGCCGTCCACCAGCCGACGTAGCGGCCCTCGTGCAGCTGGCCATGACCCGCGCGCTGGATCACACCGGTCAGCAAGGCGCTCGGCGCCGCGAGATCGGCGCCGAGGGCGACGCCGCTGCCGACGCACACCGCGGCAAACGCCGCCACGTCGCCGGCGCCGAGCCAGGCCGCACCGGCGAAACTCACGATGGCCAGCGCCATGCCAGCCAGCCAGCCGCTGCGCAGGCCGAAGCGCGCGATCCAGCGCAGCCAGAGCGGGAACGAAGCGGCCGCAGCGGCAAAGTACAGGCCCAGCAGAAGGCCCTCGTGGGAGCCGGCCTGCAGCCGATCACGAATGAAGAAGAGCACCAGCGTGGCCGGGATGGCGCTGGCGACGCCGTTAGCCATGTACAGGGCGAGCAGTGCCCGGAATTCGGCTGTCCGCAGGGGCAGCCGCCAGTCGTCGACCGTGCCCACGAGTGCGACACCGGCGCGAAACGGCGCCTGCGTCAGTGCGCCCAGGCCGGCGACCAGCAAGAGCGCCAGCGCAAAGCCAGTCGCGCCCAGGCCGAGCCAGCCCGGCATCACGCTGGCGAGCAGCACGCCGGCCAGCGCCAGCCCTTCGCGCCAGCTGGCCACGCGGGCGCGGGTGGCGGCATCGCCGCCGATCCGCGTGCCCCAGGCCTGGTGCAGCACCGCCAAGGTGCTGTAACCGAGATAGGTGACGACGAGGGTCGCCGCGCACCAGACCAGCAGTCCAGCGGCAGTCAGACGGGGCGGGAAGAAAAGCGCCAGGAAGCCGAGCAGCAGTACCGCCGCGGCTGCGGCAGCCAGGCGCAGACTGTCACGCCGCGAGCGCGACAGCGCACGGTCGATCCAGCGCCCTAGCCAGGGGTCGACGAGCGCGTCGAGCGCGCGCGCCGACAGCAGAATGCCGCCGAGAGCGGCCAGCGACACGCCGAAGTTGCCCGCGTAGTGCCCCGGCAGCACCACGTACAGCGGCAGCGCGACGAACGAGAGCGCGGCCGCGAGCGCGCCGTAGCGCACGCCCGCCAGTACACCGATCGGCGGACGCGCGCCGCGTGTCGTTGCACGATGGCTGGTCATCGCGTGCCGCCGCTGGCGAGCGTGCCGAGGCCGAGCAATTGCTCGCGCAGGCGTGGCTCCGACGTGGCCGGCGCCAGCCAGATGCCGAAGAAGAGCCGGCCGAAGTCGGCGTCCTCCACCGCGCCGAGCGCCCGGGCATTGTGAAAGAACAGCGCGCGTCCGCTCGCGTTCACACCGGTCAGCCGATCGCCAGCAGCGACGTCGGGCAACAGGCGTTTCAGCGTCGCCAGCCAGCGCTGCGCCTGCTCGCCCGTGGGCTTGCCGATGCGCTGCATCTCGTCGAGCGAGCGCTGCGCGATCTGGTCGCCCGCCAGGTTGCGGGCATATTCCAGTTCGAGGCCGAACGGTTGCTGCACGATGTCGTCACGCGACAGCGGCGCGTCACTCCACAGCCGGATGTCGTAGATCGCCAGGCCGAGAAAGCGTAGTGTGGCGTGGCCGGACAGACGCGCATTGGGCAGGTGCTGCTCGATCTCGGGTGGCGGCCGTCGCGCGGGCGCCGTGGCGGCCAGCACGGGCGGCAGGGCAACGAGTCCGAGCACGCAGGCCCGGCGCGTGACGGTGCCAAGACGGTTCATCAGCGATGCTGCAGCGTGAACTGCACGACGTCGGTCTGGCCGGTGTCGAAGGCGGCCTCGCAATAGGCGAGGTAGAAGTTCCAGATGCGCAGGAAGCGGCGATCGAAGCCGAGTTGCAGCACGGCCGCTTCCTGGCGCTGGAAGCTCACCCGCCAGCGGCGCAGTGTCTCGGCGTAGTCAAGGCCGAACGGCGTTTCGTCGACGATCACCAGTCCGGCGCGCGCGGCCTCGGCGCGAAACGCGGCGCGGCTCGGCAGCAGGCCACCCGGGAAGACGTATTGCTGGATGAAGTCGGTGCCCGACAGGTAACGCGCAAACAAGTCGTCGCGGATCGTGATCGACTGGATGCAGGCGCGGCCGCCCGGCTTGAGCTTGTCGCGCAGCAATCCGAAGAACGACGGCCAATAGGCGTGGCCGACCGCCTCGAACATCTCGATCGAGACAATCGCATCGAACGGTTCGTCGGCAATGTCGCGATAGTCCTGCAGGCGTAGTTCGGCTCGCGACGATGCGCCTGATGCGGCCAGCCGGGCCAGCGCGAAGGCCAGCTGCTCGGTCGACAGCGTCACGCCGGTGACGCGGCTGCCGAAGTCGTGCACCGCGCAGTCGGCGAGTGCACCCCAGCCGCAGCCGACCTCGAGCACGCGCGCGCCCGGTCGCGCGCCGCACTGATGCAGGGCGCGCCGCATCTTGGCCTGCTGGGCCGCCACGGTGGGTTGCGTCGGGTCGCCGTCGAACCAGGCGCTCGAGTAGCTCATCGTCTCGTCGAGCCACAGGCGGTAGAACGCATTGCCGAGGTCGTAGTGGGCGTGAATGTTGCGGCGGCTGCCTTCAGGCGTATTTCGATGCCGCAAGTGACGTAGGCGGTGAATCCAGCCGGCCCACGACTTGCCGTACACCAGCGTTTGCAGCGCGTCGCGGTTCAGCATCGCCAGCCGCAGCAGTGCGACCAGGTCAGGGCTGCTCCACTCGCCGGCGACGAAGCTCTCGGCGAAGCCGATGTCGCCGCTGCGCAGCGCGGCCGCCAGCGGCTGCCAGCTTTCCAGGCACAGGGTCGCGTGCGGGTGTGTCGACGACGGTTGGCCGAAGCGGACCCATTCGCCGCCCGGCAGCCGCAAGTCCAGGCAGCCGTGCTGCAGGCGGCGCAGCATCGCCAGCACGGGGCGGACCGCCCACGGCGGCCGATGGTGGGCCTGGGCAGGCAGCGCTCGTGCCACATTGCGCAGCGACAGGATCGGCAAGTTCGTTCTCATCGGGTGAAGGCCACCGAAGGTGGACGCGGCTTCTGGAACCAGGGCACGCGCTTGATCCACAGGCGCAGCGCGTGCCAGTGGATGCGCCACAGCACGCCGCAGACGGCCAGCGGCATGCGCCACAGCACGCGTCGCAGGCCGGCGGACGTGAGCGGGTTGGACACGCCGCCGACGCTTGTTGTCAGCAGCGGGCCGGCGTCGTCGTCGACATCGATGCGCACGAGCACGCGTCCGTCGGGACCGGGACCCGACAGATCGGTGCGCATGAAGCGGAAGCGATAGGTGCCGCGCACGTCGCAGAACGGCGACACGTGGAACACCTTGCTGGCGGACTGCTCGACGCCGAAGGCGAGCCGGGGCCCGTCGAGCACGTAGCAATGGCGCTCGCCGAAGGTGTTGTTCACCTCGGCGATCACCGCACGCAGCGTGCCGTCGCGCCGGTGGCAGTACCAGAAGCTGACCGGCTTGAAAGCATGGCCGAGTACGCGCAGCGAGGTCTGTAGCCAAATTTCGCCGTCGACGCCGTCGATGCCATGCACCGCCAGTGTCGACTCGATCCAGGCCAGGCAATCAGGGCCGCCGGCGCCGTGGTCGGCGTCGTGAAAGGCCGCCCAACCGCGGCTATTGCGCCTGAGCAGCGCGCAGGGCGCGTTGCGCAGCTGGCGCAGCGGCAGCATGACGAACCAATGCGCGTAGGCGAGTGCGTGCGCCGTTGGGCGCAGCCGTGCGTGCCGCACCGTGCCGACGACGAGTCGCACGCCTGGAGCGGCGATGGCTTCTGTGTGCAAAGCGGCGGTCACGCCGCCTCCGGACGCGGAAGTTCTGCCTCGACGAGCCGCTCGCGCAGCCGCTGGGTCACGCGCAGGGCCGACTGCAGGCCGTCTTCGTGGAAGCCGTGACCGACCCAGGCGCCGCAGAACCACACGCGCGCAGCACCCTGGATCGTGTCGAGACGGTCTTGCGCGGCGAGAGCGTCGACATCGAACACCGGGTGATCGAACTCGTGCTCCTCGATCACCAAGTCGGCGCGCGGCTCTCGCAGCGGGTTGAGCGACACGATCACCGACTGTTGCCACGGCAGCGGCTGCAGGCGGTTGATCAGGTAGTGGAGGCAAACGCGGCGTTGGCCGTCGGCCGGGCCGGACTCGAAGTTCCACGCTGCCCACGCCTTGCGCCGCTGCGGTAGCAGCCGCACGTCGGTGTGCAACACCGTCCGGTTGCGTTGATAGCGGATGGCGCCGAGCACCGAGCGCTCCTCGGGCGTCGCGTCGGCCAGCAGGGCCAGTGCCTGCGGGCTGTGGCAGGCCATCACCACCTCGTCGAAGCGTTCACTGCCATGTGCGTGGCGGACCCAGACCCCGGCGTCGCCGCGACCCGGCGGCACACGACGGACCTCGTGCACCGGGCAGTTCAGGCGCGTGTCGCGCAGGCCGTCGACGACGCGCCGGACGTACTCGCGCGAACCGCCCACGACCGTGCGCCACGCCGGCCGGTCGCTGATCTGCAACAGGCCGTGATTGCGGCAGAAGCGCAGCAGACTGACCGCCGGGAATTCGAGCATCTGCTCCGTCGGGCACGACCAGATGCTGGCCACCATCGGCAACAGATAGTCCTCGCGGAAGGCATCACTGAAGCGATGTCGGCGCAGGTACCGGCCCAGAGTCAGCGTCGGAACCAGCGTGGGTGCGGCGTCCAGTTGGTGCGTCGCCAGCCGGTTGAAGCGCAGTACCTCGCCGAGCATCCGCCAAAAGCGCGGGCGCAGAAGGTTGGCACGCTGGGCGAACACGGTGTCGAGCTCGCTGCCGCACCACTCGAAGCCGGTTGACGGGCGCTGGATCGAAAGCGACATGTCCGACGCGGCGGTCTGCACGCCGAGATCGGCGAACAGTCGCGTCAGCCCGGGGTAGGTGCGCTCGTTGTAAACCAGGAATCCTGTGTCGACAGCACCACGCGCGCCGTCGAGCGTGACCTCGACTGTCCGCGCGTGACCGCCGAAACGGCCGGCTGCCTCGAACAGCGTCACCCGGCCAAGCGAGCCGAGTTCGCGGGCGGCGACCAGCCCTGTGATGCCCGACCCGACGACGGCGATACGTCGCATGTGGATCGGCCCTCAAACGGAAAGGCGCGCGACCCAGGGGCCGCGCGCCTCGCGATACAAAGTTGCCGTGCAGCGCCCCCGCGCGAAGGAGGGAGGGAGGGAGGAGGAGAAGAGTCGCCCGGGGATTTCTGTCGCGGAACGCGCCAGGCTGCACAGCAAGAAAGCCACTGACGGCAGCAGGGTTCCACTCTCCATTGACCCCACTGCCCGAATGCAGATCCCGACAGTGTCGGCATCTGCACGATGAGCATGTGACTGGGCGTCTGAAGCAAAGTTCCCGGGCGGTTCGGCGAGGCGTCGCATCGCGGTCATGAATGATTTGAACTGATCGGTCACAATATTAACTGATCAGTCTACTCGTGTCCAGCATGACGGGTTGCCCCCGCCGGGCACGTCGACTCGTCGACCCCGCCACCTAGAATTGCCGCGTCTCGCCGAAGGAGCTACATGCTTTATCCCGACCTGTTTAAGCAACTCGAGGCCGTGCGCTGGAACATGGACCGCGACATCGCATGGGAACGGTTCGATCGCTCGCTGCTGACCGACGAGCAGGCGCAGACGGTGAAGATGAACGCGATCACTGAATGGGCAGCGCTGCCGGCGACCGAGATGTTTCTGCGCGACAACCGGGGCGATAGCGATTTCTCCGCCTTTATAAGCGTGTGGTTCTTCGAGGAGCAGAAGCACTCGTTGGTGCTGATGGAGTACTTGCGCCGCTTCCGGCCGGAGCTGGCGCCGAGCGAGCAGGAACTGCACGAGGTGCGCTTCGAGTTCGATCCTGCGCCGGCGTTGGAGACACTGATGCTGCACTTCTGCGGCGAAGTGCGGCTCAACCACTGGTATCGTCGTGCGTCGGAGTGGCACACCGAGCCGGTGATCCGGCAGATCTACGACACGCTAGCCAAGGACGAGGCGCGCCACGGTGGTGCGTATCTGCGCTACATGAAGCGTGCGCTCGGCAAGTTCGGCGACGAAGCGCGCGCCGCGTTCAGCAAGGTGGGCGTCCTGATGGCCAGCGCTCGCCGCACCGCGCAGGCGCTGCATCCGACCAATCTGCACGTGAACAGCAGGCTCTTTCCGCGCGACACGGTGCAAAGCCGCCTGCCCGATCCGGCCTGGCTGGAGCGCTGGCTCGACTCGCAGATCCATTTCGACAGCGTCTGGGAGAGCAAGGTGGTCGAACGCATCCTGCACAACCTGGGGTTGCTGCTAGAGCGCAGCTTCGCCAGCGTGCAGGAGCTCAACCGCTACCGCAAGGAAGTGGCGGCGCGGGTGGCGCAGGCCGCCCTGGCGGCGCAGGGCCCGGGCGCGATGCCGGCCTGAACCCGTCGGTCACGCCCATGCAAAAGCCGGCCCGAGGGCCGGCTTTCTTGTGGG
>Ga0075356_1000150_pt1 | contig 12663 bp, 7 predicted proteins | sample WestPond_Cattail_FD_120073 | JGI IMG/M metagenome (GOLD analysis project Ga0075356, IMG submission 120073) | Natural and restored wetland microbial communities from the San Francisco Bay, California, USA, that impact long-term carbon... | ecosystem: Environmental > Terrestrial > Soil > Wetlands ... | reverse complement strand
GGAATCGCAACTTGACCGTTTCTTGATGTGCATCACGCTCGGCTATCCGGATCGGGCATCCGAACGCGCGCTGCTGGCCGGTGAGGACCGCCGCGGCGCGATCGAGCGGCTGCAGCCGCTGATGTCGCCCGAGGCACTGGTCGTCGCGCAGCAGCAGGTGCATGGCGTGCACGCGTCGCCTGCCTTGCTGGACTACCTGCAGGCACTCATTGCCGCCACGCGTTCGGGCCAATGGTTCGTCGAGGGCCTGAGTCCGCGCGCGGGCATCGCCTGGCTGAGAGCCGCACGCGCACGCGCGCTGATGGCGCAGCGCGACTACGTGGCCCCGGACGACCTGCAGGCCATCGCGGCGCAGACCGTCGCCCATCGGCTGGTGCCCGCATCGGGCGCCGGGCGCGGGCGTGCCGAGCAGGTGCGCGCCATGCTGGAGTCGATTCCGTTGCCGTGATTGCCGCGCGTGTCCGCCACTGGCTGGAGAACCGCCTGCCGCTCAGCGACAGCCATACGCTGACGCAGAACAACATCTACATCGTGCCGACCAAGGCCGGACTCGCGTTTGCCGTCACCCTGTTGCTGATGCTGGTGGCGTCGATCAACTACCAGCTCAACCTCGGCTACCTGCTCACGTTCCTGCTCGCCGGCAGCGCGCTGGTGTCGATCCATCTGACGCATGCCACGTTGCGCGGGCTGACGCTGCGGGTCAAGCAGCCGCCGCCGGTGTTCCTCGGGGACAGCGCCGAGCTCGATATCGTGTTGACGAACCCGGGCGCCGCCCGCCACGGCATCGGTCTGGCGGTGCGCCACGTGCGGCCCTACTCGTTCGCCTGGTGCGACGTGCCGGCGCAGGGCAGCGCGACGGCTCGCGTACGCTTTGTACCGCCCAGGCGCGGCCTGTCGCGCCTGCCGACACTGATGGCCGAGACGCGCTTCCCGCTCGGCCTGTTCCGCGCGTGGACGCTGTGGCGGCCGTCGGCGACGGTGCTCGCCTATCCGCGGCCGGAGGATCCGCCGGCTCCGCTGCCTGGCACCCAGCCGGTGCCGGGTGCCAGCCAGGCCACGCGCACGGCCGAAGGCAGCGAGTTCGACGGTGTGCGCAGCTACCGGCGCGGCGACACGCTGCGCCAGGTGGTGTGGAAGAAGGCGGCGCGCACCGGCGAGCTGGTCAGCCGCGAGACCAGCGAGAACACCAACCGCGAACTGTGGCTGGACTTCGACGGCGCTGCCCTCACCGACGTCGAGGCGCGGCTGTCGCGCCTGGCCGCCTGGACGCTGGCGGCCGAGCGATTGGGCCTTGCCTTCGGGCTGCGCATGCCGGGTGTCGAGCTGCCACCGGCGCAAGGTGACGCGCAGCGACGCGCCACGCTCGAGGCGCTGGCGCTATGGTGACCCGGCGGCGGCGATGGCATTGATCCAGACCGCACTGCCGCGCTGGCCCGGCTGGCGCCACCTGCCGCGCGACACGCGCGACACGCTGTTCCTGCTGGCCGTCATCGGCTGGACCGTGCTGCCCCATGGCAACCACCTGCCGTGGTGGTGTGCCGCCTTGACCGCGCTGGTGCTGGTCTGGCGCGCGCATCTGGCGCTGGCCAACCTGCGCATGCCGGGTCGGTTGCCGATCGGCGCGCTGCTCCTGATGGCCATCGCGCTCACGTTGTGGACCGAGCAGACGCTGTTCGGCAAGGAGGCCGGCGTCACCATGCTCGTCGTGCTGATGTCGCTGAAGACGCTCGAGCTGCGCGCGCGTCGCGATGCGCTGGTGGTGTTCTTCCTCGGCTTCTTCCTGGTGCTCACGCACTTTCTCTACTCGCAGTCGCTGTTGACGGCACTGGCCATGCTGCTGTCGGTTTGGGGGCTGATGACCTCGCTGGTGCTGGCGCACATGCCGGTCGGCAAGCCGACGTTGCTGCAGGCGGGGCGCCTGGCCGCCCGCAGCGCACTGCTCGGCGCACCGCTGATGCTGGTGCTGTTCCTGCTCTTCCCGCGCATGGGCCCGCTGTGGGGCATGCCGCAGGACGCGATGGGCCGCACCGGACTGTCGGGTACGCTGCGGCTCGGCGCGGTGGCCGAGGTGGCAAACGACGACTCGATCGCCTTTCGTGTGCGCTTCGACGAGGGCGTGGCGCTGAACCCGGCGTCGCTGTACTTCCGCGGGCCGGTGCTGTCGGTGTTCGACGGCGTCGAGTGGCGCCGGCGCAGCCTCAATCTGGCGAGCCAGGCGCGGCGCGACCTCGACCTGCACACATCCGGCATCGGCGTGCGCTACGAGATGACCCTGGAGCCGCACCGACTGGCGATGCTGCCGATGCTGGAGATCACACCCGACCTGCCCGACGCCGCCCCGCGCGTCGAGGGCTGGAACTTGACGCTGCGACCCGACCTGCAATGGCAGAGCGACCGCCTGGTGACCGAGCGGCTGCGCTTCACGGCGCAAGCCTGGCCGCGCTACGAACACGGTGCCTCGATGAGCATCGTCGAGCGACAGGAGTACACGCACCTGCCCGAGGGTTTCAACCCTCGCACCCGCGCCTGGGCGATGGACTTCCTGCGCGAATCGGGCCTGCCGCGCAGCGACGCGCGCGGGCTGGCTGCCGCATTGATGACGCATATCCGGCGCGGGGAGTTCAGCTACACGCTGGCGCCGGGGCCGTCGGGGCGCGACGCCGTCGACGAGTTCTGGCTCGACCGGCGCTACGGCTTCTGCGAGCATTTCGCGACTTCGTTCGTCGTCGTGATGCGCGCGATGGGCGTGCCGGCGCGTGTGGTCACCGGCTACCAGGGAGCCGACCCGCGGCCGGTCGACGGCTATTTCATCGTGCGCCAGAGCCATGCGCACGCCTGGGCCGAGTACTGGCAGGCCGGACGCGGCTGGCAACGCGCCGATCCCACTGCCGCCGTCGCGCCCGAGCGCGTCAGCATCAGCCAGAACCTGCAGCCTCCGGCCGGCATCGTCGCCGGCGCCCTGCGCACCATGAACCCCGAGCTGATGGCCGAGCTGCGCGCGAGCTGGGAAGCGGTGAACAACCGCTGGAACCAGTGGGTCCTCAACTACTCGCGCACGCAGCAGTTCGACCTGCTGCAGCGCCTGGGCATTCGAGCCCCCGACTGGCAGGACCTGGGCCTGGTGCTGCTGGGCCTGCTGACCAGTTCGGCACTGGCCGGTGCCGGCTGGGCCCTGTGGGACCGCAGGCGCCAGGACCCCTGGCAGAAGCTGCAGCAGCGCGTGCGCGATGCGCTGGCGCCGCTCGGCATCGAGGCGCTGCCGCACCATCCGCCGCGCCATCTCGCCGGCCTCGTGCGCGAGCGGCTGCGCGACCGCAGTGACCTGCTCGCCTATGAACTGGAGGCGCTGGAGCGCCAGCGTTATGGTCCGCAGGCGCGTCGCCGCCCCGACCCGCGCTGGTGGTACCGCTTCGCCTTCGAGGCCGCTCGCTTGCGCCGCACCGGATGACGACACTCGCCAGCGCTCAGATGACCGAGAACCGAACCCGATAATCGCGGCATGCTCCGCCGAACCGCCGCCTTCGCCAGCCTGTGGCTGGCGGCACATCCGCAGGCCTTTGCGCTGCGCCGCCGTGTTGCCGATCCCGCGCCCGCCGTCGGTCCGACCTATGCGCGTCGAGTCGACGTGACCGCCGCCGCGCTGGCCTACGCCGAAACGCACGCGCTCGATCCCGACTGGGTGCAGGCCCAGCTCGCACAGGCGCGTTACGTGCCGGCGGTGGCCCAGCTGATGATGCCGTCGACCTCGCCGTCGGCGCGCAATTGGTCGGCGTATCGGGCACGCATGGTCGAGTCGCGCCGCATCGAAGCCGGCCGCCAATGGTGGAGCGACAACCAGACGTGGCTCGACGACGCCGAGCAGCGCTTCGGCGTGCCGGCGCAGATCATCGTCGGCATCGTCGGCGTCGAGACCTTCTACGGACGGGTCACCGGCAACTTCCGTGTGCTTGACGCGCTGGCCACGCTGAGCTTCGACTTTCCCACCGGGCGCAGCGATCGAAGCCCCTTCTTTCGCTCCGAGCTCGGTCACTTCCTGCGCCTGGCGCAGCGCGAGTCATGGGATCCGCCGGCGGTGAAGGGTTCGTACGCTGGCGCGATGGGCCTGCCGCAGTTCATGCCGAGCAGCGTGTTGAACTACGCCGTCGACCTCGACGCCGATGGCCGGGTCGACCTGTACGGCAGCGCCGCCGACGTGGCGGGCAGCGTTGCCAACTATCTGGCCGAGCACGGCTGGCAGCGGCAAATGCCCACGCACTACCCGATCGAACCGCCATCGTCGACGTTGGAGCGCGCGCTGCTGCTGGTGCCCGACATCGTGCCGACCTTCAGCGCCGAGCAGATGACCGCGCGCGGAGCCCGGCTGGACGACGCGGCGCAGCAACACCTGGGACCGCTGGCGCTGATCGAGCTGCACAACGGCGACAGCGGCAGCTCGACCTATGTGGCGGGCACGCAGAATTTTTACGCGCTGACGCGCTACAACGCGTCGAGCTACTACGCGCTGGCCGTCATCGAACTCGGCCGCGCGGTGGCCGCGGCGCGAGGCTAGCGACGCGTCAGGCCTCAGCGATCGGCGTCACCGCCACCGACACCACTGGCCGCGCATTGCTGCCGCCGCGGATCACACCGCGCAGCGGCGCCACGTCGCCATAGTCACGTCCCCAGGCCAGCGTGACATGGTCGCAGCCGGCGGCCACGTCGTTGGTCGGATCAAGATCGACCCAATCGGCCCCGGGACACCAGACCGAGACCCAGGCATGCGATGCGTCGCCGCCGACCAGGCGCGGCTGGCCCGGCGGCGGCTGCGTCAGCAGGTAGCCGCTGACATAACGCGCCGCCAGCCCGAGCGAGCGCAGCGCGGCAATCATCACGTGCGCGAAGTCCTGGCACACGCCGCGCTTCAGCTGCAGCGCGCGCAACGCGTCGGTTCCCACGTCGGTGATATCGACCCGGTACTCGAACTCGTCGTGGATCCGGTGCATCAATGCTGTGGCGGCCTCGAGCAGCGGCCGTCGCGGCGCGAACAGGTCACCGGCGAACTGGGCGAATTCGGCCGACCGCGGCGCAAAGGGCGAGCCGAGCGCAAACTCACATGCCTCGGGCATCACCGCACCCGCGCGGTAGCGCAGCCGCCCGGCCACGTCTTCCCACGGCAGACCGGGGCCCGGATCATCGGGCGCCGACACCCTTGCATCGAATGTCGAAACGACCGCAAGGCGCTCGTGCACGCGCGCATGACTGAAGGCGTGGCGCCAGTTGCCGAACACATCGATGCCCGCGTCGCACGCGCGCTCGGCACCGTCGGGCCACGGGTCGATCTGCAGTTGCCAGTCGGTCACCGTCTGCCGCGATGTCTCGCGCGGCCGCAGGTGCGCCAGGTGGTGTGCCAGCACCACCTGCGCGCCGTGCTCGTAGCGCGTCTCGTGGCGCACGTGCAAAGCGGCCTGTCGGGGCGAGGTCTCGGGTGATGTCATCGAAGCGCGACTCTATTGCCAGACGCTGTGGTCGGAACCCGCGACATGGGCGAACAAGCGATGCCCGATCGCGTCGGACAGGTTGCGCACGGTGTCGACGCAGGTGTGCAGCGCTGCGATCATGGCGGCCGGCTGGCCGTCGGCATCGAGTGCGCACAGCGCGTCGATCGACCAGGCCTCGGGCACCGGCAGGCCGGCCGACACCTCGTCGGCCCACGCAGCGTCGTGCCGCGACAGCTTGCGCAGACGGTCGCGCAGCGTGCGCGCCACCCAGGCCAGCGAGCGCGGGTTGTCGGTGTCGAAGACCAGCAGATAGACCATCGGCAGCAGTTCGCGACGTGCCTGGAAGCGCGCGCGGTAGGTGATCACGCTGTCGAACAGCGTCAGCAGCAGCGTGAAGCCGGCCTCCGACTCGTGCAGGCGCAGCTCCAGCCCACGCGCCAGGGCGTGGCACAAGGTGTCGAGCCGCTCGATCTGGCGGCCGACCGACATCAGTCGCCAGCCGTCGTCGCGCACCATGCGGTCGGTCTGCGCGCCGGTCACCGCGCTCAGATGCATCGCGGTACGGCCGAGTACACCCACCACGTCGGCCACCGGCGCGGCGCCACCGGCATGCGCCGGGCTGCCGAGGGCCGACGCGACGTGCTGCTCGAAGTGGTTGTCGAGTTCCTGCATCAGCCGCCAGTGATCGGGCGACAGGCGCTCGCGCAGCGCCTGTCCGCAGGCCACCAGCGCGCGCAGGTTGTAGCCGATGCTGGTGCAGCCCGCCGCCGCCGGCAGCGCGCTCACCAGGGCGCGCTCGAACACGCGCAGCGACTGCAGCGGCGTCGGCGTGCCATCCGGCACCAGACCGTGCCAGTGGGCCAGTTCGCCGAGCAGCGTGCGGATAGCCGCGCCGGCCGGCCGCAGCGATTCGAGCGCCAGCCGTGCCAACGCGGCGACAAACTCGGCGCGCTCGGTGTAGCGGCCGAGCCAGTACAGGTTCTCGGCCGCGCGGCTCGTCACGGTGCGCTGCTGGGCCTGCAGGTCATTGACAGACAGCGGCGCGCCGAGCAACGACACGCGGCTGACCTCGCCGCTTGCGATGACCCAGGTGTCGGCGCTGGCGCTGCCGTGCTGCATCGACAACCACGGATCGAAGGTGCGGTCCGGCCGCATCGCCACCCGGGCCATGCCACCCGGCAGCACCTGCCAGCCGCCGCGTCCATCGGCCAGGGCGAACACGCGCAGCACCGCCGGCCGCGGCTCGATGGACCCGGCATCCCACACCGGCGTCTCCGACGGTCGCACGCGCGCCTGCAGCGTGAAGGCGGCCGGATCGGCGTCGACTCGCGCGGCCAGCGCCGTGCGTGCCGCGGCATCCAGGTAGGCCGCCACCACCGGCTGGAAGCTCTGCGTGGTCGGACTGGCCGGGAACGTTGGCGCGACCACGAAGTCCGCCAGCCGCGCGCGCTGCGCCTGCCACACCGAGTCCTCACCGCACCACCAGTGCGTGGACGCGGGCAGCAGCAGTTCCTCGCCGAGCAGGCGGCGTGCCACGCCGGGCCAGAAGGCGGCCAGCCCGGGGCTTTCGAGCACGCCGGCACCGGGCACGTTGGCCAGCACCACCTCGCCTGCACGCAATGCCTGCAGCAGGCCCGGCACGCCGAGCGCGGAGTCGCTGCGCAGCTCGAGCGGATCGACCCATTCATCGTCGACCCGGCGCAGCACCACGTGCACACGCTCGAGGCCCTGCATCGTCTTCAGGAAGAGCTGGCGGTCGCGCACCGTCAGGTCACCGCCTTCGACCAGCGTGATGCCCAAGTAGCGCGCCAGGAACACCTGCTCGAAGTAGGTCTCGTGGCGCGGCCCCGGCGTCAGCAGCACGACGCGTGCGCGGTCTCCTTCCGGCGTCAATGCCCGCAGGCCGTCGAGCATCGAGAGAAACGACGCGCCGGCCCGCTGCACGCGCAACGCGGCGAACGCCTCGTGCATCTCCTGGCCGACGATCAGGCGGTTCTCCAGCAGATAGCCGAGCCCGGACGGGGCCTGCAGCCGCTGCGCCAATACCCACCAGCGGCCCTCGGGGCCGCGCGCCAGGTCGAACGCGGCCATGTGCAGGAACACGCCGCCCGGCGGCACGAGGCCGTGCACAGGCCGCAGGTATTGTGGGTGCGCGAATACCAACGACGGCGGCAGCACGGCCTCGCGCAGCAGCGTCTGCGCGCCGTAGATGTCGGCCAGTGTCGTGTTGAACAGCCGCGCGCGCTGGCTGACGCCGGCCTCGATGGCGGCCCACTCGCCGGCAGGCACGATGACCGGCAGCAGCTGCAGCGGCCAGGCGTGCACCGCATCGACGCCCTCGGCATGCACGTTGTAGGTGGCGCCGTCCTCGCGCACGCGCCGCAGCACGCGCGCGGCGCGCGAGGCCAGCTCGGCCGCGTCGACGGCGCCGTCGACCTTGAGCGTGTCGAACAGCCGCTGCCAATGCGGCACGAAGCCGCGCAGCGGGGCGCCGGGTTCTGCCAGCGCACCGCGCAGTTCGTCGTAGCGCCCGGCCGTTGCCGCGCCGGCCTGCACTGGCGCGGTCGGGGTCGTGCTGGCCAGCTGGCTCGAGTCGGAGGTCGGGTCCGCCATGTTCACATCATGCCTGCGGCGCGCCCGGCCGGGCCTTCATGTCGACCCCTCAGACGTGGCGCAGATCCAGCGAGAACGGAAACTCGAGGCCACGCGCTGTCGGCGGCACAGTCGTGCGGCCCGGCGTGTGGTTGATCGGGAAGAAGCGCGCCAACCGCCGGCTCTCGGCCTCGTACGCATTGACCGGGAAGGTCTCGTAGCTGCGCCCGCCGGGATGCGCCACGTGGTACTGGCCACCGCCGAGCGAGCGCTGCTGCCAGCGGTCGACCAGGTCGATCGTCAACGGCGCGTGCACCCCGATCGTCGGGTGCAGCGCCGACGCCGGCCGCCACGCGCGATAGCGCACGCCTGCGACGAACTCGCCGACACGCCCGGTCGGCTGCAAGGGCAGCGGCTGGCCATTGACAGTGACGACGTGGCGCGGATCGATCAGACCGGTGGCGTGCACCTCGAGCCGCTCGAGCGACGAATCGACATAGCGCACCGTGGTGCCGGCCGCGCCCTCCTCGCCCATCACGTGCCAGGGTTCGAGCGCGTGGCGCAGGACCAGCTGCACGCCGCGCGCCGCGAGTTCGCCGATCTTGGGGAAGCGGAACTCGAAGTGCGGCGCGAACCAGCCGGCGTCGAACGGAGAGCCAGCGCGCGCCATCTCCTCGAGCACGTCCTCGAAGTCCATCCACACGAAGGTCGGCAGCAGGAAGCGGTCATGCAGCTCGGTACCCCAGCGCACCAGCTCGGCCCGATAGGGCTCGCGCCAGAAACGTGCCACAAGCGCGCGCAGCAGCAGCTGCTGCACGATGCTCATGCGCGCGTGCGGCGGCATCTCGAAGGCGCGCAACTCGAGCAGGCCGAGCCGGCCGGTGGCCGAGTCGGGTGAGTACAGCTTGTCGATGCAGAACTCGCTGCGGTGGGTGTTGCCAGTCACGTCGACCAGGATGTTGCGCAGCGTGCGGTCGACCAGCCACGGCGGCAGGTGCGCGCCATAGATAGCCTTGCTGCGCTCGATCTCGCCGAGCGCGATCTCCAGCTCGTAGAGCTGGTCGTTGCGTGCTTCGTCGATGCGTGGTGCCTGGCTGGTGGGCCCGATGAAGAGGCCCGAGAACAGATAGCTCAGCGATGGATGGTTGTGCCAATAGGCCAGCAGGCTCGCCAGCAGATCAGGCCGGCGCAGGAACGGGCTGTCGGCCGGTGTCGCCCCACCGAGCACGAAGTGGTTGCCGCCGCCGGTGCCGGTGTGGCGCCCGTCGAGCATGAACTTCTCGCTCGACAGCCGCGACTGCCACGCCGCGTCGTAAAGGAACTCGGTGTGGTCGACCAGCTCGTTCCAGTCGTGCGCCGGATGGATGTTCACCTCGATCACGCCGGGGTCCGGCGTCACCTGCAACACCTTGAGCCGCGGGTCGCGCGGCGGGGGGTAGCCTTCCAGCACGATCTTCACCTGCAACTCGGCGGCGGTGGCCTCCACGGCAGCCAGCAGGTCGAGGTAGTCCTCCAGGTGCTGCAGCGGCGGCATGAAGACGTAGAGCACACTGCCCGCCGCTGGCGGCTTGGCGTCCTTGTCCTTCGGCGGACCGTTGGCCCGCGACGGATCACGTGCCTCGACGACCAGCGCGGTGCGCGTGATCCAGTGTGCCGACTCGAACCGGTCCGGCGCGCGCTGGACCAGGGCGCTCGCGCTGGCGGCTCGGTTCGATGCGCGCTTCGCCTCGGCTCCCGGGCTCGCCCTGGCCGCCGAGCCGGTCGCCGGCAGCGCCCCGCCTGGTGCCACGACGCCGTCGGCCGAGGCCCACACCCGCGAGGCCGATTCGGACGGCAGGACGTTGCGTTGCAGTGCCACCGTGCCACCTTCGGCGAAGCCACCGCCGATGGCGTGCGGGGCGTACTGGCTGCGGATCGTCGCGGCCGCCGGCAACGCACCGCGCGGTGCGAACGGATCGGCCTCCACCTGATACGGGAAGTCCTCGCTCGTCACCCACGGCAGCGAATCGAGCGGCAGGCGGTAACCCATCGGAGAGTCGCCCGGCATCAGGTACATGCGCTCGTCGCGGAAGAACCAACGACCGGTGATCCACGGTCCACCGGTGAGGCCGGGTCCGTGCTCGCGCTTAATCGGCAGCACGTAGCCCACCTCGGCGTCCAGCCCTTGGCCGAACACCCGACGCAGACGCGCGCGCTCGAGCTCGTCGTCGAGCCGCGCGTCGAACGGGTCCACGTTGACCGGCAGCCGGCGCTCGCGCCACAGGTAGTACCAGGTGTCTTCGTAGCCGGCCTGCACGGTCTGGTCGGTCAGGTTGAGGCGCCGCGTCAGCGCCAGCATGAAGCGCCTGGCATCAGCCGCGGCATACGCATGCGTCTCGCGCTCGTCGGCGAACAACGTCGGGTCGTGCCAGCACGGCTGGCCGTCGGCGCGCCAGTAGATGCTCAGCGCCCAACGCGGCAGTTGCTCGCCCGGATACCACTTGCCCTGGCCGAAGTGCAGGAAACCGCCCTGCCCGTAGCGCGAACGCAGGCGCTGCACGAGGTCCTGTGCGAAGACGCGCTTCGTCGGACCCAGCGCGTCGGTGTTCCATTCGGCGCCATCGCGGTCCTCGACCGATACGAAGGTCGGCTCGCCGCCCATCGTGAGCCGCACGTCGCCGGCCACCAACTGCTCGTCGACCCGCGCACCGAGCGCCAGCACCGACTGCCACTGCGCGTCGGTATAGGGCATGGTGACGCGCGGCGACTCCCAGATGCGCGTGACCGCCATCGCATGGCCGAACTCGACCTCGCATTCGTCGACCTCGCCGCTGACCGGCGCCGCGCTCGACGGCTGCGGCGTGCAGGCAAGCGGTATGTGCCCTTCGCCGGCCAGCAGGCCCGACGTGGGGTCCAGGCCGACCCAGCCGGCACCGGGCAGGTAGACCTCGCACCAGGCGTGCAGGTCGGTGAAATCGGTTTCGGCGCCACTCGGGCCGTCGAGCGCCTTGACATCTGGCTTCAGCTGGATCAAATAGCCCGAGACGAAGCGGGCTGCCAGGCCGACGTGGCGCAGCGCCTGCACCAGCAACCAGCCGGTGTCGCGGCAGGATCCCGCGCCGAGCTTGAGCGTCTGCTCCGGCGTCTGCACGCCGGGCTCCATGCGGATCAGGTAGCGGATGTCGCGCTGCAACCGCTGGTTCAGCCCGACCAGGAAATCAATCGTGCGCTGCTCGCTACGGTCGATGCCGGCCAGGAAGGCCTTGAAACGCTTTGCCGCCGGCTTGGCCGCGAGGTACGGCGCCAGCTCCCGCTTCAGTGCCGCGTCGTAGGTGAACGGGAAGCGCTCTGCGCTCGGCTCGAGAAAGAAGTCGAACGGGTTGTAGACCGACATCTCGGCCACCAGATCGACGGTGACCTTGAATTCGCGGGTCTTGTCCGGGAAGACCAGCCGTGCGTGGTAGTTGGCGAATGGATCCTGTTGCCAGTTGACGAAATGGCCTTCCGGCTCGATGCGCAGCGAGTAGCTGAGGATCTTTGTGCGGCAATGCGGCGCCGGCCGCAGGCGCACCACCTGCGGCGACAGGCCGACACTGCGGTCGTAGCGATAGTGTGTGACGTGGTTCAGTCCGACATGAATGCTCATGCCGGCACCAGGAAGTCGCGGCTGATGCCCATGCCGATGTCGTTCACGCGGTCGAGAAACTGCGTCAGGTAGGCGTGCAGCCCGGTGGCAAGAATCTCGTCGATGCGGCCGAACTGAAGGTCCGAGCGCAGGCGGCCGGCGCGGCGCTGCGTCTCGCCGCTCTGCTCGTTGGCCACCAGGCGCAGGTTGTCGACCACGCCGTTCATGCAGCTGGCCAGCGAACGAGGCATGTCGGGGCGCAGGATCAGCAGCTCGGCCACGCGCTCGGGAACGATGACGTTGCGGTAGACCTTGCGATAGATCTCGAAGCCGGACACCGAGCGCAGGATGGCCGACCAGTGATAGAAGTCGATCTCCGGCGGGTCGTCGTCCTTCGCTCGGCCGAAGTAGTCGCCGGCGAGCGCATGGAACTTCACGTCGAGCAGCCGTGCGGTGTTGTCGGCTCGCTCGAGGAAGGTGCCGATGCGGATGAAGTTCATCGACTCGTCCTGCAGCATCGTGCCCACCGTGACGCCACGCGACAGGTGCGAGCGGAACTTGACCCATTCGAACACCGAGCCGGGGTCGCGGTCGAAGTGGCGCTCGCGCAGCATGCGATTGAACTCGAGCCAGGTCTGGTTGGTCGTCTCCCACAGCTCGGTGGTGATGGTGCCGCGCACCGCGCGCGCGTTCTCGCGCGCCGCCTTCAGGCACGACACGATGCTCGAGGCATGCGTCTCGTCGCCGACCATGAAGTTCATCACCCGCCGCGGCTCGACCTTGCCATAGCGCTTCTCGTAGGCCTCGGTCAGCTCGCTGATGCCCAGCATGCCGCGCCAGCCCTGCAAGGCGCGGTCGGCCGACTGCGGCAGCAACGAGGTCTGGTAGTTGACGTCGAGCATGCGCGCTGTGTTCTCGGCGCGCTCCATATAGCGCGCCATCCAGAACAGGTGATCGGCGGTCCTGGACAACATCGTTACGCTCCAGCTG
>Ga0075356_1000149_pt1 | contig 12733 bp, 12 predicted proteins | sample WestPond_Cattail_FD_120073 | JGI IMG/M metagenome (GOLD analysis project Ga0075356, IMG submission 120073) | Natural and restored wetland microbial communities from the San Francisco Bay, California, USA, that impact long-term carbon... | ecosystem: Environmental > Terrestrial > Soil > Wetlands ... | reverse complement strand
TGCTCGGAGATGTCGACGGTCTCGACTTCAACGAACATGGTATGACGTTTGAAGAATTCTTTCATGCAACTACTGGACCTTGGGGTGTGAGTCATATTCTATGCGGAATGATGACTGATCAAAGACCGTGGAATATCCCGCATTTTCCAGGTGATCTAAGAAAATGATGATCAAAAGTGTCTCATCACTTGTTTGTGATGATTGTAGTTATTCAGCAGACAGCGTTCGACCTTCGATTCTCCATAATGGCAGTATCACAGCGCTAACATCTTTTGTTCGTTATGTAGTCGATCGGTCAACAAACGTTCGTCGCGAAAACGGATGTTCGTAATGTTTGCGGTCGGGCAAAAGATGTAAGCGATGGCTCGGGATGAGCCTACGCGAGCGATTTTGGAATTCAGCTGTGAAAAGCGAATTGTTCGTATAGTTTCAGGTCATTCTGTGACTCACGCAGAGTCTGGGAAATCCGGTCGACCGATAATTTTTCAATAGTAGTAGAGCTGTACTCCTTTCCTCTCGAAAATTTTGGACGCCTCAACTCGAGAAATTTTCATCTCTTCTATAAGGCGATCAGTACGCAAATCGTCATAATTGACGAACCCTTCTCCGCATCGCAGAAGTGCCGCGAAGTGACCTTGCATGGGAGCGTAGACAACTGCTCCCAGTACATAATTTCGGACACTGCCATCTTCAAATGAAATTGTCATGGTTTCATCAATTTCAACTCTTCTGTCAACGAGATCTGTAGGCGCTGATGCGTGCGATCGTCTCCTATCGATGTGGACGACGATCGCATCAGCATGCAACACTGTTATCTCTGTGACAAGTTTCTGCTCACTGCCTTCAATCCTAATCTCCTCCGGTGTCCAAGTATCTGGCCACGAGACGCGTTTCAGAGTGGGATCATTGATGTGCAGTGAAGGCAACATGACTGCGCCAACTGGATCATCAATGGTTTCGTGGATTACCTCACCGTCGGCTCCGAACCTTGTCTTCCGATGCCGCAACAGTATCGGGTTGTATCCCAACGCTGCAGTCAATCGCGAGTACAATTCGCTCGGGTCGTGTTCACGGGTAGATAGATCTTCCATCCCATTCAATCTGCAGTCCTTTCCGAGCAATTTTCGGAGTTGAGAGCAGACTTTCACCCCTCCGGAGAGGAGGTGTTCAACGTCCTTTCGGAGTTCAATTTGGATCGATTTCACCAACTTTGCATTTTCAGTCGGATCGAGTGAGCATGTCAAACTTTCTTGAGCGGGAAAGTTTTTCAGCAAATTTTGCAAAAACGGACTCGTCTTGATCGCAAAAATCGCGAGCAAAACGGAATCCATGAAGCAACTCGAACTGCGATTTTTGAAGCCGCGCAAGGAGGGATGACATTCAAGTCCCGAAGTCGATCGAATCAACTCCGGAATGTGAACGCGGATGGCACGTTCGACATCTCCAAAAATTGGCAGTTTGCGAGGATCACTCGAAACTTGATGCCTTTTCAAAGCGCCTGCAGAAATTCGCGCGCGAAGTTCTTCATCGGAAATCACTTCGAGGGTGTCCAAATCGATCCAAAGATCCTTCGAACGCATGGTCTCCGCGAAGGCCTTCAACATTTAGCAGTCGGACGAAAATCTGTATTTAAATGGGATTGCAGCATTCGGTTGAACATGCGAAACGAAGCTCGGAAGGACTCGAAAATCGCATCCTCAAGATTGTGAACGGCGAGTTCGATTTGGACGCGCTCAAACTTCAACATGAGATTTACTCGGTGACCGAAGAGATTGAAGACGAAACTCGCGGACTGAAAAGTGTTGCGACTGAATTTGTGGTGAACGAGTTTTTCACCACCGCAAGTTCGCTATACAATTTTCTCTCCGTCATCAATGATACTTTCGAATCGGCACTCGAAGTTTATTGTCGCATGCGAAATCTTGACAAGTCTTCAGACTTCTTCGTTTGGAAGGGTGGAAACATCTTGCTGCTCGTCGAGAGGCAGTTTCTGGAAGAGCTTCCGGAGGCAGCAAATCGCGCCATTCGAGAGTTTTACGCACCCTTCTTCAAGAGATCGGACTGTGACTTTTCGATCTACATCCACCCTAACGTGGATGATTACGATGCGATTTATCATGAGATCACTTTGCTTGCCTATCAAGTGCAGGACTACCTTCGCAGCCAATTTCGAAACGAAGCGTGGACTTACTTCGACTTCACCCGCTACAACGATGGCTATCGGAAGAAAGTGCTTCAAAAGTGGCTTTCAAAGTTCAACTCGGACGGCAATCAGTACGTGAATTTCGAACCTCATCAGTCTGGTCCGGATCTTACGATGCGATTCGTTGAAGATGACTATCCGAATCCGATTCGCCAAGCAGCTCGAGCTGAGATCAAGAATGTCGGATCGATCATGAAAATCACTCACAACCATCTGGACTTTCCGAACCCAAATGGACTTCGAGTGCGGTTCAATCTGACGAGGACCAAAGTCTTCTTCAGATTGACATCACGAGATGGACAACAAACTCTTGTGGGCGGCGAACTTATTGATTGCAGCATTCCGCATCGTCTCGACAACAATATGGATCACTTCTTCGAAGATCTGAATGCCAACTTGGCGTCTTACACTCTGAGAGTCCAAGGTGGTGAGAATCTCGAGTTCGTCTCACTCTCGATTTCATACTTGATTTCAGATCTCATCGTAATCTTGTTCAAGTTCAATGCGTACCCTTGGGATGATGAGAAGTATGGCAAGAGGATGAACAGGCTGATGTATCTTTACTTTGTCGATATCTTCATCAGACTCAAGAATGCGCACCTGCGCTTGAAAGTCCTCCAAGACTTCAAGTCGATGCTCCAAAATTTCGACATCGACACTTTCAGAGAGCGTCACGATCACCGAGGTTTGCAACTCAACGAGTTCTTGGACCATCTGCAGACTTTGTTGAAAGCGAGTCCGAATGTTGTCGAGCTGGAAAAGTTGCGCCTACTACTTTTGGAGAATGTCGACTTCTTGATTGGAACCATTGAGAATTTGCATGCGTTTTGTTCGACAGACGGTAGTGCAACTCCCGATGAAATTTATGAGGGTAAGCTGAGCAGCTTAGTTTGAATGCTAGTCTCATTTGAGACATGCACGGTTAGTCGTATTACGCTTTGTAAGCGAGAATGTCATCAACTTTCTGAATCATTGCGCAATACGCTTCGAACAGTTCAGGTCGATGCTTTTGGACATCTGAACGTCGAATCGAAATCTGACCACCAATGCGCGGCGTGTGGTAGATCGTCAGATACATGATGTCTCCATCGCAGGTGCCCAATTCTTTCAAATCGAAAGAATACTCTTTGTCCTCATACTTGAATCTCACCGTGAACGTCGCTTTTCCAGACTTGAAACCACCAGTAATCTGTCCGACAAACGTACCTTCCGCAATGAGAATCTTGATAGCAAACTCAAGGTGCCTCAGAGGAGTCTCAAAGTTCGCAATCAGATTGTACGTGAAATCGCATTGCCACCTCAGCGACGACAAGAAGTCGTAATAATCGGTCGCGATCTGACTCATTTCGATCTCATCAGATTGCAAAATCGCGAACTCACATGTAGTCTTGAAGTACGTAAGTCAACAGCAATTTGAAGACATCTCTTGGGAGTGATCTCCAAATTCCTGGCCGCAGTCGCATGAGTCTCAAAGTGCTCTCAATCTCACTCGGAATGCCGATGGTGAAGGATTCATACATCTCACCGTAGAATTTCCTGGGATCTTCCATAATGGGATTGATGCTCGATGTCCATTGCCTCCCTGGATTCTCAGTGATCCACTTCACTCCTTGCAACTGTTCTCGACAGATCTTCGCATTCGTCTTCATCCGCTCCTTCATAATGTCTATGATGTTATACAGTTTGACCGTGTCTAGAGGATTGATGAGTTTTCCGTTCTCATCCAATGCGAATTCTGCTAGTCGACCGATCTTACCACGGACAGTGTAATGTTGTCTCGACGTCAAGTAATAACTGGCGTATTCATCCGCATCAAACAAGATGTTAGGATTCTCACACATCTGACGAAAATCTCTCAGAACTGATGCATGCGTTCTTCCTTCATCACGCTCATAACTATGTGAGACGAACACCCCTGCCAAATTACCACACCTCAACATTGATCCGTTTGCAGCCGAAATGTCACTATCCAGGATTTTCGAATCGCTGTAATCTGAATATCTCGTGAGAACATCTGGCGTCATTCGAGTGATTTTGTCATATCTAGGTCCCACATCTCCATCTGTAATCTTCATGTTAGTCATACCGTACGAAAACATGGGCTCGAGATCACAGTTACATGGTTTACCCGAATCGCATTCTTCATGTTGATTATTGATATCTTCTTCATCATCGCAAGAAGTGTAGTATGCAACGTGATCTTCCGACTTCCATTTGATCATGTCTTCAATTTTGCATCCATCGACCAGTACGAGACCCATATTGTGCAGCATTTCTTCAATCTTACTCGCTCTTCGCCGCATCGAGACATCTGCATACATCTCCTTCTCGCGTACCTTGAGTTTCTCCATATCAAGTCCTGGGAAGATGACCGTAGCATGATGCCTGTAGACGTATTTCATGATCCGATATTCGTACGATGTACTTCTCCTAGTGGTGTCGATGATGATCTCTTTGCTCGCGATGCAGTAGAATCCGATGGGTGTCGACTTGACCACCAATTGCTTGTTTTCAGAAACCAGTGCGATCATGCAAAGCTGGATGTCGAAACCGCCAATGATCGAATCCAAAGTCGGATAGATTCGATGCACAAACTGATAGACACGAGACTCCCACTGATGTTCACCTTGCCAACGCAAAGCAACGTTCGTGATATGCATTCGATGCTCAACTCGAACTTGAACGTTTGGGAACTTTTCGACCAAAGTTGCGACACAATCTTCCAAGATTGCAGTCGCTTCTTGCTCATCACATCCGTAGAAGAAGATGTCAACATCACGATTGTGCGGAAGAAGATTCGATTCTCGCGCAAGTCGTAGAACTGCGCCTCCACAAGCAGCCAAGTTGCGAGGATATTTGTGCAGCAGAAGTGGAAGCAGTGGAAAATCATCAGTCATACTGTAGTCATCCAATGTGTCAAGCGTGAACATATCGATGAGAGGCCATTTCTTCTGCTTTCTGAAGTACCAGTCAGCTGTCAAAAGTCTCCTAATGTGATCCATTTGATCTTATTGAGGATCGAAATTTGTCTACTCATTAAGATCAAATGGATACTCTACCAGTTGATGTCTTACATCACCTCGTTGTGATCGGTATGATACGTGGAAAGGATCTCATCGCACTCTGTCGCACATATTGGAAAATCTCACGAAAGATCAATGCGCAAAACGGCATTCTGTTCAAAAGACTCTTGAAGAGTGAATTCGGTGTCGAAAGTAGCCGCAATCATCGCGAAGAATATGCGAAATGGACGTACAGCTGTGTGTATTACCAATTTATGGACAATGAAGTTCACAAGGTTGACGAAGTTCCAGGTGTCAGAAGTGTAACCAGAATGGATAACGATCTCTACATTCTCAACTCGAGTCGATCTCTTTGGAAACGGGGTATCTACTCAAAGACTGCAGAATGGTTGCATGCCGATGTAGTCCAAATCAGTTCATCTGAGAGGCATGTCGCTTTCATTGATGCAGAAGGTCAAGTCTGGACTTTCGGACGCGGAATGGAAGGTCAGTTGGGTTACGATAGTCGTTCACAATTCAAGCCTCGTATGATCGAAGGGTTTCGAAACATTAAGCAAGTGGCATGCGGGAATCTGCACACCGCTTTCATTGACGCAGAAGGTCAAGTCTGGACGTTTGGACGAGGACTTCACGGTAGGCTTGGACATGGTTTCGATATGGATTTCTACGCTCCGAGGATGATTAGGGGCTTCAAGGGAGTGCGTAGAATTGCATGCGGAGGTGCTCATACTGTATTTCTGGATGCTGAAGGTAGACCTTGGACATTCGGATTGGGTGATCATGGTCAACTCGGAAATGGTGAAGATATCACGACTCGAAAGTTCGCGATAGAACAATTCGAACCGTTGCTGATCGAGGGATTCGAGAACCTGAGAGAGATCTATTGTGGTTATGAACAAACTGCATTCATTGATCAAGATGGTGCTCTATGGACATTCGGCGATGGTCAGTGCAGTCAACTCGGACATCGAAATGAAAAGATCTACAACAAGCCGACGAGAGTAAACTACTTTCGAGAGAGTAGAATCAAGTCGTTTATGTCTTGTTATGACAGAGTGTTTTTCATTGATGAACGTGATGACGTCTGGTATGCTGGGACGATACCGCGCAAAGGTGGAGTTACAGGTCCGCTGATGACCACTGGAGGTATCGTCAGAGTCGAGAAATTCGGTAAGCTCAGATGGATCTATCAAGATCAAGTGAAGAACCTCACAGTGTTTCTCAAATGAAGTCGCAGATTTCGATTTCGATGTCCTCAAAATGTCCCGTAAGATTAGTTTGAAGATCATCACTCATGTCGACAACTTGCCAACTGAGAAGGCCGTGACCAAGACTGACATGTTCGCATATCTCGCCGCATCAGTCAAAGATGAAACCAACTCGCTCGCAATGATGGCAACATTGTCCAAGCAGAAAGAGATGCCGAAAGAGAAGCATCATCAGAAGTGGAGCAATATTGCGGACTACTTCTGCAATGGCTTCAAGGAGAGAGCGACGGTGACAACTGCTCAGATCGGTGGCTCTCATATCGAGTTCTATCAGGAGTATTTGAAGCAGCAACTGCAAAACATTTGGTTGAAGCAGTTGAAGTCCATGATCATCAAAGGTGTGTTCGATCATTACAATCCGGCATTTCAGCCTCTTGCATTTGTTTCGATCCAATTGCGTTTCCCTGATGATGTCTGGCCGAAGATTGATGCTATCGTCGCATTGGATCATCTGTTGAAGTATGGTTTGATCCCTCCGAACATCAAGACTCACAATCCTTTTGCTGCCAAGTCGGGATATGAGGGGAAGAGGCCATTTTGCTATGCTCTTTTTCACAGTTTCACCATCGGATTTACGTTGGCAACCGCATTCTTCCGCTCTTCGGATGATGAGATCGGGTTCAGATGGTACGTCTTTGATCGTACCAAGGACCTTGTCGATTTGAGCAACGTGATGAACACATGATTGCGATAGTATCGCATTCAACTGAATTAGACTTTTGCAGAGTCGCGTTCATCTAAATGGAAGACCCAGAATCGGAATCCAACTCTGCATCGGAATCGCCATCAGAGTCGGAAGAATCAGAACCGTCAGACTCTGAAGAGGAAGTCGATCCGGAAACTCCAGAGCAAGCGGAGGAACTGATCTCGACAGTTGTCAGACCTGAACAACAAGATCCTTCCGTATTCTTCAAGAAGAGGGAAGTAGTACCTCCACCTGATCCTACAAAGTGTGCGAACTGTTCATACGTTCCAGGCACCGGTAAGATCAAGAGATTGAACTTCATTTGCAAACGATGCAATAAGATGAGGTATTGCACTACTACATGTCAACAGTACCATTGGGACAAGTTCCATAAGCGTCATTGTAAGTGAATTGGGAGATTTCGTTGATTGAACATCATAAAATGAATGAATTCGCAGCTCGGATGATTACCATCATTATTGGTGGTACACTTTCAATCTTGTTCATCAGTTTGGATCCTCGAGCTTTGAGAGCATTCTTCAATCTGATTTATGCATACTCAATGATTGAATATTGCCAACTCTTGGAGCTAAACAAGTTTGTGTGGGCAGTGACCACTCTGCTCCCCATGATGATTTACGAATCGGATATGCTTTGGCTGGCAATATTCAACTACTTGATTTTGCTTGCATATGATCCGAAGGACACGGTGAGGTCGATTTTGGGTGTCATTTGGTTTTATCCTGCGATGTGGTCCTGCATTCAGATCGGTGTTCATCATGGTGCTACGATGATCATCATTCTGTTGACGATCGCTTGGATGTCGGATGGAATGGCTTACATGCTCGGAAAGTACGTCGGAAGTGTGAAACTGGCACCCTCAATCTCACCCAACAAGACTGTCGAAGGATCACTCAGTGGTGTTTGCGGTTCACTTTTCATCACGTATTTCATTTCGATCTTCTATGATGGCATTCCGAGGTCTGATCTCTTGAACATTTCGATCATCAGTGCAGTTTTCGGTCAGCTTGGAGATCTGTTCGAGTCCGCATTCAAGCGCAAGTTGGGAGTGAAGGACACAGGAGTCATCATGGGAAGAGGACATGGAGGTCTCATTGATCGTTTCGACAGCATCTTCTTCGCGATCCCACTCGTGCATTACTATCTGAATAACTAAGCTCCATTCGAGCTATGTTAATTTCACTGTCTGTTGAAGATCACATTTCCAATGTAGTAGCCAAGACTGTTGGCAACCATGTCGACCATCTTCTTCTTGTTCGTTTCGATGTACTTAGGCTTGTCGTTGTCAAATCCTTGATGGTCTTCGTACAATTCCCATGAGACCATCAAAATTGAGATGATGACCCAATTCTTGGGAACGAAATAAGCCAATCCAAGGTAGAATGAGAAGTGCAAAACATCCCACCCGTTGTCAGGAATGTCGAACTTCATGAAAACAGCGAAGAGTGCAATGATCACCACGACGTAAACCAAGAGTCCCTTCCACTTGATAGCCCGCAGATGCGGTGTGAGCGTATGAGGATTCAAGATGTACAAGACCAAGAGAATGATGAGCAATTCAATCACGAACTTGTAGCGATGCCAATCTGTGGGCAATGAAATCTGACCATCTGCGATTTTCGCTTGAATATCCGGGTCATTCATTTATTCAGGCGGGAAGAATCCACTTGGATTATGCCAATCTTTTCACACCGTAGTAATCGAACTCTTCAACGAGTTGACTACCGTCGATCCCAGATCTGACGCCGGTCACGATGGTGGCAAAAGTGATGTCGGGCGGAAAGTTATTCCTCGCAGGTGCTCCTCGCATTGTCGCAGTGATCGGACCGAAGTTTGTCATGGTGATGATGTAAGTCACACCCGTGTCGAAACTCGTGAAGAGGATGAACTCATGCATACCAGCATACGGTTGCATTGGCACTTTGACGAATCCAAGATGGTCGTACTTGAGATCGCCAGTCAGATACGGTTGCCAGAAAGTAGGGAGCGGATAGTTTTGCATCATCCAACCATCGATGAGATATGATTGGAGAACTGCAGACTCCCCGAATGAAACTGGATCTCCGGCTTCCTTGATGCATTGAAAGATGCCGCCGCGTGGATATCGCTGCAAGAAGTTCGGCAAGTGTCTGAAACCATCTGGGTTCGAAGTTCCATTTGTGCAAGCGCCATTTGCATCGAAGTCGGCGATCTTCAGATTTTGAACCATAGGAGCGAAGTGATCAAATCCGATGAAGTTGAGAGTGCTGTCATCTACCAACAGTTCATGAAACTCGTGTGACAATACCAGTGCGAGAACCTGATAGTACGTGTCGACTGGAACAGTGGTAGGATTGATGCCGTGAACATTGGCTTCCAGCGCGTAGTAAATTTCGAGATTCGATCCGATGATCATGTAGGGCGTGAAGTTTGGCAAAGAGGCGGCAGCTGACTTGGCAATTGCAGGCGAAACGTCACTCAAATTGCAACCTGAGAAGAAGAATGACTTCTGATCAATGTCACCCTTTGGTACTTGAACAGCATGATAGCCACCAACGTCACCATACGCTCCGATCAGAATCGGGATGCGATCACCCTTGAAGAGATTCGCATTCGACATGTCGGCAAGCGTGTAGAGTTGACAGTCGATTGAACATCCATAATCCTTGGAGAAATTCTGCTGATGATCTTTGACACACGCTGCGATGATCGCTGTCAACTTCGCTTGGTCGATTTTCGCATGATCATTGTTGAATACGTTGAATGCATAAATGTAGATACCATTCGACAAAGTGATCCAAGGAGGCAGACTCTTCGCAGCGTTAGTAGTCATCGGTGCGATTCTGCCTTTAGGCCTCGCATTCTTGGACCTCAATCTGAACATCCCATCCATTTTATGGTCAGCAAACAAAGTTCGTTTCGAACCGCGTTTTGAGGATTTAGAATCTAATCTGTCCGCACTCAATTTCTAACCTCACGCGTGGCATAAGCTCGGGTTCTGGACAGATTGCGAACTTGGCTTTCTGACGTCGGAGTGGCGCATCAGGTTCAAATGTCATCAAATCGAATATTGATGAAAAGTAAGTCTCGAGTTCATGCATTGGTGGTATTCCTGCGAAGTACCACTCTTTCCCACCGTATTGAACCAGGAGAAATGGACATCCATACAATTGATGTTCTCTCAATCTCCGAATGAAGTCGTCGCAGATGAATTTGATGAGATTCGTGAAACATTGCTTAATACTGTCAGCATTCGGTTTACATAAGAATGTTCGATCCGCAATTAACGGATTACCACCCCAGAGTTTCAAGTAGAATCCGACAGCATTCATTGGTTTAAGTCCTCTGATCGTAAAACCAGTATGCTCCCGGCTGAATCCATTGAACGCCCGTTGTACTACGCATTGTTCACCGGCATTGATGCCGTAAGGAATGATTCTACCCTTGTAAAGATCACGAGCATGACTTTCCCATGATACATCTTCAATGTCAAGTCGAGATGTGGTGTATAAACCGTAATTGCTGTACTCCTTGTCGATCAATTTTCGCCAAAACATTGGATTGTTCCTAGTGGCATCTCGGAGTGCATAATCAACTCGAGTTTGAGGTCTCGCCAGGATCACAAACACTTTTCCCAAAGTGAGATTCAACTCGTCTATCAAACGTATGCAAATGATTGTGCGCAGATCGGGAACTTGCATCTTATTTAGTCGCGACTCTTTCGGAGTCTAAACTTGAGATTCAAATGGAATTCAATTGCTCAACATACTTCGCTTTCGCTTCGTTGTCGACAGCGCCTGCCAAGCCTCGACAATAGTAGAAACTGTTGCCGATCCCGACGTTATTCTTCATGTTTCTGAAACTGATACTGTAACGAACTGATCCTTTCTTCACACCTGCACGTTTCGGCAGTGCATGCTCCAATCCCAGGAAGAAGAATAGTGACTTGTGACCCAACTTGATCTCATGTGTAGTCGAGACGCCGCCGGAAACAGTCTTGAATTGGAATTCGCGCTCCGCACCAATCGTGACATTAGCACAGAAATGGTGCTTCAAAAATGTCTCATCATCAGTGTGAAATGCGATGCTATCATCACCATCTTCGTACTTGCCAATGATAACCGAGTTGTATTGCGGATCGAAACCGAACTTCTCTTTCGAAACATCACAGCAGTATTTGGCGAGCTTAGCCAACCACGGTGGCATTGGTTCAGGCTTGAAATCCAAACCTCTGTATGAAACTGTAGCACCCTCAAATCCCTTCACTTCGCCATAAGCCCAAGTCAATCTCGGTGTCCTGTTCCTCTTGCCAAACCTACTGATGTAGATGACGCGAGTGAATGGAAGCGCGTTCAGATTATCCATTAGATCGTCATCTAGAGGATTATTTGGGATGTACGCTGCCAACAGCTTGCCACTCTCGGTCTCAAACGAGATGGCTTTGTCATTCGCATACACTTGTTTGCCAATCATTTGGCGAAATGGCCACGAAAATCGATGACCTCATTTACGCAGACTGAAGAACTGAATGCGATTCTCCCAGAGGATTCTCGAGATCAACAGATGAACATCACGATAGAGACCCATTCTCTTCGCACAAAGAGTCCAAGCATCAATCGCGTCTCTCGCTTTCTGTTCCCATTTGTCGATCAAATCATGCATTGCCAGGCATGCAACTCGAATAGAGTTATGTATCAAATCGAGTTTTTCCACCGGTATTAGACGGGCGACTTCAACAATGCAATCCACATCATGCACTTCTAGAATGTCGTTCAGTATCTCATCGAAACTGTCCACGTGCATTATTCCGCATGAATACAGTGTGCAATAGTATCTGGCCAGTCGCAATTCATTCTCATGTCGACCAGGAGAGAAACAATAGTTCAGCATACTGAGATGATGACCTAAATCAGCCGCTTTGATGAGCCACTTCCTGCTCACTTCTTTGTTATTGAGTTGAGTCGTCTGTGCGAGGATGTACATTGCAGCTCTTTCACCTCTGTCAGCGGCGAAAAGAGAGTGATGTAAGTAAGAATCGTAGGGGTCACGATTTTTCCATCTGTGAAGTGCTATGAGACAATGTGCGAATGAATCATGCTTCTCAATTGCTCTTTCCAAGAGTTCATCACACTCTGCATTCGAATGATAGTCGCCATAACAATATCTGTAAGCGAAAGCACGCGGATCGTTTGACCTTCGCAAGACCTCGCGAACCTCTTCGAGTGTCTTGCAATGGCCGACAGTCTTCCACAACCACTGCGCTTCAGGATGATCGCAATTCTCGACTGGTGTAAAATCGATATGCGACAACGATTGCCTATCTTCGGTATGATTCCCGGTCGCTGTAATCTTGTCGCGGATGTCGAGCCATTCGATCCACTTTTGCAAATTCATCGTTTCTTTAGCAAAATTGCTAGTGAAATCATACAGGTCATTTATTTATGTAAACTGAGAATGCAATCCGATCCTGCCAGACAATTCTCGAGATCATCAGATGAACATCTTTGTAAATACCCATTCGCTTTGCAACAAGAGTCAAAGCGTCAATCGCATC
>Ga0075356_1000148_pt1 | contig 12811 bp, 23 predicted proteins | sample WestPond_Cattail_FD_120073 | JGI IMG/M metagenome (GOLD analysis project Ga0075356, IMG submission 120073) | Natural and restored wetland microbial communities from the San Francisco Bay, California, USA, that impact long-term carbon... | ecosystem: Environmental > Terrestrial > Soil > Wetlands ... | reverse complement strand
TTTTTTCAATGGGACGGATAGGCCGGCCGTCAGTGCAGTTAGCGCGACCGGAGTCGTTGCGACTGTTTTAACTGGATTGTCGGCCGCGGGGCAGTGGGTGGGGCTCGCTGCTATCATAGAGGCATCAGTGGTGAGAGCGATCGCTGAGGGGCCGGCATACGCTCGCGCAAGTAATCCCACGGCGTCGCCTGGCGCTTCCTTTCCTTACGCCTCGATAACGTATCGGCTGGGCGTTGCCTCACTGAATTTTGCTGGCTCGTTCGACTTGGCCTATTTCGGCGTGATTCGTGGAACACTCGATAGGGACGAACGCGCCAAGATCAATGCGCGGCTGTACGCCAAATTCGGCATTTCATTTTTATAGTAGACTCAATGAAGCACAGCTTACGTGAACGCATCTTGTTTTTTTCGGCCATCGTCGCCAGCGTGGCCGAGATGTCTCCCGCAGTGGTGCTTGTCATTGTTGCTTTTATTCACGCGTGCGCGTCTCTTCCGTCTGTCGATTCCGCCACTGTCTCCGCGGTTGCGCGTTCAGTGGTTCCGGCTGTCGAAACGGTCAAGGCCGTGGAGACGTGCCTTGCCAAGTGCGACGGAAATGGTCATCTGGTCGACCAGGCTAAGCGAGCTGGATGTCACGAAAGCGCGAGCAATGCTCTAGCGGCATGGTGTACGGCCGGCGTGTTGATCTGCACAAAGCGCTGAATCGGGCTCGGCGCAGTGCGTCGAGTGGCTATGACCCAAAATCCAACCAATCAACCTTCCCGAATCCCGTTCCGCATGTCGCTTGTGATGGACCTTCTAGAGGTCTACGAGCGGCACGGTTATCTTGGGATGCCCGCCCCGGCAAATACCGCCGCCATGCTGGAAGCCTTTAGGGGGGTCGCTGAGGCCCTGCAACCAGCGCCCCCCGAGTCGGCCTAGCCTCTCCCTTTCCCACCCGCTGCGGGTGGCTGTGGCCCCGTTGCGTGGGAGTCATGCCTAGTGCTACCGTCTGAGCTATGCAGCTAGATGGCGTGCGTAGACATACTCGAAAGCTGGCAGTGCGTGCCGCAACCATCGTGGTGCTATCCCGCGTTGAGCGGGATGGTACGCATGGTGAGCAGGTCGATGCCTGGGAGCTTGGAGACATAGCGCCCCATGACCTAGCTCAAGAAATTTGGCACGCCGCGCAAGGCGATGCCGACGAGCAAGGCGGGATTACCGGCCGGCAATTCGCAGTGACGGCGAAAAACGCTGCCGGCGACGTCGTGCACAAGTGGCGGCAACGGCACATGCCGGAGTCGGACGATGCCGCAGCATCCGACTTCGATGGCCCGGTTTCGCCACATGAACAGTTGTCAATGCAGCTTCGCCACAACGAGAAGCAATTTGCTCTTGTCATCGGCGGTGCGGAAGCCGCATCTAAGCGACTCATGGCCGAAAACGAGCGTCTTCAGCATCGCATCGAGCAACTCGAACGGCGCGAGTTTCAGGTAATGGAAATGTACCGCGATCTGATGACTTCGGCAGACCCGGGTGCTGACGAGCGGCGCGAGCGATACGAGCGCATATTTGCGATTGCGCAGACGATTATCCCGCAGGTCGCGATACAACTCGGCTTGCTTCCCGAGCCTTCGCCCGCGGCGCCAGAATGAGCAAGGTGCGCGCGCTGTTTGAAGCGCTGGCGGATGTGGTGATTGAGGGTGCCACGTCCGAGCTTAGGCGCCCCGACCGGTGGATGTGGAACCCTAGGCTTGGGAAGGCATACCGCCGCCGACCGCCTAACCTTGCCAGCGCTCGAGCACAAAAAAACCGCACCACCCTGCCGGCGACGGCTAACGAGTGGTGCGGTCATTGCGGACACCCGCTCACTGAGTGTGAGTGTTAGTCGTCCGAGCAACGGAACCAAGTTTAGGAGGAAAGTGACTCCCACGCAAGCTCGCCCACAACGAAGATGTGAATGTCTCCCCCGTGAGTCTTTCTTTGCACTGATACGACGGTATCGCTCGCCGGGTGAGCCGTAAATTCGAGCCACGGTAAGTAGTGGGGGTGAAAGAGCTGGCCGGGAAGCGGAGTCGCAGGACTTGCGACTGCCAGTTGATTGCTCATTACGCACGACACTTGGTAGCTTGACGGTACATCGCTAACAATGAACAGGTGGCACCGTCGCGCGGGAACCTTCGCCCGCATTCGTACGGTCAAAGCCCCTCCGATGGGAAGGGCGTCATCCGTGATGACGGATTCGCACACAATGAAGCGAGACGTGTCGTCCCCCTGTGTTTTCGCGCTGGGTGCTGGGTTGTGCGCGTTTGCGCTGGGTGCTGGGTTGCAGTTCATTGCATCTGCGAGAGCATATTGTCCCGCGGCTCTCGTTACATCGGCATCGCAGATTGCGGCGCGTGCATCCGTGATGTTGGTGATGCACAGCGCTAGCTCGCGCCTCGATGTTGCATAACCCGTTTTGGCCGCGCTCGCGCGCCTGCACGCATTGTCCAACATGTCTATGCAGGCGAGCGCATGTGCTAGGGAGATTCTGCACCGATCAAACTTGCGATCGGCTTCCAGCAAGTGGTCCTCGAGATATTTTTTTGCATGCATCGTTTTCATCCTTTCGTTTGGTTGTTCGTGGCTGAGTCGCTTTCGCGCGGCGGAAGCAGTGCGACAGTGCCGGAGATTGAAATCCCCGGGTGGATGCGCAGCATGACACCGCCGTTCTTCGTGCGCCATGCGCCGCCGACGTTGACAGAGAATGACTTCCCCTCTTTTGAGTCGTCGAAGACTACGATGTTGTAATCAGGTTTGTTTGCCATCTAGTTTTTTTCCTTTTCCTCGTGAGCGGCGTTGCTGTGTTCCTCTTTCTCGTGAGCGGCGTTTATGTGTTCCACGATTCGCATTGCCGCCACTGCGTCTAGAGTGACTTCATCTCGCAATTTCTTGTACCCGTTTTCATTCGCTATCGATCGCGATGCCGCTGCGCACCGCGCGCACGTCGCGCCGGTAAACCCCATGGCTTCAAGAGCTGGCGAGCCGTCGGGGAGTAATGCTTGTTGCAGATGAAAAATGACCGTAATGCCGGTGGGCTTGGCTGACATGCATACGATGCACTTCTCGTGTTTGCTCATGGCGTGATGTCTTTCTCTTCGATCTTGTCAAGTAGTGATTTTGCAACACATTCAAGTTCATAGATTGAATGTTTGCATGTCGTGATAGCTTGTGTGCAGTGCCTGCCTGCTAGCGTTGTATCGTCGGCCAGCCTCTCCAAGGACAGGACGCATGCACGTTGCGTGGTTGCCACGTATTGAATTAGGGCAATCGTTTTGAGTTCGAGTAGCGTCATCTCTGGACCTCATCTTCTCCCTCGTGCGCTATGTCGTCTTCTATTGAAGCCGCTTCGGCGTGTAGCGAGTAAAGCGCTATGAGGTACGGTGTGAGCTGTCGCACTTCCGCGGAAGTGGCGCGCCCCGCAAGCGCGGCCACGCGGTCCATGGAGTGTTCAATGACTTGTGTCAGCGTGCGCGCGGTGTCCGCAAGCTCGCGCTTGATTTCTATTCTCATAGAGGCCCTTTTGTTGGTTGGTTGGTTGGTGACAGTGGGCGCACGGTTTCACCCGTGCGCCCTTACCGTCTGGTGCCCGCCGTCGGTGCGGCTGCGGCCCCGTTGCACCGCCGATTGTGGCAGTCCGCGAAAGGCGACGCAAGGCCCCCGCTGGCATTCACTCGGCGCCTGCGGTACCGTTCGGTGCATGGATCCCACGACCGAACCAGGCGAGCTTGTGGCCGTGACGCAACGGCCGATTGAGAACGGCTTTGCCGTCTACAGTCTGAACCGCCTTGACGGGGAAAATGGGCCGGCCGATTTTGTCGGCGGTGACAAGGAGTCCGAGACCCATTTTTTAGGTGATGTGCGCATCCGGTGCCCACACTGCCCCACGGTCAAGTGGGTGGGAATATACGTCGAGATGAGCCTAGGTCTTGTGCCCGTCGCTGACTGCACCGCGCGGTGTAGGGACTGTGAACACGAATGGCCGTTGCTGTTGTCAAGTAAACTACAGGTACGAAGAGTAAAGCGATGAATGCCGCGAAAAAAAGCGCAAGCAAGCGAAGTGTGAAGAATGATGTGAAAGCACCGTCCAATGGTGCCGATCGCGTGATTGGTGCCGGAACCGGTCAGTGCGACTCATGCGGACGAGTCAATGTTCAGGAGGTCGTGCGTGATGGCGCCGTGTTCCAGGATTGCAGCGAGTGCGGCCGGACGTGGAGAATGTCCGCAGCATGACGCCTTAGTGAGAGCGCGCGGGCGAGCGGAGACCTGCCGCATGATCGCAGAGATAGACGCGCGCGAACTCGCAGGTCTTGCGCGCATCTCCGCGCAACGGCGCAAGGAGCGCTGGCAAGCGCTGGAGACCGACCTAGCGATCCTGCTGCGTCTTCCGCGTCGCCTGCGCAACCGATATTGGCCCGCGCTTCTTGAATACCATGCTGGGGTGGTATTGCGCGGTTAGCTGGCGCCCGGTATTCTTGGGGCATCATGGCAACAAAAAAGAAGGCAAAGAAGCGCGCAAGCAAAGCGGATGCACCCGCAAGGACCGGTCCAAAAAGGCTGGCACTGCGCGTGCATTCTGAACAAACGTCAAGCACGTTGGACGGTAAAGGGCACTTGTATGCGCTGTCGCTGCGGTATGCTGGTGACGTGCTCCGACTCGGAGAAGTGATCGCCAAGACCAGCGCCGAAGCGCGCGCCAAAGGTAAGCGGCTGGTCAAGGTCGAGGTGTAGCGCGTGGAGTTCAAGCGGCGCGAAATACTCACGACCGGCCACGCAATAGTGAATGCGATTGGAATCATCGCGTTGTCCTCGATGCACTTGTGGGGGAATCTAGGTGCAGAGGAAGCGACATTGGGAACGATGGTGATCTGCGGGCTGTGGTGGGGGAACACGCGAGGCGGCCCGCCTGACAGCGGTCCCGGTCCTGGCGTAAGCGGCCTCATGCTTGGCCTAGCGCAGACCGCGCGGCATTCGATGTTCCCGCACGCTTGACAGCCGACGCGCGTTCGTCTAGTAGGTGCTTTCAGCGTCGAGAGACGCCGACCGACATAACCACACCAACCACAACGGCCGCACCCACGCGGCCGTTGTGGTTTAAGTCTATTGCCGGCGGTGACTTAAGTGGGTAGGCTGATCGTGTGAACGGGCGCCCGTGGTTGGTAGCGCCGCATCACAAAGGCCAACGGGGATTCTTGCGGTCCCCGTTGGCCGCTTCTTTCTCTGCCGTCGCTGCTGACCGCACGACGTTGTGACGTGCTGGGTCGCGCACGTGAGGCAACGATTTCGACACCATCGGTATTGCCTCGCCGCAGCCGCGCTTTGAGTCGGCGTAGCGTGGTCGTGTACCGCCTCGCGATCGCGGTTGCATGTGTTGCAATGTATGACCACGAAAGCGCGCGGTTTTGCCATGACAGTATTCTAGCAGCACCGTCAGAGTTCTGGAAATGCTCGATATCGGCGGTCGGTTGCTTGCCTTGTGTTGCCTTGCCACATAATGTCACGGCGTGGCGTGGGCGACCAAGGCGGCGGAAGGATTGAGGAAAGCGGCCGATGGGGCCGCCCTTGGGAAAACCTCCATAAGGCTTCCAGGCTCAGCAGACCGAGAGGCCCACCGGTCAACCGGGAAACTCCGCTCCAAGCTCTATCGACTCCAAGACTATTGGCGTCGCCACACCGAACACGAGCGCGTGAGCAAGTGCGGCCTCGTGCGGCATAGCTCGGCAGTCACAATCCAAGGAACGGAAGAGCGCGCCGCGCATGCAACCGGGCTGATTAAGTGCCGCGGCAAATCTTGCACAGTGTGCCTCGCATCACGTCGAGCTGAGTACGCCGCGACGATTGAAGGTATCGCGGCGACGGTGGCCGCTCTGCATGGCGGCGTGTACATGGCAACGCTCACTATTCGCCACGGCAAAATGGACACGTTGGCTCAGACTGCGCTCGGGATTAAGGATGCCTGGCGGCGCTTCGCTTCCGGCCGAGAGTGGCACGCATGGCGAACGAAGCATGCCGCGGAATACATACTTTCTGAAGAGATGACTTATGGCGCGAACGGTTGGCACCCTCACCTTCACGTGCTGTTTTTTACCGAGAAGTGGCTCAGTGAGGATGAGATGCTTGCTACGGATTCATGGATATTTGAGCGCTGGTCAAACCTGGTCGGATCGTGCATGGGTGAGCAATTCGTACCCGTCGCTGGGGTAGGCACCGACTTTAGGCCATGCAATGCCGCGACGTACATTTCCAAGACCGTGGGCCTTGAACTTGTCGATCCGGGGACAAAAGAGGGGCGGAACGGTGGCTTGACTCCCGTTCAGATTTTGAGCAAAGCGCAAGAAGGCGACGCGAGCTGCCTTGCGCTTTATCATGAGTTTGAGCGAACGATGAAAGGCAAGCGGGATCTGGTGTTTTCCGCCGGCCTTCGCCCGTTGCGCGACGCGTTGAGCTTGTACATCAAGCGAGAGTCGGCGGAAGAACGCGAACAGATGGACCGCGTTCATATTCCGCCTGTGGTCTGGCGCGCTGTGTGTCGGACTGAACTTGGTTTACTGGCGCTGTTAGAAGCGTTTGACCGAGGCGGGGTCGATGAATGTTGCCGCGAAATTGCAGCTAGGGCCGGTCCGGGTGACGGAAAGCTCGTAATGGAATTTACCCGCGCAACTGACGAAAAACGGGAATACACAAAGCAAGTCGCGCGCGAAACTGAACAGCGTGAAAAACACGCGCCGCTCGCAATGTTCGTCGAGGATTCAATAGCGTTGACAGCGCTGGCGTAGCGCGTTCAGTGTGGTTGCATTGCCCATGGTGGCTAGTCCCGTCGTTGACCGGCGGAAGCGCTCGCATAGCGAGTATTGCAATCACTTTCTGAAGAGCGTTCAAATGGCTAAGAAATCCACTTCAATCGTCAAGTTGCATGACCGAATCAAGTCAATGCAGCGGAGCAATCGAGTCAAGATGCAGCGCGTCAAAGAAGGCGGGCTGATTGAGACCGGAATCGGTTCGTTGTTTGGCTTTGGCATCGGCGCAGCCGAAGCGCACGGCTATTCAATGCCGACCGTTGGTCCCGTCGACACGTTGCTGCCGCTCGGCGTTGTGTCCGGTGCAATCGCCATGAACACCAAAGGTGGGGTAGCTGCGGTCGCTGCCGGCGTTGCCCAATCGGCACTGACGATCTGGTCATACAAGGCCGGCCGCAAGCAAGCGAGCGGCGCCAGTCCGACCGGCGAAATCAGCAAGCCATCCGAGCCATCCGATAGTGCGCAGACACCGGCCGGCTACGACGATGAGTTCGACTACTGAAAAGCGGTAGTCAGAAGAAATGCGCTCGCGTCGCGAGTTTCAACAACACTCAAAAATAGCGAGATACAAAAATGGATGAGCTAGATGCAATTTTGTTGTCCGGGTCCGATGACTCTGATGAAGAAGAACTCGGTGGAATGTATGACACTGAGTTCGGCGCAAAGAAAAAGCGTCGTCTCGAACATGGCCGCTTCCGTTCGCAGTATCTGCCACTCGGCAGTGTCGCGCTCCTCGCGAGTGGCACGGGCACTCTGACGGGTACGCCGCAAAAGCCGTTTCTGCCAAAGAGGCTTATGCTTCAAGCGACGTCAATCGTTGGCCTCCGAGTCAACGGCGTCGTGGTGGGTACGCAGAACCAGGGCGTCTCGAGCGCCAGTGCCCCAGGTTCGGCCTTCGCGAATTTGGCGGTTGGTGCCGGCGTCGATTTTGACGCTGCTGGTCCTGGCGTCAATGTGATCGTCAGTCTCCTTGACACATCTGCTTTGGCCAACACGGTCGATGGCGTGTTCTTCGGCAAGAGCAAAGGCTGAGAAAAGGTGCGCGTCGCGCGGGAGCATTTTTTGCACCCGCGCGACGCCTTGATTTTTATGATTGTACCCGTCGCCATACTTACGAGACTTCGCACGCGCAAGGACGTGGAAGTTTGCCTTCATTCGTTGGTGCGGTGGAACATGTACCTGATACGTTCCCGCAATCTTCCGTCAATCTATGACGCTGGCGTTCGGTACAAGCGCGAGCCGAAGGCGACGAACGGCGTTCGTCGCGCGGAACGTTGGGAGGCGGTCGATGTGCTAATCGACCGCGGTTACGGCGACTGCGAGGATCTTGCAGCCGCGGTTTGTGCCCAGCGTCGGTTAGAGGGAAAAAAAGCATACATCGAGCTGATTCGAGAAAGCTCAAACCTTGTTCATGTTGTGGTGCGAATCAAAGAGCCGCACCGAAGTTATGTCGAGGACCCAAGCCTCGTGCTTGGTATGTGAGGGATTTATGTTGCTAGCTGCATTGCTACCGTTGATTGCTGCGCTTTCCGTGCTCTACGCGTCCCAACCTGCAAAGGCCAAGGCGCAGCCTGCAAGCGCTACATCGCGCAAGTCGCGTCGTCGGCTAGTCGCTCCTGGTGAAGATTCACCGACCGCTGCCGCGGTACACGCGGTGACGGATGAGCTGGTGAAGGCGGCTAAGCACGATGTCGCAAAGGCGCGTCGCGACAAGACGCGCGCGAGTCGTCTCGCAGCAAGCGCCAAGCGAGCAAACGCGACAAAGGCGGATCATGAAGCCGCGCTCGCGGCTGCTGCCGTAGCGAAGGAATCTCAGCAGGATGCCGTTGCCGCTGCCAAGCGCGCCAACGAAGCAAAGTCAAAGGCGGCGCAGCACGCGCGTCCGCAGAAAATGAATGCCCAGGCATCGCGCGCGGCGCAACTTGCCGCAGAAAAAGCAAAGCGGCAACGCGCAAAGCATTTGGCGAAGCGCGCCCAGCGCGACCAGTCGCGCGCCGAAAAGCTGGCCAACGTTTCTCCGGCGGCGTCTTCTGAAGTGGCCAAGAGCGGTCATGAGAACACGGTAGCAGCGCGACGCGCGAGTCGCGCGGCGGATGCCACGGCGGTGAATAACGCGGCTACTATTCCTCCGCCCGTCGGCCAGAAGCATTTGACAAAAAAGGAGGCCGCGCTTCGCATGCGTGAATACCTGGCGACCGTCAATACTGTTGACGCGTTCGGTACGCGCCGCAAGCCCAATGCGCGGATCAAGGTATGGCAACGCTACTTGGGCGTTGTTGATGATGGCATCGTTGGCAGCAAGACCGCCGCTGCGGCGTCTGCGGTCGGTGTGACGCTTCCTCCGCGCCCACGTTCGTCAGGTGCGCCGTCTGCAAGTATCGGTCCCGCGCGGATCGTCCCGAACAATTCTCCCGCATCGATTGCCGCAGACCTGCGAGACTTCCTCACGCTGAACCGCACTTCAGAAGCCTACGGATACCGCGGCCACCCTTCCGGTCCTGTCCAAGAGTTTCAAGCCGCGGCTGGTATCACCGCGGATGGAATCTACGGCGCAAACACACACGCAGCCGCGTTGCGGTACGGCGTCACGTTGCCGCCCCGTCCCTAGTCGAAAGGTGGTCGCAAGTGTCAAAGGCAAAATATCAGGTGCGCGTTGTTGAAACACCTGACGGCAATGGTTACGTCGCGACTGCCGTGCTCACGTTTAGCAACGGCCAGACTATCAGCGCCGAGGCTCACGTAGATGTGCGCGAAATCTATAAGACATTGGTCGCTGCAAAACACGGCGTAAGCGGTGAATTTGAGGTCGGCGGATTCTTTGGGTCGCTGTGGAAGGGTGCCAAGGATGTTGGCAAGAAGTTGGCGAAGAGCAAGGCTCTAGGCGTCGTGGCGAAAGTGATCAAGAATCCCGTAGTGACCGGCGTTATTTCTGTGATTCCTGTGCTCGGTCCAGAGGTCGCAATCGGTCTGAATGTTGCTGGCACGGCCTATACCGCGCTGCAAGCAAAGGCGTTGCATAGCAAGGGCAAGCACAAAGCCGCGCGAGCGCTACTAGCTGGCTCGCTGCAAGGCGCCAAGGCCGCAGGGGTGCCGATTGAAGATTGGCGGAAGGCCGCGCGCTACGGCGTTTCGCTGGGCGTCACCCATGCGCAGTATGCCGCGGCGCGGCGTGTTGCGAAAAGGCATCTGGCCGCGCGCAACGCGTTGCAGGGCCATTGCGCTTGCTGACTGACGGCAGTACGGTAAGCCATGCCATTCGCAACCACTGAAAGGCCCTTCTTTCCGCACACGATTCGCTACGTTCGGAACGGTAGTCAGAATGCTGTGCCGGTTGCAGAAGGTGATTATGAGTGGCTGGCTCGCGCGGTTGCCCACGAAGGCAGTCCAAAGCGCGCCGTCGCGTGGGCATTAGTGCAGCGATGGCTATCGCTTTTGCCGCAGTATGAAACGCTGGCAAGTCTGGTGCGCGCGTACGCGCAGCCCATAAATCCCCGGTGGGCAACCGATGGTGACTTGCACCGCGCGTATCTCGTCCAGTTGACAAAAGGCACCCCTGTCTATTTGGATGAGGTCCGTCGTGCCGTTCGGCGCGATCAGTTCATTGCTGAAAGTTTTGACGATGTTCCCGACGACGCCAAGGAAGCCGCGCTTGATGCGCTTCTGGGCGGTGATTCCCCGGTTCCAGGGGCGCTCCACTATCGCGCATCATCGGCTCCTGCCGGGGCAAGTAAAAAGCAGGCATACGAGGCCGCGCAGCGATACGCGCAAGGTCACCCGCATTTGGGGGACGTGGTGCGAGTTCGCGAGGGATACGGCCGCGGCGTGAATTGGTTCTTCACCAATGCTGCGCAAACTCGCGTGGCAATTCTGCGCGATGGCGATGAACCGGTGATTGACCCAAAAGACTTGGCCCCAGTAGGGGCACCGGCCGCGCCCCCTCCTGGCTCGCCTACGTCGCAGGGTTGGGGCTGGCGGTGGGTGTGGTGCTACTCTCCGCCCGCGGCGCTACGCGTCGTCGATGAGTGCGCAGATGGAAAGGTAGAGGTCTCCTAGTGCCGTGGATTTGGACGCCCGCCGTAGTTCGCGATCACGTTGCTAAGACTGCTTTGCAGGTTGACCAGGTTGCGCGCGAGTGGTTTGCAGCGGCGAAGGCTGGCACGGTGCCGGCTTCCGAGTTGAAGGCTGTGCAAGGGTGGCAATCTGCGTTTCACTCGTTTGCGTCGAACGCTAGTGACTGGAGCGGCGCAACTGCCGACGCTTCGGAGGCGTATCGCCTGGAAGCTGCCGAGTATTCGGCCGCGCTCGCCAAGAGGGGTGGCTCAACTTCTCCGCTTGTGGGCGTAGAACCCAAGGGGCCGGCCGACGTTGTGGTACAGGTGTCGGACGTTGTTGCTAAGGGCGTGACTGGTCTGGGAAAAGTAGCGCTGTATGGTTTGGCTGCTGCGGCTGGCGCCTACGGCTTATTGCGATTAGTAACGTCGAAAAGGGAGCGGTGATGGCTGGCTTCGCGGTAAATTACGGCGGTCGTGCGACAATCGCCCCGGGCCTGAAAGTCGCAGATGGCGGACTAGGAGCAAGCCCGGATGTTGAACAGCGTAAGACGCTTCTGGACATTCCACCGAATGGCCGCGGTCGCGAACAAGTCGTGTACATCAAGTCGAAGATGACAACCGACCCGCGCTATGTGCCGACTTCCTCGTTTGGGGCGTTGTATCTGCAAGCGGAATTGCTGATTGCGACAGGAGGCATTCAAGAGTCACGGCAGTTCAACGTGCCGGCTGCCGGAATCGCAATAAAAGTGATCGCTGATTCACTTCGTCTTTCAGTTTGGAAAGCGGAAAGCGGCCTCCCTGCTGACTCGGATGCGCAGCTAGCGGGATACGACGTCTCCGCGATCGTCGCGCACGCAAACGGCGCCGACGTCGAGTTGCTGAATGGTGGTTTGGGATTCACGCTGGGGCCGTTCATTCTCTCGTACAACTCAACAGTCGAATTCGACGTGATCGCGTACACGCGGAAGATGCGGATACCTTCGCACGTGTCGAACATGCTGTGGGTGACGTGGCTCGGCCAGTACGGCGACGAAACGCTGTCGGTGCGCAATTTACTCAGTGCATGTGATGGCGAGGTCGTGGTGCCTCTGTGGGCAACTAAATGCGTGCTCAACTATTCAGGCCAGCATGCGACCGGGGTCAGTGCCAATGGGATAGTTCCTCCACCCGTTCAGCCGGTAGCGTTGCAATGAGTCAGTTTGACCTTGATGTTATGGCGGGACTGACTCGCCATTCAGCGCCCTACGGTGTGCAGTCCTACGCCCTCGCCGCTGCGGCGATCATCACCCATTCTGTGGTCGAGGTGACGCACGATGCTTTGGGGTCCGACGTTTACGGCGATGCGGTGTGGTTGTGCATGATGTCAAACGTAGACGTCTACGTGATCGTGGGACTATCAGATGTTCCCGATCCTGCCCCATTGGCAACAGCCGCATTGACGCCCACTCAGCAGTGCGTCTGGGTTCCGGCCGGAACTCCGTGGCATCGCAAGTATGATAAAAATCGCACCACGGTGAAGGTGCTCAACAACGGTGCTGTTGCCGGAACCGTGCGGTTTGAACGTACCTCAGTGATCGCCGGTGGCGACAACACGGGGATGTAATGCTCGTCTTTCCCGCCAGGGCAAGGGCAGGTTACTATTCCCCTGGTAGAGGGATTCTCGCCCCGCTGGGACGCGCGCGCATCGCGTCGGAATATCTGCCCGAGGATTTTACAGCCGCTCCTACTATGGTCGATTCTCAGTACGGCGGACCGGTGATTCCCGTTATATCTGGCACGGTGATTCACCACGCGGCCGGCGGCATTGCGAACCTGCCCTACTTAGAATTTGTGAGCGGCGCACCCGGTACGGAGATGCAAGCCTTATCTCCTTTTCAGTCCTTGAATGAGCCAATCTCAACCCTGGTTGTCGCTCGCAACAATGGCGTGACGGCTCCTCAT
>Ga0075356_1000147_pt1 | contig 12815 bp, 11 predicted proteins | sample WestPond_Cattail_FD_120073 | JGI IMG/M metagenome (GOLD analysis project Ga0075356, IMG submission 120073) | Natural and restored wetland microbial communities from the San Francisco Bay, California, USA, that impact long-term carbon... | ecosystem: Environmental > Terrestrial > Soil > Wetlands ... | reverse complement strand
CTCGATCACCACGTCGGCCAGCGGCGGCGCTGGCGCGGCCGACGGCCAGTCGTGTACCTCGACACCGGCGTTCGCGTCGGCCATCCAGGCCAGTGCGCGGCGGTCGTCGACCAGCAGGCGTACGCGCTGCCCGCGCGACGCGAGATCGCGCGCCAGCCGCCAGCAGACGCCGATGTCGCCGAAGTTATCGATGACATGGCAGAAGATGTCCCAGTGCACAGCGGGCATTGTGCGATGCGCCGCCAGATAATCCGTGCCCGATGTCCGATACGACGCCCGTTCCTGCTGCGAGCCACCCCGCACACGAGCGGCTGCTAGCGCAGGTGGCCGCCTTGCCGCCGCTGCCAGGGGTGTACCGGTTCCTCGATGCGAACGCGCAGGTGCTCTACGTCGGCAAGGCGCGCAACCTGAAGAAGCGAGTATCGAGCTACTTCCAGAAGGACCATGAGGGCACGCGCATCGGGGTGATGGTCGGTCGCATCGCACAACTCGAGACGACCGTCGTGCGCAGCGAAGCGGAGGCGCTGCTGCTCGAGAACAACCTGATCAAGGCGCTCGATCCGAAGTTCAACATCCTCTTCCGCGACGACAAGAGTTATCCATATCTGAAGCTGGTGTCGCACGAGTTCCCGCGCGTGGCCTACTACCGCGGCAGCGTCGACCGCAAGCATCGCTACTTCGGGCCGTACCCGGGCGCCTGGGCGGTGAAGGAGACGATCCAGCTGGTGCAGAAGGTGTTTCGCCTGCGCACCTGCGAGGACACGGTGTTCGCGCATCGCTCGCGCCCGTGCCTGCTGTACCAGATCCGCCGCTGCTCGGGGCCGTGCGTCGGCCTGATCGAGAAGGACGACTACGCACGCGACGTGGCCGACGCCGAACGCTTCCTGCTGGGCGAGGCCGACGCGGTGATCGAGGCGCTGCAGACGCGCATGATGGGCTTCTCGGACGCGATGGAGTTCGAGCGCGCGGCCGTGGTGCGCGACCAGATCGGCGCGTTGTCGCGCGTGCTGCACCAGCAGTCGGTCGACGAAAGCAGCCTGTCCGCGCGCGACCGCGACGTGGACATCGTCGCTGTCAAGGTGCAGGGCGGCCATGCCTGCGTCAATCTCGCCATGGTGCGCGGCGGCCGCCACCTCGGCGACCGGGCGTACTTTCCGGCGCACGTGGAAGAAGCCGCCGCCGTCGCGGGTGGCGACGACGACGACGGGCCGACCCCGCGCCCGCCCGAACTGCTGGTGCTCGAGGCCTTCGTCGCGCAGCACTATCTGGCCAGTGCACCGCCCCCGGCGCTGGTGACGAGCCATGCGCTGGATCCCCTTCTGGTCGAGGCCCTGACCGAGCAGAGCGGCATCAAGATCCACGCCCAGCACCAACCGCGCGAGCAGCGCCGGGTGTGGCTGGAGATGGCGGTGACCGGGGCCGACATCGCACTGGCCCGCCTGCTCGCCGAGGAGGGCTCGCAGCGCGAACGCACGCGGGCGCTGATCGACGCACTCGACCTGGCGGTGCAGGACCTCGACACCTTTCGCATTGAGTGTTTCGACGTCAGCCATACCGCGGGCGAGGCCACGCAGGCATCGTGCGTCGTCTATCAGCACCATGGCATGCGCAGCGCCGAATACCGCCGATTCAACGTCGAGGGCATCACGCCGGGCGACGACTATGCCGCGATGCGCCAGGTGCTGATGCGCCGCTATGCCAAGCTCGCCGAGCAGGTGAACCGCGCCGAGCCGGGCACGGGCGACGCCTCGTCGCGGCTGCCGGGGCTGGTGCTGGTCGACGGCGGTCGGGGGCAGGTGGCGATGGCGCGCGAGGTGTTCGAGGAACTGGGGCTCGACCTGTCGCTGATCGTCGGTGTCGAAAAGGGCGAAGGCCGCAAGGTCGGCCTCGAGGAGCTGGTGTTCGCCGACGGCAGGCCCAAGGTGCAGCTCGGCCACGATTCGGCCGCGCTGATGCTGGTGGCGCAGATCCGAGACGAGGCGCATCGCTTCGCCATCACCGGCATGCGCGCACGCCGTGCGAAGATCCGCACCGGTGGCAGCCGGCTCGAAGACATCACCGGCGTCGGCCCCAAGAAGCGCGCTCGCCTGCTGCAGCGATTCGGCGGCGTGCGCGGTGTCACGTCGGCCAGCGTCGACGACCTGGCCGGCGTCGACGGCATTTCCCGTGAACTGGCCGAGGAGATCTATCGTGCCCTGCATTGAATCGCGTGCGTCCCGCACGAACTGGATCTGGCCGGCGTGCTTGTGCGCCTTGCTGGCGGTCGGCTGTGGCTCGCGGCCGGTGTCGCCTGTGTCGTCGCCGGCTGTCTCCTCCTCCTCGACGACGCCGCGGCCGGGCATGGCCGCACCGAGTTCGAGCGCGCGCACCTGGGACGAATACCGTGTCGATGCGGCGCGTCGCATCGTTGCCGCCAATCCGGGCGTCTCGCATACCGGCGTCGTGGCCCAGCCGCTGCTGGCGATCCCAGTGCTGGAGATCGAACTGAACGGTGACGGCAGTGTGCGCGCGATCAAGGTGATGCGCGAGCCGTCGCAGGCCAAGGACACGACGCAGATTGCGATCGATGCGGTGCGGCGCGCCGGTCCCTTCGGTGACGTGACGCGACTGCCCAAGCCGTGGCGCTTCAGCGAGGTGTTCCTGTTCGGCGACGACCGCCGCTTCAAGCCGCGCACGCTCGACGAGTAGCACCGTGCCGTGGGATGCGGCGGGGAACCGGCACAATCCCCCCATGTTCACCACGCTGCCGACGCTGCTCACCTGGGCGCGGATCGCTGCGATTCCGCTGATCGCCGGCGTGTTCCACCTGCCGACCGACGAGCCGACGCGCAACCTGATCGCGACTTGCCTGTTCGTGGTGTTCGCATTGACCGACTGGCTCGACGGCTGGCTGGCACGCAAGCTCAACCAGACCTCTGCATTCGGCGCCTTTCTCGATCCGGTGGCCGACAAGTTTCTCGTTTGCGCGTCGTTGCTGATGCTGGTGTGGCTGCATCGCGTCGACACGCTCGTTGCATTGGTCATCATCGGCCGCGAGATCGCCATCTCGGCGCTGCGTGAATGGATGGCGCAGATCGGTGCGTCGCGCAGCGTGGCGGTGCACATGCTCGGCAAGGTGAAGACGGTGACGCAGATGGTGGCGATCCCGTTCCTGCTGTACGACGGCCGGCTGCTGCGCTTCGTCGACACCCGGCTCTGGGGCACGGTGCTGATCTACGTCGCCGCCGTGCTGACCATCTGGTCGATGGTGTACTACCTTCGCAAGGCGTTGCCGGAAATCCGCGCCAAGGTGCGCTGACGTGTCGCGCCCCGACGAGTCGGCGCTGGTCCGCGCGATGCCGGTGGTGTTCGTGCTCATCTGGAGCACCGGCTTCGTCGTGGCGCGCCTGGGCATGCCGCATGCCCCACCGCTCACCTTCCTGGCCTGGCGCTTTGCACTGTCGATCGTGGCGATCGGCGCCTGGGTGATGCTGAGCCGGCGCGTGGCCTGGCCGCGCAACGGGGCGCAATGGCTGCATCTGGGTCTGGTGGGCATCCTGATGCACGGCGGTTACCTGGGCGGCGTGTGGGTGGCCGTCAAGGCCGGCATGTCGGCCGGGCTGGCCGCATTGATCGTCTGCCTGCAACCGGTGCTCACCGCCACCTGGCTGTCGTGGCGCGGCGCCGACCATCGCGTCTCGCCGCGCCAGTGGGCCGGCCTGGCGCTCGGCCTGGGCGGTCTGACGCTGGTGGTGTGGCGACGCATGCAAGGCGGCGAGGTGACGACTGCGCAGCTGGCGCCGGCGGTGCTGGCCTTGTTGTCGATCACCGTCGGTACGCTGTACCAGAAGCGCTACGTCGCGCCGGCCGACGTTCGGCCGGCCAACCTGATTCAGCTCAGCGCCGCGCTGCTCGTCGCTGCGCCGCTGGGAATGCTCGAATCGGGTGGCATGCTGTGGAGCACCGAACTGGTGGTCGCGCTGGCCTGGTCGGTGCTCGTGCTGACGCTCGGTGGCAGCTCACTGCTGTACCTGCTGATCCAGCGTGGTGCGGCGACGCAGGTGACCAGCCTGCTCTACCTGGTGCCGCCGTGCACGGCGCTGCTGGCCTGGGTCGGCTTCGGCGAGGCGATCACGATCGCGATGCTCGTCGGCATGGCGTTGTGTGCGTTAGGCGTCTACCTCGTGCGGCGTGAGTAGGGGTGTGACAAGGCGTTGTCAATCGGGGTGACACCATGCGCGCACCTCGATTCACACCGGGGTAATGACCTAGAATTGCCTGCCGCGCTTGACACCACCAAAGGCGATCGTTGTAATTCCTCCCGCATCGTGCGCCGCCCGCGACGCGCAGCGCGCCACAAACCAATCCATCGAGACAATGCCGAGAGGGGGTACTTTCGTGAACAAGTCCGAGCTGATCGAGCACATCGCAAAACAGGCCGACATCTCCAAGGCCGCGGCCACGCGAGCGCTCGAAGCGCTCATCGGCGGCGTGAAGTCGACGTTGAAGAAGAGCGGCAGCGTGTCGATCGTCGGCTTCGGCACCTTTGCCGTCAGCAAGCGTGCCGCGCGCAGCGGTCGCAACCCCCGCACCGGCGCGGCGATCAAGATCAAGGCGGCCAAGGTGCCGAAGTTCCGTCCCGGCAAGGCGCTGAAGGATGCGCTGAACTGACGATGGCGGTGGCGGTGACCCGCTGCCGTCGAGCGGGTGCTTAGCTCAGCTGGTAGAGCGGCGCCCTTACAAGGCGTAGGTCGGCGGTTCGAACCCGTCAGCACCCACCAAGGTCTTAGAATCCCCGCGCTGGCGCTGCAGCCCACCGGGGACGGCAGCGCGGGCAAGCAAGAGGCGCCCCGAGCCCACAAGGCGAACCGCGGTTCGCCTTTTTCACGTGGGGCGCACCGGGTGCCCAGGCCTTCGAGGACCGTCCATGTTCGAATTCGTCCGCACGCACACCAAGCTCCTGCAGTTCATGCTGGTGCTGCTGATCTTCCCGTCGTTCGTCTTTTTTGGCATCCAGGGCTACAGCCGCTTCAACGAGGGCGGCGCCAGCACAGTAGCCAAGGTCGATGGTCACAACATCACGCAGGCCGAGTGGGACCAGGCGCATCAGCGCCAGGTCGATCGCATGCGCCAGCAGATGCCCGGCATCGATAGCAAGCTGTTCGACAACGCGTTCGCCAGGCGCGAGACGCTGGAGGCACTCGTGCGCGAGCGCGTTCTGCTCGCCGCAGCCGTTCGGCAGAACCTGCTCGTAGGCGACGAGCGGCTGCAGCGCCTATTCGTCGAGGATCCGCAGTTCGCGCCGCTGCGCAACGCCGATGGCAGCGTCAACCAGGCCGTGCTGGCGGCGCAGGGCATGACGAGCCAGGCCTTCGTGGCGCAACTGCGGCAGGAGCTCGGCATGCAGCAAGTGCTGCGCGGCGTGTCGAACACCGCGCTCGCACCGAACGCGCCCGCCGACCGCGCACTCGATGCGCTGCTGCAGCGTCGTGAGGTCGCACTGGCGCGCTTCGACGCAAAGACCTATGCCGCCAAACTGCAACCGAGTGACGCGCAGGTCGAGGCGTACTACAAGTCGCACGAGGCCGAGTTCAGCGCGCCCGAACAGGCCACGATCGAATACGTCGTGCTCGATCTCGAGTCGCTGAAGAAGGGCATCAGCGTGCCCGAGGAAGAGCTGCGCAAGTACTACACCGAGAACATCAGCCGCTATACGGTGGCCGAAGAGCGGCGGGCACGGCACATCCTGATTGCAGCCGACAAGGACACCAGCGCCGACGTCAAGCAGAAGGCCAAGGCGCGCGCGGAGGCACTGCTGGCCGAGGTGCGCAAGTCGCCGGCGAGCTTCGCCGAGCTGGCCAAGAAGAATTCTGCCGACGCCGGCTCGGCGGCGCAGGGCGGCGACCTCGAATTCGCCGCCCGTGGCGGCATGGTTGCCAAGGCGCTCGAGGATGCCGTGTTCGCGATGAAGGTCGGCGAAACGGGCGAAATCGTGCAAAGCGAATTTGGTTATCACGTGGTCCGGCTCGACGCCGTGCGTGGCGGCGACAAGAAGCCGTTCGAGGCGGTGCGCGGCGAGATCGAGGACGAGATCCGCAAGCAACTGGCCGGCAAGCGCTGGGCCGAGGCCGCCGAGCAGTTCACCAATACCGTGTACGAGCAGGCCGACAGCCTGCAGCCGGTGATCGACAAGCTCAAGCTCGAGAAGCGCACGGCCACCGTGCGCCGGCAGCCTGCACCGGGCGCGACCGGTGCGCTGGCCTCGGCCAAGCTGCTCGACGCCGTGTTTGCCAGCGACGCGGTGAAGAACAAGCGCAACACCGACGCCGTTGAAACCGCGCCGAATCAGCTCGCATCGGCGCGCATCGTGCAGCACCAGCCGGCCCGCACGCTGCCGCTGGCCGAGGTGCGTGACCGCGTACGCGAACGCGTGGTGGCGGCGGAGTCCGCCGCTGCCGCACGCAAGGACGGCGAGGCACGGCTGGCCCTGCTGCGGCAGAGCGGGCAGGGCGATCTGCCGGAGAAGCACACGCTGTCGCGTATGGAAGCGCAAGGCGTTCCAACCCCCGTGCTGGAGGCGCTGCTGAAACTCGACACCGCCAAGCTGCCGGCCTTCGCGGGAGTCGACCTGGGCGAGCAGGGCTATGTGGTGGCCCGCCTCGATGCGGTGCTGCCACGCGACACCAAACCCGACGACAACACGCGGCTGCGCGCTCAATACGCGCAGGCCTGGAGCGGTGCCGAGACGCGCGCCTATCTCGAGGCGCTGAAGACCCGCTACAAGGCCGAGACACGCGCACCGAGCGCGTCGGAGCCGGCCCGCTGAAGTTGCGCGGTGATCGAGCAAGGCCCGAAAGGGGGCGCCGCTATAATTGCGTGCGCCGGTGGTGGCTGTAGCTCAGTTGGTAGAGTCCCAGATTGTGATTCTGGTTGTCGTGGGTTCGAGTCCCATCAGCCACCCCACCCGCGCCGGCTCGGCGCTGGGGTGGTGAGGTTCAGCGCTCCTGACGCTCGACCAGCTCGGGCACCCTGATTTCGCAGACCACGCCGCGCGGCACGTTGTCGCGCCAGCGCACCTCGCCGCCCAGCAACTTCACGCGTTTGCGGATACCGCCGAGCCCCAGGCCGTGCGACCAGCCCTGCGGGTCGCGGCCGACGCCGTCGTCGCCGACGGTGAGCGTGAAGCGGCCGCGCTCGTAGCGGCCGGTCACGTCGACGCGCGAGGCATTGGCGTGCACGATCACGTTGTTGATCAGCTCGCGCAGCATGCGCGTCAGCGCGGACCATTGCACGACCGACAGGTTGACCTCGCGCTCGATGTCGAAGCTCCAGTGCAGCTCGCAATGCGCGGCGTGCAGACGCTGCGAGATGTCGGCCTTCCACTCGGCGCTCGCATGCGACAGTCGGTGCGAAGAGGCGGCCAGCCCGCGGGTCAGCGTCTTCAGGTCCTGCAGCGTGTGGCGGACGTAGTCCTCCATCTCGGGGCTCTGCGCCTTGTACATCAGCGTCAGCAGCCGTGCACCGATGTCGTCGTGCAGATCCTGCGCGATGCGCGCGCGCTCCTCGTTGCGACCCTGCTCGACCGCACGATCGAAGGCGATTGCGCGCGCCAGCTGGTCGAGCACGCGGTCGGTCAGCCGAGCGTCCTCGCGTGTGAACAAGCGCCGCCCACGGCGGGCAAACCGCAGCACCAGCGAGCCGCGCGGCGCGGCGCCCGTGTCGATGCCCGGCAGTTGCGGCACCGGCACCATCAGCGTCGAGCCGTCACCAACGACGCGGCTGGCCGGCACGGTGCGCGGCGAGTGCGTGACCTCGAGCGGTTCGAACAGTTCGCCGAGCAGCTTCGACAGGTGTTCGGCGCCACTGCTGCCCGCGCTCTCGATCTCCCGCGCCGCCCGGTACAGGCTCTCGAACATGCGCTCGGTGGTGAGCATGTTCGATCCCATCAGCTGGTTGAGGATCCATTGCCGTGTGCCGGCGTAGACACCGAGCGCGACGAAGAGTGCCAGCGTCAACGACGTGAACTGGCCGAGTGCGAAGACCGCGACGAACAGCAGGTCGAGCGACGTGGCGACGGTGCTCACGCCGGCCAGCAGCGTGAATTCGCGCATGACCTGCTGCGAACGCGACAAGAATGGGATCAGCATCACCGCCGAAGCGAAGAACACGTACCAGATCACCGGCCCGATGCTGGCGATGGTCTGCTGCACGCCAGGCTCGCGGCCTGCCAGCCCGATCGCGATCGTCAGCAGGCCCAGCGTGCCGGCCAGCAGCAAGCCGATGCGTCGCAGCACGATCGAGAACGGGTGCGGCAGCAGCCGGTACGACCAGGTCAACACGGCTGTGCAGACGATGCCGTAGGTGAGCAGCAGTACCTGGGTCCACCACCACAGGTTGCTCGCACCACCGAGTGCCGCTGCGCCGACGAAGGCCAGCGCCAGCGCCCAGCCGAAGCCGGCGATGACCTTGCGATGCGGCACCTGGCGCGGATGCACCGATATCGCATGCAGGATCGCCGCCCCGGTGATCACGTCGCAGCCCAGTCGCACCAGGCTGTTGACCTCGCCGATGCCCAGCGGCAGGCCGAAGCCCTGCAGCGACTCCAGCGCGATCAACAACAGGTTGGTCGTCTGGCACAGTGCGATGAGGCCGTACAGCAGATTGCGCTCGTCGGGGCGCACCAGCACGACGACGGCGCCGATCAGGTAGAGCACCAGCGCCAGTGCGGTGAGCAGCCAGAACGGTGCCCCCAGCCCCGCGTAGCCGCGCGGCACCGGCTTGATGTCGATCGGCGCCACGCCGTCGAAGTGCAGGCGCACGCTGGGCTGCTCCATCGCCGCGGCCAACTGCGCCTCGAGCACGATCTGCTGCGCACGTTCCTCGTCGTCGACGATCCAGCGCGGCGAGGGCCGGCTCGCCAGCGTCTGTGCCGGCAGCATGTGGCCGTCGGCGGTTTCCAGGCCGCGCAGGTACTGGCCAGCCCGCTGCCGCAATTGCGCATCGCCCGACGACAGCAGTTCAATCTGGCCGGTCGAACTGACGCGCCAGTTCACGTCGATGTAGTGCGTGCCGGCCAGGTAGCGCAGCAGGGCAAACAGGCCCACGCATCCGAGCAGCGCCAGCACCATCAGCGCGCGACGCCGCCAGCCGAGCCAGCGGCCGGAGGCCAGACCGCGCGAGACGCCGTCGCTGGCGCCGGCGCTCAGCGACGCGTCGGGTGCCGCGCTGTCGAAGCCGAGGCTCGAATCGGTTGTCAGCGTGCTGGAGTCACCGTAGCCCGACGGTGCCGTCACGCCGGCCGGGCGTGCGATCGGCACGTCACACCAGCCCTTGTTTGGTGGCGAGTACAGCGGCCTCGGCGCGGCTGGAGACGTTGAGCTTCTTGTAGATCGACTTGATGTGGTCGTTCACGGTGAACCACTTGATGCCCATCAGGCTCGCGATCTCCTTGATCGTGAAGCCCTTGCTCAGGTAGGTCAGCACCTCGCTCTCGCGCGGCGTCAGCCGTTCGTGGTCGGCCGGCTTCTCGATCGGCACCGGACGGCTCGACGCGAGCTCCACCGGCCGGCTGAAGCCCGAGTCGGCCGAGCGCAGCTCGGGCCGCCCGCCGTCACGGAAGTGCGTCAGCAGGCGACGCGCGATGGCCGGCGACAGCGGCGGCTGGCCGCGCACGATTTTCTGCAGCTCCTCGACCAGGACCTCGAAGCGGTCTTCCTTCAGCAGGTAGCCGTCGGCGCCGCATTGCAGCGCCGGGAACAGGTGATCGTCGTCGGAGTAGAGCGTGGTGACGATCTTGGTGGCCGGGTATTGAGACAGCTCCGCCAGCAGCTCCATGCCGTTGCCGTCGGGTAACTCGAGGTCGACCAGGATCAGCTTGAAAGGGTCGACGCCATGCAGCCCCTGTGCGCCGCCCGTGAGGTTGATCTGCTTGCGAGCGGACTCCAGATCGCCGGCTTCGGTGATGGCCAGCGTGTCGCTGAAGCTCTCGCGTACCACGCGGCACAGAAAGCTTCGCGCCACCGGGTTGTCTTCAAGGATCAGGACCTTGACGGCCATGTTCTTCCTCCGTGCGCTGCATCGTAGCGCAGAAGGCCTGCGCGCCGCGAGCGAGCCGAGCGGACGGTGGGTGAGCCGGGGTGCTCAGTCGTTGATCATGACCAGCTTGCCGAGCGCCTGGCGCGAGCCCATGCGCGCGAATGCCTCGTGCAGTTTCGCCATCGGCAGCAGCTGGTCGATGACGGGCTTGACCTTGCCCTCCAGGTACCAGCGCACCAGCTCCTGCAGTGCCGCCGCATTGGCCTTTGGCTCGCGGCGCACATAGTCGCCCCAGAACACACCGACGATCGAGGCGCCCTTCAGCAACGGCAGGTTCCACGGCAAGGCCGGGATGCCGCCTTGCGCAAACCCGATCACCAGGTAGCGTCCGCGCCAGGCGATCGAGCGCAGGCACGGCTCGGCCAGGTCACCGCCAACCGGGTCGTACACCACATCGGGTCCCTTGCCATCGGTGAGCTGCTTGAGTGCGTCGCGGATGTTCTCGCGGCTGTAGTCGATGGTGGCGTCGGCACCGAGCCGCCGGCACAGATCGCACTTCTGCGCCGACGACGCGGCGGCGATCACCCTGGCGCCGGCGGCCTTGGCGATCTGCAATGCCGACGTGCCCACACCGCCGGCGGCGCCGAGCACGAGTACGGTCTCCCCGGTCTTCAAGGCACCGCGGTCGATCAGCGCATGGTGCGAGGTGCCATAAGTGAAGCCGAACGCGGCACCGTCTTCGAGCGGGAATCCCTTTGGCAGCGGAAGGATGCCGGACGCGTCGACGCAGGCATGGGTGCCGAAGCCGCCGGTGCCGACGAGCGCTGCCACGGAGTCGCCGGGCTTCAGGTGGCTGACCCCGGCGCCCACCGCCTCGACCACGCCGGCGAATTCGGCGCCCGGCACGAACGGCAGCGGCGGCTTGTGCTGATACTTGTTCTGCACGATCAGCAGATCCGGAAAGTTCAGGCTGGCCGCACGGATGGCGATCCGCACCTGCCCGGCCGCCGGCTCGGGGGTGGGCAACTCGGCCCATCGCAGGTGTTCGACTCCGATCGGTTGTTCGCAAAGCCAGGCGTGCATGCGGCATCTCCAGTCCGGGCGGCGATGATACGCAGCCCGTGATGGCAAGGCCGGGGGTGGGGCCGCTGCCTACAATCGCCGCCAGCATGCGCATCCTGATCGCCAACGACGACGGATACCTCGCGCCGGGCATCGCCGCACTGGCGCAGGCCTGTCGCGGGCTCGGCGACATCGACGTCATCGCGCCGGAGAGCAACGCCAGCGGGACGTCGAACTCGCTGACGCTGAACCGGCCGCTCAATGTGTTCGAGGCCAGCGGTGACCTGCAGCGGGGTTTCCGTGTCGTCAACGGCACGCCGTCGGACTGCGTGCACGTCGCGCTCACCGGTCTGCTGGAATACCGGCCCGACCTGGTGGTCTCGGGCATCAACAACGGCGCCAACATGGGCGACGACACGCTGTACTCGGGGACGGTGGCGGCGGCGATGGAGGGTTTCCTGTTCGGCATTCCCGCGATCGCGTTTTCCCAGGTCGACAAGGGCTGGCAGCACCTCGACGCCGCGGCCCGCGTCGCGCGTGCGCTGGTCGAGCAGTTGCTGCCGCGGGTGGCGGCCGGCGGCGCGCCATGGCTGCTCAACGTAAACATTCCCAACCGGCCCGACGCCGACCGCCTGCCGCGCAGGGTCACGCGCCTGGGTCGGCGCCACGCCAGCCAGCCGGTGATCCGCCAGGACAATCCGCGTGGCGAGGCCATCTACTGGATCGGGCCCGCCGGTGACGCGCGCGACGCCGGGCCGGACACCGACTTTCACGCCGTCAGCCATGGCCAGGTGTCGGTGACACCGCTGCAGGTCGACCTGACCGACCACGCCGGCTTGACGACCTGGCAGCAGGGTCTGGCTGGCGAGGCGGCCCGGTGACGACACGCCGGCGCGGCTTTCCGATCCCGCTCGAGCGGGTGGCAGGCCAGGCCGCCACCCCGCGGACCACGGTGCTGCGGCCGCAGCGTCCACTCGACGAAGCAGTTCGCGACGCCCGTGCCGCTGTGGCTCCGGCAGGCACCGGACTCGATTCGACGGCGGTGCGCGAGCGCATGGTGACACGGCTGCGGGCCGACGGCGTCACGCATGCGGGCTTGCTGCAGGCCTTCCAGACAGTGTCCCGGCATGGGTTCATCGACAGTGCGCTCGCAGCGCAGGCCTACGAGGACACGAGCCTGCCAATCGGCCACGGGCAGACCATTTCAAAACCCTCGGTGGTGGCGCGCATGATCGAGCTGCTGCTGCAGGGCGACGCGGCGCGCGGTCTCGGGCAGCTCGGCCGTGTACTCGAGATCGGCACCGGGTGCGGCTACCAGTGCGCGCTGTTGGCGCAGCTGGCCCGCAGCGTGGTCTCGATCGAGCGCATCGGTCCGCTCTTCGACAAGGCCCGCGAGCAGCTCGCCGCGTTGCGCTTCGACCGCGTGCGACTGATCCACGGCGACGGGGCGCTCGGGCACGCGCCGCTTGCACCGTACCAGAGCATCATCGCCGCGGCGGTCGGCGACGCGTTGCCGCCGGCCTGGCTGGAACAGCTCGACGTCGGCGGTCGCCTGGTGGCGCCGGTGCAGGTCGATCGCCGTCAGATGCTGGTGGTTGTGGACCGCGAGCCGAGCGGGTACAAACGGGTCCACCATGAGGAAGTCCGCTTCGTCCCCTTAAAATCCGGCCTCGTCTGACAGGGCACGATACTCATCTATGCGAAGGTTTCTAGCGCGGCTCGGCATGTCCGCACTGTGG
>Ga0075356_1000146_pt1 | contig 13167 bp, 14 predicted proteins | sample WestPond_Cattail_FD_120073 | JGI IMG/M metagenome (GOLD analysis project Ga0075356, IMG submission 120073) | Natural and restored wetland microbial communities from the San Francisco Bay, California, USA, that impact long-term carbon... | ecosystem: Environmental > Terrestrial > Soil > Wetlands ... | reverse complement strand
GTGGCGGTGGCCACAGCCGCGCTGCAGCTGCCGCTGAGGCACGTGCTGGCCGTCTCGGCCGCCATTGCCGTGGCGACGTTGGCCGTCCTGCGGATCAGCGGCGAGCGTTTCGGCATGCCGCTGGACGATGGGTGGCTGCGCCTGCTCGCCGGCCTCTGGTTCGCCGTGGTGCTGGCCAAGATCGTGGCCATCAACCTGATCGGCGCCGGCATGCGCCAGGCGCTGTCGGCCAGCAACGCCCGGCTTGCACTGGCGCTCGACCAGGTGCGCGAGCTTTCGGAGCGCGACGAGCTGACCGGTCTGCCGAACCGGCGCAGCATCCTGGTGCGGGTGACCGAGGAAAAGGCGCTCTTCGCTCGCGGCGGCCCGGCGTTCGCAGTGGCGCTTCTCGACGTCGACCATTTCAAGCGGGTCAACGACCGCTTCGGCCACGCCACCGGCGACGAAGTGCTGCGCGTGTTCGCCGAGATCGTGTCCGGGAGACTGCGCACCACCGATCACATCGCACGCTATGGCGGCGAGGAGTTTCTGCTGCTTCTGCGCAACACGTCCGACGCGGCGGCGGCGGTGGCGGCGGCAGAGCGGTTCCGGGCCGCGGTGAACGAGCATCCCTGGGCGACCATCGAGGCGGAGCTCGCGGTCACCTGCTCGATCGGTCTCACGCTGTGCAGCGCCGAAGACAGCGTGCCCGCGATGCTCGCGCGGGCCGACGCCGCGCTGTACCGCGCCAAGTCCGCCGGGCGCAACACCGTGTGCGTGGCGTGAGCGCACCGCACCGCCCGCCGTCGTCGGGCACGAGCGGCCGGCCGGCCATACAGCTGCGGGTATGCCGATCGGCGTAGACTTTGCTTGCATGCAAGCCGTTCCGATCTATCGCCAGGACGACCGCCACCCGCAGGCGCAGGCCTGCGCCGCCTGCGAGGTGCGCAGCTCCGCCTTGTTCGGCGTGCTCGACAACTCGGGCCTGGATCGCATCCACACGCACATCGCCAGCGCCGAGCTGCGGGCCGACGAGCGTGTGTACGACCGGGGCAGCCCGGGCGCGGCGGTCTACACCATCCGCGCCGGGCTGGTGCGCTTCGAGCGGACCACCGAGCGTGGCGATCGGCGCATCGTGCGGCTGGCCGGCCGCGGCGACCTGATCGGCCAGGAGGCGCTGCTGCAACGGCCGTACGCCGACGAGGCGGTGGCCTGCACGCCGGTGCAGCTGTGCCGCATCCCGCGCGCGCTGATCGACGACCTGGGCAAGGGTCAGGCCTCGCTGCCGCGCGAACTCATGCTGCGCTGGCAGGTCGCGCTCGATGCCGCCGAGGGCTGGGTGGCCGACCTGTCGACCGGGCCCGCGCGCCGGCGGCTGCTGCGCCTGCTGCAGCGGCTGGTCCAGCACGTCGACGCGGCAGGCAACATCTGGCTGCCGCGGCGTGACGAGATCGGCGCCATGCTCGACATGACGCTCGAGACCGCCAGCCGGTTGATCAGCGCGTTGCGGCGCGAGGGCGTGCTCGAGTTGAACGGCGCTCGCAGCGCCTGGCTGGATACCGGCGCGCTGCAGCACGCGCTGCGGGTGGAAGACGGGCTGGCGAGCGCGCTGAGCAGCAGCTGAACGAGCCGCGCAGACTCAGGCGATCTCCACCGCCGTCGGCTGGTCGAAGAAGTGCAGTGCGATCAGCAGCGCCAGCGTCGCCGGCACCAGCGACAAAGGGTGCACGATGCCGGCCACCAGCGGCACCACCATCAGGAACAGGCGCAGCGCCCAGCTGTACAGGCGGCCGGCTCGCTGCACGTAGTCGTCGGCCAGCGGGTTGAGCCGCTGGCGCTCGGGGCTGGCGACCGGCATCGACATCACCTGCGTCGCATTGCCGTAGTAGCGCATCGACATCGCCGAGCAGACATAACTCGCATACAGCATGCCGAGGGCGCCCGCGCCGAGCACCACGTGCAGCAGCGAGATGCCTTCGCCGGACGGATGCGCCAGCCCCGTGGCCAGCGAGGCACCGCCCAGCGTCAGGCTGGCCATGAGCGCCAGCGCCGCGGTCGACGCCACCACGGTGGCCGACATCAGCGAGTTGCGCAGTGCCTGCACGGCGACGATCTCGAAGCCGGGTTGCGCCGACATGGCCTGCACCCAGGCGCGGCGCATGTATGAGTTGACGAAGCGCGCCTGATGCGCCGGATCACGCCGGGCCAACCGATGCGCGCGGACCTCGTAGGCGACGACCAGCAGCAGGCTCGCCGCCAGGCCAGCCCAGGCGGCTGCCGCAGAATTGAAGTCCATCGTTGTCAAGTTCCGCTTGGTGCCAGAGACCCAGCCGGCACGCTGCTGATCGGGTCGATGGCGGATACGGTAGCACGGCTCATGCAGGCGACGCCGCGGTGGCGCACGCGGGCCGCGCCGACCGCCCCGCACTCACGCCACGCGGCCGAACCACAGCAACGACAGCGACGCCCCCACCATCATCAGCGCCGCCGCCAGCAGGGCCAGCAGGCCGGTCAGCTCGGTGTCGCGCGTCTGCATCTGCAGGCGCGTGCCCAGGTGCTGGTACACGCTGCGCAAGTCCTCCGCCGTGCCGGCGCGGAAGTACTCGCCGCCGGTCGTACGCGCCACCTCGCGCAGCGTGGCTTCGTCGAGCTGCATATAGATGGCCATGCCCTCGCCCGCCGCCACATGGCCGTCGACCGTGCCCAGCCCGACGGCATAGATGCGCACGCCGCGGTCGGCGGCCATCTTCGCGGCCTGCAGCGTATCGATGCCGGTGGTGCGGCGGCCGTCGCTCAGCAGGATGATCGCGGCGGCATCGTACGAGCCCGGTGCCACCGGCGTGAACACTGGAGGCGCCGACGGCCGGGCCTCGCCCCAGCCGCGCTTGCCGGGTGAGGCGCCGTAGGTCATCTCGCCCAGATCGAGCTTGTGCTCGGGAAACAGCTCCGCCAGGCAGACGACGATCGCGCTGCCGATGGCGGTGCCGTATTGCATCTGGATGGCGTCGATGGCGCCGACGAGCGACGGGCGATCCAGCGTCGCTTGCTGGGCCACCTGAGCGCTGCCGGCGAAGGTGACGATGCCCACGCGCACGTTCTGCGGCGCTTCGCGCAAGAAGGTCCGCGCCGCGTCCTGCGCGGCCACCATGCGCGTGGGCAAGACGTCCTGCACGCGCATGCTCAGCGACACGTCGATCGCCAGCATGACCGTGGCGCTTGCCCACGGCAGCGTCAGCCGCGCGGTCGGCCGTGCCAGGCTCAGCAGCAGGATGGCCAGCGCCAACCCGAACAACGCGGGTGGAACGTGCCGCCGCCAGCTGCGGCCCATGGCCTGACGCGCGATGACCACGCTGCTCACCCGCAGCGCCGGCTTGCCGCGCCGGCGCAGCAGCCACAGGTATAGCGCCGGCAGCAAGGGCAACGCCAGCATCAACCACAGGTGATGGGACCAGATGAAGTTCATCGTCGAACGGCAGGCCCACGCCCGGTGGCGCATCCTACGGCAGCGGGTTCACGTTCGACGCCATGGGGAGATCGTTGTCCGGCCGGCGTTCGACCGGGATCGTCGCGGGGGTCCTGTACGCTGCGCGCCCTGACCGCGACCCCCTGGTTCGACATGATCATCATGATGGTCGACGCCGCGGACACGGTGGCGTTCGCGGTGCCCGGCCTGGGAGGCGGCCCGCAAACGGCCCGACCCGGTGGGCGTATGCAGGGCATGCCGGCGATCGTGTCGGTGCCGATGGGCGTGATCACCGCCACCTTCGGCGGCGTGCTGCGCGATGTGGTGTGCAACGAGGTGCCCCACGCATTCAAGGACCATCGGCCCTACGCGGTGTGCGCCTTTGCCGGCGGCTGGGTGCTGGTGGGCGCGAGCCTGCTGGCCGCGCCGGGTGCCGTCGGCCTGCTGCTCGCGGCCGGCACCACCGTGACGCTGCGCATCGCGAGCCTGGCGCTCGACGTCCGCCTGCCCGGCTGGCGAGCCGGCGACAAGCTGGAGCGTTAGCGCCGTCGGCGGCCCGCGTGGCGCACGGCGACAGCGCGGGTCAGAACGCCGGATCGATCGGCGTCGTCGCCGGGCACCTTGCCTCGATCACCTCGGCCGCGTCCATCACCAGGTCTTCGCGAAAGCGCTCGCCGATGATCTGCACGCCGACCGGCAGGCCCTGCACCAAGCCCGTGGGCGCCGAGATCGCGGGCAGCCCGAGCAACGGCACCATGAACTGCGTGCCCTGCGCGCGCAGCACGCGATCGATGTCGTCGTGCGAGCCCACGTCGAGCCCCCAAGGAAACGGCGGCTCGGCGCACACCGGCGTGAGCACGAGCGGGTAGCGCTGCATGAACACCATCCACTGGCGGATCAGCGTGGTGCGGCGCGCCAGCGCGCGCATGTGGCCTTCGGCATCGAGCACCGGGGTGTTGCGCGTCATGGCGCCGAAGGCACGGCGGATGCCGTCGTCGCCGAGCTTGTCGATCGTCGCGGCCATGAAATGGCGCGCCTCGCCGTGCACCAGCGTATCCCACAGCTGCGCGGCCTCGGCCATGCAAGGCGGCTCCACCTCCTCCACGGCGTAGCCGGCCTCGGCCAACCAGCGGCCGGCGCGGCGGATGGCCTCGGCCACCGCGGGCTCGGCCGGCATGAACGCGGCGCTGGTGGTCATCGCCACGCGAATGGGCCGCGCCGGTGCAGGGCCCCGCACCGGCGCCGGCACCCACCACGGGTCGCGCGCGTCGGGCGCTGCCATCGCGTGCAGCGCGAGCCGGATGTCGGCCACCGTGCGCGCGAGCGGCCCCTGCACCGACATGAACTGCCCCGACAGCGGCCGCTCCTCCTTGGCGCTGGGCTGGAACGCGGCGACGCGGCCGAACGACGGCCGCAGCCCGAACACGCCAGTGCAGTAGGCCGGAAAGCGCACCGAGCCGGCCAGGTCGTTGCCGTGCGCGATCGGCCCCATGCCCGCGGCCACGGCCGACGACGCGCCACCGCTGGAGCCACCCGGCGTGTGCGCCTTCGACCACGGGTTGAGCGTACGGCCGTGCAGATCGTTCTCGGTGAACCAGCGAAACGAGAACGCTGGCGTGTTGGTGCGGCCGAAGATCACCGCGCCGGCGCGACGCAGGTTGGCCACCACCGGGCTGTCGTCGCGCGCGACCACGTCCTTGAAGGCGACCACGCCGTTGGTGGTGGCCAGGCCGGTCTGGTCGACGTTGACCTTGGTGGTCAGCGGCACGCCGTGCAGCGGCGCCAGCGTGTCGCCACGTGCCACGGCGCGGTCGGCCTCGTCGGCCGCGGCCAGCGCCTCGGCCTCGAGCAGCTGGACGATCGCATTGAGCCGCGGGTTCACCGCCTGCGTGCGCTGCAGGCAGGCGCTCACCGCCTCGCGGCTGGAGATCCGGCGCGTGCGGATGCCGTGGGCCAGATCGGCGGCAGACCAGCGCCAGAGTTCGTTCATGGGGTCGTCTCCTCCGCGGCATTGTCGTCGCCCGCCGCAGCGCAATACCTGCCACGCGGTGGCAGACATGCCGGCGCAGCATGGCGGTCTCGCATCGTCCTCACCGAGCCGCCATGTCCATGCCCATCGCCGCCCCGGAAGCCGAGCACTGCCAGGTGGTGGCGCTGCGCCAGTACACGCTTCATCCGCAGCAGCGCGACGTGCTGATCGAGCTCTTCGATCGCGAATTCGTCGAGACGCAGGAGGCCGCGGGCATGCGGGTGATCGGCCAGTTCAGGGACCTCGACAATGCCGATCGTTCCGTGTGGCTGCGCGGCTTTGCCGACATGGCCTCGCGGCCGGCGTCCCTGCAGGCGTTCTACGGCGGGCCGGTGTGGGAGACGCATCGCGAGGCGGCCAACGCCACGATGGTCGACTCCGACAACGTGCTGTTGCTACGCCCGGTCGAACCGGCCGCCAACAACTTCGCCTGGCTGCCGGTGCGCGAGGGCGAGCCCGTGCTGGTGGGTCTGGCGCTGTTCGCCGACGCGGCGGCGTTGCACGCGTTTGCGCAGGGAGCCTGGCCACGCGAGGTGTTGCCGGCACTGGCGCGCTGGCTGAACGGTCCGCCGCAGTCGATGCGCCTCGCGCCGACGGCACGCCCCGCGTTGCACGCATGACAGCCCTGGCGCAGGAGACGCTCGTGAGAGACACGTCGGCCTCGAGCGGCGCGAATGACTTCGACTTCCTGATCGGCCACTGGCGCGTCCATCACCGGCGCCTCAGGCGGCGACTGCAGGGCTGCGACCAGTGGGACAGCTTCGATGGCACGAGCCAGGTCTGGCCGCTGATGAACGGCCTGGGCAACGTCGACGACAACCGGCTCGAGCTGCCCGGCGAGCCTTATCGGGCGGTGTCGCTGCGGGCGTTCGACCCCGCCACCGGCCAATGGGCGATCTGGTGGCTCGATGGTCGCTGGCCCGGGCAGATCGACGTGCCGGTGCGCGGCGGCTTCGCCGATGGCGTGGGCACTTTCGAAGCCAACGACACCCTCGAGGGCCGACCGATCCGCGTGCGCTTCGTCTGGTCGCAGATCACGCCGCGCGGCGCTCGCTGGGAGCAGGCGTTCTCCGACGATGGCGGCGCGAGCTGGGAGACGAACTGGGTGATGCAGTTTGAACGGGCCGAAGTGGTTTGGACGCGGGCGACGGCCGCCGATTGAATCCCGGGCGTCGGTCTCCGCGCTGTCGTCAGGGTGTGCGGTGCGCGCCGCAAAGGGTGGCAGACTTCGACGCCGCGCCGATGAACGCCTTGCCCGCCCGACTTGTCCTGCTGTTCGCCGCCATCTGGCTCGGCGGCTGCAGCACGCTGGCACAACTGCCGCCCGACGTGCGGCCGGGCCCGCCGTCGACGCTACGCGTGGCGGCGGCAGATGCGCCGCTGGCGCAGGCCGCGCAAGTCGCGTTGCGGCATGCGCTGTCCGACAGCGCCGCGCCGGCAGCTGCTGGCGGCGGCGCAGAGCCGGACGGGCGCTCGGCCGTGCGCGCGTTCCCGCAAGGGCCGTTCGCGCTCGACGCGCGCGTGCAGCTGCTGCGCCGCGCCGCCAGCGGCATCGACCTGCAGACCTATCACCTCGCCGCCGACGGCGTGGGCCTGCTCGTGCTGCGCGAGCTGCGCGACGCGGCGCGGCGCGGCGTGCGCGTGCGCCTGCTGCTCGACGACTGGTACACCGCGGGCATGGACTCGCTGCTGCTTGGCCTGGCGGCCACGCCCGGCGTGGAGGTGCGGCTGTTCAACCCGTTCATCGGCGCGCGCGGCTCGTCGATCGGCCGCCTGTGGGGCCTGGCCACCGACTTCGGCCGCCTGAACCACCGCATGCACAACAAGCTGCTCGTCGTCGACGGCGTGATGGCCGTGGCCGGCGGCCGCAACCTCACCGACGAGTACTTCCTGCGCGGCAGCGAGGGCAATTTCATCGACTTCGACGTGCTGCTCGCCGGCCCCGTGGTGGCGCAGCTCGGCGGCTGGTTCGACCGCTACTGGAATGCGCGCGACGTGATTCCGCTCGCCTCCGTGGCCGTGCCCACCGACGGCACCGACGCGCTGCGCCGCGGCTTCGACGACGCGGCCGCCGCCACTGCCGCCTACGCAGCGCCCGAAGGCAACGACGAATACGGCCTGCCGTCGGTGGGCGTGGAGCTCGACACAGGCCGGCTGAGCCTCATCGGCGTGCGCGCCGGCGCGCACGCCGACGTGCCCGAGAAGCGCGACGACAGCGAGCGGATCCGTGCCATCGACGGCGCCGGGCCGCGCGCGCAGACGCCCGCCGATTCGATCAGCGAGCGCTTCTATGCGCTGCTGGCCGGCGCGCAGCGCGAGGTGGCGCTGTCGTCGCCATACTTCATTCCCGGCCAGGTGGGCATGACCGCGCTGCGCCGGCTGCGCGAACGCGGCGTGGCGGTCACCGTGCTCACCAACGCCACCGGCTCGAGCGACGAGCCGCTCGTGAACGTGGCCTATGCGCGCTATCGCAACGAGCTGCTGAAGATGGGCGTGCGCCTGTACGAGCTGGCCTCGACCCGCCTGCACGAGGACACGCGGCTGCAGCGCCTGTTCGGCGACAGCGTGGGCCGGCTGCATGCCAAGCTGGCGCTGATCGACCAGGAGCTGGTATTGCTCGGCTCGATGAACCTCGACCCGCGCTCGCGCCACACCAACACCGAGCTGGGCCTGGCCGTGCGCAGCGCCGAGTTGGCGCGGCGCATCCTCGCGACCTACGAGGCCGGAGCGGGGCATGGCGTGTACGAGGTGGTGCTGGCGGCCGACGGCCGCTCGATCGAATGGGTCGGGCGCGGGACCGACGGCGGCGTCGAGCGGCTCGCCAGCCCGCCGGGCCTGAGCTGGATCGACAAGCTTCGTCTGCTGCTGATGTCGCCGCTGGTGCCGGAGGACCTGTTGTAGGGACCGGCAGGGCGCTGACGGCCGTGCCGGTGCAGGCGCGCGCCTGCGCCGATCAGCCGATCGTCCAGCGCAACCCCAGGATCACCACCACCACGGCCAGCAGCCACCCGATCACGAAGCGCCGCCACAGCGGCGGGGCCTCGCGCAGCTCCATGAAGTCGAGCGCGATCATCGCGCCCTTGGCCAGCGACAGCGCGAACACCACCGCGGCCGGCCACGCGAGGTGGCGGCTCGCCAGGCCCGATTCGCCGAGCGCCCACGTCAATGCGGTGGCGCCGATCAGCGCGAGCCACAGACCGTCCAGGCGGCGCGACGACGTCGTCATCGGAGCACGTACACGAGCGGAAAGAGCACGATCCACAGCAGGTCCACCATGTGCCAGAACGCCGCCACCGTCTCGGGTGCGTGCGTGTGGCCTGCGCCCCAGAGCCGCCGGCGCGTGAGCCAGACGACGACCGTCAACGCCAGCACGGCCGCCGCCACGTGCAGGAAGTGAAAGCCCGTGAGCAGCCAATAGAACATGTGGAAGGTGTCGGACGAAAGGTCCTTGCCTTCGGCGAGCTTGAAGTGGTATTCGACCAGCTTGCTGGCCAGGAAGCCCGCGCCGCAGGCGGCGCCGCCGAACGTCCAGCGCGCGCTGGCCAGCGCGCGGCCGAGGCGCAGCGCGTGCACGCCGCGTGCCACGCACCAGCTGCCGGTGAGCAGCAGCGCGGTGTTCAATGCCCCGGCGTGCAGGTTCAGCCCGGCCTGCCCGGCGCGGAACAGCTCGGGCTCGCGGCCGCGCGCGACGGCGAACACGATGAACAGCAAACCGAAGGTCAGCATCTCGATGCCGATCACGAACCACATCGCCAGGTCGCCGCGCAGGCGCGGTGCTTCGTGGCCGATGCTGCGCCGCGCCGGCGGTGCGGCGGGTGCGCAAAGCGGCGGCGCAGCGGCGGTTTCCAACGACGGGCCCGGGCGGTGTCAGGCCAGCGCCGCGCGCTGCGCCTGCACCGTGGCGGTGAGGTGGCCGATGCACCAGAAGGCGAGCCAGCGCTGGAGTTCCTCGCGGTCGAAGTGCGCCGTCGTGGCGATCTCGTTCACGACGGCGTCGAACTGCTCGCGTGCGGCATCGAGGTCCTCGGCGCCGGCTTCGCCGGGCTGCGAGAGCGCGGATGCCTCGGCCACGAGGTGCTCGCGCACGAGGGCCTTGAAGGCTGCGAAGGCCTCGTCGAAGAGTGGCGCCTGCGAATCGCCGTCGCCGCCCCGGCAGTGATCGGCCATCTGGTTGCACAGCGCCAGCAGACGCTGGTGCTGTGCATCGAGCAGGTCATGGCCGACGCTGTACATCGGCGTCCACATCACACGCTGGGTCATGGCAGCTCGGCTCCGGGCGGTCGTTCTAGAAGCCCAGCGACTCGACCACGGCCACCAGGTCGGCAAAGCTGGCGGCGCGCAGCCGCGCGGCCAGCGCAGGCTTGTCCAGGCCGTTGCAGTCGAAGCGCGTGAGCTCCACCTCGAGCGGCAGCTCGCGAATCTCGAGCGGCGACATGTAGCCCACGCCGCAGACGTGCGCGATGCACTGGCGCTCGGGCTCGCCGAGCTCGAGCCCGTGACGTCGCATCACTTCCAGATAACGCTCGGCGGTACGGTTGATCCGGCCGCTGATCTCCAGGGTGTTCTTCTGCCCGTCGGTCAGGATCGCCAACGGCGGGCCGAAGAACACCGGCGTCTTGCCCACGTGCCGCGTCTGCTCCTCGCGCGTCAGCGCTGGCGGGACCCACGTGGGGTCGCCGCGCACGGGCTGCGGGGTGTCGGCGGCGTCGGCCATTGCGCTGTCGGGCTCTTCAGTGCGGGATCGGATGCAGCTTCTCGTGCTCGGCGTCCTTGAAGCCGCGCGGCGTCTGCGGCGGCGTCTCGGGCTGCAGCTGCACGAAGCCCTTGTTGCGCGCGCCGTCCTGCACGTTGTGCGGGTTGTGGCATTCGGTGCAGGTGAACCAGCGCTTCTTGCCGGTGCTGGTGAACTCGCCGATGCGCTTGCCATGGATGCCGTCGCGCCAGTCGCGCAGCTTGTCGCCGTGGCACTTGCCGCACAGCAGCTGCGGCTGGTCCATGCTGATCGTCTCGCCGAAGTGATCGACCAGCTTGTTGCGCTGCGTGGTGTGGTGGCAGTCCAGGCACCAGATGCGGCCGCGGCCGTGCTGCAGGTCCTTCACGTCGGGAACCATCGCTTCCATGGTCGGGATCGCCACAGGCCGCTTGTCCTTGGGGAAGCCCTTGGGAAAGGTGCCGTTGTGGCAGGCGGTGCCGCACTGGGCGTAGAAGTTCAGCTTGGCGGTGCGTGGCTTCACCACCGCCTGCCCCTCGGGGATCTTCTCCAGCCCCGGCATCTTGCCCATCGGCACGGTGCCGTCGTACGGGTCACCGTACCAGAGGGCCGCGCCGGTGGTGGGCGAGCACTTCACGTTGGGCCAACCGGGGCGCACGTCCTTCTGCGTCACCTCGGTGGCGCCCTTGCGGCTCTCGAAGCAGACCACCGCGGCCGGGGCCGACGCAGCCGGTGTCGCCGGCGCGGCGGCCTCGGCGGCGGGCGCCGTGGCGGGCTTGTCTTGGGCCACCACGGACAACAGGAACGCGCCGCCCAGGGCCAGGGCTGCGGCGGGCAAGACAACTCGCTTCATGATCGTCACCTCAGTTCGCGGCAGCGGCCGGGCCGGCGCCGAACTTGATCTCACCCAGCAGCACGCCGATGGCGCCCTTGAGCAGGATGGTCAGGATGAAGAAGCCGAAGGCCCAGATGCCCAGCGTCATCAGCCATTCGACGAAGCTCGGGTGGTATTCGGTCACCTCACCGATCGGGCTCGGGATGAAGCCCGGCACCACCAGGCCCATGCCCTTCTCGATCCAGATGCCGGCGAAGGCCAGCGCGCAGGCGATCGGCAGCCGCGACATGTTGTGGCGGAACGCGGGCGTCAGCAGCATCACGAACGCCACCGCCATCAGCACCACCGCGCTCCAGAACCACGGCACCAGGCTCGTCAGCCCGTGCAGGCCGAACATCAGGTAGTACAGCCCGTTGGCGTGCTCGGTGCGCGCGTACAGCTCGACGACGATCTCCGACAGCGTGAGGAACAGCGCGATGCCCAGGCAGAACGTGACGATGGTGGCCAGCAGCCTGATCGCGCTGTCGTCGATCCAGAACCGGGTGTTCCGCCGGATGACGAGGAACGCGATGATGATCAGCGCCGGGCCGGCGGCGAACGCCGTGGCGATGAAGCGGATCGGCATCATGCTGTGGAACCACATCGGGCGCGACGGGTTGGTCGCCAGCAGGAAGGCCGTGACGGTGTGAATCGACAGCGCCCAGACGATCGAGACGTAGACCAGCGGCATGAAGATCGACTTCTTCACCGGGCGTCCCGCGTACTTCGCATACAGGTACCAGAAGCCCACGATCGCGTTGAGGAACAGGTAGCCGTTGAGCACCAGCACGTCCCAGCCCAGCATCGACGAGAAGCTGTAGATGCCCCACGGCGGGATCATGTGCCACAGCCGATCGGGCCGGCCCATGTGGGCGAACACGAACATCATCACCATGATCACCGCCGAGATCGCGAGCATCTCGCCGAGCACGGTGACCTTGTGCATGCCCTCGTGGTGGTACACGTAGGCCGGGAACACGATCGTCACCGCGCCGGCCGCCACGCCGACCAGGAACACCAGGTTCGCCAGGTACAGCCCGTCGTGGATCTGGCTCGTCATGCCGGTGACGATCAGGCCCTCGGTGTTCTGCAGGAAGTACACGTACAGCATGCCCGCGATGAGCAGCGCGAGCAGACCCATCCAGGCGTAGAACTTGGCGCCGCCCTTGAGCACGTAGCGCAGGTAGTCGGCAACGAATCGCGTCAGCACGATGCGCTCCTGTCAGTCGTAGAAGTAGAAGAACTTGGGGAAGGTGTTCAGCTCGGCCTTCAGGCGGAACACGTTCTTGCGCTCGAGCACCTTGCTCACCTCGCTCTCGGGGTCGAGCAGATTGCCGAACTTGCGCGCGCCCACCGGGCACACCTCCACGCAGGCCGGGTAGCGGCCGTGGCGCGTGCGCTGCAGGCACCAGTGGCACTTCTCGACCACGCCGCGCATGCGCGGCCGGTTGCCCAGGTAGTGCGTCACCGGGTTCATGTCCTTCTTGGGCAGGACCGGTGTGGTGAGGTTGAAGCGCCGCGCCCAGTAGGGGCAGGCGTTCATGCACATCTTGCAGCCGATGCACCAGTTGTAGTCGATCACCACCGGGCCGTCGGCCTCGCGGTAGGTGGTGCGCACGGGGCACACTTTCACGCACGGCGGTTTCTCGCACTGCATGCAGGCGATCGGCATGTAGGTGGCGTCCTTCTCGGGCACCTTGTCGGGCTCGTAGTAGTACTGCCCCTCGAGAACCTGGCCGGCCGGCGAGTAGGCGTTGCCGCCCACCTGGATGCCCAGGCCATCGGGGTATCCCTGGTTCATCTTGTCCTGCGTGAACTCGCCGCGCTCCATGCGCAGCACCTGGATCCATTCGATGCGCTCGCCCGGGCGCTCGCCGCGCGACTGGTTGTTCTCTTCGACGCACGCTTTCACGCAGCGGCGGCAGCCGATGCACTTGCGGATGTTCAGCGCATAACCCATCAGCATGCCGGGCTGTGCCGGCGTGATGTCGACGCTGACGTCCTTGCCGTACTCGTCGGTGTAGCGCCGCTCGAGTCGGATCCGCGCCTCCTTCTTCTCGTCGTCCGTCATCAGACGGTAGTTCTTCTGGAAGTGCTCGGCCCATTCCGTC
>Ga0075356_1000145_pt1 | contig 13177 bp, 8 predicted proteins | sample WestPond_Cattail_FD_120073 | JGI IMG/M metagenome (GOLD analysis project Ga0075356, IMG submission 120073) | Natural and restored wetland microbial communities from the San Francisco Bay, California, USA, that impact long-term carbon... | ecosystem: Environmental > Terrestrial > Soil > Wetlands ... | reverse complement strand
GGCGACCTCGACCGCATGAGCAAGTGGACTTCAGCCCAAGAGCCTTTCGAAGGCTCGATGGCCATGAAGAAGGTCTTGCGCCAGATGGAGCTGCAAGGCAAGCCGGTGGTGGCCGCCATCAACGGCCACGCGCTCGGCGGCGGGCTGGAGATCGCGCTCGCCTGCCATGCACGCATCGCCATCGACAGCCCCAAACTCAAGCTCGGCCAGCCCGAGGTGAAGCTGGGCCTGCTGCCCGGCGGCGGCGGCACGCAGCGGCTGCCGCGGCTGGTGGGCATGCAGCAGGCGCTGCAGATCTGCGCCGAGGGCAACGACATCGCGCCGGCCAAGGCCCTGGGCATGGGCCTGCTCACCGAGCTGGCGAAAGACAAGGACGACCTGATGGCCAAGGCGCGCGCGTGGATCGCCGCCAACCCGAAAGCCAAGGCGCCGTGGGACCAGCCGAAGTTCAAGTTCCCCGGCGGCGACAGCCGCTCGCCCGGCGTGGTGCAGATGCTGGCCATCGCACCGAGCATCGCGTCGGCTCGCAGCTACGGCAACTACCCGGCCGTGCAGCACATCATGAGCAGCATGTTCGAAGGCGGGTTGCTCGACTTCGACTCCGCGTGCGTGGTGGAGAGCCGCTACTTTGCCGCCTGCGTGCTGAGCCCCGAGTCGAAGAACATGATCGGCACACTGTGGTATCAGCTCAATGCCATCAAGAAGGGCGCATCGCGGCCCAAGGGCGTGGCGCCGAGCAAGGTGACCAAGCTGGGAATACTCGGCGCCGGCATGATGGGCGGCGGCATCGCCTACGTGTCGGCCAAGGCCGGGCTCGACGTGGTGCTGCTCGACACCACGCAAGAGGCGGCCGACCGCGGCAAGGCCTACTCGCAGGGCCTGCTCGACAAGGCGATCAAGAAGGGCCGCAGCACGGTGGAGAAGCGCGATGCGCTGCTCAACAAGATCAAGGCCACCACGAAGTACGAAGACCTGCAGGGCTGCGACCTGGTGATCGAGGCGGTGTTCGAAGACCGCGCCATCAAGGCCAGCGTGACCAAGCAGGCCGAGGCGCAGATCGCCGCCACCGCCACGTTTGCCAGCAACACCAGCACGCTGCCGATCACCGGCCTGGCGCAGGCGAGCGCGAGGCCCAAGAACTTCATCGGGCTGCACTTCTTCAGCCCCGTGGACAAGATGCCGCTGGTGGAGATCATCGTCGGCAAGGACACCAGCGACGACACGCTGGCCAAGGGGTTCGACTATGTGCTGCAGATCGGCAAGACGCCGATCGTGGTGAACGACTCCAGAGGCTTCTACACCAGCCGCGTGTTTGCGACGTACGTCACCGAAGGCATCGCGATGCTCAAGGAGGGCGTGCACCCGCGCTCCATAGAGGTGGCGGGCCTGCAGGCCGGCATGCCGATGCCGCCGCTGGCGCTGCAGGACGAAGTGAGCCTCTCACTCAGCATGCACGTGGCCGACCAGACGAAGAAGGACTTCGCGGCCGAAGGCAAGACCTACAACGAGCACCCCGGCATGGGCGTGATCCGCCAGCTGTGCGAGATCGGCCGCATCGGCAAGAAGGCCGGCAAGGGCTTCTACGACTGGCCGAGCAACGACGGCAAGACCGGAAATGGAACAGGCGACAAGCGCCTGTGGCCCGAGCTCACCAAGATATACCCGCCCAAGCCCGAGCAGCCCGCGCAGCGCGAGCTGATCGACCGCCTGATGTTCGCCCAGGCCAACGAGGCCGCGCGCTGCTACGAAGAGAAGGTGCTGCGCTCGGTGGCCGACGGCAACATCGGCTCGATCTTTGGCTGGGGGTTCGCGCCGTTCCAGGGCGGGGCGCTGCAGTTCATCAACGCGATGGGGCCGAAGAAGTTTGTCGAGCGGGCGCGGGAGCTGGCGAAGAAGTACGGAGCGCGGTTCGAGCCGGCGGGGGTGGTGGTGAGGATGGCGGGGGAGGGGAAGGGGTTCGCGGACTAGTGCGCGCAGTCAGCCGCGGCTTGCTCGGGGCCCGAATGGCGTCGAGTCGTCAGTCGACTCTTTGCCGGGCCGTGCTCGCCCGGAAATCCTCAGTCAGGTGCAACACGAGTGTGGGCACCATCTCCTCGCGAGGATTGGCGCTTCGCAGGCCACCGCTGACGCCCTGATCGACTGACACGTTCAATTGCCCCACAGGGCGCCGTGCCCACGCCGAGCTGCTCCACACGCTGGCGCCGCTGCGGGTCTCGACCAGCTTGCTGTCGATATCGCCGCGGACTTCGACGCGCACGCTGCCTTCGAGGTTTCTGATGTCGGCCAAGTTGACGTCGGCCTTCTTGGGCTCGGAGTACGTGAGACTGCCCACGAAGATGGCATCGATGCCGTACTTTTCGCCGATGCGGCGCAGCGCCTGTTGGTCGAACTGACGCGCACCCACCGACGCCAGCAAGTCGCCACGGCTGCCCAGATCCACGATCCGCGTGCCGGGCTGGGCTGCATGAACGCTGGACTCGAACTCGCGCGTGACCCGTGCAGTGATGGCCGGATTGCCGTTGGAGTCGAAGGCCACCAAGCCCAAGGTGCCGTACTCCTGCAGCTGCACGCGCGGCGGCACTGAAACCAGCACTGTCTTGGGCGATGAACAGCCCCCCAGCGCGACCAGCGCCGAAATCAGCACGATTCCAGAGAACTTGCGCATCGACGATCTCCCTCGCGCCGCATCGCTGAAACAGGCGATCTTGCGCGGCAGGCATGGATTCTTGTCCGCTGGCCCTCGCAGCGCCTGCGCGGCCTGCGCCCGGGCGACAGCCTTTCGTGAAATCCGCCTGCTCGATCGGCACCGAGGGGTGACGTCCGAGTTGCCAGCCCGTCAGTCGGGCATGAACAGCGCGCGACGCAGCGCATTGACGATGCGTGTGACTGCGGTCTGACTGCTCAGATCGGCCGGCTGGTGATCCGCGCGAAACTCACCTCCGCCAAGCCGGCGACCGACTGGTTCAGACCGCTGCACCTTCAGCAGCAGTCATTCAAGAGCGATCGGCAGAACATGGGCCGAACGACTCGTCTCCACCAAGGCGATCTTCGCGACCCGAAGCAGACGAAGGCCTCAACAAGGACCGGACATACCGACGTTGCAGCCAGGATCCGCGTCAAACCGCTCAATTCTTGGCTGCATCGGTGAGTCAAGCGCCACGGCTGCTTCGGGGTCCCAGAAAGCCATGGCGCAATGCGCCCTTCATCGGGCCAAGCGGGACTGAAAGCGGCCGGGTGTCGTGCCGACCTGTCGCACGAACGTGCGGGACAGCTGACTCTGATCACTGAAGCCACACTGCACGGCGACTTCAACGAGCGGAACGCCCTGGCGGATCAGCACCTTGGCGTGTTCGACGCGCCGGTAGAGGAGGTACTGGTGTGGCGAACGCCCCGTCGCCTCGCGAAAGGCGCGCGAGAAATGGCGTATCCCCAGGCCAGCCGCATCGGCGAGCTGCTGCAGTGAAACTGGGCCCGCGAAGTCGGCCTCGATGAGATCGATCACCCGATCGCGTGCTTGCGCGGACAGCCCCTTGACGCTCGCCACCACGGGCGTCGACAGGTGTGCGATCAGTGCAGCAATCAGCGAATCACCCACCAAGGACCCCGCGGGGCTGCCCTGGACCAAATCGGCCTGCAGCGCGTCAAAGATCAGCTCGGCTACCGGTAGACGCAAGGGCTCGACATGCCCGACCGCGGGGAGCAGGCCGTCATGCCCAATGACGGCGGCGACGTGGTCCGGCTCGATGAAGAGAAACTGCGAGCGGCCACCAGCGCGCCATTGAAAGCGCTGTTCATCACCCGGGCGCCACACCGAAAGACCGCCCGGCATGTCACGCCACCCGCTCCGCCCGAGCGTACGACGTGCTTCCCGGTGCAGCCCGCGCTGGAAGCAGTAGCGCTCGTGCCCGTGGTCGACGACGCCTTCGTCCGCTCCAAGGATGTCGGTGAAGTAGGCACCCTGCCAACCCACCCGAGCACTGTCGAGCAGAAAGCTCGGCATGACGGATACGTTGTACAGGCCTTGGGGCCCGGGAAGCGGTGCTATGGACATGGCGTCGCCGATGGTAGGTCGCCTGGCTCGCCCTTCGCATCGGTGGAAGTCCTTCCTACCACGGGCCCGGGCATCGCAGCGATGGCACCACGACTGAGCGCGGCGACGCCCGCCTGCCACGTCCGGATTCGGCAAACGGGTCCGGTTCTGCCAAGACCGATCGGTGCGCCCAACGATAGATTCGCCGCCCGATGGGCCCTGCGACGCGGATCCCGCCGGAAACGACAAGAACCCCGGAGACAGATCCATGATCCCTGATGACCGCACCGCGCACCACCTGCGTCTCCTACTGATCGGCTTGCTGATCGTCATGTGCGGCGCACTGCTCGGCCATTTCGTGCAGACGGCCGGCGGCATCCGCATCCAGGACGTTCGCTTCACCGGGAGCAACGGCACGCCGATGAGCGGGCACCTGTACGTGCCGCCCGGCGCGAGCGCGAAGACCCCCGCCCCCGGCGTGCTCGCGGTGCACGGCTACTTCAACTCGCGCGAGGCGCAAAGCGGCTTCGCGATCGAGTTCGCGCGCCGCGGCTACGTCGTGCTCGCGCTCGACCAGACCGGCCACGGCTACAGCGCACCGCCCGCCTTCGCGAATGCGTTCGGCGGCATCGACGGGCTGAAGTACCTGCGCAGCCTGGACATCGTCGACAAGGACAACATCGGCCTCGAAGGCCACAGCATGGGCGGCTGGACGGTGGTGAATGCCGCCGCGGCGATGCCCGACGCCTACAAGGCGCTCGTGCTCGAAGGCTCGAGCACCGGCAAACCCTTCGCACCCGAGGGATCGCCCACCTTCCCGCGCAACCTCGCGGTAGTGTTCAGCCAGTACGACGAGTTCCCCGGGATCATGTGGCAGATCCCGACGGCGCAGGCGATCACCGGCAGCAAGAAGCTGCAGGCGGTGTTCGGCACCGATGCGGCGATCGAGCCGGGTCGCATCTACGGCGACATCGCGGCCGGCACGGCCCGCGTGCTCTACACGCCCGCCATCACGCACCCGATGGACCACATCTCGCCGACGGCGATCGGCCACAGCATCGACTGGTTCCAGCGCACGTTGCACGGCGGCACGCCGCGGCCGCCGAGCGATCAGACCTGGTACTGGAAGGAGACCGGCACCTTCGTCGCACTGATCGGCCTCGTGGTCTTCGTGCTCGGTGCCTTCGACGCGCTGCTGCGCCTGCCGGTCTTCGCCGGACTGCGGGCCGGGGCACCGGCCGCCGCGGCCGCACCCCGCAACACACGCTGGTGGATCACGCTGGTCTTCGGGGCCCTGGTGCCGGCGCTGACCTACCTGCCGCTGTGCCGCCTCGGCGGAGCCTGGTTGCCGGCCTCCGCCTGGCTGCCGCAGTTGTTCTCCAACGAGATCGCGTTCTGGGCCTTGTGCAACGCGCTGATCATCCTCGCCGTCACGCGGCTGAGCGGCTCGCCGGCCGGCTCGCTGCTGCGCCAGCCGCTGCACGCGCTGGCGCTGGCGGCAGCGACCTTCGCGCTGACGTACGCAATGGTGGCGACGGTCCAGTTCGTCTTCAACCTGGACTTCCGCATCTGGTTCATCGCGTTCAAGCCCATGAGCCGTTGGCAGTGGACGGCCTTCCCGGTCTACCTGCTGGTCTTCACCGTGTTCTTCACGATCGCGCTGCGCTCGCTGCACACCGCGCTCACGCCGGCGGTCTCGGGCCCCGGTGCGCAGTACCTGGCGTCCCTCGTGGCGCTGGCCGGTGGCTTCGTCGCCTTCGTCGGCATTCAGTACGGGCTGATGTTCACGACGCACCACATGCTCGAGTTCCACATGTTCGATCCGCTGCGCACGATCATCTCGATCAACTTCGTGCCGCTGCTGAGCTTCGTGGCCGTGATCTCAACCTTCGCCTGGCGGCGCACGGGCCATCACTTGGCTGGCGCGCTGGTGAGCTCGGCCTTCGTCGCATGGTATGTCGTCGTCGGGCAGGCGACGCAGGCGGGCTGATCGTCGTGCGCCCAGGCCGCGATCAGTGCGGCCCAAGCGCGACCTGCAGCACCGCGCTGCGCCTTCGGTGCGCACGGCATCGAAGGCGCGGTCCAACGCGGCGTCGATGTCTGCGGGATCGACCAGGCAGCGCCCCTTTCCAAGCAAGGGAGCACACCGCGTCCCGATTCGACAAAGACGGCCGGGCGCGACAAGACACGGGCGCCGCCCGAACGTAGATTGTCGCCTCGCGCCCGCCGTGACTGGACCAGGCACGGCGATCGGACAAGGCAACAGACTGGAGACAGACATGGACAAGCGCACGACCCTCTCGCTCGCCGTGGTGAGCACCCTGTTGGCGGCATGCGGAGGCGGCAACGACGCGCCGGCTCCCCTCGCCTGCACCGACCTCACCACGGCCAAGCTGAACATCGCGAACCTGCAGGTCGCGAGCGCCGTCGAGGTCGCGGCCTCGGGCGCGCTGCCGGCGCACTGCAAGGTCGCGGGCGCGCTGAACGCGCGCACCGGCATCGACGGCAAGCCATACGCGGTCGGCTTCGAACTGCGTACGCCGCTGCCCGCAGCCTGGAACGGCAAGTTCTTCTTCCAGGGCGGCGGCGGCACCAATGGCTTCATCGTGCCGGCGACCGGCAACCTGCTCAATGCGCCCAGCGGCACGGCACTGGAGCGCGGCTATGCGGTCGCCAGCACCGACGGCGGCCACGCCACGGGGCAGTCGGACGTTTCCTTCGGCCTGGACCCGCAGGCGCGCAGCGACTACGGCTACAACGCCGTCGGCCAGGTCACCACCGTCGCCAAGCAGATCGTGCAGGCGCGCTACGGCCAGGCGCCGGCGCGCTCGTACCTGCTCGGCTGCTCGAACGGCGGGCGCGACGCCATGGTCGCGGCCTCGCGCTTCGCCGACCAGTTCGACGGTTACGTCGCCGCCAACCCCGGCTTCAATCTGCCGAAGGCGGCGATCGCCGAGCAGTGGGACACGCAGCAGTTCATGTCCGCCGCCACCGCCGGCCAGCTGCCCAAGGACGCCTTTCCCGTCTCGGCGATGAACCTCGTCGCGCAGAGGATCCTCGCGAAGTGCGACGCGCTGGACGGGGTGGTCGACGGCATGGTCAACGACCGCGCGGCCTGCCAGGCCGTGTTCAGCCTCGCCAACGACGTGCCGACCTGCACCGGCGCGCCCGATGCGACCTGCCTGAGCGCGGCGCAGAAGACCGCGCTGCAGAATGTCTTCGGCGGTGCGCACGACAGCGCGAACCGCAGCCTGTACGCGAGCTGGCCGCTGGACCCGGGCGTCGCGGGCCAGAACTGGCGCTTCTGGAAGCTTGACGCCGGCTTCGCGCCGCTGCCGTTCAACACGCTGATCGGCGCGGGTGCGATGGGCTACATCTTCTCGACGCCACCCGACGCACCCAGCCTCGCCGACGGCGGCCTCGGCTACCAGCTCGGCTTTAGCATGGACAGCGCGGCGGCGAAGATCGATGCGACCACGGCGACCTTCAAGGAATCGTCGATGCAGTTCATGACCCCCCCGAACCCGACGCAGCTGACGACGCTGAAGGCACGCGGCAGGTTGATCGTCGTGCACGGCACGGCCGATCCGGTGTTTTCGCCGAACGACACGATGGCGTGGTACGACGCGCTGAAGGCGGCGGACGCCAACGCGCCGAAATACGCGCGGCTCTTCCTCGTGCCCGGCATGAACCACTGCGCCGGCGGCCCGGCGACCGACCGCTTCGACATGCTGACGGCACTGGAGAACTGGGTCGAGAAAGGCACCGCGCCCGACGCCGTGAGCGCCACGGTGAACCCGGCCGACCCGGACGTCCTCGCCGCCGGCTGGCCGGCGCGCCGTAGCCGGCCGCTGTGCGCCTATCCGAAGCAGGCGATGCTCAAGCCGGGCGCGACCGACACAGAGGACGCAGCGAGTTTCGAGTGCCGCTAGAGAGCACCCCGCCGCGCGCCGTGCTTCATCGATCTGGGCCGCTTGGGGAATGTGTTCCGTCTGTGAAATCGCGTGCGTTGGCGCCGCTTCCACACCAATGACGGCCTTGCGGTGAGGGACTGGAAGACCGTTTCTGGCCGGGACTACCAGTTCGCGGCAGTTCGAGGAAGTTGCCATTCGCGGGAGCCGCAGACTGGACCACTGCTCCACCAAGTCGTCTCTGGCACGAGTCGACCCTGAGCTGTCGATGTCGCCTTACTAGAGGCGACGTTCATCGAGACACAGCGGAACTGCACCGAGTGCCGGCCAGCCAAGAAAAGGCGCAGTTTCGGGCTTCGGCCGCTGGCGCCAGAGGTGACAGCTCCTAAACGGGGTCATCACCAATGGGACGATCGGCGCTGCCATGCCCAGAATGAGCGTGCTTGACTTGGCTGTTCAGTTCTATATAGTAGATTCTACTTAGTAGAATCTATTGAGTTGTTCCGGTGCTAACCACGAATGAACAGCTGGTCATGTTGGCAATCGCCCGATGCGGACGTGACGCCTACGCGCTGTCCATCCAAGAGGAGATCGAGCGGCACGGCCATGGATTGACCTTGGGCGTGCTCTATACGGTGCTTGGACGTCTGGGGCGTCGTCAGCTGATACGTCATCGCGACGGCGACGCCACACCAGAGCGCGGTGATCGTGCGAAGCGCTTTTACGCGCTGACGGGTCAGGGCGCGAAAGAGTTGCGCGGTTCCCTGCGTGTGCTCGATAGCCTACGAGCGGGTGCCTACGCGCCACAAGGAGTCTGACATGCCAGGTTGGACTTCGGTGCCCAGCCGCGCGCCACACCTGTTGGAGTGCGTGGTAGCGGCCTGTCTGCGTGGCGATGCTGGCGATAGCCGGCTTGGTGATCTGTCGGAATGCTATGTACGCAACCATGAGCGCGTCAGGCGGCGCCTCGGCAACACCGCTTTGGCAATCGCGGCATCGCATGTGGCGGCGAATCTGTACTACCTGGCCGCTTCGGCCAACGTGGTTGTGTTCGTGCGAGCGGTCGATCCAGCTCTACGCGCGGCAGAAAGCGCCGCCATGCCGCTCGTCTTGCTCGAGTTGCGGGAGAAGACCATGACCATGCTGAGAGTTATCGCCGGCAAGCTGATGCTGCCAAGGCTGCTGCTACTGGGAGGTGCCTTGCTGGTCAACAGCGCGGTCGACGTGTGGACGACCTGGCAGCAGGGCGAGACGCGCTTGGCGCGCATGCAACTCGAGAAGGCCGCCGCGGTAGCAGCGAGGATCGAGCAGTATCTCGCCTCGGTGCAGAGCCAAGTCAGCTGGACTACCTTTACACGATTGCCTGCAGCCTCACTGGATCAAAGACGCGTGGACAGCCTCATGCTGCTACGTCAGACGCCAGCGATCACAGAGGTCACCCAGCTCGACAGCGCGGGAAAGGAGCATCTCAAGGTTTCCCGTCTCCACATCGAACGAACGGGAAGCGGCGACTTCGCCAATGATTCGCGATTCAAGGAGGCCATGGCAAAGGGTGTGTATTTCAGCCCGGTCTATTTCCGCGATGCCGAGCCCTACCTGTCACTCGCCCTGGCGCACGGGAGGGATCGAACCGGCGTGACCATCGCGGAAGTGAATCTCAAGGTGCTGCGCGACGAGATGGCCGCGGTCACCGTCGGCGAGACGGGGTACGCATATGCGGTCGATGGAAAGGGCCACGTCATTGCCCATCGCGACGCCGGCCTTGTGAAGCAGGAGGTCGATCTGTCCGGACTGCCACAGGTGGCTGCCGCGCTGGCTGGGCAATCTCTAAAGGAGCCGGCCGAAGGCAAGGCTTACGAAGCACGCGGATCGGGAGCGTCCGTGGCGTCCGCACACGCCGTTGTGCCGAACCTGGGTTGGCATGTATTCGTCGATGTCCCTTTGGCCGAAACACGGACGCCGCTCTGGGGTGCGTTGATCCGCGTCGCGGGCATTCTCGGATTGGCCGTGGTGGCCGCCTTGCTGGCGGGCCTGATTGCCACCCGGCGCGTGCGTCCTGCATTTGCAGCGCCGGCCTGAGCGTCGATCGCTTGCGCGAGCCGACGGCGCTGAACGGCCGCTTGCAGCCTTCAAAGGGCGATGTCGGCTTGTGGCCGAATGCCGACGCCCAAGCATTTGACCGCTCCTTGTGGAAGCGGACGGTCACCGCGTTGGCGATTCGACCGTCTGCTTCTTACGGCTGCCCCGGCCAATGTCGGCCATCAAACACCGCTCGCGGCAGGCAGCTTACGGGCATCTCGCTTGACCAGACAGGCCGTTGTTGTGCCCCTCGATCATTCCCCGCTGCGACGCGCAAGCCGCGAAAGCGCTCGGCATCAGCCGGACCACGGTGTATCGCAAAGTCCATCGTTAGTCAGCGCGCCGCTGGCAGCGCTGCTTCGCGAATGATCGTCGCGGTCTGGATCGCCACCGCACGAGAAATCTGCTCTGTCAGCGTCACCACGACCACCTCGAGCGCTGGCACGACGTAAATGAACTGCCCGCCGAAACCCGACGCGTTGTATGCCGGCAATTCGTCGCCGGGCGTGGACGACAGCCACCACAGGTAACCGTAGCCCCATAGCTCCGGGCGGCCGCGCGGCGGGATGTCACTCGCGATCTTGCGTGTGGTCGCCTCGCGCACGAACGCCGCCGGCACCACCTGGCGACCCTCCCAGCTGCCGCCGGCGCGCATCATCTGGCCGATCCGCAGCATCTCCGGCGCGGTCAGGCGCAACTCCGCCGCGCCATTCGGAACGCCGTCCTGCCCCGCCGGCCATTCCGCGCCATCGATGCCCAGCGGGCGGAACAGCACGTCCTGAGCGAACTCCATCAGCGGCACCTTGAGCCGGCGCGCGAGCGCCAGCGCGAGCAGATGCGTATCTGTGCTGTCGTACTGGAAGCGGCTGCCGGGCTCGTACGCGAGTGGCCGGGCAAGCGCATACGCCAGAAAGCCAGGCGCATACAGCCGGCGCGAGAGGTCGATGTAGTCGTCGTAGGTGGTTGCACGGCCGAATCCCGAGGACATGGTGAGCAGATGCCGCAGCGTGACGCGATGCAGCGCCGCGGCGCCCGGGCCTTGCGCGTGCTCGGGAAAGAAAGCGGCCAGAGGCTCCTCGACGCTCGCGATCACGCCGCGCGCCATGGCGATGCCGACCAGCAGCGACACGACCGATTTCGTCACCGACGCGACGTTCGTGCGGCTCGAGGCGGTGATGCCCTGCTGGTAGTACGCGAAGCTGGCGCCGCGGCGCTCCATCAGCAGGGCGCGCACATGGGGTGCGGCGCGCAACTGCGCTTCCAGGGCCTGGATGCGTTCGGTGTTCCAGGCGGGCTGGCTTCGTGCGACAGTGACGAAAGCAGCGGTGGCCAGCGCGGTCAACGCGGTCCGCCGGGTGGTGCAAGAGGTGTCTGCCATGGGCCGCTTCTCCAGCCACGATCATGCACCCGAAACGCAAGCCCGCCTGACTCCTACGGCGTGAGCACCACCTTCCGGCAATCCTCTTCCGACGTGTTCGCTGCGGGTGAGGCCGGCTGCCGGGCGCTGCGGGTTGGCTGTCGGCTGCACATCCTTGACCATCCATTGAGCGGGCGCTATCGACGCCGAGCCGATGACTGCTACGTAGCAGACACCGCGCATCGAGGCTGCGGCGACGACCGGCTGCAATCGCTGCTAGGCGGCCGGTCGGCTAGAGCCGCTGTCAGGCGCTGCTGTTCGGCGCGAGCCACACAACAACCACCGCGGCGCGGCGCCACAATTGATCTCATGTTCGGCGCCGCGATTCAACTGACCACGGACCCGGACGGTCACCTCCGCCTGGAGCTACCGCGGCGCACCTACGCCGTGCTCGCAGTGGTGTTCGTGCTGGCAGCGGCCTACATGGCCTTGCGCTTCGGCCGGCTGGCCGTGCTGTCACTGGGTTGGCCCGCATGGGCCCAGTGGGCTTCCGTGGCCGTGGCGCTCGCGTTTGCTGCCCCCTTTGGCCAGCAGGCGTTGTGGGGACAGCCGCTGGTGTTCAACACCGAGCGCTCGGCCATGCTGCGCGGCAATCGCGCGGTGGCGCTTTTTGCCGATGTGAGCCACGTGGAGCTGCTGGAGCGCCGCGCAACTGGCGTTGAGCGCTCCTGGTCTGTTCGCGTGCATCGCAACCAGGGCCGGCCGATCTTCATCGGCCGGGAGGCCAACGACGTGGAGGCCGACCTCGCCGCTGCGCGCGTGGCCACCGCGCTTGGCAAGCCAGTGAAGCACGTGGTGCGATAGAGGGCTAACGCAAGAAGTGAGTGGATGCGCGGATCACCAGATCCAGGAACATCCCAATGACCACCATCGCCTTCCTCGGCATCGGCCTCATGGGCACGGGCTCCATCCGCCACGCGCGCGCCCAGGGCCTCACCGTGCGTGCCTGGAACCGCAGCGCGGCCAAGCCGCAGCGGTGTTCATGGCGCCGGCCAACTGTGCTGAGGGCACCGGCCTAATGCCGACCTCGGGCGACCCCGTGCGGCGCAGACCCGTCGGGTTTGATGAGACCTGCACTCTCGTCATTCAGCCGTCGCGCTGCGGATCTGGATACAGCAGTGCTCTCGCTCCGCGCCGGTCGAAGGGCCGCCACGCCCCCTCCGGCTGCGCCAGCCGATCCGCCAGCGCATACAGCGCCAGCGGGTTCACGCCCAGCCCCACGTGGCTGGCGGTGACCTCGATGTTCTCGGCCGTCGGGCCGGGTGTCTGCACGCTGCATTGCCAGGCCACGATGCCGTCGGTGCGGGTGTAGATCGACGTGGTGGGCACGGGCGGCGGCGTGCGCAGGTCTTCGTAGCGGTGGTGCGATTGCGCGCGGCCGCGTTGCAGCCACTCGTAGGCGCGCCGCGCGTGGCTGGCGTCGCGCGGGCCGGTGAACGGGCTGCCCAGCGTGACGACGATGCGCACCGCGTCGGGCGCCATCTTGGCCAGCTCGCGCGCATACAGGCCGCCGAGGCTCCAGCCCACCAGGCTCACGGTGCGGCCGGTCTGCTCGCGCACGGTGCGCACGCGCTGCAGCGCCTGGTCGAGCACGCCGCTGCGTGCGCCGTTGTTGCGGCCTTGCTCCCAGCCGCGCGCGTCGTGGCCCAGCGTGCGCAGCAGGCGTCGCATCGGCCGCGTGGTGAGGTCACTGGCCAGCAGGCCGGGGTACACGATCACCGCATGGCCGTCGCCGCGCGG
>Ga0075356_1000144_pt1 | contig 13177 bp, 11 predicted proteins | sample WestPond_Cattail_FD_120073 | JGI IMG/M metagenome (GOLD analysis project Ga0075356, IMG submission 120073) | Natural and restored wetland microbial communities from the San Francisco Bay, California, USA, that impact long-term carbon... | ecosystem: Environmental > Terrestrial > Soil > Wetlands ... | reverse complement strand
GATCGAGGATGCGGCCGAGCTGCGCCTACAGCAGCCGCACGTGGTGAGGATGGAGAGCCGGCCGGCGAGCGTCGAGGGACGGGGCGAGGTGACGGTGCGCGACCTGCTCCGCAACGCCCTGCGGATGCGGCCCGACCGAATCGTGATCGGCGAGGTGCGCGGCCCGGAGGCCCTGGACCTGTTGACCGCACTCAACACTGGACACGACGGGGCCCTCTCCACGGTTCACGCCAACTCCCCGGAGGATGCCTTGAGCCGGCTGGAGACGCTGGCGTTGATGGCGGGTCTGGGGCTTCCCCATGGAGCGATCGCCGATCAGGTGCAGCGGGGTGTCGACCTGGTCGTGCACCTCGAGCGCCGCGGCGACGGAGCTCGGCGCGTCACCGAGATCGCCGAGGTCGTGCGCGCCGCCGGGGCGACCGCCGTTCGCTCCCTTGAAGCCTCCCCGGTGGGATGAGCGGCGACCCAGGCCTGGCGGTGACGCTGGTCGGGGCGGCTGCCGGGGGGCTCGTTGCGGTTGCGGCGCGCGAGGCCGTGCTCGCGACGCCTGCCCTCGCCGCCTGGGTGCAGATGGCAGTGGAGCCGCTGCGGCGGGCCGGCCACGAGGGGTACTCGCCCTCGATTCCGGAGCGCCGCCGGCTCGCTGTGCTCGGCACCGCCGCTGCGATCGTCGGCGGCTGGTTCGTGGCCGGGTTGACCCTGGCGCTGCCGCTTGCGGTCGCCGGGCCGGCGCTGGCGGCTGCCGCGATCAACGCCCGCAGGAAGCGATATCGCGGTGCGGTCGAGCGGGCTCTTCCGGACGTCGCCCTCGCCGTCGCGGACTCGCTCACCGCCGGCCGCTCGCTGCGCGCCTCGCTCTCGGCCGCCGCGGCTTCGCTCGATGGCCCGCCCGCGGTCGAGCTGGCCCGCCTCGGCGCCGACCTGCATCTGGGTTCGCCCACCGCGGACGCGATCGCCGCCTGGCGGGGACGAATGCGATCGCCGCGGGTGGACGCCTTCGCCGCGGCCCTGCTCAGCCAGCGTCTCGCCGGCGGCGATCTGGCCGGGCTGCTGCGCCGCTTCGCAGAGGGCGCGGCCGAGCGCGATCGGGTGGCGGAGGACGCCAAGGCGGCCACCTCGCAAGCGCGCTTCACCGGCCTGCTCGTCGTCGCGATGCCGAGCGGCGGCGCCCTCTTCGCCGAGCTGATCCAGCCGGGCTTCATGGCCAAGGTGCTCACGGCCCCTGCCGCTGTCGTCCTGCTCGCGATGGCCGCGGCGCTCCAGCTGATCGGGTTCGTGGCTATCCAGCGCCTCTCGCGGGTGGTCGAGTGAGGCCGCCTGCGATCGTCGCCAAGCTGGCCTGCGCTGCCGCGGGCGGCCTGGCCGCGCTCGTCGCCGCTCCGGCGGCACCCGGCCACCTCTCGCTGCTGGTCGCGATCGGCATGCCGCTGGCGGGGTTCTTCGTCCCGGACGCGCTGCTGGAGCGACGGGCTCGGCTGCGCCGCCGGCGTCTCGTCGCCGCTCTTCCCGATGCCCTCGACCTGCTCGCCGTCGGCGCCGCCTCGGGTCGCAGTCCCGCGGCCGGCTTCACGGAGATCGCCCGTTCGGGCATCGGTCCGCTGGCCGAGGAGATGCGGATGACCGTTGCCGAGATCGAGTGCGGTCGCCCGTTCGCCGAGGCGCTCCTATCCCTTCGCGTCCGCGTTCCCGGCAGCGAGATTGCGACTCTCTGCTCTGCGATCGAGCGCTCTCGCCGCTACGGCTCGCCGCTGGCCGATCAGCTCCGTCGCCAGTCCAGCGCCCTGCGGCGCGACCAGCGTCGCCTGGTCGAGGAGCACGCCGCCCGCGCCGCTCCGAAGATCCAGCTGGTCGTCGCGCTGGTCCTGGTCCCCTCGGTCCTACTGATGATCGCCGCCGCCCTGATTGCCAACGCCGACGTCCTGCTCGGCGGTTTCGGCTAGGAGGGACCAGCGAAACCCCCGCGCACGCCTGGCGGCGGCGGACACTGCGCGGTACGGCGTCCTCAGTCGGCCAAATAGCGCTGCTATTCGGCCTCCCTGCGTCCTTGTCCCGCTTGGTCCGGCGCTCGCCAGTCGCACACGCGAGTTTCGCTGGTCCCTCTTAGCTGGTTTCGAGCGACTCCTCGCGCAGGCGCCTGGCGACGGCGGCGGAGGCGGCGCGGACGGCGTCGAGATCGGCGGCCTTCTCCTTGTGGCCGCTGACGTAGCAGCAGAGGGTGCCGCCGACCAGCTCGAAGGCGAACTTCTTCGGCGCTTCCTCGCTCAGCCAGACGACGAAGGTAGGGGAGAAGAAGCGGCGCAGCCAGACCTGGTCCTGGTCGGGGCCGGCGAAGATCTCGTAGCGCTCGTCGAGCGCCTCGCTCTCCAGCTTCACCCGCTGCTTGGAGCGTCGGAAGGCGTCCTCGAACTTCTCCAGCGAGCGCAACCCGAACTTGCGCTGGCAGAACAGCTCGGGGAGGTGGGCCGCGCACTCGGGCACCTCGACCAGGCCGACCGTGTAGCGGTAGTAGTTGGTCTGCCTGTTGCCCTCGCTGTCGGTGGTCTCGTCCTCGTAGGTGTAGAGGGCGAGGATGCCGTCGACGCCGTCGGCGAGCGGACCCGATAGGGCGCGCTCGGCGTAGCGGTCGTCGCCCTTGCGCAGCAGCGGCGTCGCCGGCGGCAGCGGTCCCCGGCCCGAGAGGGTCAGGCCGCGCTGGCCGGCGTAGGTCTGGAAGAAGTCGTCCTCGGCCTTGGAATCGGCGATCGCGAAGACGATCAGGAGCGAGACCAGGAAGACGCCGGCCGCGGCGGCGCCGCCGATTGCCGCGCCGAGGAAGACAGCCGCCGCAACGCCCGCGGCGATGACCGCGACCCCCGTCGCGATCCAGGTCGCGGGCTTGCGTAGCAGCCGCCGGAAGTGAAAGCCGCGCAGGTCGTTGGCGTCGTCAGGCACGGCCATCAGGGGTGTCTGAGCTTATCCGCCATATGTGGCGGGTTAAGTCAGACACCCCTGGGGCCGGGGGGTGGTGGGGATGCAAATGGGGTTGCATGACGGTGTTGTGTTGCAAAGTGGGGGAAAGTGGGATACAGTGCCCGCGAGTTGAAGCCCAGGACCGGGGTGGTGAGGCTCCTCCCACCTCATCACTCCGGTCCTAACTCACTTCCCAGGCCAGAAAGGAACCCGCGGTGGCATTTCGGGGCCTCTACGAGCACAGTCTCGATTCCAAGGATCGCCTCACCGTTCCCTCCAGGTTCAGGGCAGCTCTGTCTGACGGAGTCGTTCTGTCCAAGGGCTTCGACCCCTGCGTCTGGGTGCATACGACCGAGGAGTTCGAGCAACTCTCCGACCGCTTTCTCTCACCGCACAGCCCATTCGGGCGCGACGCGCGCCAGCTGCGTCGCCGCTTCCACGGCGGCTCCTTCGACGAGAAGCTCGACTCCGCCGGGCGCATCCGCGTTCCCAAGCCGCTGATCGAGCACGCCGGCCTCACCGGCCCCTGCGTCGTGATCGGGGCGGGGGAGTACCTGGAGATCTGGAACGCCGAGGATTGGGCCAAGCAGGAGCTCGAGCTCGACGCCTCGGCGCCGGAGATCGCCGAGGGACTGGCCGCGAACGGAGCGCCTGAGTGAGATGGCAGCCCGAGCGCAGCGAGCCCCGTCACCCGCGACCGCGTCCCTAGATCGCGCAAACCTCTTCTTTATGCCGACCGAGCACAAGCCCGTCCTCGCCACAGAGCTGACCGAGCTGCTCGCGCCCGCGCCCGGCCAGACCGTCGTCGACTGCACCTTCGGCGGCGGCGGTCACGCGCGACGGATCGCGCCTGCGATCGGGCCGACGGGGACGCTGATCTGCATCGATCGCGACCCCGCCGCCGAGGCCCGCTTCGAAGCCTTTGCCGAGGAGGCCCCCTGCGCGACGCGCTTCCTGGGCGCCGATTTCGCGGCAGGGCTTCGCGCCCTGGGCGGCGAAGGCATCCACCCAGAGATGATCTACATGGACCTCGGAATGTCCTCGATGCAGATCGACGCCTGGGAGCGGGGCTTCTCCTATTCCTACGACGCGCCGCTCGACATGCGCATGGACACCCGCCAGCAGCTGAGCGCCGCCGACATCGTTAACGAGTGGCCCGAGTCGCGGCTGGCCCAGGCGCTGCGCCGCTTCGGCGAGGAGCGCTATGCGGGCGGGATCGCCCGCGAGATCGCCCGTCGCCGCCCGCTCGCCACGACCTCCGAGCTGGTCGACGCGATCAAGGCCGGGATGCCGGCCTCGGCCCGCTTCGGCGGTGGTCATCCCGCGAAGCGGACCTTCCAGGCGATACGGATCGCGGTCAACGGGGAGCTCGACTCGCTCGAGGACGCGCTGCCTACAGCCTGGGACATGTTGCCGATCGGCGGCCGTCTCGCCGCGATCTCCTTCCACTCGCTGGAGGACCGGCGCGTCAAGCGCTTCCTGGCCGAGCGCGCCCGCGGCTGCGTCTGTCCGCCTGAGCTGCCGGTCTGCGTCTGCGGTCGCGAGCCCGAAGCCGAGCTGCTGACCCGCCGCGCGGTCGCTCCCGGTCCCGACGAGGTCGCCGCCAACCCGCGCTCCAAGTCAGCCCACCTGCGTGTGGCGACGAAGATCTCCGAGTACGCCGGGGTCGAGGCCTGATGGCCGCCGCGGCGACCGCAGGAGGGGCTGTTGCCCCCGCTCCCGCCCGTCGAGTTCGCACTTCTTCGCCGTCTCGGCGACCAAAGGCGAAGTCTGCAGCGGCTCGAACCGCCCCGCGGCCGTCCAGGGCGCCCTCGCGTCGTCCCGGCGGTCAGCTGATCCCGATCGCGGTCGGCACCGCGACGGCGGTCCGCCAACTGCCCGATTCCAGCCTGATGGTGCGGATGACCAGGGGCCGCGCCTGGATCGCCGTCCTCGGCGTGCTGCTGGCCGGGATCGTCGCCGTCAACGTCGTCACCCTGAGCCTCGCCGCCTCGGCGGGTCAGATCGATCGCAACATCGCGGCGCTCGAATCGGAGAACTCCCTTCTGGGCGGTCGCGACGTCAAGCGCTCCGGCGTGGCGCGCGTCCGCCACGAAGCCGCCGTGCTCGGTCTCGCGACCGCGACCACCGATCAGATCGGCTACATACGGGCGAGCCCGCACGACGTCAGCGTCGCCGCCCAGCGCCTCGCCGCCGCGGGCACGGGCTACTAGAGGTTTGTGCCGGTGAAGGTGATCGAGCGAAGGATCGGCCTCCTCTTCGCCGGTTTTCTCCTCTGCTTCCTGGTCATCGCCGGCCGGGCCTTCTGGCTGCAGGGGGTGCAGGGATCCAAGCTCGCCTCCGAGGCGATCAGCCAGCAGACGCAGTCGATCCCGCTGCCAAGCCTGCGTGGCAGCCTGCTGGACCGCCACGGCAACGCTCTCGCCTCCTCCGAAGACGCGGCGACGATCTTCGCGATCCCGGCCGAAGTCGAGAAGCCCGCCCCCACGGCGGAAAAGCTGGCGCCGATCCTCGAACTTCCCACCAGCAAGGTTCTCAGCGAGATCTCTGCCGAAACGAGCTACGTCGCGCTCGCCCACAAGGTCGACCTGCCGACGGCGGCGCGGGTCGAACGGCTCGGGCTGCCTGGGATAGGCGAGGACCCCGACAGCCGTCGCACCTACCCGCAGGGCGAGCTGGCGGCACAGGTGGTCGGCGCGGTCGGCGCCGAAGACGAAGGGCTGACCGGCCTCGAGTCCGGCGAGGAATCGGTGCTGCACGGAACCGACGGCGAACGGCGGATCGTCACCGACGCCAAGGGCGAACCGATCCGCCTGGAAACCGCGCAGGAAGCCGAAGACGGCAGCGACATCGAGCTGACCCTCGACCCGGCGATCGAGGCGAAGACCGAACAGGCCCTGGCCGAAGTCGGCGAAACCTACGCGCCGAAGGGCGCGACCGCGATCGTGATGGACCCGCGCAGCTCCCAGATCCTGGCGATGGCCAACTGGCCGCCGGTCGATCCGACCGATCTCGCCGCCGCCAGCCCCGAAGACCTGATCAACCGGGCCACCGGGTTCACCTACGAGCCCGGCTCGACCTTCAAGGCGTTCACGGTCTCCGCTGCCCTGGAGGAAAAACTGGTTACGCCGGAAACGACCTTCACGCTGCCACCGGCGCTGCACGTCGCCGATCGCGTCATCGAAGACGCCGAGCCGCGGCCGACGGTGACCCTCAGCGTCGCCCAGATCCTCGCCCAGTCCTCCAACGTCGGCGCCGTCACGATCGGGCTGGGGCTGGGCAGCACGCGCTTCAGCCGCTGGATCGACCGCTTCGGCTTCGGCCGCCCGACCGGGGTTCAGTTCCCCGCCGAGGAGCAGGGGATCGTGCCGGCGCTGGACGAATACTCGGGCTCGACGATGGGGAACCTGCCGATGGGCCAGGGGCTCTCGGTGACGCCGATGCAGATGATGGCGGGCTATCAGGCGATCGCCGACGGCGGCATCCTGAGGCGTCCGCAGCTGATCGAGAAGGTCGGCGACGAAACTGTGCACGAGCCGAAGGGCCGGCGGGTGATCGACGCCGGGGTCGCGGCGCAGGTGCGGGAAATGCTCGAGGGGGTGCTGGCCGCGGGCGGAACCGCGTCGGAGGTCAGCGTTCCCGGCTACGCCCTGGCGGGGAAGACCGGCACCGCGCAGGTCGCCGAAAACGGGACCTACTCCGAAACCAAGTACGTGGCTTCGTTCATCGGCTTCGCGCCGGCGCAGGACCCGAAGCTGCTGGTGGGGGTTGTCGTCGACCAACCGCAGGGGGACATCTACGGCGGGTCCGTTGCGGCGCCGGCTTTCGGGAAGATCGCGGCGTTTGCGTTGCCTTATCTCGGGGTGCCGCCTGAATAGGGGTTAGGCCGCCGGGTGCCCCTCCCGGCTCAACTTTTTCGGTGGGGCGGAGATCCTGCGTTGCGGGCGTGGTTGGCGAAAAAGTACAAGCCGCCGGGAGGGGCACCCGGCGGCCTTCCTAGAATCCGGCCCGGTGAGACTCGACGCGCTGACCGCGGAGCTTTCTGGGGCCCGGATTGTCGGGGAGCCCGCTGTCGAGGTGGGGTCTCTTGCTTACGACAGCCGAAGGGTTGAGCCGGGGACGCTGTTCTTCTGCGTTCCGGGTGAGAAGAGCGATGGGCATGACTTTGCCGACGCCGCCGTGGAGGCCGGGGCGGTGGGGCTTGTGGTCGAGCGGGAGCTGGATCTGGATGTGGCTCAGGTTGTCGTGGCCGATGCGCGGGCGGCGATGGCGTCTTTGGCGGCTCGGTTCTGGGGAGACCCGACCGCGGAGTTGCGGGTCGTGGGGGTTACCGGGACCAACGGGAAGACCACGACGGCGTTCTTGATTCGGGAGGTGCTCGAGGCGGCCGGCGTTCGGTGCGGGCTGATGGGGACGGTGCGGCAGGTGGTCGGCGGGGCCGAGGAGGAGGTCGAGCGGACCACGCCGGAGGCGATCGACCTGCAGGCGACCTTCCGGCGGATGCTGGAGGCCGGGGACCGGGCCTGCGCGATGGAGGTCTCCTCGCACGCACTGGCGCTACACCGCTGCGACGCGATCCACTTCGAGGCGGCGCTCTTCACCAACCTGACCCAAGACCACCTCGATTTCCACGGCACGATGGAGGACTACTTCCGCTCGAAGCGCAAGCTGTTCGAGATGCGCCCTCGGGTCGCGATCGTCAACGCAGACGACCCCTACGGCCGCCGCCTGGCCGAGGAATTCAAGTGCAAGACCTTCTCCGCCGAGGGCGCCAAAGCCGACTTCGAGGCCGCTAACGCCAGCTTCGACGCCACCGGCGCCCAATTCACCGTGACCTCGGGGCCGACGGGCCGATACGTCAAGCCTGGCTTGACGTATCGGCCCGTCGGCGGGGAAGTTGCGGTGCGGACTGGGTTGCCGGGGGAGTTCAACGTTGCCAATGCACTGGGGGCGTTTGCGGCGGCGGTTGAGATGGGCGTCTCGCCGGAGGTTGTCGCCGAGGGGCTGGCAGGGGCCGAGCGGGTGCCGGGGCGGTTCGAGCCGGTCGACGAGGGGCAGGGCTTCGCAGTGCTGGTCGACTACGCGCATACGCCGGACTCGCTGGAGAACGTGCTGCGGGCGGCGCGGCGGTTGACCGCGGGGCGGGTGATCGCGGTCTTCGGCGCCGGCGGCGATCGCGATCGCGACAAGCGGCCGAAGATGGGGCGGGCCGGCGCGGCGGGCTCCGACCTGGCGATCGTCACCTCCGACAACCCTCGCTCCGAGCGGCCGGGGGCGATCATCGACGAAGTCGTCGGCGGGATCGAGAACGGCGCCTCTTTCGAGGTCGAGCAGGACCGCCGCGCGGCGATCGCTCGCGCGCTGCGAGAGGCCGCGTCCGGCGACACGGTCGTGATCGCCGGCAAGGGGCACGAGCAGGGCCAGGAGTTCGAGGACGGCCGCAAGGCCCCCTTCGACGACCGTGAGGTGGCACGCGAAGAGCTGCGGAAGCTGGTCGGCGCCGGATGAAGATGAGCGCGGCGGAGATCGCCGCGGCGATCGGCGCCGAGATCGTCGCCGAGGGTGGCGCGGGGACGCCGCAGCGGGCCACGATCGACTCAGGCGAGACCGGCCCCGAAGACCTCTTCTTCGGCCTCCGTGGCAAGCGCGCCGACGGCGGCGAATACGCCGCCGCGGCAATCGAGGCCGGCGCCTGGGGCGTGGTCATCACCCCCGAGATGTCGCGGTTGCTTCCGCTGTCCGGCGGAAAGTACGACCGCGCGGGGGAGGGGGCCTGGGTTTTCGCGGCACCCGATCCGCTGGCGGCGATGCAGGCGCTTGCCCGCGCCTGGCGCCGCGCCCTCGGGGCTCGGGTCGTCGGCATCACCGGCTCGGTCGGCAAGACCTCGGTGAAGGACATCGCGCGGGCCCTGCTGCCGGGCAGCGTGCATGCCAACCGCGAGAACCTCAACACCGAGATCGGCCTGCCGCTCACGGTCCTCGAGGCTCCGGAGGGCACCGAGACCCTCGTGCTCGAGATGGCGATGCGCGGCCAGGGTCAGATCGCCGAGCTGGCCTCGATCGCCGAGCCCGAGGTCGCGGCGATCACCAACGTCGGTCCGGTCCACGTCGAGCTGCTGGGCTCGGTGGAGGCGATCGCGGCCGCGAAGGCCGAGGTGCTCACGGCGCTTCCGCGGCAGGGCACCGCGATCGTTCCGATGGACGCCGGGGCGCTGGAGCCGCATCTGGCCGAGGCGCCGAGCCTGCTCCGCTTCGGCCCCGGCGGCGACGTGCAGGCGGTCGAGAGCAGCGTGGAGGATGGCGTCACCCATGCCCTGATCGATACTCCGAGCGGGCGCCAGCCGTTCGATTTCCCCTTCGCCGAGGCGCACAACCTCGAGAACGCCCTGGCGGCGGTGGCCATCGGGGTGGCTCTTGGCGCCCCGCTCGCCGAGATGGCCGACCGCGTTGCGAACATAGGGTTCTCCCGCTTCCGGGGCGAGCGTCTCGCGATCGGCGACGGGATCGTCCTGGTGAACGATTGCTACAACGCCAACCCAGTCTCGATGCGCGCTGCGCTGAGCCACCTCGCCTCGACCGGCGAGGGGAGGCGGATCGCCGTGCTCGGTGAGATGGCTGAGCTCGGCCCGGGCGCCGCGGGCTATCGCCGCGAGATCGGCGATTGCGCCCGAGCCGCCGAGGTCGGGCTGCTGATCGGCGTCGGCGAGCCGGCCCGCGACTACAGGCCGGACGAGCTTGTCGGCACGCCCGGAGAGGCAGCGGAGCTGCTCGCGGCGCAGCTCGAGCCGGGCGACACGGTCCTGGTCAAGGGCTCTCGCTCGGCCGGCCTGGAGGCCGTCGCCGAGGTCCTGCTCGAAATCTTCGACCCAGGCCAAGCGGCCCCCGGGCGCGGGAACAGGGGAGGCCGTACCTGACATGGGCGAAGTCCTGATCGCCGGTATGGCGGCGATGCTGATCTGCATCTTCCTCGGCCCGAAGTTCATCGAGTTCCTGCGGGTGAAGGAGTTCGGCCAGCACATCCGCGAGGAGGGGCCGCAGGAGCACCACGCCAAGGCCGGCACGCCGACGATGGGCGGGCTGATCGTCTTCGCCTCGATCTGCGTTCCCTACCTCGTCCTCTCCGATCGCGACGCGCAGAGCCTGGCCGTCTTCGGAGTCGCGATGGGCTGCGCGGCGATCGGCTTCGCCGACGACTTCATCAAGATCGTCAAGCGGCGCTCCCTGGGGCTCTCCGCCCGCTGGAAGCTGCTCTTCCAGGTCATCCTCGCCTTCGGCCTCTGGTGGGTGGCGCGCCACGAGGTGGGCCTCGAGCCGATCCTCTACCTGCGCATCGGCGACGCCAGCATCGACCTCGGCCCGGTCCTCTACTTCGTCCTCGTCTTCCTCGTGATCGCCGGTACATCCAATGGTGTCAACCTGACCGACGGCCTCGACGGCCTCGCCGCCGGCTCCTGCGCGATCGTCCTGCTCGCCTACACCGCGATCTCCTTCGTCACCAACGAGCAGCAGAACCTGGCGCTGCTCTCGGCCTGCCTGGTCGGCGCCTGCGTCGGCTTCCTCTGGTTCAACGCCTTCCCGGCCTCGATCTTCATAGGGGACACCGGCTCGCTCGGGCTCGGCGGCGCGATCGGCGCCCTCGCCGTGATGACCCAGACCGAGGTTCTGCTGATCATCATCGGCGGCATCTTCGTGATCGAGGCCCTCTCGGTCGCGATCCAGGTCTTCTCCTTCAAGGCCTTCCGCCGCCGCGTCCTGCTGATGGCGCCGCTGCATCACCACTTCGAGATGATGGCCTGGTCGGAGACCAAGATCATGCTCCGCTTCTGGATCGTCGCCGCTGTTTGCTCCGGGATCGGGTTCACGCTTTATCAGCAGTCGATTGGGCGGTAGTGGGTGGGAGGTCCGGGTGCCCCTCCCGGCTCAACTTTTTCGGTGGGGCGGAGATTGCTGGGCGCACGGGAGTTGTCGGCGAAAAAGTACAAGCCGCCGGGAGGGGCACCCGGACCTCCCTCGTCGCCGGCGCACAGGGGCGACCGGGTTCACCGCGAAGCTATGCCTGATGACTGCACCGCCGCCTAGGAAGGTTCGCCCGGAGCTTCCCGGGGGGCCGTTTCTGGTCGTCGGGCTGGCGCGGTCGGGCCAGGCTGTGGCGCGGTTGCTGGCCGGAAGTGGGGAGGACGTTACGGGGGTGGATTCTGGGCATCCCGAGGGGGTTGCAGGGCTTCGGGAGGTTGGTGTCGAAGTCTTTCCGGATGCAGACGGACTTGCGCTCCTCGACGGGATCCGGACCGTGGTGAAGAGTCCCGGGGTTCCTCGGGAGGCGCCGGTGATCGCTGCCGCTTTGGAGCGGGGGATCGACGTTGTCGGGGAGATGGAGGTTGCCTGGCGGGCGATCCCACCCCGGTTCGTCGCCGTGACGGGGACCAACGGCAAGACGACCGTGGTCGAGTGGCTTGGGCACGTCTACCGGACCGCCGGGGAGCCTGTGGCTGTGGCCGGCAACGTCGGCACGCCGCTCTCGGCGCTGGCCGGCGAGGTCGACCCGGACGCGACCGTGATCTGCGAGGCGTCGAGCTTCCAGCTCGAGGACAGCGTCGCCTTCGCGCCTGAGTGCGCGGTCTTCCTCAACCTGGCGCCCGACCATCTCGACCGGCACGACGACCTCGAGGCCTATCTCGAGGCCAAGCTGCGGATCTTCGCCAATCAGGGCAACGACGACATCGCCGTCTACAACGCCGACGACCCCGCTCTCGCCGGTGTTGACCTTGGCGGCTGCGCGCGTCGCGTCGCCTTCTGCCATGGCGCCGCGCCGGAGTGCGAGGTCGCGCTTGCCGAGGGGACGATCTTCTACGCCGGCGAGCCGCTGCTCGCGGCCGCCGAGCTCGGCATCCTCGGCGAACACAACGTCGCCAATGCGATGGCGGTGGCCGCGGCGGCGCTCTCGATGGGGGTCGACCGCGACGCCGTGCGCGAGGGCCTGCGCAGCTTCGCCGGGGTCCCGAACCGGCTCGAGCAGGTCGCCGAGATCGGCGGCGTGCGTTTCGTCAACGACTCCAAGGCGACCAACGTCGCCTCGGCGACGGTCGGCCTGCGCGCCTTCGAGGGGGGCGTTCACGCGATCCTCGGCGGCAGCGAGAAGGGCGAGCCCTACGGCCCGCTGCTCGACCCGGTTCGCGAGCGCTGCGTCGCCTGCTACCTGACTGGCGCCTCGGCCGGGCGGCTGGCCGAGGAGCTCGCGCCGGCGATCGAGTCCGGCGTCGCCCTGCACCGTTGCGCCGACCTCGAGCAGGCGGTGCGCAGTGCCGCCGCCGCCGCGCGGCCCGGTGAGACGGTGCTGCTCTCGCCCGCCTGCGCCAGCTTCGACGCCTTCGAGGACTTCGAGGCGCGCGGCGATCGCTTCCGCGAGATCGTCGGGGCGTTGCGATCGTGAGCGCTCGCGCCCTCACCGCGGGCCGCATCGCCAGGCCCGCCAAGGGGAAGACCGGCAAGGCCAAGGCCAAGAGGAAGAAGAAAGCACACGCCGTCGCCCACCCGACCGAGTACAACCTGCTGCTCACCGCGACCCTCTGCCTGCTCGCCTTCGGCGCGGTGATGGTCTTCTCGGCCAGCTCGACCACGCAGGTGCTCAGCAACGGCAACCTCGCCAACAGCACCTTCTATCTGAAGCGGACCCTGATGGTCGGGGCCGTCGGCCTGCTCGCCATGCACCTGGCGGCGCGCCATGGGCTGGTCGCGATCCGCCGCCTCACCCCGGCCCTGCTGATCGGCTCGCTCTTCCTCCTCCTCGCCGTCCTCGTCGTCGGCTCCAGCGCCAACGGCGCCAGCCGCTGGATCGGTCCCAGCTCGCTGCAGTTCCAGCCCTCCGAGCTGGCCAAGCTGGCGCTGATCCTCTACGCCGCCGACCTTCTGGCGCGGGAACCGAAGCGGGTGCGCGACCTCTCCGGCCTGATGCCGGTCCTGCTCGTCGCCGGCGGCGCCTGCCTGCTGATCGTCGCCGAGCCGGACCTCGGCACGGCGATGGTCGTCGCCTTCGCGGTCGGCGCGACCCTGCTTGCCGCCGGCGCTCGCCCGGTCGACCTCGGCAAGATCGCCCTCGGGCTCGGCGCCCTGGCGCTGCTGATGACGGTGGTCGAGCCCTACCGGATGCAGCGCCTCACCGGCTTCCTGCACCCGGGCTCGGACACTACGGGGGCCGGATTCCAGGCCGCCCAGGCGAAGATCGCGCTCG
>Ga0075356_1000143_pt1 | contig 13279 bp, 12 predicted proteins | sample WestPond_Cattail_FD_120073 | JGI IMG/M metagenome (GOLD analysis project Ga0075356, IMG submission 120073) | Natural and restored wetland microbial communities from the San Francisco Bay, California, USA, that impact long-term carbon... | ecosystem: Environmental > Terrestrial > Soil > Wetlands ... | reverse complement strand
GTGCGCTGGCGACCGCCAAGGGCGCTGGCCTCGACGGCCTGGCGATCGACACCGTGCACATGTACGCCTTCGTCGACACCACGCCCGAGGGCGGCATCAAGTGGGCCGACGAAGGGCTCAAGCTCGCCAAGGCCTCCACGCAACCCGCGGCGCGCCACTGGGAGGCGGTGCTGCGCAACAACCGGGGTGTGGCACTGAACCAGTTGAAGCGTCACGACGAGGCGCTGGCCGAATTCAAGCTCGCGCTGCCGCTGTACGAGGCGGGCGGCAACGCGACCTACATCCGCGTTGCGCACTGGATGATCGGCAACACCCTGCGCCTGCTCGGCCGCCTGGACGAAGCCCGCGACATCCAGCTGCGCCTGGAGCGCGAGTGGGATGCCGCCGGCGAACCCGACCCCTACGTGTTCGAGGAGCTGGAGGCGATCTACAAGGCGCAAGGCAACAACGAACGCGCCGCGCACTACGCCGTGCGGCTGAAGGCGACACCGAAATGAGCGACGCCGTCCAACAACGCCGCGATGGCGGCGTGCTGCACCTCACGCTGAACCGGCCCGAGGTGCGCAACGCGATGAACGCCGACATGGTGGAAGGCCTGCGCGATGCGCTCACGCAGGCCGAGAGCGATGGCGACGTACGTGCCGTGGTGCTGCGTGGCACCGCCGGCCACTTCTGCGCCGGTGCTGATCTCAAGAGCCTGGCCGGCGCGCCGCGCGACGTGCAGAGCATGGCCGCGATGAACGCCCGCTTCGGCGAGCTGTGCGTGGCCTTCGCCAACACGCCGATCACAGTCGTCGCGGTGCTCGAAGGCACGGTGATGGGCGGCGGCTTCGGCCTGGCCTGCGTGGCGGATATGGCGATCGCCGGCGAGACCACCCTCTTTCGCCTGCCCGAGACCTCGATCGGCGTGGTGCCGGCGCAGATCGCGCCGTTCCTGGTCGAGCGGCTCGGCTACAGCGAGGCCAAGCGGCTGGCCGTCACCGGCGGGCGCATCGACGCGCGTACCGCGCTGGCACTGCGCCTTGTGCACGAGGTGCACGAAGGAGGCCCGGCACTCGAGGCGGCGCTGCAGCGCGTGCTGCACGAGCTGCTGCAATGCGCGCCCGGCGCGGTGGCCGCCACCAAGGCGCTGATCGCCAAGGCCCGCTTCACCCCGCCGGCCGCGCTGGTGGCCGAGGCGGCGATGGTGTTCGCGCGCGCAGCCACCGGCGCCGAGGGCATCGAGGGCGCGGCAGCCTTCGTGCAGAAACGCAAACCGAAGTGGGCGCCCTGAACTGCGCAGCCCCACGAAAGGAGACGTGATGATGCAGGAGATTCTCTCGATCGCCCGCGCCGATGGCGTGACCACGCTGTCGATGGACGACGGCAAGGCCAACGTGATGAGCGTGGCCATGCTGCAGGCGCTGCACCAGGCCTTTGAAGCGGCGCAACGCCACGGCGACCTGGTGCTGCTGCAGGGCCGCGCGGGAATGTTCAGCGGCGGCTTCGACCTCAACGTGTTCAAGCGCAGCCCGGCCGAGGCGGTGCAGATGCTGACCGAGGGTGCGCGGCTCGCCGAACGGATGCTGTCGTACCCGCACCCGGTGCTGGCGGTGGCCACCGGCCACGCGGTGGCGATGGGGCTCTTCGTGCTGCTGAGTGCCGACTGGCGCATCGGCATCGACCAGGGCGCGCGCTTTCATGCCATCGAGGTGCAGATCGGCATGACGCTGCCGCGCTTTGCCACCGAGGTCTGCCGCCAGCGCCTGAGCCCCGCTGCGATGCAGCGTGCCGCGTTGACCGCGGCACCGCACACGCCGGCCCAGGCGCTCGAGGCCGGCATGCTCGACGAATTGGCCCCGGCCGATGCGCTGCCCGCCGCTGTGCAGGCCCAGGTGGCGCGGCTGAAGGCGCTCGATGCCAAGGCGTTCACGGCGACCAAGCAGCGTCTGCGCGCGCAGACGCTGGCGGCGCTGCGCCAGGCGATCACCGACGACATCGCCGAGTGGCAGACCCGCATCGGAGGCCAGCGCTGAGATGCCGACGTTCAGGAAGATCCTGATCGCCAATCGCGGCGAGATCGCATGCCGCATCGTGCGCACGGCGCGGCGCATGGGCTATGCCACGGTCGCGGTGTACAGCGATGCCGACGTGTCGTCGCCGCACGTCCAGCAGGCCGACGAGGCGGTACGCATCGGCCCGGCGCCGGCGGCGCAGTCGTACCTGTCGATCGACGCGCTACTCGCTGCCGCGAAGCACACCGGTGCAGACGCGGTGCATCCGGGCTACGGCTTCCTGTCCGAACGCGCGGACTTCGCGCAGGCCTGCCTCGACGCCGGGCTGGTGTTCATCGGCCCGCCGCCGGCGGCGATCCGCGCGATGGGCGACAAGGCGCTGGCCAAGCGCCGCATGATCGAGGCCGGCGTGCCCTGTGCGCCCGGCTACCTGGGCGATGAACAGAGTGACGCCAAGCTGGCGCACGAGGCGCGCACGCTGGGCTTCCCGCTGCTGGTCAAGGCGGTGGCCGGTGGCGGTGGCCGCGGCATGCGGCTGGTGCAACACGAAGGCGAGATCGCCGCCGCGCTCGCCGGCGCGCGTCGCGAGGCCGAGAGCGCGTTCGGCGACGGCACGCTGATGCTCGAGCGACTGATTCAGCACGGCCGGCACATCGAGATCCAGGTTTTCGCCGACACGCACGGCAACGCGGTGCACCTGGGCGAGCGCGACTGCACCACGCAGCGCCGGCGCCAGAAGGTGATCGAGGAGGCGCCCTCGCCCGTGGTGAGCCCCGCGATGCGCGACGCGATGGGCCGCGACGCGGTGGCCGCGGCGCGCGCGGTGGGCTATGTGGGCGCCGGTACGGTGGAGTTCATCGTCGACGATCAGCTCAAGCACTGGTTCCTCGAGATGAACACGCGGCTGCAGGTCGAGCACCCGGTCACCGAGTGCATCACCGGGCTCGACCTGGTGGAGTGGCAGCTGCGTGTGTCCGCCGGTGAGGCGCTGCCGATGAAGCAGGAGCAGATCCGCTTCGACGGCCACGCCATCGAGCTGCGCCTGTACACCGAGGACCCGTACGACGGCTACAAGCCGCAGACCGGCCGCATCGCGCACTGGCGACCGGGGGTCGCACGGGCGACCGGCGCCCGCATCGACGACGGCATCGTCGAAGGCGGCGTGATCACGCCCTACTACGACGCCATGGTGGCCAAGTTCATCGTGCACGGCCGTGACCGCGCGGACGCGCAGCGCCAAGGGGTTGCCGCGCTCACGGCATCACCGCTGCTCGGCGTGCGTTGCAACGCGCGCTTCCTGGCCGACCTGCTGCGCTGCGAGGCCTTCACCCAGGCGCGCATGACGACGACGCTGCTCGATGACTGGGCCGCGGGACCCCACGAGTTGCTGCTGCGCCCGCTGCCGGGTGACGACGCCTGGGCGATCGCCGCTGCCGCGCGCGCCACGCGTGACGGCACCGGCTGGCGGCCGGCCAGCCTGGCCGGCTATGCGATGACGCTGCACTGCGATGCGCAGCACCGCGCGCTGCGCGTGCGCGCCCATGCAGCGGGCGTGCACCTGATCGATGGCGACGCGGAACACCTCGTGCGCATCGTCGCGCGCGACGACCGCACGCTGACGGTCGAACTCGATGGCGCACAGCGCGGCGCCATCGTGGCCGACGACGGTCACACGCTGCACCTGGCGCTCGACGGCAACGTGTTCATCTTCACCGAGGCTTCGCCCTGGCCGCAGCGCGACAGTGGCATCGACCCGCGGCGTGCCCGCGCGCCGGTGGCCGGCGTGGTGGCGCAGGTTCTGGTGCGCGCCGGCGACACGGTGGCCGCCGGCCAGCAGCTGGTGAGCGTGGAAGCGATGAAGATGGAGATGTGGCTCACCGCCGGCGCCGCAGGCACCGTGCGTGCCGTGCACGCCTCGCCGAAAGCCGGCGTCGAGAGCGGCGCGGTGCTGGTGGAACTCGATGTACAGGAGTCGACGTCATGACTGACAAGGCCATCCTCACCTGCGCGCTGACCGGCGTGCTGACCGACCCCAAGCAGCACCCGGTGCCAGTGACACCGGCGCAGATGGCCGCCGAGGCGCGCGACGCGTTCAACGCCGGCGCCAGCATCATGCACGTGCACCTGCGCAAGCAGGAGCCCGGCATGGGCCATCTGCCGAGCTGGGACCCCGACGTCGCGCAGAGCGTGTGCGACGCGATCCGCGAAGCCTGCCCCGGCGTGATCATCAACCTGACCACCGGCGTCGTCGGCAGGGACGTGTCGGGCCCGATCGCCTGCATTCGCCGCGTAAGGCCCGAGATCGCCGCCTGCAACGCCGGCAGCTTGAATTACCTGAAGATCAAGGCCGACGGCCAGTGGGCGTGGCCGCCGATGGTGTTCGACAACCCGGTGGCCAAGGTGCAGCAGATGCTCGACGCGATGGCCGAGACGCACACCCACCCGGAGTTCGAGTGCTTCGACGTCGGCATCGTGCGCTCGGTGGCGATGTACCAGAAAGCCGGCATGACGCCCGGCGTACCGGAACTGAACTTCGTGATGGGCGTGGCCTCGGGCATGCCGTGCGATGCCGAGCTGCTGGCGCTGCTGCCGCGTTATGCGCCCACCGGTGCGATGTGGCAGACCACGCTGATCGGCCGCAAAGAGGTCTGGCCGGTGCACCAGAAGACGGCCGAGCTCGGCGGCATGCTGCGCAGCGGCCTGGAAGACACGTTCTACCTGCCCGGTGGCGAACGGGCCAAGGGCAACGGCGAGCTGATCGAGGCATTGGCGCAGTGCGCGCAACGTGCCGGGCGCGCGGTGGCCACACCGGCCGAGGCGCGCGCGCTACTGGGGCTTCACTGAGCTGCTGAGCTAGCGGCCGCTGAACGCCGGCGGTCGCTTCTCGACGAAGTGCGCCACGCCTTCGCGGAAGTCCTCCGACGCGAAAGAGCGGCGCATCTCGTCGTCGGCGATGCGCACCGCCTCGCCGAGCGGCTGCATCAGCGCGTCGTAGACCTGGCGCTTGATCACGCCCATCGAGCGCGGCGACGACAGGTTGGCGAGCTCGGCCGCCTGTGCCTGCACCGCAGCGCCGAAGCCCTCGGCCGCCAGCAGCCGGGCCAGGCCCATCTGCGCCGCCTCGGCCGCCGCCACCGTGCGCGCCGACAGCAGCAGGTCCATCGCGTGCATCGGGCCCACCAGTCGCGGCAGCAGCCACGAGATGCCGTGTTCGGCAATCAGGCCGCGGCGGGCGAACGCGGTGGTGAGCTTGGCGTTGTCGGCCATCAGGCGCAGATCGCAATACAGCGCGAAGCAAAGGCCGATGCCGGCCACCGGGCCGTTGATGGCGGCGATCACCGGCTTGCCCATGCGCATCAGGTAGCCGAACGACGGTTCGTAGTTGGCCGCCAGGCCGTCGGCGGCAGTTGCCGCGGCTTGCGCGTGTGCGCGCTGCTCGGCGAGCGCGCGGTCGCTGGCCACGCTGCTCAGCAGATTCATGTCGGCGCCGGCACAGAAGCCGCGGCCCGCGCCGGTGACGACGATGACCCGCACGCCGGAGTCGGCGTCGGCCGCGCGGATGGCGGCGCGCACCTCGGCGTCCATCACGCGCGTCCACGCGTTCAGCTTGTCCGGTCGGTTGAGCGTGATCGTCGCGACCCGATCGTGCACGGCATAGAGGATCTCGGTGTGGGCCATGCGGGCTCCGGCCAGGGTGGTGGACCGGCATCGTAGCGGCTGGCGATCGGCGCTGAAGCGCGCGCATGCGGTGCCCGCTAAACCGCTCCGCGGTCAGGGTCAACGCACACCGTCCACACCGTGACCAGGGTCCTTCGCGTCGGGCACGCGGGGTTTAGGTACTAGACCCGAGCCCCTCGCACAAGCCGATCCGTCATCATCGGTGACGCCCTTGTCCGGAGATGCCGCATGAAGTTCCGTCACGTCCTCAATGTTGCGCTGCTCGCGCTGGCTGTTGCCACCGGTGCGCCGGCCTGGGCCCAGATCGAGATCAAGTTCGGCCATGTCGGCGAGCCCAACTCGCTGTTCGCCAACTCGGCCGAAGAGTTCGCCAAGCGCGCCAACGCCAAGCTCGGCGCCAAGGCCAAGGTGGTGGTGTTCGGCTCGAGCCAGCTCGGCGGCGACAAGGAGCTGCTGCAGAAGCTCAAGCTCGGTACCGTGGACATCGCGCTGCCGTCGACCGTGATGTCGTCGGAGTCCGACATCTTCGGCGTCTTCGAGATGCCGTACCTGGTGAAGGACCGTGCCCACATGGGTCGCATCGAGAAGGATGTGTTCTGGACCAAGATGGCGCCCGAGGCCGAGAAGAAGGGCCTGAAGATCATCGCGGTGTGGGAGAACGGCTACCGCCACATCACCAACAGCAAGCGGCCGATCAACACGCCGGCGGATCTGCAGGGCATCAAGCTGCGCGTGCCCGAGGGCAAGTGGCGGGTCAAGATGTTCCAGACCTACGGCGCCAACCCCTCGCCGATGAAGTTCTCCGAGGTCTTCACCGCACTGCAGACCGGCGTGATGGATGGCCAGGAGAACCCGTTCACGCAGATCTACAGCGCCAAGTTCCAGGAGGTGCAGAAGTACCTCTCGCTGACCGGGCACGTGTACACGCCGGCCTACGCCACCGTGGGCGCCAAGAAGTGGGCCTCGCTGCCCGACGACGTGCGCAAGATCCTCGAAGACACCGCCAAGGAGACGCAGGCCTGGGTCTACGCCACCGCCGAGAAGGAAGACAACGATCTGCTGGCCAAGTTGAAGGCCGGCGGCATCCAGGTGAACACACCGAACAAGGACGCCTTCGTCGCCGCCTCCAAGCCGGTGTACGACGAGTTCGCCAAGGAAGTGCCGAGCGCCAAGGACGTGATCGACCGCGCGATCGCCCTGGGTAAGTAGGGCGTGACGCTGCAATCGTTCCGGCGGGGGTACGAGCGCGCCCTCGAGTGGATCTGCATCGTGCTGATGGCCACGCTCGCCGCCGAGGTGGTGGCGGGGGTGGTGTTCCGCTACACCGGCCACTCGCTCGTCTGGTATGACGAGGTCGCCACCATCCTGCTGGCCTGGGTGACGTTCTACGGCTCCGCGCTCGCGGTGCTGAAGCACGCGCACATGGGCGTGCCCGAGGTCGTGCGCTTGCTGCCGCCGCGCCCGCGCGTGGTCGCCGCCGTGGTGGCGCAGTTGTGCACGATGGCCTTCTTCGTGCTGCTCGGTTGGGTGGGCTATTCGATCCTCGAGATCCTGGCCGGCGACCAGCTGGTGTCGCTGCCGCAGGTCTCGATGGCATATGCGAACTCGGTCATCCCGATCAGCGCCGTGCTGTTCGTCGTGGGCCAGTTGCTGGTGTTCCCCGAGGTGCTGCACGAAGCGCGGCGGGCACACGATGCCGCGGAGGAACACGCGTGACCGGCTTCCTGGTGCTGCTGTGCGTCGTCGGGCTGGTGCTGATCAACGTGCCGATCGCGGTGGCGCTGTGCATCGCGTCGGTAGTGGCGATGCTCACCACGCAAGGGCCGGCCAGCCTTCCCAACGTGCCGCTGGCGCTGTACCAGGGCGCCACCAGCTTCCCGCTGATCGCGATCCCGCTGTTCATCCTGGCCGCCGCGATCATGAACACCTCGGGCATCTCGCACCGGTTGATCGATTTCTGCCAGGCGCTGGTCGGCTGGGTGCGCGGCGCGCTGGCGCAGGTGAACGTGCTGAGCCACATGTTCTTCGCCGAGATCTCGGGCTCGGCCGTCGCCGGTGTGGCCGCCACCGCGTCGATCATCATGCCGGCGATGAAGGCGCGCGGTTATCCCGGCCCGTTCACGGCCGCGGTGACCTCGTCCACCGCCACGCTGGCGATCATCATCCCGCCGTCGATCCCGATGATCCTGTATGCGGTGATGGCAGGCACGTCGGTGGTGCAGATGTTCGTGGCCGGCATCGTGCCGGGCCTGCTCGCGGCGTTCGGCTTCATGGGTCTGTGCTACTGGTACGCGCTGCGCTACAACTGGCCGGTCGAAGAGGTCTTCCAGTGGCGCAAGCTGGGGCGCGCCTTCCAGCACGCGTTCTGGGCGCTGACGCTGCCGATCATCATCCTCGGCGGGATCTTCGGCGGCATCGTCACCGCGACCGAGGGCGCCGCACTCGCGGTGGTGGCGGCGCTGCTGGTCGGCGGCCTGGTCTACCGCGAGCTCAACTGGACGCGGCTGCGCGAAGCCATCGTCGATGGCGCCGTCCAGACCGGCACCGTGATGCTGCTGGTGGCGGCATCTGCCCTGCTCGGCCTGTACCTCACCGAAGTGCAGCTGCCGCAGCGCATCGCAGCGGCGATGTTGTCGGTCACGAGCGAGAAGTGGGCGATCCTCGCGATCCTGAACGTCTTCTTCCTCATCATCGGCATGTTCCTGCATTCGGCGGCGGCCATCATCCTGGTGGTGCCGATCGTGATGCCGGTGGTGACGGCGGCAGGCATCGACCCGGTGCACTTCGGCGTGATCGTGACGCTCAACTTGGCCATCGGCCAGCAGACGCCGCCGGTGGCCAGCGTGCTGCTGCTGACCTGCTCGATCGCCAAGGAGAGTGTATGGGACGTCACCAAGGCCAACATTCCGTTCATCGGCATACTGCTGGCCACGCTGCTGCTGGTGACCTACGTGCCGGCGGTGACACTCGGCCTCGTCAGCTTCTTCTACCGCTAGACCATGCAAGACGTCATCCTCGTCGAGCGCACGGGGCCGGTCGCCACCGTCGTGCTCAACCGCCCGGACAAGCTGAACGCGCTGACCAAGCCGATGTGGCATCGGCTGGGCGACGTGTTCATCGAACTCGACGCCGACGAATCGCTGCGCTGCGTGGTGCTGCGTGGCGCCGGCGAGAAGGCCTTCGCGCCGGGCAACGACATCGGCGAATTCGAGAACGAACGCTCCAATGTCGAGCAGGCGCGCGCCTACGGCGCGGTGATGACGCGCACGATCGATGCCATCGGCCACTGCCGCCACCCGGTGGTGGCGCAGATCCACGGCATCTGCGTCGGCGGCGGGCTCGAGATCGCGGGCCTCGCCGACATCCGCATCTGCGGCGCGGGCAGCCGCTTCGGCGTGCCGATCAACCGGCTCGGCCTGGTGATGGCCTATGCCGAGATCGGCGCGCTGATCCGCCTGGCCGGCGAGGCGGTGGCGCTCGAGATCCTGCTCGAGGGTCGCGTGTTCGATGCGCAGGAAGCCCTCGCCAAGAAGCTGGTGACGCGCGTGGTGGCCGATGACCAGGTGGCGCAGGAGGTGGCCGCCACCGTGCAACGCATCGTCGACGGCGCGCCGCTGGCCGCGCGCTGGCACAAGCGCTTTGCGCAGCGGCTGCGTGACCCGGCGCCGCTGATGGCCGCCGAGATCGACGAGGGCTTCGCCTGCTACGGCACCGAGGACTTCCGCGTCGGCGTGCAGGCCTTCCTGGCCAAGGCGAAGCCGGAGTTCAAGGGCCGATGAGCGCCTCGATGCGGCTTCGCGCGGCGCGGGCCGGGCGCCGGGCCGCTCCCAAGCCGGCCCGCATCCCACGGGCCACGCAGTGGCCCCGCCGGGGCCACGGGAATCGACCGACGTACTCGGCGGGCGAGGGGCACACATGACCGGTCCGCTCGAAGGCATCCAGGTGGTGGAGATGGCACAGATCATGGCCGGGCCCACCTGCGGCCAGCTGCTGGCCGACCTGGGCGCCGACGTCATCAAGGTCGAGAAGCTGCCCGGCGGCGACGACAGCCGCTCGTACCGCCAGCACACCATCCACGGCGAGTCGTCGCCGTTCATGATGATGAACCGCAACAAGCGCGGCGTCGCGGTCAACCTCAAGGTGCCGGGCGGTGTCGAGGTGGTCAAGCGGCTGCTCGCGCGCGCCGACGTGGTGGTCGAGAACTACCGCCTCGGCACGCTCGACAAGCTGGGCCTCGGCTACGACGTGCTGCACGCGCTGAACCCGCGCCTGGTGTACTGCGCGATCACCGGATACGGCCGCACCGGCCCCGACGCCGACAAGGGCGGCTTCGACCTCATCGCGCAGGGCGTGTCGGGCCTGATGAGCGTGACCGGCCAGCCCGGCGGCGAACCGGTGAAGACGGGCTCGCCGGTGGCCGACATCAACGCCGGCATCCTGGGCGCACTGGGCGTGGTGTCGGCGCTGCTGCGGCGCGCCACCACCGGCCGCGGCCAGATGGTCGACACTTCGCTGATGGAAGCCGCCGTGCACCAGACCTTCTGGCAGACGGCGCTGTTCCTGGCCACCGGCGTGAACCCCGAGCCATCGGGCTCGAGCCATATCCTCGCGGCGCCCTACCAGGCCTTCCCCACCGCCGACGGGTGGATCAACATCGGCGGCGCCAATCAGGCCAACTGGGAGCGCATCGCTGGCGTGATCGGGATGCCCGAGCTGGTGGCCGACACGCGCTTTAAGACCAACGCCGATCGCATGGCGCACAAGCCGCAACTGGCCGAGCTGATCGCCGCGCGCACGCGCACGCGACCTTCGGCCGAGTGGATTCGCGAGCTCGAATCCGCCGGCGTGCCGGTGGGCCCGATCAACAAGATCGGCGAGATGCTCAGCGACCCGCAGGTGCTGGCGCGCCGCATGGTGGTGGAGGTCGAGCACCCCAAGGCCGGCACGGTGAAGGCGCTCGGCCTGCCGATCAAGCTGTCGGAGACACCGGGCTCGGTGCGCCGCGCGGCGCCGCTGCTGGGCCAGCACACGCGCGAGGTGCTCGGCTCGCTCGGCTACAGCGAACCCGAGATCCAGGCACTCGAGCGCGCCGGCGCCGTGGCCTGCGGCTGAAGCGGCGACGCGGGCCGGCAAGCGCCGGTCGCCCGGCCTTGCCGGGGCGGAGGATGGTCGACGCCGCCGCTTGCCTATCATCGTCGTTCCGGATCGACCTTGCCTTGCACCATGCGTGTCGTCAGCCATGCCCTGCGTCTCGTCGTGATCGGCGGCGCTTTCGTGACCGCGGCCGCGTTGTTGTGGCATGCCCTGCCGAGCAACGGCCGCACCGATGCATCGCCGCGTGCGGTGGCGCCGCGCGGCCCGCTCGCCGCGGATGAGCAGGCCAACATCGAGGTCTTCCGCAAGACCAGCCCGTCGGTCGTCCACATCACCACGCTGGCCGTGCAGCGCGACTTCTTCTCGATGAACGCGCAGCAGGTGCCGCGCGGCACCGGCACCGGTTTCGTGTGGGACGAGGCCGGCCACATCGTCACCAACTTCCACGTGGTGCAAGGCGGCAGCGCGCTGCGCGTGACGCTGGCCGACCAGACCAGCTTTGCCGCCCGGCTGGTCGGCGTGTTCCCCGACCGCGACCTGGCGGTGATGCGCATCGAGGCGCCGAAGGACAAGCTGCCGCCGATTGCGATCGGCTCGAGCAAGGACCTCGTCGTCGGCCAGCGCGTCTATGCGATCGGCAATCCGTTCGGCCTCGACCAGACGCTCACCACCGGCATCGTGAGCGCGCTCAATCGCGAGATCGAGTCGTTCAACGACCGCACGATCCGCGGCGTGATCCAGACCGATGCGGCGATCAACCCCGGCAACTCCGGCGGCCCGCTGCTCGACTCGGCCGGCCGGCTGATCGGCGTGAACACGCAGATCGCGAGCCCGAGCGGCGCCAGTGCCGGCATCGGCTTCGCGATTCCGGTCGACGAGGTCAACCGCATCGTTCCGCGGCTGATCCGCGACGGTCGCCTGGTGCGCCCGGCGCTCGGCATCTCGGCGCTGCCCGACAACATTCCGCTTGCGCTGAAGCTGCCGAAGGGCGTGGGCCTCGTGCAGGTGGCACCGGGCGGGCCGGCGGCGAAGGCCGGCCTGCAACCGTTCCGCCGCGCGGACGACGGTGGCGTGGTGCCGGGCGACGTGATCACCGCGATCAACGGCGAGGCGGTGGCCACGCTCGACGACATGCTCACGCTGCTGGAGCGCCATCAACCCGGCGAGACGGTGACACTCACGTTGTGGCGCGCCGGCAAGACGCGCCAGCAGGCGGTGGTGCTGGGCAGCAGTTCGCAGTAGGCAGGCATGCTCGGCAAAGCTTGATCAGGGGGCCCGAGCGGGCATGCGGCAGGGGCAGTCTTCAGATCGAGCGGTGCGGCCGGCAGGGCTGTGGGCGGTCGACTTTGCTTCAGACCCCGCCGCGCGCCGCCAGCCGCGATCGATCCGGTGCGCGTTCCAGCAGCGGCAGCATTGGGCTGCTCATCTGGCGTGCCAGCCGCAACACCGTCATGTCGGGTCGGTGCGGCAAGCGGCGCGACGGATTGGCGCCGCGGGCCAGCAGGTACTCGACCATCGCGCGCTGCTCGCCCGGCTGGTCGAGGGCGCTCGGGTTGAGCGCCTGCGCGAGCGGTACCCAGGGCAACTGATTGCCTTGCGGCGGCGGCACACGATCGGCCAGCTCGGGTGCCCGCGCGAGCCACCAGTCGAGCGCCGGATAGTTGGCGCTGCGAAAGGCCTCCTCGAAGCCCGGTCGCAGCACACCGTCGTAGGGATCGAGGCCGGCGCGCGCGGCGTGGCCCTGCGCCTCGAGCTGCGCCGCCAGCGGTGAACCCAGCAGGTCGGGGTGCAGCGCCGACAGCGGGCTGAAGCCGACGCGGCCCGGCAGCAACGCACCGTCGGCCACCCAGCGCTCGATGACGCGGTCGAAGCCGACGGCGCGAGCCCGGGTACACGACAGCATGCGCACCACGTCGTGGTGCACCGAACGCGCGTCGGCCTGCGCCAGCCACAGCAGCGAGTCGCGCGCGGCCGGCGTGGCGGCCGCGAAGTCGGGGCAGGCGTCGGTCTGCGCCAGCTCGACCAGCGGCGCGCGCGCACAGGTCTCGGGCATCGCGCCCTTGTCGATCAGCTCGGCGAGCACCGGCCACAAGCGCGGATCGCGCGCAGCGACCGCCAGCGGACACAACGGCAGGCGAGAGTCGGCGATGTCCTCGCGCCGGATCGCGCCGGCCACGTAGGGCACGCAGTGCGTGGCCAGCGCACGCTCGACGCTGTTGAGGCGATAACACGGCACCGGCCCGCCCTCGACCAGCTTGTCGTGCACGTGCTTGACGATCGACCAGCTGGCGCTGGTGTCGGTGGCGGCGCCGAGCGCGTTGATCAACAGCGAGGGCGCGGTACAGCCTGCCGACAACACCAGAGCTCCCGCCGCGAGGATCGATTTCCAGGATGACAAATGACGATGGCGAGAACTCATGAGCGGTGTATGCGGTCCTGCAAAGACACGAGGTTGGCACGACGGACCCCTGCACGCGACGACGGGCCGTGATGCATTTGCGCACGCGCGCGGG
>Ga0075356_1000142_pt1 | contig 13384 bp, 13 predicted proteins | sample WestPond_Cattail_FD_120073 | JGI IMG/M metagenome (GOLD analysis project Ga0075356, IMG submission 120073) | Natural and restored wetland microbial communities from the San Francisco Bay, California, USA, that impact long-term carbon... | ecosystem: Environmental > Terrestrial > Soil > Wetlands ... | reverse complement strand
GGGCACCTGCTCGCTCTGATCGGGATGGACGATAAATACGATTTCGTAATGCCGCATCAAGATTCCTTTCGGTTCAGCCCCCCGCTGCGGTGCGGTGGAGCAAGGTTTTTAAGTACAGCCAAGGTTAAAAAACAATCCCCGGCAAACCGGCGACTGCGAATCATACCCTTTTTGTCAGTTAAATCAAGCATCCCGCCGCAGCCGGCGGCTGGTCAGATCACGCAATCGACGTAGTAGCGCGCCTTGCCATCGACCACATCTTCGACCAGACCGTGCACGTCGGTCTCGAAGCCAGGGAATTTATCGTTGAAATCGCGGGTGAACTGAAGATAACGAACGATGGTGCCATTGAAGCGCTCGCCCGGGATCAGCAGGGGAATCCCGGGTGGGTAAGGCGTCACCAGCATGGCGGTGATGCGGCCTTCGAGCCGGTCAATTTCGACCCGCTCGATTTCACGGTGTGCCATCATGGCAAAGGCGTCGGCCGGTTTCATCGCCGGTGCCATTTCCGACAGGTACATTTCTGTCGTCAGGCGCGCCACATCTTTGGCCTTGTAGATCGTGTGGATCTGGTCGCACAGGTCCTTGAGACCGGTTTTTTCGTAGCGCGGATGCTTATCGATGAACTCGGGCAGCACACGCCACAGTGGCTGGTTCTCGTCGTAATCGGCCTTGAACTGCTGCAGCGCGGTCACCAGCGTATTCCAGCGGCCCTTGGTGATGCCGATGGTGAACATGATGAAGAAGGAATACAGGCCGGTTTTTTCCACGATGACGCCATGCTCGGCCAGATACTTGGTGACGATCGCTGCCGGGATGCCCCAGTCGGCAAAGGCGCCGTCCACATCCAGCCCCGGCGTGATGACGGTGGCCTTGATCGGGTCGAGCATGTTGAAGCCGGGCGCGATCTTGCCGAACTCGTGCCAACGGGCACCCGTCTCCAGCATCCAGTCCTCGCGGTCGCCCACGTCTTCCTCGGCCAGCTTCTGCGGCCCCCATACCTTGAACCACCAGGAGTCGCCAAACTCCTCGTCGACCTTGCGCATGGCGCGGCGGAAATCCAGCGCCTCGCGGATGGATTCCTCCACCAGCGCAGGCCCGCCGGGCGGCTCCATCATCGCCGCCGCCACATCGCACGAGGCGATGATGGCGTACTGAGGCGAAGTCGAGGTGTGCATCAGGTAGGCTTCGTTGAAGCGGTGGAAGTCCAGCTTGCGCGTTTCCGAATCCTGCACCAGGATCTGCGAGGCCTGGCTCAAACCAGCCAGCAGCTTGTGGGTCGACTGGGTAGCAAACACCAGAGCATCCTTGGCGCGCGGGCGGTTTCTGCCGATGGCGTGCATGCCGCGATAGAAGTCGTGAAAGGTCGCGTGCGGCAACCAGGCTTCGTCGAAGTGCAGGGTGTCGATGTAATCGCCCAGCAGATCCTTGATCATGTCGACGTTGTAGAGGATGCCGTCGTAGGTCGACTGGGTGATGGTGAGAATGCGCGGCTTGCGTTTAACATCCTTGGCAAACGGATGCGCGGCAATTTTTTTCTCGATGTTCTCCGGGCGGAATTCGTCCAGCGGGATCGGCCCGATGATGCCGTAGTGATTGCGCGTCGGCGTCAGGAAAATCGGGATCGCACCGCACATCATGATGGCGTGCAGGATGGACTTGTGGCAGTTGCGGTCGACCACCACGATGTCGCCCGGCGCGACGGTGGCGTGCCAGACCATTTTGTTGGAAGACGAGGTGCCGTTGGTGACGAAGAACAGGTGGTCGCAGTTGAAAATGCGCGCCGCGTTGCGCTCCGACGCCCCCACCGGCCCGGTGTGGTCGAGTAGCTGCCCGAGTTCATCCACTGCGTTGCAGACGTCGGCACGCAGCAGGTTCTCACCGAAGAACTGGTGGAACATCTGGCCGATCGGCGACTTCAGAAACGCGACCCCCCCGGAATGGCCAGGACAGTGCCAGGAATAGGAGCCATCCGCCGCATAATGGGTCAGCGCGCGGAAGAACGGCGGCACCAGCGAATCGAGGTAGGCGCGCGCTTCGCGGCCGATATAGCGGGCGAGAAACTCCGGCGTGTCTTCCAGCATGTGGATGAAGCCGTTCAACTCGCGCAGGATGTCGTTCGGGATATGGCGCGCGGTGCGGGTTTCGCCGTGCAGAAAAATCGGGATTTCGGCATTGCGAAAGCGTACTTCCTCGACGAAGCCACGCAGCTTTTGCAGCGCGTTATTCGCGTCCTCGGCCGACCCCGCCAGTTCCTCGTCGTCGATTGACAGCACAAACGCGGAGGCACGCGCCTGTTGCTGCGCGAAGGAGGTCAGGTCACCGTAGTTGGTGACGCCGAGCACTTCCATGCCTTCCTTCTCAATTGCCTCGGCAAGCGTGCGGATACCCAGCCCGGATGCGTTCTCGGAGCGAAAATCCTCGTCGATGATGACAATGGGAAAGCGAAAGCGCATGGCGGCTCCTCTATGGGGCGGGAGAAAAACGCGGATTGTACGTTGCGTGCGCTGTGGCCAGATTAAATTTCGGCCGGAATTAAATCTTGGGCAGCGTGACGCCGACCTGGCCCTGATATTTGCCGCCGCGATCCTTGTACGAGGTTTCGCACACCTCGTCGGATTCGAGGAACAACATTTGCGCCACGCCCTCATTGGCGTAAATGCGCGCAGGCAGGGGCGTGGTATTGGAAAACTCCAGCGTTACGTGGCCTTCCCATTCTGGCTCCAACGGCGTCACGTTGACGATGATGCCGCAGCGCGCATAGGTGCTTTTGCCCAAACAGATCGTCAGAACGCTGCGTGGAATACGAAAGTATTCCACCGTGCGCGCCAGCGCAAAGGAATTCGGCGGAATGATGCAGGAATCGCCCCTGACCTCAACGAAGGAGTTCGGGTCGAACGCCTTGGGATCGACGATGGTGGTGTTGATGTCGGTGAACAGCTTGAATTCGCTGGCGCAGCGCACGTCGTAGCCGTAGCTCGACGTGCCGTACGACACGATGGGTCGGCCGTCGGATTGTTTGATCTGTCCCGGTTCGAACGGTTCGATCATGCCATGCTCCGTCGCCATGCGGCGGATCCATCGGTCGGACTTGATGCTCATCAGGTATTGGAAATCACGATGTTGGGGAACTTGGCGGAGTGATCCACCGCGGTTTCGCCGATCTTTACCGCGACACGGCGTGCGATCTGCTTGTAGATGTCGGTCACGCGGCCATTCGGATCCGATACCACCGATGGCTTGCCGGAATCTGTGTCAGCACGGATGCTGCTGTCGAGCGGCAGTGCGCCAAGGAACTCCACATTGTAATCCTTGCACATGCGCTCGCCGCCGCCTTCGCCGAAGATGCGCTCTTCATGGCCGCACTTCGAGCAGATGTGCAGGCTCATGTTCTCGACCACGCCGATGATGGGAATGCCGACCTTTTCGAACATCTTCAGGCCCTTGCGGGCATCGATCAGGGCGATGTCCTGAGGCGTGGTGACAATCACCGCGCCGGTCACCGGCACACGCTGGGCCAGCGTCAACTGGATGTCACCGGTGCCGGGCGGCAGGTCGACCACCAGATAATCAAGGTCGTTCCAGTTGGTGTTGTTCAGCAATTGCTCCAAGGCCTGCGTCACCATCGGGCCGCGCCACACCATGGGCGTTTCGACGTCGATCAGAAAGCCGATCGACATCGCCTGAATGCCATGCCCCATCAGCGGCTCGAGGTTCTTGCCGTCGGTGGACTCGGGTTTGTCGGTGATGCCCAGCATGGTGGGTTGCGAGGGGCCATAGATATCGGCGTCCAGCATGCCGACACGCGCCCCTTCGGCGGAGAGGGCCAGCGCCAGGTTGACAGCGGTGGTGGACTTTCCGACGCCGCCCTTGCCTGAAGCCACTGCGATGATGTTCTTGACGCTGGGAAGCAGTTTGACGCCGCGCTGCACGCTGTGCGAAACGATTTTGAAACTGACGTTTGCAGCAGCGCCGGTTACGCCATCGATGCTATTAAGTTTGTCCTCAACCTGCTGTTTGATGATCGAGAGTTGGCTCTGCGCCGGGTAGCTCAGCAGAATATCGACCGAGACGGCACCCCCGTCGATCTTGATGTTGCGGACTGATTTGGTCGAGACGAAGTCTTTATGAGTGTTGGGGTCAACCAACTCTTTTAGTGCGGTCTGCACCTGAAGTTCAGAAACGGCCATGCTTGCTCCAGCGGGTTAATTAGCAATCGCTCATTTTAACGAATTCTGCCGCTTTAGGTGAACAGAAAGCCAGAAAATACGCGGGTTTCCCTAGCGTTTACAGGGATATTGACTGCTATTAACGACAGGGTGCGACCACCCCCTTGGACCAGCACATGCGTTTGGCCGGCGCGGATTTCGCCGTTGGCATGGGCTTCGATGAAGGGGGTGTACCTGATTTGCGCACAGGCTTCGGGACAGCCCGGGTAGACTCAGGGGCTCCGGATCCGGCGTCCTGGGTTTGCAAAACCAGCAGGTCGACCACCGGTGTAGGCGCCACCGTCCCGTAATCTACCGACATCACGTTCGCGGGCGTCTCGACAGTCAGCGTACTGGGTTCAACCGCGCCCGCAGCGGGTGACTGGCTGTTCATGCTCGCAGATGCCGGCTGCTCGACTCCGGATGGGACAACCACCGGGCTAACCTCCCCATTGCCTGCCTGGGTCACCGCGGCCGCAAGCGCCGCATCTTCCAACATGGTCTGCGCAATGGCTGAGTCGAACAGGGGGAGTTCCACTACAGGGGTAGCGGACACAGGCCCGTAGTCGACACCGGTTGGTGTGGGGATGCCTCCATTTTCCATCATGAGCTGCGCAGGCACCGCGTCAACCAATGGAAGTCCCACCACCGGTGCATTGGACACCGGGCCATAATCTGCCTGCGCAGGCGTGAGCGAAGCCGCCGGTACCGGCACCATCACCCATACAACAGGAGGCATCGCCATGCGTGCAGGGTACTGGGGCAGTACCGGCCACATCGTGCCGGGTGGGGGTGCCCAGAAATACACCTGTGGCCTGGCTACGGGCATCATCGGCAACCACATCGCGGTTGAAGGCACCGTATCTGGCTTCATGGCAGGTGCTCCTTGAACCGGAATGGGCTGCTCGCTCGGCACAGCGGTATCGGAACCCGTGGCGGCAGCCAATCCAGGGCTCAGCAACAACGCGACAATGAAACTGCGCACTATTTCGGAAACTCCCATACGGTCTCTCTCTTTAACCATGTTGTTATCCATGTTGCCAACTTTCGACTTTCGACGGAATGGTAATGCGATTCAATGAGGCTCGGCGTAATGTGCCACCAGTACGGCTTCTGGCACGCGCAACCTGATTGCGGACGCCAACTCGCTGATAGCACCAGGACTGGGACGCAACGACACCCACAGCAGGTTCAGTTTCAGGTTGAGATCGGCAAATACCACATCCTGATGCAAGGCCAGCACAGACTGGATATCGCGCGATGCGCGTTCAATGTCGGCGGGGGGGCGGCTGCGAAGCCTGGGAATCAACATCATGAAATCGGTCAGCCGACGCCCGGTACTGTCGCGTGTTGGCGCAACCTGCCATAGGGGTAGCCCGGGCCCGGATCCAGAGCCCAACGGCAGCGCGCTTGAAGCATGGATTCGAATCTTCATCACGCCTCCGCATGCCGAATTTCAAGGTTTCAATTGCAGATCGGGTGCCGCTCCACGCCGATCGCACAGCCGGCGGGCACGTTGCCGCAAATAACGGATGTCCTTGTGCAGATAGCGTTCAAGTTCCTCGAGTGCCAGTCGGTAGACATCGCGCTTGAATTCGACCACCGCATCCATCGGCACCCAGTATTCATTCCAGCGCCAGGCATCGAATTCCGGATGACTACTGGCCCGCAACGAAACATCGCAATCGCGCCCGGTCAGCCGCAGCAGAAACCAGATCTGCTTTTGACCGCGATAGAGGCCGCGATTGTCGCGTCGCGTCCAATGGGCTGGCACATCGTATCGCAGCCACTCGCGTGTGCGTCCGAGGATGCGCACATGCTCCGGCTGCAGCCCCACTTCCTCTTCCAGTTCCCGGAACATGGCCTGTTCCGGCGTCTCCCCTGAATTGATGCCACCCTGGGGAAACTGCCAGGCGTGCTGATTAACGCGCTTGCCCCAGAAAACCTGGTTTTGCGCATTGCACAAAATAATGCCTACGTTCGGGCGGTACCCTTCTCGGTCGATCATGGCCGCCACCATCTGTAAAATTCGATTACCTGCATTCTTTCACACCCGCCGAAAATTGCAAACCTGCAACGGCCATAAAAATGCCGTTATGCATTGTTTTAATTGTATTTTTACGCGGATGCCCCCGTTTCGGAAAAGCCTGCTTCAGGAATCAAAAATGCATCTTCATTCGGTGGACCTGAGTGAAAGGCGTGGGGGGATAGAAGGGACAAGCTAGGCAAGTCCGGCAAGGCTGCATGCACGGCTCTTCATCTCTCATGGCGGCGTGATACGTGGGCAGACGATGACGCAAGGCTGCGCACCCCGCATACGCAAACCCTTCATCCCGGCCGGCAACATGGGGGACGTCCTGCTCGGGTAATCAAAGGACATCCCTATCGAATCGCACAGGATCAATCCAGCAGCGGTGCAATGCCTTCCGCCCACTGAAAATCCCGCGCAAACCCACGCAAGTCGAGTCCATAACGCTTCGACAGGTCGGCCAGGTGCGGCTGCGCTGCGGCAAGTCTCGATGCGGCGCCCGGTTCGGCAAACGCAAACACGATAACGTTGGTTTTGTTCTGTACTGAAATCCAGCCCACTTCGCCATCGAACGCCCGGGTCAGGCGCGCGAAGTACTCGGCGAACTCCCTGTCGCGCCCCCATAGATTGACCGCCATCACACCACCCGGCCGCAACACACGACGGCAGGCTGTATAAAAGGCCTGGGTTGCCAGAGCCCCGACCTGGTTGCCCGCGTCGAAACCATCGAGCAGGATGACGTCGGCACTGCCGGGATGCTGCCGCACATACAGCGCGCCATCGGCCTCGATCACGGCAAGCGTTTCGTCATCGGGCGGCAATTCAAAATGCGCGCGTGCGGCCGCAATCACGCGCGGGTCGATTTCCACCGCAGTGACATGCGTCTGCGGGCGCTGCTTGCGAATAAATTTGGCGAGCGAGCCGCCACCCAGACCGATCATCAGCACATCCTGCGGCGTGGCGTTGAACATCAGAAATCCCATCATCGCCCGGGTATAGGCCAGTTCCAGGTCCCACGGCCGCGTCACCCGCATTGCGCTCTGGATCGCCTGGCTGCCCAGATGGAGCAGGCGCATGCCACGCTCCTCCACCACTTCGATGGCGTCGTCGCTCGCCACTTCGCGGCGTCCAGCCCGGCCGAGCTTCAGGCGCATGTGTCATTCCCTGCCAGCGAAACGGCGGGACAGTGTTTCGCGGCGCATGCCACACACGTTGTAACAAAGTTGAGATGGCGCGTGGTTGGCATGGTTGAAAGTTGATCCTGACAAGAAAATGGTTTTTTTCGACTGCATGCAATTCTATCGCCCCGTCCAGTAGCGTGGCTGAGACAGCCATTGCTCATTCATCTGGCAAGTGGCCAATCGATGAAGCACAGGCATGCGGCTGCTGGCCGCGGCCTCCAGAGCGCTGCCCTGGCATGCCTGCATGCGTTCCAGCAGAAAAAATCCGCGCAACGGCGTGCGTTGCACTGGCATTGGAGTTTTACCGGAGCAATCCCCCTTCCGCGCGGTAAAATGCCGCCCTTCGTCATATTGTTCCCAGCCTTCTCCATGCGCGCCAGCCAGTTTTTCATTTCCACCACCAAGGAAGCCCCGTCCGAAGCCGAACTCGTCAGCCACAAACTCATGCTGCGCGCAGGGCTCATCAAGCGCCTGGGATCGGGCTTATATACCTGGATGCCGCTGGGCCTGCGCGTGCTGCGCCGGGTCGAGGCGGTGGTGCGCGAGGAAATGAATCGCGCCGGTGCAATCGAACTGCTGATGCCCGCGGTGCAGCCTGCCGAATTGTGGGAAGAGACCGGACGCTGGGCGGTGTTCGGCCCGCAGATGCTGAAGATCAAGGATCGCCACCAGCGCGATTTCTGCTTCGGTCCCACCCACGAGGAAGTCATCACCGATGTCGCGCGCCGCGAAATCAAGAGCTACCGCCAGCTGCCGCTGAATTTCTACCAGATCCAGATGAAATTCCGCGACGAAATCCGGCCGCGTTTCGGCGTCATGCGCGCACGCGAATTTCTGATGAAAGATGCTTATTCCTTCCACGCCAGCAAGGAAAGCCTTTCCGCCACCTACCAGACGATGTACGACGCCTATACGCGGATTTTCTCGCGGCTGGGGCTGACTTTCCGCGCCGTGGCGGCCGATACCGGTGCCATCGGCGGCTCGGCCTCGCACGAGTTCCACGTACTGGCGGACTCCGGTGAAGATTTGATCGCCTATTGCCCGGATTCCGACTTCGCCGCCAACATCGAACTGGCCGAAGCCGTTGCCCCCTCCACCCCGCGCGCGGCGCCTGGGCAGGCCATGCAGACCGTCGCGACGCCCGGCGTCAAAACCATCGACGAGGTCGCCGTCTTCCTCAAGCAGCCCGCCAGCCAGTCCGTTAAAACCCTCATCGTCGAGGGCACGGACGGCCCGGTAGCGTTGCTGCTGCGCGGCGACCATACGCTGAACGAGATCAAGACAGAAAAGGTGGCCGGCGTGAAAGCGCCGTTTACCTTGGCGAACGAAACGGCCGTACGTGCCGCGACCGGCGCCGGGCCGGGCTCGGTCGGCCCGGTAGGGCTGAGTATCCCGGTGATCGCCGACCGCGCGGTGGCTGCGATGAGCGATTTCGTCTGCGGGGCCAACAACGACGGCCAGCACCTCACCGGCGTCAACTTTGGCCGCGATCTGCCTGAACCGGTGGTGGTCGACCTGCGCAACGTCGAGCCCGGCGACCCCAGCCCCGACGGCAAGGGCACGCTGCAGCTGTGTCGCGGCATCGAGGTCGGCCATGTGTTCCAGCTCGGCAGCAAGTATTCGCAGGCGATGAATGCGACCTACCTTGACGAAGCCGGCAAGGCACAGGCAATGGAAATGGGCTGCTACGGCATCGGCGTGTCGCGCATCGTCGCCTCGGCCATCGAGCAGCATCACGACGACAAGGGAATCATCTGGCCCCGTGCCATGGCACCGTTCTTGCTGGTGATTGTGGCGATTGGCTACGGCAAGAGCGAAATGGTTAAAACTGCCGCCAATAAGTTGTATGCTGAAATCTTGGATGCCGGGTTTGACGTGCTGCTGGATGACCGCGACGAACGTCCCGGGGTGATGTTTGCCGATGCCGAGCTGATCGGCATTCCGCACCGCGTCACGGTGGGGGAGCGCGGGCTGAAAGATGGCGTCATTGAATACCAGCCGCGCCATGCCGAAGTTGGACAAGCCGGCGAGGCGCAAAAAATCGCCCTGAACGGAGCTATGGAGCATCTGACGGAATTGCTGAAACATTGACATGAAGAAAACGACACACACCGGTTTGTTGCTGGCCGCTCTTTTCCTGGCTCACCCCGCGCATGCGGGGGGACAACAGGAAGAGGCGCTGTCGGCCAATGTGCGTGCATCCTTGCAGCGCGGACTGGCCGACACCGCAGTCACCCGCACTGCCTTTCGCAACGCGGCCGACGAAACTGCATGGCTGAAGGAAATGTCGCGGCGGCTCGCCAAGCGCATGCCAGACGAGGGCGAGCGGCTGGAATTCCTCACCACCCTGCACTGGGAGGCTTCGCGCGCCGGGGTCGACCCTCAACTGATGCTCGGGCTGATCCAGGTCGAAAGTGGCTTCCGAAAATACGCCGTTTCGCCCGTGGGTGCGCGCGGCTACACCCAGGTCATGCCGTTCTGGGTCAAGGCTATCGGCAGCCCCGACCACAACCTGTTTCAACTGCGTACCAATCTTCGCTACGGCGCGCTGATCCTGCGCCACTACATCGACATCGAGCGCGGCGATTTGTACCGTGCGCTCGGACGCTACAACGGCAGCCTGGGCCAACCGGAATACCCCACTCTCGTCGTCGGCGCCTGGAAACGCCACTGGGATTACGTTCCCGCCACCAAATCGGCAGACGCGTCTGCCGCCTCGCGAAGCTGACAGTCCACCCGGCCCTTCAGACAGGGGCGTGTACGTGACGCACCTATGCTTGTCGCACCCGTTCGCATTTGAGTTCCAGCGACCTGAACAGGCTGGCGCACGAATGCGGCCATAACACCGTCAAATTTCATTCGGTGTGAGCAACGGCATTGCGCGGGTAATAGAAGTTGCCGGTCGCAACGGACCGTCGCAGCGGCAGACCTGAACTAGGGCCGTGCGGAACGCAGGACGACCAGTGTTTTCGGTTGGCATTCCGCAGTCACCACGGTGCCTGGCGCACCCGGGACCGCACTGACCACCGCACTGAACGGCGCTTTAAGTTCGGCGTTATGCAGGTTCTTGTGCGCAATCACAACACGTGCGCTGGCAGTGGCCAGGGCTGCCTGCGCGCGAGCATGACGCAGTGCGGCCGCATCGAGTTCGGTGGCCGAGGACACGGTGCGGTTAAACAACTCCTGAGCCCGGTCCAGGTCACGTCTGGCGTCGCTTTCATCGGCCTGCGCACGAGCCTGTTCCGCGACCACTTCGTCCAGACGCGCCTGCAAAATGGTTTTGTCCAGTTGCAGCAGCACCGTGCCCTTGCTGACGCGCTGCCCCGGCTTCACGAACACCTTTTCCACCACACCGGAAACCGGGGTGGTCAATGGAATATCGTCCGCAGCCCAGAGCGTGCTTGCCGCCACCAGACCCCAGGTCAGCGCCGCAGCCAATACGCCCAGATTCATTTTTGTGCTCCCTCGACAGGCGGCAGACTGCCGCCAGACAATGCTTCCAGCCGTGCCAACGCCAAAGCCAGACGATATTCCACCTGCTTGCGGCGCAGCTGCGCCATTTGCGTCTCGGCCATGCTGTTGCCCAGATTTGTTTTCAGTTCCAGTTCATATTCCGCACGCGTCCGTTCCAGCGCCCAGTCGCGGTACTCGATCTGTTTGTCGGCCGCGCTCCGGCTGCTTCCGCGCAGCCATTCGATTTCCTGCAGAGTGACCAGCAGGGTGTCTGCCAGGTCGAGTTTGAGCTTGTCGAGTTCGGCGGCAGTACGCTCCTTTTGCGCCAGTTCGCGCGCAACCCGTGCATCCACGCGTCCGCCCTGGTAGAGCGGTATATTGAACACCAGCCCGGCGCTGTAATCATCGCGCGTGTTCGAAAAGCGACTGTAGCTGCCGGCATACACATCGGCGTTCACTGTCGGGTTGCTTTCAGCCCGGATCGAGGCAAGCCGGGCGTCCGCGGCAGCGACCTGCGCCTGCAATATCTGCACGCGCGGGTTCTTCGCCATCACCCAGGGCAGAATGGTTTCGTATGCGGGAACCGGCCGCGTATTGTCCTTCAAAGCCGGATCGACCAGGTCGGCGGGTAATTTGTCGGGACGAAAAATGGCATTGGCAAGTTTCTGCCGCGTGCTTCGCAGGCGCTGCTGGCTGGCATTGCGTCGTTCGCGCGTATCCTGGTAGCTGGCTTCCAGCTTGACCAATTCGGGTTGGCTGATCTGGCCGACTTCGAAGCGATCCTTCGCGTTGTCCCACGCTACGTAGGCGACAGCAAGGAATTCATTGTCCGCGGCGTACTGCATATCGGCCAGCAGCACATCGAAGTAGCGCGCCATGATATCGATACGGCGCAGGCTCTCGACATTGAAGAGCGCCGCCTGGCGTGCCGCTACCTCCTGATCCGCCGCCATTACTGCCTGGCTGCTGCGGCCGAAATCGAGCAGCGGCTTGCGCAAGACGATCAGGCCGACATTGTTGGGCTCCCAGTTGCCGGTCGGGCGAAGTCCGGTACGCAGGTCGCCTTCAAGCGACAGGCTGAAACCCTGCCGGCTGTCCGCCTGGTCACGGTCTGCACGGGCCAGTGCCAGGTCGCTTTCAGCTATACGCAAGTCTGGATGGGGCGCGGTCGAACTCGCCAGCGCCTCGTCCAGCGTCAGCCGCTCAGCCAGCGCCGATGCAGACAGCGCACACGCCAGCAAGACGCACCCGATCAACCGCGTCATTACTTGCCCTGCTTGTATTTCGTGAAAGGCTCGGTTGCGTAGACGCCATCGGTCACATACTGTCCGAGCAACAAAAACTCGGCCTTGTTTTTTGTGGGCCCGGTATGGCGCGTGATCAGCTTGCCGTCGAGATCGAAGAACAGCATGGTCGGCGTGGCGCGCACACGATATGAGAAGGCAAACGCTTTTTCGGTGGTTTCCTTGCCCTGAAAATCAATCATCTGCGTATCGCCGTTCACATCGATCGGATAAAGCAGAAATTGCGCCCGAAAGGCATCCTGAACGTCGGATTGATTAAGAATGGTAGTTTTCATGCGCTCACAGAACGGGCAATCATCCATTTCAAAGAACAGGAAAATGCCTTTCTTGCCCTGCTTCCTGGCAACATCGAGATCAACTCGCAGGTCGCCGAACTTGGGCTGGAAGAAATAATTGCCGGGGTCGCGCGATTCCGCCCATGCAGGCGCCGCAAATATTACACATAACGCGATAAGCAGTTGTCGCATGCAGTTTCCTCGATTTGCTCAGGATTTATTTGCTGGCGCGGCCGCTTTTGCTGGCGATGTAGGTTTCCACCGTTGCACGGGTCACCGCCCCGACCTGCTGGGCGACCATTTTACCGTCCGGGTTGTAAAGATAGGTGGTCGGCAGGCCCTGCACCGGTCCGATCTGGTTCACCACCTGCGCGTTGCCGAGCACGATGGGATAGCTCACCAGCATGCTGTCGGCAAAATCGGTCACCTGTTTGGCGCTGCGGAAATCGAGTGCCACCCCGATGACGACGAGATTGTTTTTCTTGTTATCGTGCAGCGCGATCAGATCGGGAATCTCCTCCAGACAGGGCGGACACCATGTCGCCCAGAAGTTCACCAGCACCCATTTCCCCTTGTAGCCCGCCAGCGTGTGAGTCTTGCCGTCGGTATCGGTCAACTTGAAGCCATCCGCCTGTGCCCATGACACGGTCAGCGCCAACAACAGCCCGGTCAGCCACATCGGATAAAATCGAGCTCTTTGTATCGTCTGCATTGGTATTCCCATCATGAATGAATTCGCCATGAACAAATTTCGCACTGAGAAAGACTCGCTCGGCGAAGTCCGGGTTCCCAAGGATGCCTGGTTTGGCGCGCAAACTGCCCGTGCCATCGCCAATTTTCCCATTTCGGGTCGCCGTCCGGATAAGGATTTCGTACTAGCCCATGTCCGGATCAAGCTTGCCGCCGCGCGTGCCAACTGCCAGCCGGGCTGGCT
>Ga0075356_1000141_pt1 | contig 13411 bp, 9 predicted proteins | sample WestPond_Cattail_FD_120073 | JGI IMG/M metagenome (GOLD analysis project Ga0075356, IMG submission 120073) | Natural and restored wetland microbial communities from the San Francisco Bay, California, USA, that impact long-term carbon... | ecosystem: Environmental > Terrestrial > Soil > Wetlands ... | reverse complement strand
AGCCCCGAGCGCCTCGGCAAAGTTCCTGAGCGCTGCATCGCGGCAGGCGGTGACCGGCCGGGGCGATTTGTGGGTCGGCGAGGAGCGCAGCGGCGAGGTCGGCGCGCGCAGCGCGCATCCACGTCTGACTCGCCGACGATGGTTGAGCGCAGCGGCCGCAGGCCGCGTAGCGAGTTCGGCGGCGCGACCTCGGCGCGAGCACCACAGTGCAGTGGTCGCCGCAGGCGAGCACCGACCCAGGATGAGCCCCGCGCGGGTACCGCCTGGCGCGATGCGCACCGCTCGATGGAAAGAGCGGGACCGACACGCTAAGTCGCCGGCGCGATCTCCACCGCCACGCCCGACAACACTGCATTGCCCGACAGCGGGTCGCGCAGGTTCTCATCGAGCACGTCGTTCAGGCTCGCCCCTGGCCGCTCGCCGGCCACGCGCAGCTGCGCACCCGGCCGATCGTGGCCCCAGCCGTGCGGCAGGCAGGCCACGCCCGGGCGCATGCCGTTGCTCAACTCGACCGGCGCGACCACCGTACGGCCGGACCCGCTGATGCGGGCGCGCGCACCGTCGGCCAATTGCAGCCGCGCCGCGTCGGCCGGATGCAGCAGCAGTGTGCAGCGCTCGGGGCCCTTGGCCAACATGGGCAGGTTGTGCATCCAGCTGTTGTTGGAGCGCACGTCGCGCCGGCCGATGATCACCATCGCCGGGGCTGCTGTGTCGAGATCGGCCTGGGCGGCGCGCAGGTCGTCGAGCAGCAGCGGCGGCGCAAGCTCGATGCGGCCGCTCGGCGTGCGCAGCGCCTCGGGCAGGCGTGGCTGCAGTTCGCCTAGGTCGATGCCGCCGGATGCGGCGGCCACCTTGTCGAGGTTGAGCCCATCGGGCTGCACGCCGAAGCGGTCGCCGTAAGGCCCGGCGCGCAGCGCCAGGTCGAGCAGCCGCTCGGGTCCGACGCGGCCGCCCACCGCACGCGCCACCGCGTCGGCGTGTTCGCCGCCGACGCGTCGGATCTCTTCGGTAGTGAGTTCGTCGTCGAGGGCGAGCGCATCGCCCGCCGGGCGGCCGCGCAGCAGCGCGGCCAGCGCCATCATCGTCTGCCACTCGGGCGGATGGTCGGCGTCGGGCTCGAACACCGCGGCGCTGTAGCGCGCGTGGTTGCGGTCGCTGAACTGCGGGAAGGCGACGTCGTAGTGCGCATCCTCCAGCGGCGAGCGGCCGGGCAGGATCACGTGGGCATGGCGCGTCGTCTCGTTGAGATAGACGTCTACGCTGACCAGGCACTCCAGCTGCGACAAGGCATCGGCCCAGCGCGCTCCGCCGGGGGCCGACAACGCCGGGTTGCTCGCCACCGTGATGAGCGCGCGCACCTGGCCTGGCCCGGGCGTCTGGATTTCCTCGGGCAGCAGCGTCATCGGCAGCTCGCCCAGCACCTCGGGCGCGCCGCTGACGCGGCTGCGGTGCCGCCCTGTCGTGATGCCGCCGCCGATGCCGGGCTTGCCGCGTGTGTTCGACGCAAACGCAGGCGCCTTCGGGAACATCGCGCCGCCGGGCGCGTCGAGCGCGCTGACCAGCACGTTGAGCACGTCGACCAGCCACGACGCCACGCTGCCGAAGCGCTGGGTGCAGGTACCCAGGCGCCCGTACACGCAGGGGTGCCGCGCGGCCGCGAGCTCGCGCGCCAACGTGCGGATCGCGTTGGGCGCCAGGCCGCAGCGCGCCGCCACACGCTCGGGAGTGAAGGGCGCCACCGCGGCGCGCACGGCATCAAGGCCTTGGGTGAACGCCTCCAGACGACCGAGCTTGACGAGCCGCTCGGTGAACAGCACCTGCGCCATTGCCGCCAGCAGCAACGCGTCGCTGCCGGGTCGGATGGCGTGGTGCGCGTCGGCGATCGCCGCCGTCTCGGTGCGTCGCGGATCGATCACCACGATGCGGCCACCGCGACCGTGCAGCGCCTTGGCCTTGCCGCGAAAGTCGGGCACCGTCCACAGGCTGCCGTTGCTGGCCATCGGGTTGGCGCCCAGGATCAGCAGGTGGTCGCAGCGCGCGATGTCGGGCACCGCGATCGACAGCCAGCTGCCGAACATGAGGCCGCTCGACAGCTGCTTGGGCATCTGGTCGAGCGTGGAGGCCGAGTACACGTTCTTGCTGCCCAGCGCCTTGGCCAGCCGCGGCGAATACAGCAGCAAGCCCATCTTGTGCGCCGACGGGTTGCCGAAGGCCAGCGCCACCGCGTCGCGGCCGTGGGTGTCGATGATCGGCCGCACCCGGCGCTCGACCTCGGCGTAGGCCTCGTCCCAGCTCGCCGGCACATGACGGTCGCCGCGCTTGATCAGCGGCGTGTGCAGGCGGTCGGGATCCTCGTGCAGATCTTTCAGTGCCACCGCCTTCGGGCAGATGTAGCCGCGGCTGAACACGTCGTTCTCGGCACCGCGGATCGACGTGATCTTGCCGCCGGCGGTGCGCACCTCGAGGCCGCAGCACGCCTCGCACAGCGGGCAGATGCGGTAGTGCGAGCGCTCGGGCGATGTTGTCGTCATGGGGCGTCTCCGGAGGGGGAACGGACTGTCGCAGGGCGAGGCCGCCCTGTCCGTCACGGAGGAGACGCTAACTGAATTCTTCCGCGCTTGCCAATGACCTCGCGGGTCAAGCGGCCTGTTGGCCCAGCTCGTGCAGCCGCGCGAACCACTTGGCCTTGGTGCGCTCGTCGAGGTTATCCACCAGGCCGATCAGCGTCTCGTGGATCGGCGCGATGCCGACGAAGCCGAGGATGTTGCGCTCCAGCGCTTTCAGGCTGTGGGCGCGGAAGTAGTAGCGGTACACCGCGGCCGGCATGCCCATCGTGACGACCACGCGCGCCGAGCGGCCCTTCAGCAGCTTGCGGCCCATCGGGTTGGAGCCGTCCTTGGCGAACGCGAAACCCTCGCGCGCGATCTGCTCCAGGAAGCCCTTCAGCAACGCCGGCATGCCGCCCAGCCAGAGCGGGAACACGAACACCAGGTGGTCGGCCCAGTGGATCGCCTGCTGTGCCGGAACCAGCACCGGCGGCAGCGGCTCGCTGGTCCAGGCCTGCTGGCTGCGCAGCAGCGGGAAGTCGAGCTGCGCGACGTCGACGATGCGCAGCTCGTGGCCGGCTTCGCGCACGCCGTCGACATAGGCTTGGGCGAGGGCGTGGCACAGGTGGCCGCCCTGCGGATCGGGATGGCCCTGGACGAGCGTGATCTGGGTCGACATCTTCGGCACCTGGCCTGAGCGGCGCAACGATGCAGTCACTGTGGACCGCCCGCGCTGCATGCGCGTTGACGGCGCACAAGCGCGGCGATGCGGCGCGACGCTGCCTGCTGAGCGAGCTCAGGTGCCGCGCCGATGCAGCTGCACGATCGACTCGGTCGGCGGCGCGCGCTTCGCGGCGTGGCCTGCGGCGTGGTCGCAACCGTCACAGGCGCAGCCGCGCGAGGCCGATCCGGCCTGCGCCAGTCGGCGTGACCACGCGGCTGGCAGCCACGCCCGGGCGGCGAGCCAGCGCCGCAGGCGCATCCGTGTGCCGCTGCCGATCAACGACCACGCGCCGTACAGCGCGCACAGCGGCACGATCAGAGCCACGGCGATGCCTTGCAGCGTCATGCGCCGGCCCCCAGTGCGAGTGCGATGCGGTAGGTGACGAACGCCGCGGCATACGCCAGCACGAACAGGTAGCCCGCCATCAGCAGCGGGTAACGCCAGCTGTTGGTCTCGCGCTTGACGACCACCAGGGTCGACAGGCACTGCGGCGCGAACACGTACCAGGCGAGCAGCGCGAACGCCGTGGCCAGCGACCAGCTTTGCGCGATCACCGGCGTCAGGCTCTGCGCGACCGAGTCGCCGGCGGCCGACAGCGCATACACCGTGCCGAGCGCGCCCACTGCCACCTCGCGCGCGGCTAGGCCCGGCACCAGCGCGATCGAGATCTGCCAGTTGAAGCCGATCGGCGCGAACACGTGCTGCAGGCCCTGGCCGAGCCAGCCGGCGATGCTGTACTGGATGGCGGGGCCGGTGGCACCGTCGGGCGGCGACGGGTAGCTCGACAGGAACCACAGCACGACCATCAGCGAGAAGATGATGCCGCCGACGCGGCGCAGGAAGATGCGCGCGCGTTCGAGCAGGCCGATCGACAGGCTGCGCAGCCCTGGCAGGCGATAGGGCGGCAGCTCGAGCATCAGTGGCTGGTAGCGGCTCTTCAGCCAGCCGCGCTTGAGCACCCAGGCCACCGCCATCGCCGACACCACGCCGGCCACATAGAGCGCAAACAGCGTCAGCCCACGCAGGTTGAAAGGCCCGAGCGCACGCTCGGGCACGAAGGCGCCGATCAGCAGCGCATACACCGGCAGCCGGGCCGAGCAGGTCATCAACGGTGCGACCAGGATCGTCACCAGACGGTCGCGCGGGTTGGCGATCGTGCGCGTGGCCATGATGCCGGGGATGGCGCAGGCAAAGCTCGACAGCAGCGGAATGAACGCGCGCCCCGACAGCCCGACCTTGCCCATCACGGTGTCGAGCAGGAACGCCGCTCGCGGCAGGTAGCCCGAGTCCTCCAGCAGCAGGATGAAGAAGAACAGGATGATGATCTGCGGCAGGAACACCAGCACGCTGCCGGCGCCGGCGATCACACCGTCGACCAGCAGGCTGCGCAGCGGTCCTTCGGCCATCGCGGCGCTCACCGCCCCGCCGAGCGCCGCGATGGCAGACTTGATCGCGTCCATCGGCACGTTGGCCCACGAGAACACCGCCTGGAAGATCAGGAACAGCGCACCCGCCAGCAGCACCAGGCCCCACACCGGGTGCATCACCACCGCATCGAGCCGGTGCTGGAAGCGGTCCACCTGCGCGGCACGCGGCGCCGCCAGCGCGAGGATGCGCCGCACCTCGCGCTGCAAGGTGGCCGCGTCGAGCGACTGCAGCATGGCCGGCGCGCTCTGGGGCGGCTGCTGCGGCGTCACCAGCTGCTGCGTGGCCAGCAGGTCGATCAGCGCCGCGTGCCCGTTGTGGCGCACGGCCACCGTCTGCACCACCGGGCAGCCGAGTTCGGCGCTCAGACGCTGCATGTCGATCGCCAGCCCCTTGGCCCGCGCCACGTCGGCCATGTTGAGCGCCACCACCATCGGGCGGCCGAGCTGCCGCAACTCGAGCACCAGGCGCAGGTTCATGCGCAGGTTGGTGGCGTCGACCACGGCGACGATCAGATCGGGTTGTGCCTCGCCGGCGCGCTGGCCCTCGATGACCTCCAGCGTGATGCGTTCGTCCGGCGTGGCCGGGCTCAGGCTGTAGGTGCCGGGCAGGTCGACCACCTGGACCGCCACCTCGTGGCCGAGCTTCGCGGTGCCGACCTTGCGCTCGACCGTCACGCCGGCGTAGTTGGCCACCTTCTGCCGCGCGCCGGTCAGCAGGTTGAACAGCGCCGTCTTGCCGCAGTTGGGGTTGCCCACCAGCGCGACCGTGGCGCCCGGCTTCAGCCGCGCCAGCGCCGGCATTGACAGATCAGACACGGCCCACCTCGATCTGCACGCCGACGCAGCGTGCCTCGACCCAGCGCAGCGCGAACAAGGTGTCGCCCACCTGCACCGCGATCGGCTCGCGACCGCCAGGGCCGCGCTGCATCAGTTGCACCGGTTCGCCCGGCAGGAAGCCGAGCTCGCCCAGGCGCTGCACCGTGGCAGCGTCGACATGCTCGCCGACGGCCTGCACGTGGTGAATCAGGCCGTGCTGGCCATGGGCCAGTTCGGTCAGCGGGACCACGGCGCGCGCGCGCGCCGCGTCCGGGCCCGCGCTCAGGCCTCCGTCGGGGTCGCGGTCTGCGGCGTGAAGCATGGCGGTGAAAGCGCCTTGAGCGCTTCGTCGAAGACCTCGCGCGCGCAGTCGTGGCAGCAGCCGCAGGACGACGCGACGTGGGTTTCGTCCTGCAGGACTTCGAAGCAACGCACGCCGCTGGCCACGGCACGGTGGATGTCTCGATCGGACACGCGGTGGCAGAGGCAGACGATCACGATTTCGCTCGGGCGGGCTGCAGACGTGGACGCCAGCTTAATACAAATGCGAATGTTTCTCAATAGAGTTCGCGAAGACCTTGACCGCGCGCAAGGAAAACGACCGCCGGAGGGAGCATGGCGCCTCGTCGGGGACACGACGGCCGGCAGCTGTCGACGAAACGTTTAACCCCGGGCGGCCCGCTGGCACGTTCAACGAACGCAAGCCGATCCCAGAACCCACCAGCCCACGCGGAGCCCCCATGCAGATTCCCCGTCGAACTTTCCTTTCTGGTAGCTTGGCCAGCGCCGTGGCCGCCGCCTGGCCGCCGTTGACGCGCGCGCAGGGCGCGTCGCGCCAGCTGCTCGCCTATGACGGCGAGGCGCAGATGCGCGAGGCGCTCGAGCTCTGGCAACAACGCTCGCAGCAGCAGGCGCAGACCGCGCGCCGCAGCACGGGGACGGCCGCCAATGCGGCGCAGGACAGTGCGGCGCCATCGGTGCTGGCCGCACCGGCCGCACCCGCCGCAATGGCCAAGAGCGAGGCGCAGGCGTCGGCCGGCGCCGAGCGCGAAGCCTCGATCACCAACGTGCAGACCGCCGGCGTCGACGAGGGCGGCATCGTCAAGCGTGCCCGCGACCATCTGATCATCCTGCGTCGCGGGCGACTGTTCACCGTGCGCGTCGGCGGCGACATGCTGGCGCCGGTGGCCGCCGTCGACGCGTACGCCCCGGGCGCAAGCCCCGCCGGCGCCTGGTACGACGAGTTGCTGGTGGCGGGCTCCACGGTGGTCGTGGTCGGCTACTCCTATGCGCGTGGCGGCACCGAGATCGGCCTCTTCGACCTGGGCCCGGACGGCCAGCTGCACCACCGCGCGACGCATCACCTGCGCTCGTTCGACTACTACAGCTCGCGCAACTACGCGAGCCGCCTCGTCGGCAACCAGCTGATCTTCTACACGCCCACCTTCCTGTCGCCCTGGCAGGCGCAACCGTGGAATCAGTTTCCGGCGTACCGACGCTGGCAGGGCGAGACCGACGCGCGCGGCTTCCAGCGCATCCTGCCGGCCACGCGGGTCTATCGCACCGACGACGACTTCGCGCCCGGCGAGTCGCTCGCGCTGCACACGGTGACGACCTGCGACCTCGGCGCGCGCGAACTGGCCTGCCAGTCGACCGCCGTGCTGGGCCCCGCCGGTCGCGTGTTCTACGTGTCGCAGGGATCGGTCTATGTGTGGACCAGCGCGTGGTCGCGCCGCAGCCAGCCCCATCGACCCGATGGGCCCGCGCAGCCGCGTTCGCTGTCGGCCGTGTTCCGCCTGCCGCTGGATGGCAGCGCGCCGTCGGCGCTCAAGACCGCCGGCGTGCCGATCGACCAGCTGTCGTTCCTGGAGGAGGGCGGCCACCTGAACGTGCTGCTGCGCGAGGAGGGCCGCGGCGACGCCATGTGGGGCAGCGAGGCCACGCGCGGCGCCCTGGCGCTGCTGCGGGTGCCGCTCGACCAGTTCGGCGACGGACGCATGTCCGCGCGCCGCGAGCACTATCGTGTGCTGCCGCCGATGGGCGACGGCGCGCTGCAGAACCGCTATGTCGGCGACTGGCTGCTGGTGGGCGCGGGATCGGCCGCGCGGGGTGCATCGTCCGCCTGGGCGTTGCGCTATGCCAGCACGGTGTCGGAGCTCCACGCGCTCGACGCCGGCCATGCCGTCGAACGCATCGAGGCGATGGGCCGCGACGCCGTGCTGATCGGCAACGCGGGCGCCGACCTGCATGTCAGCGCGGTGAGCCTGCGTCGTCGCGACGCGCGGCTGGCCGGCAGGCTGGTGCACCCGGGCCTGGCGCAGGGCGAATCGCGCACGCACGGCTTCTTCTACCGCGCCGGCGACGACGACGAGGGCCTGCTCGGCCTGCCGGTGCTGCGCGCCGGCGGCGGCCGCCGTGGCGGCGTGTACGGCGGCGGGCAGGGCTCGGCGTCGGTGGTGTTCGTGCGCAACCGGCGCCTGCAGTTCAGCGCGCTTGGCGGGCTCGACGCGCGCGACGACCGGGCCGGCCGAGACGACGCGTGCAAGGCAAGCTGCGTCGACTGGTACGGTAACGCGCGGCCGATCTTCCTGGGTGATCGCATCTTCGCGTTGCTCGGCTACGAGCTGGTCGAGGGCCGGCTCGACGGGCAGGCCTGGCGCTGGGGCGACGCGGTCGAGCCGCCTGGCGAGCGCCTGGTCGAGCGCCGCCGCGTCAGCTTCGCGCCAATGACGCCGTGGCGCGAGGGCCGTTACTCGCCCTTCGTCAACTGACGATGTAGGCGCCGGCCGCGGTGGCGATCAGCGTGCCTTCGTCGTTGACGAGGCGCATCTGCGTCGTGCCGACGCGGCCGCCCAGGCGCAGCACCTCGGCGGTGGCCACGAAGTGCTGGCCGATGCCCTGGCGCAGGTAGTCCACCCGCAGGTCGATCGTGCCCAGCCGCGTGAAGCGGCTCATCACCTGCTGCGCCGACTCGTCGCGGTGCTTTTCGCCGATGGCCCACATCAGCGCCAGCCCGCCCATCGCGTCGAGCGCGGACGAGATCACGCCGCCATGCAGGCGCCCATAGAGATAGTGGCCCACCAGGTCCGGCCGCATGTCGAAGCGCAGCACCGGCCCCTGGGCACCGAACTCGACGAGGCGCAGGCCCAGCTTCTGGTTGAAGTTGATCTGCTGCTCGAACAGCTCGGTCAGCGCGCGTTCGAAGCGGGTCTGCTCGTGTGCGGTACGCCGGGCGGGTGGGCTTTGCGTCATCGGCGCGAAGCATAACGGCAGCCGCGCCGACGGGGACTGCTCCGCGTCAGGCGTTGCGCGTGTCGTGCTGTCGCGTGCGCAGCTGGCGCAGCGCCTGCAAGGCGTTGTGGAACTCGAAACGCTGCACCTGCGCGGTGACCTCGATCACCGCGCCGCCGAAGCGTTGGCGCAACGCTGTCTCGAGTTCGCGCGCACGGCCGATCGCGGTGAAGTCGGCCTGCGAGAGCAGCAACTCGAGCTGGTCGATCTCGCCGTCGGAGAGCTGTGTGGCATTCGCCGGGGGCACCTGCGATGCATCGGCAACGGCCAGATGCCGTTCGATGGCGGCCACCACACGCGCCAGCTCGCCCTGCAGCGTGTCGATCGCCGCTGCGGCAGGTGTCGTGTCGGCGTCCTGGACAGAGAGCTCCAGCGAGGCTGCGTATTCGGCCAGCGCGTCCGCGCCGATCGCACCGGCGGCGCTCTTTAGCGAATGTGCCGCAAAGCGCCAATCCGTCGCTGCGCCGTGGCCGGGGCCCGTCAGCCCGGCTCTATAGCTGCTGGCAAACTGCCGCAGGGCGCGACGGTAGCTCTCGACCCTGCCGCTGAAATAGCGCGTCAGCGCCACCGGATTGAGGCTTTCGACGGTGGCGGCGGATGGCGCCGTCGCCGCTTGCGTGTCATCAGGCGCGGCTCTGTCGGGCGCGGGCGCGGGCGTCGCCCGCGCCCGCTGCGGCGGCAGCCAGCGCAGCAAGGCCTCGTACAACAGCAGCGGGTCGATCGGCTTGACCAGGTGCGCGTTCATGCCGGCCTCGACATACGCACGTCGGTCTTCGTCGAACGCGTGCGCGGTCAACGCGAGCACGGGTGTGTCGGCGCGGCCGTCGAGCTGGCGGATCATGCGGACCGCCTGCACGCCGTCCATCAACGGCATCTGGATGTCCATCAGCACCAGATCGAACGTGCGCCCGGCGACGGCATTCACCGCCGCCTGGCCGTCGCCCACGACCTCGACCGACAGGCCCGCTGCCTGCAGCCATTCGCGGGCCACCTCCTGGTTCAGCAGGTTGTCCTCGGCCAGCAGGATGCGCGCACCCGCGTGCTCGTCGCGCAGCCTCCGCTCGAGCGCGAGCAGGGCGTTGTGCTTGGCGCCGCCCGCGCTGGCGACCGGCGACCACGCCGCGTCGTCGACTGAGCGGCCGAGCGTCAGCCGCGCGGTGAACCAGAAGCGACTGCCCTCGCCGCGAGTGCTGCTGACGCCGACGTCGCCGCCCATCATGCGGGCCAGGTGGCGTGTGATGGCCAGGCCCAGACCGGTGCCGGCGAAACGCCGTGTGCTGGAGGTGTCAGCCTGTTCGAAGGGCTCGAACAGCTTGTCGACCTGATCGGCCTCGATGCCCACGCCGGTGTCTTCGACGGTGAAGCGAACCAGCACGTCGTCTTCGGCACGCTCGAGAACTTCGGCATGGGCCGCAATGGAGCCGCGCTCGGTGAACTTGATTGCATTGCTCAGCAGGTTCAGCAGTGCCTGCGACACCCGCGTCGGGTCGCCGCGCAACCGGTCGGGCACGTCGCCCGGGTCCAGCGTGAAGGCCAGGCCCTTGCCCAGCGCGCGCTCGCCGACCATCGACTGCGCGCGCTCGAACAGCGCGCGCAGCGAGAACTCGGCATGGTCGAGGGTGAACTTGCCGGATTCGATCTTCGACAGGTCGAGCACGTCGTTGATCACGCCCGACAGGTGACTCGCCGCGTCGTTGATGCGGTGCAACCGCTCCGACTGCGTGGGCGTCAACGGGTCGCGCCGCAGCAGGTGGGCCAGTCCCATGATCGCGTTCATCGGCGTGCGGATCTCGTGGCTCATGTTGGCCAGGAACGCACTCTTGGCCCGCGTGGCCGCCTCGGCGCGGTCGCGCGCCTCGGTCAGCTCGGCATTCAGCTGCTTGAGCCGCGTCTCGGCCTGCTTGATCTGGCTGACGTCGGTGACCAGCACGAAGAATCCACGCACCTGGCCTTCGCGAACGTCGGGCACGTACTGCGCCAGCGTGGGCATCTCGCGGCCCTCGGGCGAGCGGGCCTGCCGCTCGAATACCTGCGTCGCCCCGGCCAGCACCTGCGCGATCCGTTCGCGGTTGGCTTCCACGCGCGCCGGACCGATCGCGGCTTCCAGCGACAGGCCGAGCATCTGTTTGGGCGTGCGGCCGACCCAGCGTGCATACGCCAGATTGGCGAACTGGCAGCGCAGCTCGCGGTCCCAGTAGGCGAACATGCCCGGAATGTTGTCGGTCAGCGTGCGCAGGAACAGCTCGGACTCGAGCCGCTGGACGACCGCGAACTCGAGGTCGCGGGTGCGCTCCTGCACCAGCTCCTCCAGGTGGTGGCGATGGCGGTCCAGTTCACGCAGGGTTCGATTGCGCTCGGTGATGTCGCGCGAAATGCCGAACACGCCGATCGCCTTGCCCTGCGCGTCGCGCAGCGGACCTTTGGTGACCAGGAAGGTGCGGCGCCCGGCGGTGGTGGTGATCTCCTCCTCGAAGCTCAGCGTGCGGTCCTCGGCGACCACGCGTTCATCGTTGGCGCGCAAGCGGGTCGCATCATCGACGTCGAACAATGCAAAGTCGCTCACCGCGGCGAGATCACCCTGGTCGCGGCCGACCGCGAACTCCTTTCGCGCGGTGTGGTTGCGCAGCAGATACTGCCCGTCGAGGTCCTTGGCGTAGATGGCGTCGGTCGAGCTTTCGGCAATGGCATCCAGCAGGTTCAGCGCCTGCAGCTTGGCGTCGCGTTCGGCACCTTGCGCCAGCGCGATGCGCAGCGCCTGCCGCTCGCGCAGGGCATGCATCGCCACGCCTGCGCCGAACAATGACAGCAGCCCGGCGGCGATGATCCACGCCGACGTACGTGCGGCCAGCGCAAACAATTCGCTGCGGTTCATCTTGACGACCAGGTGCCAGGGTGTGTTGACAACCGGCCGCACGACGCCAATGACCGGCGTACCGCGATAGTCCTCGCCGTCGAAGGCCACGCCCATCGGCACATCGCCGCGGATGGCCCTGGCGGCGAACAGGCCGGGTGTCGACAGCGGCAGCGGCTGACTGCGGCCGTAGGTGCCGAGCAGGTTGTCGCCGACGCGGCGCACGAGAAGCGTTTCGGCCGTCTTCATCGGCACCGGCCACTCGCGCAGTGTCGGCAGCAGGAACGATTCCGGATCGACGCGCAGCACCAGCACCGCGCGCGCCGGCGAGCCGGTGTTGACCAATGGCGCCACGAAGTCGAGGTTGGTCTTCCGGCTCGAGTTCGGTGTCGGATAGAGGCCCGTCGTCTGCACCTCGCGAGTGGCGACCGCAAGCTGCGCGGCCGCCTGTAGCTCCGGCGCGATTGCGGTATCGGCGGGGTCCTCGCTCATCAACAGGGTGCCCTGCGCGTCGACCAGCTGCCAGTTGACGTAGCGATTGGCTTGTCGGTACTCGGTCAGCCGGTTGGCCAGCCGTTCGCCAGCGGCGGCGTCGTGCTGGTCCAGCCAGCGCAGCAACAGCTCGCTCATGAACACGGTGCCGCGCAGGAAGCTGGCTTCCGACCGCCGGTCGCGCATCCAGTTGGCGACTTGCCCGGCGCGCAGCGACGACACGGCCTCCAGGCGCGCCACCTCGCGCTCGCGCTCGAGGCGGAAGTTGAGCGCCACGGCGCCGACCGTCAACGCGGCGATCACGGCGCCCAGTGCCATCAGCGGCCGCGCGATGCCGTGCGACGACGTCAACGTGGGCACGCCCGCCCGCGGCGGTGCCGCCGCGGGCGAGGCGAGCCGCTTCATCAGGCCGTACAGCAGCACCGACGTCACCGCGACGAACGCCCAGCCCTTGTACATGCCGATCAGGCTCAGCTGGGCGGGATCGCGCACCAGCCAGGCCAGGGCCAGGTCGGAGCCGTAGATCCAGGCTGCGGCGAACACCGCGTAGACCAGCACCGCATAGGCGATGCGGCGACGGCCGGGCGCCACTGTCTGCGCAACGTTGTTGTCGGCGACGAAGTCGATCATGCGGCCCGCGCCGCCGCTCAGGCGGCGGACCTTGGCTGTAGACGATCGCCGCCGACCAGCGCGTGCTTGGCCGCCACGCCCTCTTCGGTATCGGCATGGCGCGTGGCGATGTCGCAAAAGCCGTCGAAATGGGTGACGAACGCGTCGACGACGTCGGGATCGAGGTGCGAGCCGCGGCTGGCGACGATGATCTCGCGCGCGCGTTCGTAGGGCATCGGCGCCTTGTAGACGCGGCGCGAGATCAGTGCATCGAACACGTCGGCCAGCGCCATCAGGCGGGCGGACAGCGGAATCGCGTCGCCGGCCAGGCCATCGGGGTAGCCGTTGCCGTCCCAGCGCTCATGGTGGTGGCGCGCGATCTGCTTGGCCACGGTGAGGAACGCGATCGGTTGCGCGGCATCGCGCTCCGCGCGCTCGATCGCATCGGCGCCGATGCCGGCGTGTGTCTTCATCACCTCCCATTCGGCCGGGTCGAGCTTGCCCGGCTTGAGCAGGATGTGATCGGGAATGCCGACCTTGCCGATGTCGTGCAGCGGCGCCGACTTGGCCAGCAGCTCGATCGAGCGGTCGTTCAGCTCGCCGGCGAAGCGCGGGTTCGTGCGCAGCAGCTGGCCGAGCAGGCGCACGTACTGCT
>Ga0075356_1000140_pt1 | contig 13437 bp, 14 predicted proteins | sample WestPond_Cattail_FD_120073 | JGI IMG/M metagenome (GOLD analysis project Ga0075356, IMG submission 120073) | Natural and restored wetland microbial communities from the San Francisco Bay, California, USA, that impact long-term carbon... | ecosystem: Environmental > Terrestrial > Soil > Wetlands ... | reverse complement strand
GCGCTGAACCCGAAGTCGTTGCGCCAGATCGGCATCCGCAGTGTCGACGCCGGCGAGAAGCGCCTGGTGCACCAGATTGGCCTGGACGTCTTCGACATGCGCTTCATCGACGAGATGGGCATGCGCCACGCGATGGAGCTGGCGCTGGCGACGATCGACGCGCAGACGACGCATCTGCACGTCAGCTTCGACGTCGATTTCCTCGACCCCGACATCGCGCCCGGTGTCGACACCACCGTGCGCGGCGGCCCCACCTACCGCGAGGCCCAGCTGTGCATGGAGATGATCGCCGACACAGGCGCGCTGGCCTCGCTCGACGTGATGGAGCTGAATCCTGCGCTCGACGTGCGCAACCGCACGGCCGAGCTGGCGGTCGACCTGATCGAGAGCCTGTTCGGCAAGTCCACGCTGATGCGCGCGCCGGGCCAGGGTGCGCGTTGACGCTGTGAGTGATCCGGTCCACGACGTCGTGATCGTCGGTGCCGGCATCGCCGGCGCGTCGCTCGCCTGGCGGCTCGCGGCGCACGCCCGCGTGCTGTTGCTCGAGCGCGAGAGCCAGCCCGGGCAGCACAGCACCGGGCGCAGCGCCGCGATGTTCATGGAGACCTATGGCTCGTCGCAGGTGCGCGCGCTCACGCGGGCCAGCCGCGCCTTCTACCGCGCGCCGCCGGAAGGCTTCTGTGACACGCCGATCCTGGCGCCGCGCGGCGTGTTCTACGTCGGCTGGCAGGGCCAGCAGGCGGCGCTCGACGCGCTGCATGCCGAGCTGGCCGGTACCGGCTGCCCGCTGGAACGCGTGCGCGCGGACGACGTGCTGCAGCGTGTGCCGGTGCTGCGCGCCGATGGCCTGCTCGACGCGATCGGCGAGCCCGACGCGATGGACATCGACGTGCATGCGCTGCACCAAGCTTACCTGCGGGGTCTCAGGCGCCAGGGCGGCGCGCTGTGGTGCGACGCCGAGCTGCAGCGCGCCGACACCTCGGGCGACGGCTGGGGCGTCACGCTGGCCGACGGGCGCACGGCGCGCGGCCGCACGCTGGTCAACGCCGCGGGCGCCTGGGCCGACGAGGTGGCCGCGCGCTGCGGCGTACGGCCACTCGGCCTGCAGCCCAAGCGCCGCAGCGCCTTCACCTTCGCGCCGCCGGCGGGCGTCGACGCACGGCACTGGCCGACGGTGGCTGACGTGGAGGAGGCCTGGTACTTCAAGCCCGACGCCGGGCAGCTGATCGGATCGCCTGCCAATGCCGACCCGGTACCTCCTCACGACGTGGTGGCCGAGGAGATCGACATCGCCACCGGCATCGCCGGCATCGAGGCGGCGACGACGATGACAATCCGCCGGCCGGCGCGCACCTGGGCCGGCTTGCGCACCTTCGCGCCCGACGGCGACCTGGTGATCGGCTGGGACGCACGGCGCACCGCGTTCTTCTGGCTCGCCGGCCAGGGCGGCTACGGCATCCAGAGCGCGGCCGGCGCGGCCGAGCTCGCGGCCACACTGTGGCTCGGCGCGCCGCTGGTGGAGGCCTTGCGCGCGGAGGGCGTGAACGCGCATGCGATGGAGCCGGGCCGCCTCGCCGCTGCGGGCTGAACGGCAGACGGCGCATCCGCTGCGCCTCGGTCAAAACACTGTTGGCAGCGCTGCGCGAACTGCGCCACGATCGAGCCCTACAGTGCCTCACGACAAATCGACAAACCGGAGACTGACCATGAAACGCCGCTCGATCCTCGAATCCACCGCCACGCTGGGCCTCGGCGCGCTGGCCGGCTGCGCGCTGCCCGGCACCGCGGCGCAAGGCCCGAAGACGCCGTTCGCGGTGGCCGGGACCACCATCCCGATCGTCGGCAGCGACATGCAGTTCCCGGTGCGGCGCATCTACTGCATCGGCCGCAACTATCGCGCGCACTCGATCGAGATGGGCTCCAACCCCGACCGCGAGCCGCCGTTCTTCTTTCAGAAACCCACCGACGCGATCCAGAACGTGGCCCCGGGCACGGTGGCCGACCACCCGTACCCGTCGCTGACCAAGAACTACCACTACGAGGTGGAGCTGGTCGCCGCGCTCAGCAAGGGTGGACGCGACATTCCGGCGGAGCGCGCGCTCGAGCACGTGTATGCGTATGCGATCGGCCTGGACATGACGCGGCGCGACCTGCAGCGCGCGATGGGCGACGAGAAGAAGCCCTGGGAGATCGGCAAGAGCTTCGACCGCTCGGCGCCGATCGGGCCGCTGCACCTGGCTTCGAGCATCGGTCACTTCACCGAGGGGGGCATCTGGCTCAAGGTGAACGGCGTGACCAAGCAGAACGCCAATCTCAAGCAGATGATCTGGAGCGTGGCCGAGCAGATCGCCAAGCTGTCGCAGGCCAACGAGCTGATGGCCGGCGACATCATCTACTCCGGCACGCCCGAGAACGTGGGCCCGGTGGTGCGCGGCGACGTGATCGACTGCCACATCGACAAGCTGCCCAACCTGAGCGTGAAGATCGTATGACCCGGCGCCGCACGCTGCTGCTCGGCGCCGCCGCGGCGGGCGTGCTGGCACCGCTGGCCGGCGCCCGCGCGCAGGCGGCGCGGCTGCCGATCTTCGACGCGCACGTGCACTACAGCCACGACGCGGCCGAGCTGGTGCCGGTGAAGCAGGCGGTGCAGATCCTGCGCCAGGCAGGTCTCGCCGGCGTGTTCGTCTCGTCGTCCGACGACGAGGGCACGCAGCGCCTGCTCGCCGAGGCACCCGACATCGTAGTGCCCGAGCTGCGACCGTATCGCACCCGCGCCGACACCAGCGGCTGGGTGCGCGACGACGGCATCATCAAATACCTCGAGCAGCGCCTCGCGAAATACAAGTACGCCGGCGTCGGCGAGTTCCACCTGTATGGCGCCGATGCCGAGCTGCCGGTGCCGCAGCGCATGGTGGCACTGGCACGCGAGCGAGATCTGCTGCTGCATGCCCACAGCGACGCCGATGCGATCGAACGCCTGTTCAAGACCTGGCCGCAGGCGCGCATCCTGTGGGCGCACTCGGGTTTCGAACGGCCCGACGCGGTGCGGGCCGTGCTGCGTCGGCACCCGGCGCTGTGGTGCGACCTCGCCTTCCGCACCGACCAGGCGTCGGGAAACAAGGTCGATCCGGCCTGGCGCGAGGCCTTCACCGAATTCCCGGATCGCTTCATGGTCGGCACCGACACCTTCACGCCGGAGCGCTGGCACTACATCGTGCCGCACGCCGACTTCTCGCGCGGCTGGCTGGCCGACCTGCCGGCGCCGCTGGCCGAGGCCATTGCCTGGCGCAATGCCGACAAGGTGCTACGCGCCGCATGGCCGAAGAAGGCGTGAAGCGGTCTTCCATCGTGGCGGCGCTTGCGCCGCTGCTGATCGCCGGCACGGCGCATGGTGCTGGCGAATGCGCCGCCCGCTTGAAGTCTGCGCCTGCGATGCAGGCCGACCGGGACGGCTACAGCGTGGCGTTTGCGCCGCGCCCGGCACCGCTGGCGACCGGACGGCATTTCGCGCTCGACATCGCCGTGTGCCCACCCTACGGCGGCGGTGCGCCACGCAACCTGCAGGTGGACGCCGACATGCCGGCCCACAAGCACGGCATGAACTACCGCGCCAGCGTCACGAGCCGCGGCACCGGGCTCTACCGCGCCGAGGGCCTGATGCTGCACATGCCGGGGCGCTGGCGCTTCCTCTTCGACCTGCAGCTGGACGATCGCGTGCTGCAGCTGGCCCACGAAGTCGAGGTGCCGTGATGCGCCGGCACGCCGGGCGGCTCGTCCTGGCGGCGACGCTGGTGCTGGTCGCCGGCACCGCCTGCGCCCAAGCGAGCCGCGACGGCGGTGTACCTTTCAGCGCCGACGAGCAGCGCCGCATCCTCGCGCACGGCCCGTGGCCACCGCCGCGCGCGCACGACCCGGGCAATGCGCAGTCCGGCCGGCGCGAGGCGATCACGCTCGGCCAAGCCCTCTTCTTCGAGGTGCGGCTGTCGAGCAACGACATCTTCGCCTGCGCCACCTGCCACGAACCCGCGCTCGCGTTCGCCGACGGTCGCAGCCGCTCGCTCGGCCGCGGCCTTCTGGAGCGCAACGCGCCGTCGCTGTGGAACGCGGTGCACGAGCGCTGGCAGGGCTGGGACGGCGCAGCCGACAGCCTGTGGAGCCAGTCGATCCGGCCGATCCTGCACCCCAAGGAGATGAACGCCAGCGCGGCGCAGGTACGCGAGTTCGTTGCTGGCGAGCGCGAACTCGCGTGCCGCTACCGGCGCAGCTTCGGCAAGCCGCCGTCGGCGGCGGAAGACGACGACGAGGCCGTGCTCGTCAACGTGGCCAAGGCCATCGGCGCCTTCGTCGCCACGCTGGTGTCGGGCCGTACACCGTTCGACGACTTTCGCGACGCACTCGCCCGCGGCGACCGGCGCGCGATGGCGCGCTACCCGGCGGCCGCGCAGCGCGGACTCCGGCTCTTCGTCGGCCGCGGCCGCTGCAACGTGTGCCATTCGGGGCCGATGTTCAGCAACGGCGAGTTCGGCGACACCGGACTCAACTTCTTCGTGCGCCCGGGCGAGGTGGACCCCGGCCGCCACGGCGGCATTGCGGCGCTGCGCGCGAGTCCCTACAACCTGCTCGGCCGCTTCAGCGATGCCGGTGCCGCCAGCCCGGTGGCGACCAAGACGCGCCACGTCGAGCCACGGCACCGCAACTTCGGCGAGTTCAAGGTGCCGAGCCTGCGCCACGTGGCGCTGACCGCGCCTTACATGCACGACGGCCAGCTGGCAACGCTGGACGCCGTGGTGCGCCACTACTCCGAGCTCAATCTCGAGCGCCTCCACGCCGACGGCGAGCGCATCCTGCAGCCGCTGCACCTGAACGAAGGCGAACGCGCAGACCTGGTGGCGTTTCTCGGCACCCTGACGGCGCCCGATCTGCACAAATGGCGCCCCCGCGCACCACCGCGCGACGCCTGCACGGTGGGCGCGCCCTAGGCCGCCAGCTTGAAGCGCTTGACCAGCGCCTGCAGCTCGTGCGCCTGATCGCGCAGGCTCTCGGCGGCGGCGGCGCTCTGCTCGACCAGCGCGGCGTTCTGCTGCGTCATCTCGTCCAGGCTGGTGACCGAGCTGTTCACCTCGCCGAGGCCGCGGCTTTGCGCGCCGGCTGACTGGCAGATCTCGTCGACCATCGTGGTCGCCCGCGCAACGCCGTCGACGATCTCGCGCATGGTGGCGCCGGCATCCTTGACCAGCCTCTGCCCGGCGTCGACCTTGTCGACACTGGCGCCGATCAGACCCTTGATCTCGCGCGCGGCCTGCGTCGAGCGCTGCGCCAGCGCGCGGACCTCGGCGGCGACGACGGCGAAGCCCCGGCCCTGCTCGCCGGCGCGCGCGGCCTCGACCGCAGCGTTGAGCGCGAGTATGTTCGTCTGGAACGCGATGCCGTCGATGACGCCGATGATGTCGGCGATCTTGCCGCTGGCGCGCGCGATCTCGTCCATGCGATCGACCACCTCGAACACGGCCTCGCCGCCGCGCTGTGCGGTGGCGGCGGCCGAGTTGGCCACGTCGTTGGCCGTGCGCGCGGTGTCGGCACTGCGGCGCACCGCCTGTGCCAGGTGTTCGAGCGATGCGGCTGTCTGCTGCAGCGCGCTGGCGGCGGCCTCGGTGCGCTGGCTCAGGTTGGCGCTGCCGTCGGCGATCTCGCCGCTGGCGTCGGCCAGCTGGTCGGCCAGGCGGCAGATGCCGCCGACCAGCTCGCGCAGCTGCTGCTGCATGCCGAGCACTGCCTGCTGCAAGCGGCCCAGCTCGTCGCCACGCGTGATTCGCATGGTGCCGGTCAGGTCGCCGGCGGCGATGGCCTCGGCCACCTGCACGGTCTGGTTCACCGGCACCGTGATGCTGCGCGTGATGCGCCAGGCCAGCAGCCCCGCCAGCAGCAGCGCCACCACCGCCACACCCGCCATCACCTGGCGCGCCGCCGCGGTGTGCGCGGCTGATTCGGCGCGGCTGTCGTGCAGCGCTTTCAGCTCGGCCAGCTGCGCCTGCTCGATGCCCTTGGCGAAGGCCTCGAGCTTGGGCTGCAGCGCCCCGTAAAGCAAGGCACGCGCGGATTCGCTCTGCTGAGCGCGCTGCAGGCGGCTGAACTTGAGCAACACCACCAGCACGCTGCTGCTCTGGCTGCCGAGTTCGTCGCCGATCAACGGATTGCCGCCCCCGCGCTGCTGCTGCAGCTTCTCGATCAGGCCGCCGATTCGGCTGCGACCGGACTCGATGCGATCGAGCGCGGCCTTCGCTTGTGCCGGGTCGCTCAGCAACAGCGCGTCGCGCGCGGCCAGCGTGACGTCGGCCACCTCGCTGCTCAAGGCCTGCAGCTGCGTCAGCGCCGGTACTCTGTGGTCCAGCGCATGCACGAAGCGGCCCTGCAAGCTGGTGGCTTGCCAGATCGCACCGCCGGTCAACAGCACGATCATCAGGCACAGCATCCCGAAGCCCATGCCGAGCCGCGCCCCGATGCTCGCGCACACACGGCGCCAGCCGGAGGCGCAAGTCGATGTGATCGAGAGGTCCGAGCCCATGCCGTCAGCCTTCCATCGCCTGCAGGCGGCGGATGTCGGCCAGCAGGTGGACGGCGGGCGTGGTGTGCGGATAGACGCGCCGGACGCGGGACGCGCCGTCCAGCAGATACCAGACCGAACTGTGCTCGGGTGTCCCGGCGACCTGGCGCAGGCCCACGCCATAGCGCTCCACCGCGCGCTCGATCTGCGGCAAGCTGCCGGTGAGACCGATGATGCGGGCGTCGATGAGCCCTAGGTAGCGTCGCAGCGCCTCGGGCGGATCGTTCAGGGGATCCAGCGTCACGAACACCACCGCGGCGCGCGCGGACGCGTCGAGCCCTTGCAGCACCTCGCGTGCGACGCCCAGTGCCGACGGGCAGGTGCTGCCGCAGTGCGTGAAGCCGAAGAAGAGCAGCACCGGCTGTCCCTCGACGCGCCGCAGCGTGAAACGCGCGCCGAACTGGTCGATCAACTCGATCGGCCCGCCGATGCCGACCGGCGGATCGCGCCCGTGCCGCAGGCCGATGTCGGCTGCACGCGTGTCGACCACCCCGCCGGCCAGCATGGCCAGCAGCGCCGTCCTGCGCGAGACTTGGTGACCTGCGTGCATACCGGGGATCAGGGCGCGACGTCGATCATCATGCGCATGTCCGGGTGGATCGCGCACTCGATCTCGAACTTGCCGGGCTTGGCGAACACCACCGTCTTCACCTGGCCCGAGCCGTAGGTGCCAAGGTCGAACGGCATCGCGTCGGTCAGGCTGAAGATGTTGTGCGAGAAGCTGTCGTCATTGCGGAACGACACCTTGTCGCCGGCCTTGATGCTGAGCGTCTTGGTGGTGAAGGCCTTGTCCTTCTGCGCCACCACATGCTCCTGGGCAGCCAGCGCCGGCAGGCTCAGCAGCGCGAGGGCAGCGAGAACGGTGTTGTGCAGGATTCGCATCGTGTTGCTCCGAGAAAGGTCTAGTGGGATGACATGTCGCCGGCCACTCAGGGCTGCCGGACGTTGACCGAGCGCACGAAGGCAACGACGTCGCCGATCTGCTCGTCGGTCAGTTCCTCGCCCCACGGCGGCATGCGCGGCGAGCGGCCGATGGCCTCGCCGCCGCGGCGCACGATCAGGTTGATGTAGCTGTCGTTCTTGTCGCTGGCGCGCAGGTTCGACGGTCGCGGGTTGTGCAGCCGCGCGGCACGGCCGTTACCGTCGGCGTTGATGCCGTGGCAGGTGACGCAGTAGTTCGCATACACGAGGCCCCCGCGGAACACCGCGGCGTCGGTGCTGTCGCGCGGCAGCAGCGCACCGTCGGTGCGGGCCGGAAGGTCGGCCGCGACGGCCTCACCGTTGCCCGGCAGCAGGCACGACGCGCCAGCGAGCAGGCCCGCGAGCAAGCCGCCTCGCACACCAAGGTGCGAACGAATGAGCCTCATGATCGCGCCCCCGATCATTGCGGCAGCGCCGGAATGCTGGCCGCCCTGACCGGGCCGGTCAGCGTCTTCATGAAGGCCACCAGGTCGGCCTGCTCCTTGGCGTCGAGATCGAGCTTGCGCACGTCCTTCGACACGTTGCTGCGGTCGTCGCCGCCACGCACGTAGTGCGACACCACCTCGGCCAGGCTGGCCGCCGTGCCATTGTGGAAGTACGGTGCGGTGAGCTCCACGTCGCGCAGGGTCGGCGTCTTGAACGCACCCTTCAACACCGCCGCAGGCCGGATCTTGTAGCGGCCCAGGTCCTCGGCGCCGCCCGGATGCGCGATGCCGATGTTGTGATAGCCGTTGTCGGTGAAGTTGGGCGGCGCGTGGCAGACCACGCAGTTGCCCTTGGCCGGATCCTTGAACAGCTGGTAGCCGCGCCACTCCTGCGTCGTGATGGCGTTGCGGTCGCCGGCGACCCAGCGGTCGAAGCGCGAGTCGTTGGAAATCACCGTGCGCTCGAATGCGGCGATCGCCTTGGCCACAGTCTCTTCGCCGATCGTCTCGCCCGGGTAGGCCTTGGCGAACATGGCCTGATAGCCGGGCAGGCGGCCGAGCAGCCCGATCGCCGCCGCAAGGTCGGTGCGCATCTCCTCGGGCGTCTTCATCGGCCCGAGGGCCTGGTCCTCGAGTGACTTCTTGCGACCGTCCCACATGAACTGCGTGTTGTAGGCGGTGTTCACGACCGTTGGCGTGGCGCGGCCGAGCACGGTGCCGTTGATGCCGACACCGGTGCGCAGGCCGTCGGACCAGCCGAGCGCCGGGTTGTGGCAGCTGCCGCACGACAGCGTGCCGTTGCCCGACAGGCGCGGATCGAAGAACAGCGCGCGGCCGAGCTCGATGCGATCGGGTGTGCTGCGGTTGTGCGCCGGCTCGGGCGGCGTGCCGAGCAGCCACTGGCGGTCCTGTTCACTGGCCGCGGGCACGGTCTCCGCGGCTGAAGCCCCGCCTGTCAACGCACCGGCCAACCAGAGACTGCAGCCCAGCCCGTGCAGCGCTTTCTTGATCTTCATCATCGACTCCCTCGACACCACCAGTTTCCCTAACCGCGGCTAGGGGCCATCGCTGTGCCATCGGCAGTGTGGGGATCGAGTTGAGATCGCTCCTTCGAAATAAGCGGTCGACTATGCGCACAAATCGTCTGCGGCGTGACCACTCACCCGAAACGGTGCGCTGTCGTCGCGAACATATTCACGCGCGGCACCAGTGCAGTGCCGTGGAGCGGACTCACCGCTAACGCGCCCGTCGCATCGACAGCATCTCGAGCCAGCGCCCGATGCGCGTCGAGAAGCCGAAACGGCTGTCGAGATCCTCGTCGGCCGTCGCGGGCTGCGGTCGTTGCGCCGGCCCGGCAGGAGCCGCCGAAGGCGCTGTCATCGCCGCTTCGATCGATGCCGGTTCGACATGACCTGCGGCGGCCATCGTCGATGCAGGCGCCGCCTCGACGACCACCGGCTTGCGCAGATGCCCCGCCGGATGCGAGCCCGGCGCCAGCACCGGCCGCGTCTGGCGCGCGACCGTCGGCAGGTCGGCCGGCACCGGCTTGAGCACCGGCTGCAGCCACTGCAGGATCGTTTGCCATTGCGCGAGATCGGTCTCCACCTTGGCCGGCGGCATGTCGAAGATGGTGAGCCCGTGCTCGAGGCACTTCACGTAGGTCTGCGTCTCGCGCAACGCGCCCAGGAACGGCAGCTTCAGCTTGTCGGCCCACTGGCGCAGCGACTCCTCGCCCTTGGTGCGCGAATCGACGCGCATGCCCACGGCGGCGATCTTGCAGCGACCGCGCACGACACGCGGATGCGCCTGCAGCTCGGCCAGACACTCGGCGGCCGACTCGCGGTCGAACATCGAGTAGCACACCGGCATGAGCACCACGTCGGCCAGCATCACAACGCGCAGCAGGTCGTAGCCCTTCAGGCCACCGGGTGTGTCGAGCACCACGTGCGTGACGCCGGGCGGCGCGCGCAACACGTTCTTCGGGTCGACCGTCCAGCCGACGATGCGCGGCGCCACCGTCAACCGCTGCCTGTCGCGCTGACGCAGCCAGGCATGCGACGACTGCTGGAAGTCGGCGTCGCCGAGCAGCGCCGGCAGCCCGTGGTGCGCGCAATAGGCCGCCAGATGCGTGGCCAGGGTGCTCTTTCCGCTCCCTCCCTTGCGATTGATGACGGCGATGACGGGCATGTCCGGTCGGCGGCTCCAGGGCTGCAACGGTGCATTGCAACACCAAAAACCGGCACCCACGTGCGATCGTGGCGCAAACGGTGCGCCCGAAACGAGCGCAAATGCACGCCCGGCCGCCGGGACTGACCCGTCGGCCCCAGGCTGGACGGCGGGACGGCTGGGGCTACGATCGCGCCTTCGCCACCCTGCCGCCGCGCCACCCGCCATGACCGCCACCGTTCACACGATTGCCGTCGCTCCCCTGCGCCTCGCCATGCAGCAGCTGGTGCGTGGCTTCGGCAGCACGCCGGAAGAGGTGGACGCGGTGGCCGACAACCTGATCGAGGCCAATTTGACCGGCCACGACTCGCACGGCATCGGCATGCTGCCGCGCTACACGCTGTCTTACCTGGAGGGCGGCCTGAAGCCCAACACGCACGTGAAGACGGTGTTCGACGGCGGCGCGCTGCTGCGGCTGGACGGCGACGCCGGCTTCGGCCAGGTGGTCGGCCGCGAGGCGATGGCGCTGGCGATCGAGCGCGCCAAGACGCATGGCAGCTGCATCATGGCGCTCGGCAACGCGCACCACCTGGGGCGCATCGGCGCCTGGGCCGAGCAGGCCGCGGCGGCGGGGCTTGTCTCGTTGAGCTTCGTGAACGTGATCTCGCGCGGCATCGTCGCGCCGCACGGCGGCTCGGACGCACGCTTCGGCACCAACCCGTTCACCGCCGGCGTGCCGCTGCCGGGGCGGCCACCGCTGATCCTGGACTTCGCGACCAGCGTGATCGCGCAGGGCAAGACGCGGGTGGCGCACAACAAGGGCGACGAGGTGCCGCCCGATCACGTGATCGACGACCAGGGCCGCCCGACACAGGACCCGCGTTTCGCGGTGATCGAGCCGTTCGGCGCGATCCTCACCTTCGGCGGCCACAAGGGTTACGGCATGGCGGTGCTGTGCGAACTGCTCGGCGGCGCGCTGGCCTCGGGCATGAGCCAGCACACCGACGACACCAGCAAGAAGCGCATCCTCAATGGCATGCTGAGCGTGCTGATCAAGCCGGAGGCGATCGCCGACATGACGGCCTACGAGCGCGAGCTGCGCGCCTTCACCGACTGGGTCACCGCCTCGCCGCCGCGCGCCGGCTACGACCGCGTGCGACTGGCCGGCGACCCCGAGCGCGAATACCGCGCGAAGCGCAGCGTGCAGGGCGTGCCGGTGGACTCGACCACGTGGCAGGAGATCCTCGACGCTGCCAAGAGCCTGGGCGTGGATCCGGCGGCGGTGAACCGCACGGCGGGCCTCGGCTGACGGCGGTGGCACGCACGGCCGTTGCCGCATCGAACGGCGGTTCGCGGCCCGTTGTTGACATTGACCGCCCGCTGTGCGCGCCTGCATGAGACCGAGCATGCAAGGCTGCGGGCGTGCAGCGCGGCAGGCGGTACCCGCTCGGGGCGATTTGTGGGGCGGCGAGGAGCGCAGCGACGGGGGTCGGCGCGCACCGCAGGTGCGCGCTTCGTCTTCTGACTCGCCGACGATGGTTGAGCGCAGCGGCCGCAGGCCGCGTAGCGAGTTCGGCGGCGCGACCCTCGGCGCGAGCACCACAGCGCAGTCGGCGCCCAAAGGCGCCGACCGACCCAGTATGAGCCCCGGGCGGGTACCGCCTAACGCGATGCGCCGTGCTCGGTCTGAAAGCGGTCCCTCGCGAACGGCAGCCAAGGGCCGAATGCCGAGCTCGTGCCGATCAGTTTCACCTCTTCGAGGGCCGCAGGTCCTCATTGCCGCCCTCGGACAGCTCGCGCACCATCGCAAACTTGGTGAGGCCCGGCGCGAAGCCGTCGATCTGCATCTGCACCGCATAACCGAGCGCGTGATACAGCGCCGGCGCCTGGAAGCTGAAGGTGTAGAGGTAGCAGCGCCGGCAGCCGCGCGCCACCGCGGCGCGCTCGAAGCGGCGCACCAGCGCGGCACCGTGGCCACGCCGCCGAAGCGCCGCATCGACCCACAGCTGCTGCAACTCGGCGCACTCGCCCCAGGTGCGACCGAGCGCACCGCCGATCACGCCGCCGTCCGCCTGGCGCAAGAAGCACGCAAGCGGCCGCACGTCGCGCAGCGGCGCGGCCGCTTCGTTGTGTGCTTCGAGGCCCTGGTCGACCAACGCCGCGTCGGCGGCCGGCAGCTCGTCGTGCACGGTGATCGTGGGTGGCATCGTCTCGGGCATCGCCTCACGCCGCTGCGTCATGCCGCCGCCGGCCAGTGCTGCTCGAACACCGCCGCCACCGACGGGTGCTGCTCGATCTCGAGCAGGCGGGTATGGAACGCCGGCTGCTTCTTCGACAGGAAGGCCCGCGAGCCGCCCCATTTGGACACGACTGCCGCCAGCAGCGCCGGCGCAGCGGGCGCGCCGACCGCGAACCAGGGCTGCGCGCCGAACAACTCGGCGAACATCGCCCAGTGCAGGTGCAGGCGCCGCCGCGTGCCGCGGCGAATGCGCTCGCGTGTGTCGGCATCGGCATTCACGCACCAGCGCTGCGGATAGTCGATCACGCTGATCGCCGAGTAGCAGTTGGCGGCGATGAACACCAGCGCACGGATCGCCTGCGCGCGTGCGGCCAGCTCTTCCGGCAGCAGGCCGGCCGACGGGAACTGCAAGCCCAGGTGGATCAGGATCGCAGCGCTCTCGGTGAGCACGCTGCCGTCGGGCAGCTGCAGGGTCGGGATCTGCCGCAGCGGGTTCACACGGGCCAGCGCGTCGATCGCCGAGTCGCGCTCCCACGACGACGCGCGCACCACACGAAAGGCGGCGCCGCAGCGCACCAGCCCCGCCTCGACCGCGGCCGAGCCCGAGCCGCGGCTGCCGTACAGCGTGTAGGACTTCGACGGTGCGGGCGACGGTAACTGGGCCATGGTCTCAGCGTAGCGCCTCAATGACAGGTCCGCAAACGGCGAGACAATGCGCGCCCGGCGGCTGCACGATGGCGGCCTTTCTCCATTGCCCATTCGGCGCACCACCGATGTCGACACCCGCCCTGCCCGCCGGCTTCAACCGCCTGGCCGGCGCCAACCTCGCAGCGCAGTCGGCCGAGCAGATCAGCCTGGCCGCCGTGCCCATCGTGGCCGTGCTCGCACTCGGCGCCGGCCCTGGCGAGATCGGCGCGCTGGCGACCGCGCAGACGCTGCCGTTCCTGCTGCTGTCGATTCCCGCCGGCCTGCTGGCCGACCGCTGGTCGCGCCGGCGCCTGATGGTGTGGGCCGAGGGCCTGCGT
>Ga0075356_1000139_pt1 | contig 13492 bp, 18 predicted proteins | sample WestPond_Cattail_FD_120073 | JGI IMG/M metagenome (GOLD analysis project Ga0075356, IMG submission 120073) | Natural and restored wetland microbial communities from the San Francisco Bay, California, USA, that impact long-term carbon... | ecosystem: Environmental > Terrestrial > Soil > Wetlands ... | reverse complement strand
GGAGGCGACCAAAGAGGCGATGCTGAACGCGGTCCGCGAGCAGATCGACCCCTACATCGCCGCCGGCAACGCCGTGATCGACGACGTGATCGATCCGCGCGAGACAAGGCCAACCATCGTCAACGCGCTGCGAATGGCGAGGAACAAGCACGTAGAGAAGCCGCGCAAGCGCCACGGCGTGATGCCGGTATGACGGGCGCCGTCGGCGTCCCGTCGTTCCGGTGCGCCTTTTGCACTGTGGAGGTACATAAAGCGCACCGGAAGGGGGAGGGACAGTGAGCTCGTTCGGGGACCCAGTCGTCATCAGCTGCTCGATCAGCGGGGTGATCGCGAACCGGGACCAGTGCCCGGCGATCCCCTATACGCCGGAGGAGTACGCGGCGGAGGCGCGGCGGGCGGTCGACGAGGGCGCCTCGCAGATCCACATCCACGCCCGCACACCGGATGGCACGCCGTCTTATGAGATCGAGGACTTCCAGGCGATCACCGACGCGATCCTCGCCGAGGTCGGCGACGTGATCGTCAACTACTCGACCGGCGCGATCGGCATCCCAATTGAGAAGCGGATCGAGTACCTGCGGGCGCTGCGGCCCGACGTCGCCGCGCTCAACATGAGCTCGATGAACTACGCCAAGTACTCGTCGAAACGCAAGGACTTCGTCTTCAAGGCGGTCTTCGAGAACAGCTTCGACACGATCATCGAGTTCCTCACGGCGATGCGCGAGCTGGGGATCAAGCCCGAGCACGAGTGCTTCGACGCCGGCCACGTCGCCAACCTCGACCCGCTGATCGACATGGGCCTGCTGGAGCGCACGCCGCTGCAGGTATCGCTCGTCATGGGGGTCAACGGCGGCATCCGCCCGACTCCCCGCAACGTCGGCTTCATGTCCGACCAGATTCCCGGTGGCGCCGAGGGCCCCAACCAGTGGCAGGTGATCGGCATCTCGCGCGACCAGTGGAAGCTGCTCGGCGCCTCGCTGGTGCTGGGCGGCAACGTCCGCGCCGGGGTCGAGGACAACCTCTACCTGCCCAGCGGCGAGATGGCGCGCTCCAACGGCGACCTGATCGCCAAGGCACGCCAGATGGCCGAGGACGTCGGCCGCCGGGCCGCCACCGTCGCCGAGGCCCGCGAGCTCCTGGGAGTGCCGAAGCGTGAGCGCTCTCCCGCTTAGCGACGTCAAGGTCCTCGACCTCTCCCGGCTGCTGCCGGGTGGCTTCTGCTCGCTGCTGCTCGCCGACCTCGGCGCCGAGGTGCTCAAGGTCGAGGACACCGGTATGGGCGACTACATCCGCTGGGCGCCGCCCTACTACGGCACGGACGAGCAGCAGGAGCTGGGCACGCGCTCGGCGCTCTACCTCTCGCTCAACCGCGGCAAGCGCTCAGTCCGCCTCGACCTCAAGTCCGAGAAGGGGCGGGAGGCGCTGTTGCGTCTGGTCGAGAGCCACGACGTCGTCATCGACGGCTTCCGCCCCGGCGTGCTCGACCGGCTCGGGGTCGGCTACGAGCGCATGCGCGAGGCCAACCCCGGAATCGTCTTCTGCGCGATCACCGGCTACGGCCAGGACGGCCCCTACACCCAGCGCGCCGGGCACGACATGAACTACCTCGGCCTGGTGGGTCTGCTCGGGCTGACCGGTACCAAGGACGGCCCGCCGGTGCAGTCGGGCGGACAGATCGCCGACCTCGGCGGCGGTGCCCTGATGGCGGCCTTCGAGGTGATGGCGGCGCTGCATGAGCGGCGCCGCTCCGGCGAGGGGCAGATGGTCGACGTCTCGATGGCCGACGGCGCCCTCTCCTGGCTGGCGATGGTCGCCGGCCGCTACTTCTGCGACGGCGAGGTGCCCAAGCGCGGCGAGCAGCAGCTCGCCGGCGGCCTGCTCTGCTACTTGCCGTACGAGGCGAGCGACGGCTGGGTCACCTGCGGCGCCCTCGAGCCGAAGTTCTGGGCTGCGTTCTGTAACGGCGCCGGCCGTCCCGACCTGATCGAGGAGCAGTTCGCGGCGCCGGGCTCCGACGCGTGGCGCGAGGTCGCCGAGGTCTTCCGCTCGCGCTCCCGTGCCGAATGGAAGGCCTTCAACGACGAGCACGACTGCTGTATCGAGCCGGTTCTCGAGATCGACGAGGCACTCGACTCCGAGCTCGTGCGAGAGCGGCAGATGGTCGTCGAGATGGAGCAGCCCGGCTTCGGCCCGGTCCGCCAGCTCGGCGCCCCGGTGAAGATGAGCCGCACCCCCGCCGACCCGACCCGCCCGGCCCCGGCATTCGGCGAGCACACCGACGAGGTCCTGGCCGAGGCCGGCTACTCGCCCGAGGAGATAGCCGCAATGAAGAATTCGGGCGCCGCCGCAGGCCCCAGCGCCGACGCAGCCACCACCTTCCGAGCATGACTTCCGCCGAAAAAGGGGCCGATGGGCCGATACGTCAAGGTCACCTTGACGTATCGGCCCATCGGCCGAACGGGGGGCTGCTGCGGATGGGGGAGCTGGCCGAGGCTTCGGGGGTGCCCGTGCCGACTATCAAGCACTACTTGCGCGAGGGCTTGCTGCCGGAGCCGGTGAAGACGAGTCGCAACATGGCGTACTACCCGCCTGAGTTCGTCGACCGGATCCAGCTGATCAAGCAGCTGCAGGAGGAGCGCTTCATGCCGCTGAAGGCGATCAAATCGGTGCTCGACGAGGATCCCGAGCGAGCCCGCGCCCTGGTCGATCTCGAGGATCGCATCCTCGACCGCGCCCTGGCCGGCGAGCGCACCCGTACCAGCGCCGCCGAGGTCCGCGAGCGCTACGGCGTCCCCAAGGACGTGCTCGACCGGCTCGAGAAGCTGGAGGTGCTGAGTCCCAACAGCCGCGGCTACTCGCCCTCCGACATCAAGATCATCGAGGCGATCAGCCGCTTTCGTGCCGGCGGCTACGACGAGCAGATCGGCTTCACCGTCTACGACACCCTGCGCTACAAGACCGCGCTTGAAGACCTCGTCCGCCAGGAGGTGGAGGTCGTCATGGAGCGCCTCGCCGGCGAGGTCTCGCCCGAGCGCGTGGTCGAGATGCTCGAAGCCGGCGCCCAGCCCCTGCAGGATCTGATCGCCGCTCTCCACACCAAGCTGATGGTCGCCGAGCTCGAGCGCCACCGCGCACAGCGCGCCTGAACTCCGTAGACGGGACTGAAAGTCCCCCTATGCGTCGACTTCCAGGCCCGTGGGCCGGCGGTTAGGTCGTCGCGCTCTTCTTTGATCGCGGCGAGGGGGGGGGGCGTCATCGCGCCGGTCTCTTCGGCGGCCGCCGCGGCTCTCAAGGTTACGCCCCGCCCCACCTCCACCCGCGTAGCGGTCGTAGTTTCCGCCGCTATGCGGAAAGAAGTACGACCGCTTTGGAGGATCCAGACCCGATCGTCCGTTGCGGTCGTAGTTTCCGCCGTCATGCGGCGGAAACTACGACCGCTGTAGCCTCGGGCGGTGCGATCGGTGCTCGTTACCGGTGCGTCCACCGGCATCGGCTGGGCGACTGCTCTGCGGCTCGACCGGGATGGCTGGCGGGTCTTCGCCGGGGTGCGGCGGGATGAGGACGCGGAGTCGTTGCGGGCCGAGGGCTCGGACCGGCTGGTTCCGGTGATGCTCGACGTCACCGATGCGGCGCAGGTTGCCGCCGCGGCCGGGCTGGTCGGCGAGCGCGTAGGGGAGGCGGGGCTCGGCGGGCTGGTCAACAACGCCGGGATCGCGGTGCTCAGCCCGCTGGAGACGATTCCACTCGAGGACTTCCGGCGCCAGATCGAGGTCAATCTCACCGGGCAGGTCGCGGTGACGCAGGCGATGCTGCCCCTTGTGCGGCGCGCCGCGGGCCGGGTCGTCTTCGTCAGCTCGATCGGCGGGCGCATGGCGCTGCCCTTCGGCGCGCCCTACCACGCGGCCAAGTTCGGGGTCGAGGCCGTTGCGGACTGCCTGCGCCAGGAGCTGGCGCCCTGGAAGATCGACGTATCGGTGATCGAGCCCGGCTCGATCGACACGCCGATCTGGGAGCGGGGAGAGCAGATCGCCGACGAGGTGGCCGCGCGGGCCCCGGCGGCACAGGTGGAGCTCTACGGGAAGACGATCGAGCGCTTCCGCGCCGCGGTGCGGCGCACAGCCGAGCGGGGTATCGCCCCGGACAAGGTTGCCGACGCGGTGACGCATGCGCTGACCGCGCGCCGTCCCCGCACCCGCTACGTGGTCGGTGCCGACGCCCGCGGCCAGGCTCTGCTCAAGCGGCTCTTGCCCGACCGCGCCCTCGACACCGTCGTCCGCCGAATCATGCGCCTATAGCTCCCGCCGACGGGCCGATACGTCAAGTTCACCTTGACGTATCGGCCCGTCGGCGGGTGGGGGGGGGACTTATACTGGCCCGGAACCGATTGACTGGTCAGTCAACCAGCACTAGGGGATTACTTGCGCGCAGCGGTAGCACAGCTCAACTCGACCAACGACAAGGCCCGTAACCTCGCCGCCGCCGAGTCGCTCGTGCGTGCCGCCGCGGCCGATGGGGCCGAGCTCGTCGCGCTGCCGGAGAAGTGGAACCTGCTCGCCGGCGGCGAGGAGCTGCTGGCCGGGGCGGAGACGCTCGACGGCCCCAGCCTGACCGCCGCCCGTGCCTGGTCCAAGGACCTCGGCATCCACCTGCTCGCCGGCAGCATTCCCGAGCAGGGCCCCGCGGGAAAGGCATTCAACGCCTCGGTCCTGATCGGTCCCGGCGGCGAGGACCTCGCGGTATACCGCAAGATCCACATGTTCGACGTAGACGTTGACGGCGTCGCCTACCGCGAGTCCGAGTATGAGGAGCCCGGCGAGGAGATCGTCTCAGCGCCGCTCGGCGAGGCCACGATCGGGCTCAGCGTCTGTTACGACCTGCGCTTCCCGGAGCTGTACCGGATCCTCGCCGTGCGCGGCGCCCGGATCCTCGCCGTCCCGTCGGCCTTCACCGCAGCAACCGGCCGCGACCACTGGGAGCCGCTGCTGCGGGCGCGGGCGATCGAGAACCAGGCCTTCGTCCTCGCCCCGAACCAGGCCGGCGAGGCGCCGCCGCACTTCAGCTCCTACGGCCACTCGGCGATCGTCGACCCCTGGGGCACGATGCTGGCGACGGCTCCCGATGAGGAGTGCTTCGTCGCCTCGGACCTCGATCTCGCGGCCCAGGATCGCATCCGCGAGTCGCTGCCCTCCCTCGCAAACCGCCGCCCCCGCGCCTACTCGTGGCCGCAGCTGACGGAGGTGCACGCCTGATGGCCAAGGCCGCCGCCCCCGCGGTCGACAAGCGCCGCCAGATCCTCGACGCGGCGATCCGCGTCTTCGCCCGCCAGGGCTTCCACTCGACCCGCGTCTCCGACATCGCCGACGAGGCGGGCGTCGCCTACGGCCTCGTCTACCACTACTTCAAGTCCAAGGACGAGGTGCTGAACGAGCTCTTCACGGAGCGCTGGTCGCTGCTGCTGGCGGCGATCGAGGAGACCGACCGCGAGGGCGCCTCGCCACGCGCCAAGCTCGAGGCCGTCGCCGGCTTCATCGTCGACTCCTACCGCCACGACCCGGAGCTGATGAAGGTGATCATCGTCGAGGTGACGCGGGCCGCCAACTCCTTCGGTCGCACCCACCTACCGGAGATCCGCCGCGCCTACGACTCGATCGCCAAGATCGTCGCCGACGGCCAGGAGGCCGGCGTGTTCCGCCGTGACATCGACCCCACCTTCGCCTCGATGTCCTTCTACGGGGCGATCGAGCAACTGCTCTCCGGCTGGATCTTCGAGGTCATCCCGGCTTCCGACACGGACTTCGATCAGGCAAGGAGTCTTGTCGTGGCGACGATCTGCGACGGTCTTGAGCCACGATAGGTAAGGTCGGGCGCGATGGAGAACGAGATCGTCAAACGGCTCGCCTGGAGCGGCCTTCTGGCCGCGAGCAGCGCCTTGGCCAGCGTCGTCGCCGCCCGCCTCGCCGCCTTCGCCTGGCGTCGCATCTTCGACGAGGAGCCGCCGGAGTAGCGTGCCCGACGGCGCCGGCACACCCCCGCGGCCCCAGGAGGATCGCTCGGTCAGCGAGCTGGTCTTCGATGTCGCCGAAAGGAGTTCTTCCCTCGTCCGCGAGGAGATCGAGCTCGCCAAGACCGAGATCACCGAGAAAGTCGGCAAGATCCTGCGCGGCTCTGCCGTCGGCCTCGCCGCCGGCACCTTTGCCTTCCTGGCCCTGATCCTGTTCATGGAGGGTTTCGCCTGGCTGCTCGCCGAAGAGGTCTTCGACGGCAACGCCTGGCCCGGCTTTTTCGTCGAGGCGGCGATGTTCCTGCTGGTCGCCGCCGGTGCCGGGTACTTTGCCTACCGCTCGGTCCAGGCCGGCGCCCCACCGGTGCCCGAGCAGGCGATCGAAGAGGCCAAGCTGATCAGGACGACGCTGGAAGGGGAGGGCGCGAAATGAGTGCTCAGCCTGAGCCGGTCCGCCCGCCGACGCCTGGCATGCCGGGGCGTTCGGCGGCGGAGATCCGCCGCGACATCGACCTCCAGCGCCGCGACCTCGGCAGCTCGGTGGAGGCCCTGCGCGGTCGCGTCACCGAGTTGACCGACTGGCGCCGCCAGGTGCGCGAGCACCGCTCCCAGCTGATTGTCGGAGCTGCCGTCGCCGGCTTCGCCCTCGGCGGCCTGATGATGCTGCGCCGCCGCCGCTAGGGCATTTGGAACCGTGGCGGACCTGGCTGAGATACAGGGAATGATCGAGGCGGCTCTGCCGGGAGCCAAGGTCGAGGTCGCCGACGAGACGGGCACGGGCGACCACTTGCGCGCCACCGTCTCCGCCCCCCAGTTCGAGGGCCTTTCCCGCCTCGACCAGCACCGTCTGGTCAAGGCAGCGGTAAAGGAGCGCTTCGACGATGGCGCAATCCACGCCCTCTCGCTGAAGACCGCCCCGTCCTGAGGGACGACTGCTGAGTTATGCACCTATGGTGTGCTCAGCTCATCAGTCGTTCCCGGCGGCTGCGATCTCTACAATCGACGGGATGGCCGACGCCGAGCTGAAGCAGAAGGTCGAAGAGCTGATCGCCGCCAACCCGGTGCTGCTCTTCATGAAGGGCGTGCCCGAGGCGCCGCGCTGCGGCTTCTCGATGCGGGTCGTCCAGGTTCTCGACTCGATGGACGTCGAGTACGGCGCGATCGACGTGCTGCCGGCGCTGCAGCCGCTGCGCGAAGTCACCACCGAGATCTCGGACTGGCAGACCTTCCCGCAGCTCTACGTCAAAGGCGAGCTGCTCGGCGGCGCTGACATCGTCGAGGAGATGTTCGACTCCGGAGAGCTGGCCGAGGCGCTCGGCGTCGAGCAGCCCGAGGCCGCCGTTGCCGCACCGGCCGCTCCGGCGCAATCACCCCCGCTGCGGATCGAATAGGCGCACGGCGACCTCTCCGGTTTCCTCAAGGTCGCTACGGGGGTTCAGGTTAGGGATAGCGGAGGCTCAGTGAGGGCCCGTGTACGTCGTGATCAGTCGGCCGACTGCCACAGCATCTTCCGTAAGCTCCCCTGGCGACCGAGGTCCTTCGGTCGGGTTGGGCTCGGCCAGGGCTTCTTCGGTTAGCCGTGTCGCCAGGCTCCGCTTCATTGCTCGGTGGCGGATCTGATCCAGCGCGAAGATCTCCAGCAGGACGTGCTGTCCTTTGCCATTCGGCACGCAGTTGCTTCCAAAGAAGGACCAGCTGACGCCTTCCGGCAGCACGTTGGCTACGAGCTGGTGTTCGGTGGCTTTGACCTTGCTGACCAAGTCGGCGAACTTAACGTCCACTTTTTGCTGGCCGTTCCCCTTCGCGTACTTGAAGCGTCCGAGATAGATCGCGAGTTCCTTCGTGTCCTCGGGCACCTTCCCCCATTCCAGGGGGACCCAGAGGGATCCCCAGCCGCAGCGGACGTTCTGCTTCAGCTCGCCATTGGCCTGGACCCCGCTGCTCTTGAGATCGATCGCTTGGGTGACCGGCGTCGAGCCGCCGCCACAGCCCGCCAATCCCAGGGCCATCGTGACCGCAGCCAGCACCAGGGCGTGCTGGGTTGCCATTTTGTATCCCTCCCGCATCATGGGCAAGCGCCCACGATTTTAATCAGATTTTCTTGCGATAACGAATCAGACCGCCGCGTGCTCGGCGGCGTCGTCCTTGACCTGGAAGGACGAACCGCAGCCGCAGGCCGCAACCACGTTTGGGTTGTTGACCTGGAAGCCGGCGCCCTGCAGGCCTTCGACGTAGTCGACCTCGGAGCCGAAGACGAACTGCATGCTGACCTTGTCGACGACAACCGAGACGCCGTCGACCTCGAAGACGTGGTCGTCATCCTTGGCCCGGTCGAAGGCGAGCGCGTACTGGAAGCCCGAGCAACCGCCGCCGCGAACGGCGACGCGAAGCGCCTGCTCCTCGGCACCCTCCTGAGTCCCGAGTAGCTCGGCGATCTTGCCGGCGGCCTTGTCGGTGAGGGAGATTGCCTCTTGCGGTGCGTCAGTCACTTCACAAAGTGTAGCGAGAGGTCTGCGAGAATCGCCCTCCTTGGGTTCCAGCGCTCCAACCGCGGTGGTCTGCGACACGACCGCCTACCTCCCTGCGGAGCTGGCGGCAGCCCGCGGGATACAGACGATCAGCCTCTACGTGGCGGTCGACGGGCACCAGGAGCCGGAGTCCGAGATCAGCGACTACGCGGCTTTCTACGAGCGCCTGCGCGCCTCCGAGGGCGGCGCGACGACCTCGCAGCCCTCGATCGGAGACTTCGCCTCCGTCTACGAGCCATTGCTCGACGAAGGCCGTGAAGTCGTCTCGATCCACATCTCCGCCGGTATATCCGGCACCTTCGAGGCGGCCGGTCAGGCACGGGAGAGGCTTGTCGCGGAGGGAAGGGGGGGAGAGCGCATCCATCTCTTCGACTCGCGCTCGGCGGCAGGCGGGATGGGCCTCTGCACGCTCGCGGCCGCGGCGGCTGCCGCCGGCGGAGAGGACGGCGAGGGAGCCGTCGCGCGTGCCCGGCAGGCGCGCGAGGAGCTGAAGATGTGGTTCGCGATCGACACGCTCGAGTACCTGCGGCGCGGCGGCCGAATCGGCGGCGCCCGAGCCTGGATCGGCTCGGCGCTGAAGATCAAGCCGATTCTCACGCTGGAGGAGGAGATCACCCCTGTCGAGCGTGTTCGCACCCGGGCCCGCTCGATCGAGCGGCTGCGCGACTATGCCCGCCAGCGCCACGAGTCGGGCCTCGACGCCTGGGTCGTCCAGCACATCCAGGACGACGAGACGGCGGCCGGATTGATCGAAGACGGCTGCGAGATCTTTGGCTGCGAGCCCACCTTCACCTCTGAGATCGGCGCCGTCCTCGGCGCTCACGTGGGCCCCGGCCTGCTCGGTATCGGCAGCGTCTCCAAGTCCGTCCTGAGCTGAGCACGGGGTGCCGCCCCCGTGCGGGGGACTTCCCTAGGATAAATGCATGAGATTTATTGCGCTAATCGTCGCTGGCCTGATCGGGATGGCGCTCGCGTCCTGCGGTGGCAGCAGCCCGGACGGCTCCACGACGCAGTCGTCGGTGACAGCGAGCCAAGCCAAGTCTGAAAATCTGCAGGTCGGCCACAGTGGCAAGCTCCTGCCGGCGCCGGGCGCCAACGACGCGATGTCGAAGCGGGAAATCGCCAAGCTGCCCAAGCTGACGATCGCCAAGCAGAGCGGTCCTCCACCAAAACAGCTCAAGGTCATCGACCTCCGCAAGGGCTGGGGATCCGCCCTGACGAAGAACGACGCGGCGTACGTCCGCTACAACGTCGTCAGCTACCCGGAAGCGCTGAAGCGGAGCCGAACAGGCCGCTACGGGCCGCGCAGCTTCGGGCTCAACGAAGTTGTCAAGGGCTGGGAAGTGGCTCTGCCGGGGATGAAGGTGGGCGGCCGCCGGGAGCTGATCTTGCCGCCGAAATACGTGTATCCGCGCTGGAAGCCGAGCTGGGGCTATACCCCATACGTCGACATCTACCTGATCGACCTGCTGGCCGTCGAACGGGGCGGCGCCGACCAGAGCCCCTGAGTGAGGGCCCTTGCGCTGATAGCCGGCCTTCTGGCACTGACCTTCGCCGCCTGCGGGGGTTCCGGCTCAGCCCAGACGGATGGGTCGTCCGCGACGACGCGGAACTCTCCGCCCCCGCGTGCCCCGACGGTGAAGATGTCCAGGGCGGAAATCGTCCGGCTCCCTCCCCTGACCTTGCCCAGGCCGAGCGGGCCGCCGCCGCACAAAGTCGAGATCATCGACCTCCGCAAGGGGTCGGGCCCCGGGGTGCCCGAGCATGACTGGGTGACCAACAGGGAGGAGGTGTTCATCAGGCTCCTCGAGGCCAGCTACACCGGCGCCCAGAAAGGCCAGATGTTCGGTCGCATCCCAATCAGCAGGGTCCTGCTCGAAGGCCGGAGCAAGGGCCTGACCCGGGGCCTGACAGGAATGAAGGTGGGGGGTCGCCGGGAGCTGATCGTCCCGCCGAAGCTGGCCTATCCGGGCTGGAAGCCGAGTTGGGGTTATGGCCCCTACGTCAGCATCTACGTAATCGACCTGGTCGGCATGGAACCGCCGCCCGACCGGCGGGTCGAATACCGGAATCGCCCGTTCGGCGAAGGCTTACCCTGACACGCGCTCGCCGAGGGTCTGCAGCATGTCCTCGACGCGGACGAACTTGACGCGGGGGCGGCCGTGGGGCTCACCGCGGCCGACCTCGGCCTCATCGATCGCCCGCCAGTCCTCGAAACTGACGTAGCGGACGTTGCGCTCGGCCAGGAGGGACTCGACGGCGTCGGGGCTGGGGCTCGCGGGGCTGAGCAGGGTCTGGCTCTCGATGTCGGCGAGCAGGTGCTGGACCGTCTCCAGAGCGTCCTTCTTGTTGGTGCCGATCACGCCCGATGGGCCGCGCTTGATCCAGCCGGCGGTGTAGTGGCCGACCTTGTGGCCGGAGTCGTGGGAGTCGAGCACGCGGCCGCCCTCGTTGAGGATCAGGCCACGCTTCTCGTCGAAGGGGACCCCCTCGATCGGGATGCCGGTGTAGCCGACCGAGCGCAGCACCAGGCCGCACTCGAGCTCTTCGCGCTCGCCCGTATCGCGGGCGCGCAGCGTGCCGCCCTCTTCGACCAGCTCGTTGCGGCCGACGACGATCTTCTCGACCTTGCCCTCGCCCGTTATCTCAATCGGGGAGGCGAGGAAGCGCAGGACGATCCGCTGCTTCTTGCCCTCCGGCGTGCGCTGGGAGAACTCGCGCAGCGTCTCGACGTTGACCCGGGTCGTCTTGTCGGCCTCCTCGGACTCGAGGAAGGCAGCACTGGCCGGGTCGAGCTCGACCTCGGCGGGGTCGACGATCACGTCGGCGTCCTCCATCTCGCCGAGCTCCTTGATCTCGGGGTTGGTGAAGGCGGCCTGCACCGGCCCGCGGCGACCGAGCACGACGATCTCGCGAATCTTCTTGCGGTCGAGCAGCTCGATCGCGTGGTCGGCGGTGTCGGTCTGGCGCAGCTCGTGGTCGGTCAGCGCCAGCATCCGGGCGACGTCCATCGCCACGTTGCCGTTGCCGATCACGACGGCGCGCTCGCAGGAGAGGTCGAATTCCTCGCTGGCGTAGTCCGGATGGGCGTTGTACCAGCCGACGAAGGCGGTGGCAGCATGGCTACCCGGCAGCTCCTCGCCGGGGATGCCGAGCTGGCGGTCGGTCTCGCAGCCGACCGTGAAGACGATCGCGTGGTAGAGCCGCTCGAGGTCCTCGACCTCGATGTCGTGGCCGACCTTGACGTTGCCGAAGAAGCGGAAGCCCTCGCGGGCGGCGGTTTTTTCGTAGACCCGGATCACTGACTTGATCTTCGGGTGGTCGGGGGCGACGCCGCCGCGGACCAGACCGAAGGGGGTGGGGAGGCGGTCGAAGAGGTCGACCTGGGCGTGTACGTCCTCGCCCTTGAGGATGTGCTCGGCGGCGTAGAAGCCGGACGGGCCGGCGCCGACGATCGCGACGCGGACGGGGTTCTCAGGTGTGCCGATCTGGGTCATTGGGGTGTTTCGTGCTGCGGAAGCATGGAACAGCGAGCGCGAAAGGATAGGGGACCCGAGTTTCCGGTTGCGCGGTCGTCATTTCAACCGCCATGCGAATGAAATGACGACCGCGGTGGGGGTGGCGAATGAAATGACGACCGCGGTGGGGGTGGGGCGGACGCGATGACGACCTCGCGCCTACGCGGCGAGCAGCATCTCGTTGCAGTCGGGACAGATGCCGTGGCTGAGCGCCGGCAGCTCGGGCCGGTTGAAGAGCTCCAGTCGCCGCGCCGCCTCCTCGACCTCGACCCACTCGCCTTCGACATCGAAGCGGTCGCACCAGCCGCACATGTCGATCGTGTCCTCGGCCCGAGGCACCTCCGGGTTCAGCAGCGGCTGCGGCTCCTCGCGCTCCTCTTCGGCGCGCAGCCGCGCCGAGAAGAGGACGGCACGGCCGCCCGGCCGGGCGGCGATCCTGATGTCCATCTTGCGCCTCACCGCCGGCCCGTCGCAGCGGAAGGGCAGCTCCACGCTTCCCACCTCGTCGCGGATGCGGCGCACCAGGATCCGCTGCACCTTCTTCATTTCTTCGCCGGCCACGTAGTCCCACAGTGAGCGCCCGAGGCTGGTCGAGGCCTCATCCCAGCCGTTCTCCTCGGCGAAGCGGTAGTAGCCCTCGTCGGCCCTGACCAGGTGGTCCTGCTCGTCGATCGCGTAGCTGAGCGACTCGACGGTCATGCACCGGCCGCGACGGCGCTGGGCACGCCGTCGAGCGCGTCGAGGGCTTTGCGCAGCGAGAGCGCCACGCAGGTGAAGATCGGCGTCTCCAGCTCGGTGTACTCGCTCGACTCGGTCGGGCGCAGCTCCTGCACGAGGTCGAGGAACATGCCCGGGTCGTCGCCCTCGAAGGCGACGACGAACTCCTGGTCGTCGAGGCCGAAGGAGTAGGAGGTGTTGATCGTGATCTCCGGGTAGCGGCGGCCAACCTCGATGTGGCTCTTCATGATCCGTCCCCGCTCCTCCGCCGGCAGCCCGTACCAGCGCCGCTGCTTGACCATCGGGTAGAGGAACATGTACTTGCGCTCGGAGACGCAGATCTCCGGCCGCGCCTGCTCCTCTGAGTAAGGCGAGCGCTTGGTCATCGAGAGGAACGAGTAGGGCGTCTCCGCCCACTTCGCCAAGCCGCTCTGGCCGAGCACGACGTGGAAGGTGTGCAGGTCGTCGAGGCTGGGGCTCTGGGCGAGGATGACCAGGTCGACATCGCCGCGCGTGCCTATGGTTGAGTAGGCGCGCACCGAGCGGTCGAGGGCGAAGTCCTCGCAGGCGGCGAGGAACTCATGCTTGTCGGCGGCTCGGAGATCGGCGTCGCGGCGGCGCCAGGCGGAATCGACCTTGAAGAATGTGAACTTTGCGAAAGTGCGGTCGGCCATTGGGGTCACGATAGCGGTGATTTCGCTAGCGGTGGCGGCGTTCGGGCAGGGGGT
>Ga0075356_1000138_pt1 | contig 13519 bp, 20 predicted proteins | sample WestPond_Cattail_FD_120073 | JGI IMG/M metagenome (GOLD analysis project Ga0075356, IMG submission 120073) | Natural and restored wetland microbial communities from the San Francisco Bay, California, USA, that impact long-term carbon... | ecosystem: Environmental > Terrestrial > Soil > Wetlands ... | reverse complement strand
GCCTTCCGCCGTACGCTGCCAGGCCTCGACGCCCTCGTACGACCAGACGCCCCAGGCGTCGAACACCCGCACGGCGGGATCGTACAGCCGCATCAGTGCCGGCACGTCCTTGGCGAACACTGCCGTCTTGTAGGACTCGACGATGCGGGCGATCGACTTGTCGGTGTCGGTCATGGGCGCTACCCCTTCGGCTGCCGAACGATGGCATGGCGAACGTAGAGCGTGAGTATGCCCAGGCCCAGCGCGGCACCGAAGCCGAAAGCGCCACGGCACACCGCGTCGGACGCGAACTGAAGGAACGGCAACGACACCGTGCAGGTGCGCTCGCCCGCTCCGAAGGCAACCCACAGGCCGGGCAGCACCAGGGCCAGCACGAGGGCCACGGCCAGCCAGTTCTGCAGGCGCGCGGCGCCGGCCGCCCCGGCCAACAGGATCAACCCGGCCATGCCGAAGGCCGCCGCAGCCGCATAGGCGACCCAGGCCGGCGCCCTGAGCTGCTGCGGCTGCCAGCCGATGAGCACGCACAGCGCAATGCAGCCCAGCACCAGCGCAGCGCCCCAGGCCAGGCTCGAGCGCCGGATGAGCGGTGCGTCGCCTGTCATGCGCGGCAACGCTCAGCGCTCCGACAGCGCGAGGTGGGCGCCCAACCCGGCGAACGCGCCGGCGAAGCCACGGCGCAACCCCGCCTGCACACGGGGCGACTCGATGACAGCCCTGCGAAACGCATGGGCCAGCAGGCCATAGGCGACGAACACGGCGAAGGTCATCGCCATGAACACGGCACTCAGGCCCAGCAGCTGCAGCAGCGGCGAACGCGCCGCATCGGTCTGGACAAACTGCGGCAGGAACGCGAGAAAGAAGATCGTGAGCTTCGGGTTCAGGATGTTCAGCAGGAACGCTTTCACGACCAGGCCGAGTGCCCTGCCTCGATCCGAGCTCGGCTGAACCGTGAACGCCGAGCGGTCGCGCCAGGTGGCGACGGCCAGGTAGAACAGATACGCGACGCCCGCGACCTTGAGCAGCTGGAACGCCAGCGCGCTCGTGTGCATCACCGCGGCCAGGCCCAGCACCGTGGCCAGCAGGTGCGGCAGGATGCCCAGCGTGCAACCCAGCGAGGCGAAGAAGCTTGCCCGCCGCCCCTGCGCCAGGCCGGTGGAGACGGTGAAGACGACGCCGGTGCCCGGAATGAGCACGACGATCAGCGAGGTGATCAGGAATTCGGTGGTGAACATGCTGGTGCGGTCTCTCAGGATGGCGGGCGCGGCACCGACGGCGCGCGGCCCAGGTGCATGCCCGAATCGAGCAGGATCATCTCACCGGTGACCGTGCGCGCGCCCTCGAGCAACCACACCACCGACTCGGCGACATCCTCCGCGGTGCAGGCCCGCCCCAGCGGCGTGGTCTGCTCGTACTGCGCCTTGAGCTTCTCGTAGCCGTCGGCACCGATGCCGTCGACGAACCAGCGCGTGGTGATCAGCCCCGGGCAGACGGCGTTGACGCGCACATCGGGTGCCAGCGCCCGCGCCAGATGCAGCGTGAGCGAGTTGATCGCCCCCTTGGATGCGACGTAGGGCACCGACGAGCCGATGCCCAGCGCACCCGCGATCGACGACACGTTGACGATGGCGCCTCGAGCAGCCTTGAGGTGCGGCGCGCAGGCGCGGACCATCTGGAACGCGCCGATCACGTTGACGTCGAGGATGCGCTGGAATGTCGACGCGTCCAGCGCATCCCAATTGGCCGAGCCGGCGAACGTGGTGACGCCGGCGTTGTTGACCAGCGCATCGATGCGGCCCCAACGGGCGAGCGCCGCGTCGGCCATGCCGCGGCAGGCGCCGTCGTCGGCGACGTCGCCGCGGATCAGCAGCGTGTCGGCGCCGGCCGCGCCGCAGGCCGCCGCGGACGCCTGCGCCTCGGCTTCGCTGCGCGAGTAGTTGATGACGACGTCGTAGCCCCTGCCCGCCAGCTGCAGCGCGGTGGCCGCGCCGACGCCGGTGGCCGAACCGGTGACGATGGCTGTCTTGCGAGCGGTCATGCAGGCACCTCGTTTGGCAAGGTCAGGCGTTCGCGCCCGGCGCCGCCTGCTCCGCGCGCAGCCGGGCGTGCACGTAGGCGCCCTGCGGCACGTGCAGCAGGTCGGCGATGCGCCACATCACCTGGCGCTCGTGCGCGGCGAGGTGGCCATCGGCGTAGGCCACCTGCCACAGCAGCTCGATCATGCGGATCTTCTGCTCCATCGAGAACGCCTCGTCGATCCGCGAGGTGAAGGCGAACAGATCGGTTGCCTGCCGCGCATGCGCCTCGGCCAGTTCGGCCAGGCGTTGCGCCTCGTCCTCGGCCAGGCCGAACTGCGAGCGCAACGCCGCCAGCACCGCCGTCCGCTCCTCGGCGGCCAGGGTGGCGTCAGCGCGCATCACCTCCACCAGCATCACGGCAGCGGCCAGCTGCAGCGCATGGGCTGCCGCCTGCGGTGGCGCCGCCGGCGCCGGGGCGGTCAACGATGCGAACAACTCGGTCAGCGTGCGCAGCATGCGCCATCATGGCATGCGGCCCGCAGCCCGCGGGGCGCTGGGGGCTCAGGGCCTGGCCAGCGACTGCAGGAAGCCGGCCGTGGCCAGGCGAGCGGCCGGCAGGTTGAGCAGCGTATGCGGCGCGTCGGGCACCAGCACGACCGCAGCCGCCGGATTGCCCTTGAACGCCGCGCCGCAGTGGCCGGTCGCCTCGGCATAACCGAGCCAGCCGTTCGAGCGCGAGAAGAACGGATCGGTCGTGCTGATCACGTTGAGCACCGGCTTGCGGTCCACCGGCGCATTGCGCGGTGACTCCACGAAGTAGTTGGCCTCGCAGCTCCACGAGTAGACGATGCGCGCGGCAAACTCGCCGCCGGCGTAGCGCGCCACCGGCACCGCGCCTTCGCTGGTGCCCGCCAGCACCAGGCGTGAGGCGTCGGCCCAGGGTTTGCCGGTGATGGCCTGCAGCGTGGGTGCGATCTCCGAGGCGCGCAGCGCGTGCACGCGCTCGTAAGACGCCTGGTCGATCGGCGACTTGTAGGTCACACGGTCGGGCAAGGCGAACGAGTTGGGCGCCACGCTGGCGATGCCCATCGTGCCCAGCCACTGTTGCCACTCGGCGATGGCGGCCAGGCCCAGGCCCGACGAGCCATGCAGGAACAGCACCACCGGCACTTTCGACACCGAGGTGGCGGGTGCGTCCTTGAACGGTCCGAAGTAGTCGGTCGACCCGGTGGCCCGCGCAGGCAGGAACAACCTGGCCTGCTCGACGACACCGATCAACGACTGCGGCGTATGCGACCAGGCACCGCCCGTGACCTCACCCTTGGGCGCAGCCGGCTGGGCGGATGCGACGATCGGGAGCAGCAGCCACAGCGGGCAAAGGAGCAGTCGGCGAAGTGCAAGGCTCATGGGGGTTCTCGATTCGGACGCGCGGAAGCGCCAGAGAATACCCAACACGCGAACCAAGCGGTCGATCCAGCGCAACCACCGTCATGGACGGCCCCAGAATCGCCGCGCGCCGTCGGGCAGCCCGGCGAGCGAACGGTCGAATGCGTCGACGCCCATCGTGGCCCGGAGTGCCGTCGCGACCGCTTCGACCGCGTTGTCCGGCGCGAAGTTGTGTTCATGCCGCAGCGCACGCACTTCGTGCAGGATCTCGTTGGGGCTGGCGAACGGCTCGGGACGGTCGTCAGGCCGCCAGCCCTCGAGGAACAGAGCCCGCACGACCGGCGCCAGCTGCACCGCGAAGGCGATGGCGTCCTTCGTCGACAGACGCCGGCGAAAGGCGTGGAGCACAGCCTCGACCATGGTCCACGCCATGTTGGTGGTCTGCAGGCCGGCCGCATCGCGGGCAGCGACCATGAACCGCTCGAAGTCGACCGATGCGCGCTGGTACTCGGCAGGCCAGGTCATGCCTCGGGCTTGTGGCACACCGCCTCGACGTTGTGGCCGTCGGGCCCGATGACGAACGCGGCGTAGTAGTTCGGGTGGTAGTGGGGCCGCAGTCCCGGTGGCCCGTTGTCCTTGCCGCCGGCGGCCAGCGCCGCGCGGTAGAACGCTTCGACATCGGCCCGCGTGTCGGCCGCGATCGCGATGTGCAGCGGCGCCGGCTTGTGCTGGCCCTCGTACAACCACAGCGTCGGCTTGCCGCTCTTGCCGATGCCGACGCCGTAGGGGCCCTCCATGACCACCGACACGCCGAGTGGCTGCAGGGCCTGCAGGAAGAACGCCTTGCTCCTGGCGAGGCTGCTCACGGCGAAACCCAGGTGATCGATCATGCCGACTCTCCAAACGACGACGCTAGGGCAGCGTCACGCCGGCGGCCTGCGCCGCGGCGCGGACTTGCGACGGCCAGTTGATGAAACCCGGCTCCTGCCCGCTAGCCATGCCCATCAGCAGCGCGGGCTCGGTGCCGACGTTGCGAAAGCCGCGCGACACACCCGGCGGGATGGTCACCGTGTCCAGCGGCTCGAGCACGATCGACCGCGCGCCCTCCGGCCCCCAGAACACCTGCCAGCGCCCGGTGAGCGCCACGAACACCTCCTGCGTCAGGTGGTTGTGCAGCGGCGCCGACTTGCCGGGATCGCAACGCACGAGGTTCATGTGAAACCCATCCGCCTGCAGCGGGGCCGCCGGCGGATGGCCGAGCACGCGCCAGGTGGTGCGTTCGCAGCCCGGTATCGCCGAGTCGACGTAGTCGCGGGTCGGCACGAGGCGGTTGAACCGGGCGACGCGGCTTTCCATCTCGGCAACGGTGGGGTCGGCGTCGGTGATCGGCGCGGTATCGGGCATGTCGGCTCTCCCGTGCGAGTGAACAGCTGCAGCCGCAGTATCGCGCCGACGGCACGGGCCTCAGGCCGGCTGTGGCATCGAGTGCCACCAGAGCCGGCAGCGCCGGCACAGGCCCGCCGCAAACTCGGCCTGCAGCACACCGTCGAGCACCATGCGCGGCAGCGGGTCGCCCGGCTTGCGTGCCACGAGATTGGTCCCGGTCGACCGGGCCCAGATCTGGAACAGCTCTTCGGACGCGACCTGGTAGGTGACATGCCAGTGCGCGATGCCCCCTGTGGGCGAGGCGGACAGCAAGTCGTAGCTCAGGTGCACGTCCTGCTGCAGCGTCACCCGGTGCCAGTACTCGCGCAGCTGCGCGTGCCCCGCCTACACCGCGAACGGCGTGTTGTGGTATTCGCCATCGTCGGCGAACAGCCGGGCAAACATCGCCGGGTCGCGGGCCTCCCAGGCCTGCTTGTAGCCCTGCATGAAGGATTCGATGTCCATGTGCGGTTCTCCTCGGCGGCCTCGACTGCCTGCGTTGGCAGTCAGTGATGCGAGTGTGCCAGCGCGTGGCCCTTGCCTCTGGCTATCAGCCAGCGGTTGACGGGGTAGGCGGCCATGCCACCGACGGCCAGCGACACCGCCATGCTGCCCCAGAAGGATGGCGAATCCACCCCCGCACCCATGGCCGACGGAATGGTCAGCATGATGGCGTTGTCGACGATCTCCATGATGGCAATCGAAACAGCGTCGGCCGCCAGTGCGATCTTCAGCGCCGCTCTCAGCGTGTAGCCCCTGCGCAGAAAGGGAACCGCGGTCAGGGCAAAGCCCGAAACGAACGCGAGCCCGACGGCCAATGCGATGGTGGCGACGTTGCTCCAACCCAGAGCCGTGCCGATGACAAGACCCACCACCTCGCCGATCGCGCAACCCAGCAGGCAGTGCAGCGTGGCCACCAGTGCGGTTCGGTTCAGCGAATCGCCACCACTGTTCGTGCGGTGCAGCCCGCCGGGTCCCGCGTGATGGTGGACACGATGCGCGTGATTCATGTCGGAGCTCCTGCGATGCGAGTCAGCGAACGGAGCCTAAACCTTTCCATCATTGGAATGTCAATCGAAGGTCGACACGATGGTGCGGGAATCTCACCGCGCCCGCCGTCAGCTGGAGGTTTCGTCGGCAGTGGCCTCGCCCCAATAGTGGTACGACACGAATCGCGGACCCGGCAGGTAGCGCGACTGCGTGTGGGCCACGAAGCCGGCGGCCTGCAGCACGGCGGGCAGGTCCAGGCTCAGGCTGCAGCCGCCGGCCAGCGGACCCCACACACGCTGCAGCCGGCGTTGCCAGCGCCGCACCGACTCGTCGGGCGCTACGCCATGCTCCGAGAACAGCAGCTTGCCGCCCGGGCGCAGCACGCGGCGGATCTCGGCCAGCGCCGCGGCCGGGTCGGGGATGGAACACAGTGTGTAGGTGCAGACCACCGAGTCGAACGAACGGTCCGGCAGCGGCAGTCGCTCAGCCGACAGGCCGACGAGCTCCACGTCCAGCCCAGCCTGCCGGATGCGGCGCAGCGCCAGCGGATGCATCTGCAGGCCGGGGTCGACACCGACGATACGGCGCACACGCGCCTTCTCGTAGAACGGCGCGTTCAGCGCCGTGCCGATGCCGACTTCGAGCACGTCACCGGTCGCGAGCGGCACCACCTTTTGCCGCTGCCGGCGAATCGGCTTGACGCCGCAGGCCAGGTCGAGCATGCGCGGCAGGATGTAGCGGTCGTACCAGCTCGCTGACATGAAGGACACCCTCTTCCGTCCGGACCGCCCGCGACGTTCAGGCGTCGACCGACCTCACCTCCTCGGTCGTGAACCCGGCCGGCATCACGATCTCGAGCATCTCCACGTCTTCGCTGTGCCCGACCTCCCGGTGCCGGATCTCCGGCGGCTGGTACACGCACGACCCGGCTTCGAGCCGGACCTTGCCCTGGCCCTCGTACTCGAACTCGATCCACCCCTTCAACACGTAGACCAGCTGGAAGCTGGTGCCGTGCCGGTGCGGCTGACTGGAGAACTCGGTGCCGGCGGCGGCTCTGATCACGTGGGCCACCACGGCGCCGGCGGTGGCCTTCTCGATGCCGAGGTCGCGATACTCGAAGAAGGAACGAAGGCCGCGCGTGAACGCCGAGTCCTTCGCGTGTGACACCGTGAAGCCTTGCGTCGTCATGTGGTTCTCCGATCCGAGGCTACAGCCTGCCGCCAGGCGACCCGTGCGGGCTCGATCAATACAGGGTCGATCGCTGGCGAGCCGGCAGCGCGCGGTCGTAATCGTCGCCGCCGACCTGGTTGGCCGACAACGCCGCGAGCATCGAACCCGCCGAAGGAACGGCGGGGACCTGTGAGGGCACCTGCCAGAGCCCGGATCGCAGCATGGCCCGAGCGCATTGGAAGAACACGGTCTCGACACTGACGCGCAGCACACACTTCGGCATCGCGCCATCCACGGCGAACGAGCGAAGCAATGCCGGTTCGATCGATATGCAGGCCGTGCCGTTGACCCGCAGCGTCTCGCCGACACCCGGCACCAGGAAGAGCATCGAGATCCTCGGGTCGCTCAGCAGGTTGCGCAGTCCGTCGACGCGGTTGTTGCCACGGCGCTCCGGCAGCAACAGAGTCCGCTCGTCCACGATCCGCACCAGCGGCGCCGGGTCGCCTCGGGGCGAGACATCGAGACCTCCCGGACCGCAGGTGGCGATCACCGCGAACGGCGAGGCGGCTATCCATTGGCGATACACGGGGTGGAGGTGGTCCACCTCCTTGCGGACGGACGCCTCGGCGACCGGACCGAACAGGGCCTGGAGATCGCTCTCGGTCCGGACGTCGTACTCGGTCATCGCCAAAGCTGTCGCATGGAGCGGCCTCTCACCGGCAAGCCGACGGCACCTCGTCGAAGATCGACGGCGAGAGCGAGGTGTCACCGAGCACGTTGCCGCTGAGGTCGACCGCACCGCAGTTGCCGCCGTCCCAGAACGGGTTCTGCGCGCCCAGCGAGTTCAGCGTCCACACGCGGTTGTTGGTCATCGTGTGTCCGGCACACGACGCGCCGGCCTGGCCCCACACGTACATGCCGACGTTGATGTACACGCCGCTGTTGCGGCTGAGGTAGATGCGGTTGTCGTCGAAGCTCACGTTGACGCCGCCGGCGATGCCGGCGCCGGCGTTGACGACGTCGACGATCGTGTTGTGGTGCGCGTTGACATGGCCGCCGTCGCCGTCACCGATCATGATGCCGCTGCCGCTGGTGCTCACCTTGCTGCCGCCGCGCAGCCGGTTGTAGGCGATCTCGGTGCGGTCGCCTTCCAGGCCCGGCGAGCTGAACAGATTGACGTGATCCTCGATGCCGGCCGACGTGTCGCCGTGCAGCGCGGCGTAACGAACGCCCGGCATCGCATCGGAGACATTGCACGTCACCTTGCTGCCGGACGCCCCGCCGGCCACCCCGTTGAGCTGGATCATCTGCCCCCGCGGCAGCGGCCCGCGCACGTTGTAGACGTAGTTGCGGTCCATCACGATCGGATGCGACGACGCCACCGCATAGACACCGGTCGACACGTCGTGGATCACGTTGCGAAGGATGCGGATGTTGCCCGCCCCGTGGATGTCGATGCCCTGCGCGTCGGGGTCGCCGTCCGACCCGCAGGGACCGATCTCGGAGTCGCGGATCGTCACGTCGCTGACGCCGTCGATCACGATGCACGACCCGTTGGGGTTGGACACGTGCACGTTCTCGATCACCTGCCCCGACCGGGCGCGGATCTGGCCGACCTGCGGCTTGCCGGCGATGGACAACGGCGTCGGGATGGCGCCCGACCCGCCGGTGGCCGGGGCCGGCGACGGTCCGCCGGGGGCTGGCGAGGGGGCCGACGGCGACGGCGCGCCCGACAACGCCGTCGGACTCGAAGCCGTGTCGCCACCGCCACCACCGCCGCAGGCCACGCTCATCGCCGCGAACGAACCGGCCAAGGCCCACAACCTGGCCGGTCGACGGTCGCACTTCATCTTCTTGTCCCCCCTGGCACGAACCCCCTACTGTAGGGCACCCGCGGCGGGCCCTGCCGAAGACCCTAACGCGATGCCCAGCCGCCGCTCAGCGGGAACACCTGCCCCACGAAGCACGCGGCCGCGTCGCTGCACAGATAGGCCGCGAAGAGCGCGTCCTCGCGCGCCGACACCAGCCGGCCGAGCGGCACCTCGCGCACCAGGCGCTGCTGGAACTTGGGGTTTGCCTGCACATCGGCCGGAAAGTACGTGGGGTTGTCGACAAAGTTCTGCGCGATCGCATTCACCTGCACGTTGTGCGGTGCCAGCTCGGTGCCCACGGCCTGCACCCAGGCCAGCTGCGCACCGCGCGCCGCGCTGTAGGTCGAGGCGCGCCGCATGCCGCGCAGCGCCGACGCGCTGCCCATCACGAGCAAGCGCCCGGCACGGCGGGCGATCATCTCGGGCGCGGCGGCGCGCAGCAGCCACGGCAGCGGATCCACCAGCGCCGCGAACACGCGGCTCCACTCGGCGTCGCCGACCTCGACCGCCGCGGTGGACGGCGCGCTGGCAATGATCGCATGGCTGCCGGCAGTGACATGCGGTTGCGAAGCTGAGCCCGCATTCAGCTTCGCGCTGCCGTGCAGCGCCCAGACTGGCGCGGTACCCACACACCACGCAAGCCCACACCGATGAAGCGAATCCCCAGACAGGTGCCCGCGCCCAGATCGACAAGACAGTACGGCGCCGAATCAGCGAACGACCCGGCCGACTCGCCACCCGACGCGTGCATCGCGGCGCGCGCCCGCATGGCGCCACGCGCCGCGGCGTTGCTCGATCGCATGCGCCACGAGCGCGACCTGCGGCTCGAGCGTGGGCTGGTCAGCGAGGCGTCTGGCATCGACCTCGCGATGCACCTGCTGTGCGAAGCCACGCAACCGCCGGCGAACGAGGCACTGTCCGCTGATCTGGACTGATAGGCAGGTGCCGCGCCCTGTGGTGTGCTCTCGATGTCACACGAGACGCATCTTCTTTCGAAACTAAGCCCGACGCGCTTCAGGCACCTTGCTCCCCGAGAGTCGGCGCGCATCACAGCCGATCGAGGCCTGTGAGCGATGTAAACGCAAGTAGTCGCGTTCGAATCGGCCAAAGGCGCACCTACATTCGCAACCCTCGCAACGCCTTGGGGGATTCCGATGACAGATCGACGACGGCTTCAACATCATCAACACGCGTGGCGCCTGGTCGCCCCGCTGCTGCTCTCGGGCGCGCTGCTGGCCGCCTGCGGCGGCAACGACACCGCAACGAGCAGCACCGCCGAGCCTGCCGCCGTGCAGATCGACGAGACGACCGGCGCGCTGTCGGTGCGCACGGTGCTGGCCGACTCGTCGGCGACGAGCACGACGCAGGCGCTGCGCTACATGCTGGTGGCCACGGCCGGCGGTGCACAGGTGCTGCAGGGCACTCTGTCGCTCAAGGCCGAGACCGAAGACAACGGCACGCTCGAGCTCGAGGGCCGGCTGACGCCGTCGACAGGCGCACCCGCCGCCGCGCCAACTGCTCAGGCGATCGAGGCGTTCAACGCCAAGAAGGCCGAACTCAAGACAGCGCTGCACACTGCCGTCGACGCGGCCCGCAAGGCCTTCGACGCGGCCCGCGCGGCAGGCACCGACAGGTCGACTGCGCGCACCGCCTTCAGGACCACCGTGCGCGAGGCGCTGGACACCTACCAGACCGCGCTCGCCGCTGCGGCGCAGGCCGCCGGGCTGCCGCTGCGCGGCGACCATGGCAACCCCGCCAGCAAAGGCACCCTCTCGGTCGAAGGCAGTATCGACACCCAGGGTGCGCTGCTGTTGAGCGTCAAGCGCAGGGGTCAGGACGGCATCACGCTGTCGGGCACCGCCAAGCTGCCGCTGGGCGGCGCCGTCAGCGGCACCTTCACGATGGTCAACGACGGCAGCACCGTCACCGGCACCTGGACGGCCACGCCGTTGGGCGACACCGATACGCCGACACCGACACCGACACCGACACCGACGCCTACGCCTACGCCCACGCCCACGCCTACACCCACCCCGACTCCGACGCCGACACCCTGCGCCGCCCAGACGATCACGTGGACAGTCGGCGGTACCGCGTGCTCGGCCAGCTATGCGGCGACCAACAGCGGCGTCAGCAGGATGATCACCACCGCGACCGGTTCGACGAACACCGGCACCGTGACGGCCACCTGCACCAACGGCGCGGTGACGACGTCGGCACCTAGCTGCACCGCCGCCACGACCACGCCGCCGCCGCCGCCGGCACCGGTGGGCAACGTGGCCGCTGGCCAGACCAAGTACCAGGCCAACTGCTCGGGCTGCCACGGCCAGGGCAAGGCCAGCGACGCCAAGGTGAACACCGCCGCCAAGCTCGCGAGCGTGATGAACAGCGTGGGATCGCACGCCGGCGTACGCAACTCGCTCACCGAGCAGGACCGCCTGGACATCGCAGCCTACGTGGCCAGCCCGAAGTAACGCTTCGGTCAGTCCTCGTGTCAGGCGCGCCCGGGGTCGCATTGCGGCTCCGGGCGCTGCGCATCGAGGGCGTCAGCCGCGCCGCCAAGAGTCGGCCGCATGGCATCGGCGATGGCTGCAAAGTCCGCCTCCGGCACCTCGACGTAGCCGAATCGAAATGCCGGCTCAGGCCTCGGGCTCGTGGAAGACCGCTTCGATGTTGTGCCCGTCAGGGCCGATCACGAAAGCCGCGTAGTAGTTGCCGTGGTACTGCGGGCGCAGACCCGGCGCACCGTTGTCCCTGGCTCCCGCCTCGAGGGCCGCGCGATAGAAGTCGTCGACCTGCGCGCGACTCCGAGCCACGAACGCCAGGTGCAGATGCGCCGGCTTCTCTTCGGTCTGGTACAGACACAGTGACGCCTGGCCGTTCGGCTGGCTCAGCTCGACACCGTTGGGCGGCCACTCGGTAGCCACGGTGACGCCGAGCGGCTCGAGTGCCTTGACGAAGAATGCCCTGCTCGCGGCATAGTCGCTGACGCCGAACTTGACGTGGTCGAACATGAGCTCTCCTCAGAGGTCTGGCTCGCGCACCGGCGGATCCAGGCCCGCCGCGCGAAGCCCGTTCGCGATGTCCTGCGGCGAGCGAACCAGAAACGCCTGCAACCCGAATTGGCTTGCCGCCTGCACGTTGTGCGGCAGGTCGTCGAAGAATACCGTCGAGGCAACAGCCACGCCCGCCAGGTGGCATACCCGCTCGAACGCGGCCGCCTCGGGCTTGCGCAGGCCCAGCTGGTGCGACGCAAAGATGCGATCGAAGGCGCCGACCACGCCGGGGAAGAGCGTGCTCCATGCAGCCATGTGCGACGCGTTGGTGTTGGTGAACGCATGGCAGGGCACCACCTTGCGCATGGCCTCGACAAGCCGGCGGGTCTGAACGATCTCGCCCACGAAGATGGCGTTCCAGCCTCGCTCGATCTCCTCGTGCGTGGCGGTCAGCTGCAGCGTGGCCGCAAGATGGTCGAAGTATTCTGCGGTGTCGATCTCGCCGCGTTCGTGCCGCTCGTACGGAAGATCGTGCCGGAACAGCTGGTGCAACTGCGCGAGCGGCAGCGCCGAGTACGGCGCCCAGGCCTGCAGGGCGCGCGTGAAATCGATGTCGATGAGCACACCGCCCAGGTCGAACAGCAAGGCTCGCGGTGCCGGGCGCACGTGCGAGCTCACCCGGGCAGACGAAGCGACATGAAGACGCTGTGCGGGTCTTCCTTGTAGGAGCCGAACGGGCCGCAAGGCGTGAACCCTGCGCTGCTGTACAAGCGATGCGCGGCATTGAACGCTGGGGGCGGGCCTGTCTCGAGGCTGAGGGTCTCGTAGCGGCGCTGGCGGGCGACCTCGATGATGTGGGCCAGGATGGCGCGACCCGCCCCTCTGCGGCGCAGCGCCTTGGGCGTGCGCATGGACTTGATCTCGCCGTGCGTGGCAGCGAGCTCCTTGAGCGCTCCGCACCCGAGAAGTAGCTTGTCGTCCCAGACCGTCCAGAAGGTGATCTCCGGCACCCGCAGCTTGTTCACGTCGAGCGCGAACACCTTGTCGGCAGGCGTCAACTCGTACATGTTGGCCAGGTGCTCCTCGAGGAGCGCGTGCACCTCCGGCCGGGTGAGATCGTCTTGTTCTATGCGCATGGTGATCGGCGGCGAGTCATTCGCTGGCATCCATTTTCGTTCCCCGGCTTGGGCGCGAGGCCTGCCGGGAATATTGCCACGGCCGATACCTACCGGGCACCGTCGCCTTCGGCCTCGGACGGCAGGCTGCGGATGACCTTGCAGGGGTTGCCGGCGGCCAAGACGCCGGCAGGAACACTCCGGGTCACGACGCTGCCCGCGCCGACCACCGAGCCGGCCCCGATGACCACCCCGGGGCAGATGACCGTCGCGCCGCCCACCCAGACATCGTCTTCGATCACGACCGGCCGACCTGACTCCAGGCCCGCCCTGCGTGCCCGGGCAGACAGCGGGTGCAACGCCGTGTAGATGTGAACACCCGGTCCGAAGAGCACGTTGCTGCCGACATGAACCGCGGCCACATCGAGCACCACGCAGTTGTAGTTGAAGTAGACGTTGCGACCGAGCTTGATGTTCACGCCGTAGTCGCAGAAGAAGGGTGGGTTGACGGTGACCGGCGTGTCGCTGCCAAACAGTTCGGACAGCCACTG
>Ga0075356_1000137_pt1 | contig 13557 bp, 14 predicted proteins | sample WestPond_Cattail_FD_120073 | JGI IMG/M metagenome (GOLD analysis project Ga0075356, IMG submission 120073) | Natural and restored wetland microbial communities from the San Francisco Bay, California, USA, that impact long-term carbon... | ecosystem: Environmental > Terrestrial > Soil > Wetlands ... | reverse complement strand
TACCTGGTCGACTCCGGCGGCGCCAACCTGCCGAACCAGGACGACGTGTTCCCCGACCGCGAGCACTTCGGCCGCATCTTCTACAACCAGGCCAACCTGAGCGGGCAGGGCATCCCGCAGATCGCGGTGGTGATGGGCTCGTGCACGGCCGGCGGTGCCTACATGCCGGCGATGAGCGACGAGACCATCATCGTACGCAACCAGGGCACGATCTTCCTCGGCGGCCCGCCGCTGGTGAAGGCCGCCACCGGCGAGCTGGTAAGTGCCGAGGACCTCGGCGGCGGCGACGTGCACACACGTCTGTCGGGCGTGGCCGACCACCTGGCCGAAAGCGACCTGCATGCGTTGGCGCTGGCGCGCCGCATCGTTGCCAATCTCAATTGGCACAAGAGCCTGCCGTTGCGCTGCGTGGCGCCGCGCGCGCCGAACTATGCGGCCGAGGAGCTGTACGGCGTGGTGCCCACCGACACCCGCAAGCCCTACGACGTGCGCGAGGTGATCGCGCGCATCGTCGACGGCTCCGAGCTCGACGAATTCAAGGCCCGCTACGGCACCACGTTGGTCTGCGGCTTCGCACACATCGAAGGCATGCCGGTAGGTTTCGTCGCCAACAACGGCATCCTGTTCTCCGAGAGCGCCAACAAGGGCGCGCACTTCATCGAGCTGTGCTGCCAGCGCAAGGTGCCGCTGGTGTTCCTGCAGAACATCACCGGCTTCATGGTCGGCCGCAAGGTCGAGAACGAAGGCATCGCGCGCGCCGGCGCCAAGATGGTCACCGCGGTGGCCTGTGCAGCGGTACCGAAGTTCACCGTGATCACCGGCGGCAGCTTCGGCGCCGGCAACTACGGTATGTGCGGCCGCGCGTATTCGCCGCGCTTCTTGTGGATGTGGCCCAACGCGCGCATCAGCGTCATGGGTGGCGAGCAGGCGGCAAGCGTGCTGGCCACGGTGCGGCGCGATGCGCTGGAGGCCAAGGGCGGCCGCTTCAGCGCCGAGGAGGAGGCGGCCTTCCGCGCTCCGATCCTGGAGCAGTACGAGCGTCAGGGGCATCCCTATTTCGCGTCGGCACGGTTGTGGGACGATGGCGTCATCGACCCGGCCGACACCCGCCGCGTGTTGGCGCTCGGCCTGTCAGCCAGCCTGAACGCGCCGATCCCCGACACGCGTTTCGGCGTGTTCCGCATGTAGCCCCGGTCGAGGCGAGGAGGCCGCATGCCAAGCTGGCGCAATCACTTCCAGATGCTCGCGCGCTACAACGCCTGGGCCACCGAGCGCCTGCTGAGCGGGCATGTCGCGTCGCTGAGCGACGAGGACTACCGGCGCGACGCGGGCCTGTTCTTCAGGAGCGTGCATGGCACGCTGAACCACCTGCGCGTGGCCGAGCAGCTGCTGTGGTTCGAACGGTTCGCGCGCGGTGTCTCGCCCAAGCGCGCACTGAACGAGGAGGCCGAGACCGACCGCGTGAAGCTCGCGGCCGATCTGCTCGCCGGTGCCCGGTCCTGGGAGCCGCTGATCGGCTCGTGGGACGACGCACGCTTCGATGGCACGCTCGACTACGTGACGACGACCGGCGCGCCGCAATCGCTGCCCTTCGCGGCGACGCTGACGCATGTGTTCAACCACGGTACCCACCACCGCGGGCAGATCACCGCGGCGGTCACGGCGATGGGTCACGCGTGTCCCGAGATCGACCTGGTGTGGATGCTGCAGGCCGAGGCGAAGGTACGGGCATGAGCGCGATTGGTGGTCCAGTGAGCGCACCCACGCTCGACATCCGGCGTGACGGGCCGGTGGCCCGCGTGTTCCTCAACCGGCCGGATGTGCGCAACGCGTTCAACGATGCCGTGATCGGCGAGCTCACCCAGGCCTTCCGAACGCTGGGCGCCGACACGTCACTGCGCGCGATCGTGCTCGGCGGCCACGGCAAGGTGTTCTGTGCCGGAGCGGATCTGAATTGGATGCGCGCGATGGCCGACTACTCGTGGGAACAAAACCGTGCCGACGCGCAGGCGCTGGCCGACATGCTGTGGACGGTGCACAGCTGCCCGTTGCCGGTGGTCGGCCGCCTGCAGGGCGACTGTTATGCCGGCGGCATGGGTTTGGCGGCGGCCTGCGACGTGCTGGTGGCGGCAGAGGGACTGCACTTCTGCCTCAGCGAGGCGCGCCTGGGCCTGCTTCCGGCGACGATCGGCCCCTACGTGCTGCGTGCGCTCGGCGAGCAGGCGGCGCGGCGCTACTTTGTCACCGCCGAGCGCTTTTCGGCCGCCGAGGCGCAGCGCCTGGGTTTCGTGCACGAGCTGTGCACGCCGGAACAGCTCGACGCGCGCGTCGACGCGATCGTGCAGGTGCTGGTTGACAACGGCCCGGCAGCCGTCAGGGCCTGCAAGAAGCTGGTGCAGGACGTGGCCGGTCAACCGATCACGGCTGCGCTGCGTGAGGACACGGCGCGCCGCATCGCCGACATCCGGGCCAGCGCCGAAGGGCGCGAGGGCGTGCAGGCCTTCCTGCAGAAGCGGAGCCCGTCATGGCGTGGCTGAGTTCTCCTCGAAGCGTACGCGGCGTCTCATGAGCCTCGCAGCGGTCAACCTCGACACCACGCAGCTGTTCGCGCTCGCCGCCGCGCTCGGCTGGGCCAGCGGCCTGCGCCTGTATGCGGTGGTCTTCCTCACCGGGCTGGCCGGTTTCATGGGCTGGGTCACGCTGCCGTCGGGCCTGCATATCCTGCAGAACCCGCTGGTGCTCGGCGCCGCCGGAGTGATGCTGGCGGTCGAATTTCTCGCCGACAAGGTGCCTGGGGTCGATTCGCTGTGGGACGCCGTCCACACCTTCATCCGCGTGCCGGCCGGCATGGCGCTGGCTGCCGGCGTGTTCGGCGGCGACTCGGCCACCTGGGCCATCATCGCTGCGCTGATGGGCGGAGCGCTGGCCGCCACCTCGCACACGGCCAAGGCGACCACCCGCGCCGCCGTCAACACCTCGCCCGAGCCGTTTTCCAACATCGCACTGTCGCTGGCCGGCGACGCCGCCGTGCCGGCGATGCTGTGGCTGGCCTGGGAGCAGCCGGTCTGGTTCTTCGTCGCGCTGGCGGTGGCGCTGATCGTGATGATTGCGCTGATCGTGGTGCTGTTCCGCTTTCTGCGTGGTCTGGTGCGAAGGCTCACGGGCCAGGCCGGCGCAACACCGGCCAGTGCCTAGGTTGGCGATGTTCGCAGTCCTGCGAGCCGGGCGGGTTCTCGATGCCGCATGCGCGGATTGGGCGCGTCTCGGCCCGTTGCTCACTTCGACCGACCGCTGTGCGCGCCTGCGTGAGACCGAGCATGCGAGGCTGCGGGCGGGCAGGCCCGGGCGCGATGCCCAGTACTCGGAATGAAAGCGGTCTCTCGCGAACGGCAGCCAAGGACCGATACCCACCGCTCGCTCCGCCATCGACCCGCTCGGCCGATCGATCTGCTACGCAACGGAAGCCCTGACATGTTCAACAAGATCCTGATTGCCAACCGCGGCGAGATTGCCTGCCGTGTCGCCGCCACGTGCCGGCGCCTGGGCATTCGCACGGTGGCCGTGTATTCCGACGCCGACGCGCGGGCGCAGCACGTGATGGTCTGCGACGAGGCGGTGCACATCGGCGGCAGCGCGCCGCGGGACAGCTACCTGCGCTGGCACCGCATCCTTGAGGCGGCGCGGGCCACCGGTGCCGAGGCGGTGCATCCTGGCTACGGTTTCCTGTCGGAGAACGAGGCGTTCGCCCAGGCCTGCGCCGATGCCGGCGTCGTGTTCATCGGGCCACCGCCAGCTGCGATCGCGGCGATGGGCAGCAAGGCGGCGGCGAAAACGCTGATGCAGAAGGCCGGCGTACCGCTGGTGCCGGGGTATCACGCCCAGGACAACGATCCCGCCTTGCTGGCGCGCGAGGCCGCCGCGATGGGCTATCCGGTGCTCATCAAGGCCAGCGCCGGCGGCGGCGGCAAGGGCATGCGCCGGGTCGACCAGGCAGGGGATTTCGTCGCTGCCCTGGCCTCGTGCCAGCGCGAGGCGAAAGCGAGTTTCGGCGACGACCACGTGCTGGTCGAGCGCTATGTCACGCGCCCGCGGCACATCGAGATCCAGGTCTTTGCCGACACGCAGGGCCACTGCGTCTATCTGTTCGAGCGCGACTGCTCGGTGCAGCGGCGCCACCAGAAGGTGCTGGAAGAAGCGCCAGCGCCGGGCCTGTCGGCTGCGCGCCGCGCCGAAATGGGTGCGGCCGCGGTGGCGGCGGCCCAGGCGGTGGGTTATGTCGGCGCCGGCACGGTTGAGTTCATCGCCGAGGAGCGCGACGACGGCGACATCGGCTTCTACTTCATGGAGATGAACACGCGGCTGCAGGTCGAGCATCCGGTCACCGAAGCCATCACCGGGCTCGACCTGGTGGAGTGGCAGTTGCGCGTGGCGGCGGGCGAGCCGCTGCCGAAGACGCAGGCGCAGCTCGCGATCAGTGGCCACGCGATCGAAGCGCGCATCTGCGCCGAAAACCCGGAAGTCAACTTCCTGCCGGCGACCGGCACGATGCACACGCTGCGCTGGCCGGCGCACGTGGCCTTCCAACGCAACGCCGGCGGCGAGCCGTTGCACGACGCGGCGCCGGTGCGTGTCGACGCCGGCGTGCGAGAAGGCGATGCGATCTCGCCCTACTACGACTCGATGATCGCCAAGCTGATCGTCTGGGGCGAGAACCGCGCACAGGCGCTGGCGCGGCTCGACGCGGCGCTGGCCGGCACGCATATCGTCGGCCTGCACACCAACGTGGCCTTCCTGCGCCGCGTCGTCCGCTCGGCGTCGTTCGCCACCGCGGAGCTCGACACCGCGTTGATCGAGCGCGAGGCCGCGGTGTTGTTCAAGCAGCCGCCGTTGCCGCTCGAAGTAGCCGCTGCCGGCGTGGCCGGGCACGCGATCGCCGACGAAGCCAAGCTCGAAACCGACGATCCCTGGTCGCGGCGCGACGGCTTCCGCCTGCATGGCGGCGCGCAGCGCCATTTCGATCTGGAGCACGACGGTACGCATCACGCGGTCGCGCTTGCCCGCCTGCACGACGGCGCATTGCGGCTGCAGATCGGCGAAAGTCAGTGGGCGTTCGAATCGCGCGCCCTCGGCGGTGATGCCTTCGACATCACGCTCGGCGAACGGCGCGTCCGGCTGCAGGTCTACGCGCAGGGCGAGCGCGTTGCCGTGTTCGCGCCCGAGGGGCACATCGTCGTGCACGAGGTCGACGTCATCGCCCACGCCGGCGAGGGCGCTGCCGAGGCCGGCAGCCTGACCGCACCGATGCCCGGCAAGGTGGTCGCCTATCTCGCCAAGGCGGGCGACAAGGTCTCGCGCGGCCAGCCGCTCGCGGTGATGGAGGCGATGAAGATGGAGCACACCATCCATGCACCGCGCGACGGCGTCATCGCTGAACTGCTGTACACCGCCGGCGACCAGGTGGCCGAGGGCGGCGAACTGTTGCGGCTGGCGACTGGATGAGCGGCGCGCGGCCGGCCCGCTCAGGACAGCAGGCGGTCGAACCAGGTGCGCGGCGCGGCCGGCGTGGTGACCGGCGCGTGCGCGGTCATCGGACGCGAGGCGCCGAAGCCCGACGACGAGTCGGCGCCGGCGAACTGCGATTCACGCCAGGCCAGCGTCGACGCGGTCGGCTGGCCCGCGTCGTCGGTGGCACCGCGAAAGGCCTGGGCCAGGCGGGACAGTTCCGGGTCGCCATGCGCATCGCACACCAGCAGCACGTCGCGCGCATAGACATCGCGCTTGAGCATCTTGCCGACATCGATGCCCTGGCCGAGCTCGCGCAGCAGCACGAAGTGCAGGCGGGTGGCGATCTGGAGGCGGTTCATGCGGGAGGAGGCGGCGGCAACACAGGAGCGGGCAAGTCGATTGTGCCGACCGTGCCCCCACTGAACATCCCCGGAATGCAGGCAAGCCCCGGTCATCGTGCACGCCGGCCTCGTGCCGCTATAGTGGTTCGCATCGAAACCGTGAGCGATTCATCACCACCATGATGCCCAGCCGTGTGAGCCTGGTCGACGTCGGCCCGCGCGACGGGCTGCAGAACGAGCAGCAGCCGGTGGCCACCGCCGACAAGGTCGCGCTGGTGCAGCGGCTGGTCGACGCCGGCCTGCGCGAGGTGGAGGTCACCAGCTTCGTCAGCCCGAAGTGGGTGCCGCAGATGGCCGACAACGCCGTGGTGATGGCCGGCATCCGCCGTGTGCCGGGCGTGCGCTACTCGGTGCTGACGCCCAACATGAAGGGCCTGGAGGCCGCGCTGCCGACAAGACCCGACGAGATCGTCGTCTTCGGTGCCGCCACCGAGGCCTTCAGCCAGCGCAACATCAACTGCTCGATCGCCGAGAGCATCGAGCGTTTTGCGCCGGTGGTGGCTGCAGCGCGCGCGGCCGGCATCAAGGTGCGCGCTGCGGTGTCATGCGCGCTCGGCTGCCCCTACCAGGGCGAGGTGTCGGCCGACGAGGTGGAGCATGTGGTGCGCCTGCTCAAGGACATCGGTGTGCAGCATTGCGGAATCGCCGACACCATCGGCGTGGGCACGCCGCGCCGTGCGCAGGCCGCGATGGAGCGGGCGCTCAGGCACTTTTCGCTCGACGAGGTGAGTGGTCATTTCCACGACACCTACGGGCAGGCGCTGGCCAACATCTATGCCTGCCTCGAGATCGGGCTGCATACCTTCGACGCCAGCGTGGCGGGCCTGGGCGGCTGCCCGTATGCGAAGGGTGCGACCGGCAACGTGGCCACCGAAGACGTGGTGTTCATGCTCGACGGCCTGGGTATCGAGACCGGCATTCAACTCGACCGGCTGGTCGACGCTGCCGAGTTCATCTCCGACCGGCTCGGCCGCGCACCGGTGTCGCGCGTCGGCCGCGCGTTGCTGGCCAAGCGCGGCAAGGCGTTGCTGTCGTGAGCAGCGGCAGCGGCGGGCCGACGAACGCCGTCGTCGGGCGCCCGGAGGGCTTCCAGCGCGTGGCGCAGGCGCTGCGCGCGCTCGCCCATCCGCACGAGCCGGTGTGGCTGGAGGTGGCGGCGCGCACCTCGCAGGAGGCGGCCGACGCGCTCGGCGTCGCCGTCGGTCAGATCGCCAAGAGCGTGATTTTCCGCCGTCGCGCCGACGACCAGGCCGTGCTGGTCATCGCCTCGGGCGACCGCCGCGTCGACGAGAGCAAGGTCGGCGCGATCACCGGAGCGCTGGGTCGGGCCGACGCCGAATTTGTCAAGGCGCGCACGGGCTTCGCGATCGGCGGGGTTGCGCCGCTCGCGCACAGCACGCCGCCGGTCACGTTGATCGACCGCGAGCTGTTCCGCTTCGCCGAGATCTGGGCCGCGGCGGGGCACCCGAACGGTGTCTTTCGACTGGCGCCGCAGGACCTCGTGCGCTACAGCGGGGCGCCGGTGGTCGACGTCGTGGTGGTGGCGGCATGAACAGCAGCGCGGCGGGCGTGCCGTCGCCTTGCGTCAACATCTGCCGCATGGATGCCGCCACCGGATTGTGCGAGGGGTGTCGGCGCACGATCGACGAGATCGCGACCTGGAGTTCGCTCGACGACGAGGGCAAACGCACCGTCTGGCGGCGCATCCAGGTGCGGCGACGCGACGCGCGCTCGATCGCCACCGCGACCGCCGTCAACAAAGGGCCGGCATGAAGCGCATCGCCTTCTGGTTCGACGTGATCTCGCCGTTCGCCTACTTGGCCTTCGAGCGTCTGCCGCAGGTGCTGGAAGGGTGTTCCTACGAGGTGCAGTACCGGCCGGTGCTGTTCGCCGGCCTGCTCAATCACTGGGGCCAGAAGGGCCCGGCCGAGGTCGAGCCCAAGCGGGCCTGGACCTTTCGCCACGTCGCCTGGCTCGCACACGAGCACGGCATCGAGATGCGCACGCCACGCCTGCATCCGTTCAATCCGTTGCCGCTGCAGCGGCTGGCGCTGGCCTGCTGCACCGAAGGCGACATGCCCAACCGGCGCATCGTGGAAGCACTGATGCACCATGTCTGGCACGGCGGCGAGGACGCCACCGACGCGGCCCGGCTGGCGGTGCTGGCGGCCGACCTGGCGCCGCAGCGTGATCCGGCGAGCGACTCGGTCAAGTCGCAGCTGCGCGCGCTGACCGACGAGGCGGTCGCCAAGGGCCTGTTCGGCGTGCCGACCTTCGAGCTTGACGGCCGCCTCTTCTGGGGACTCGACGCGCTGTCGATGCTGCGCGCCGCATTGCAGGACGATCGGTGGTTCGACGGGCCGGCCTGGGCGGAGGCCGCAGCGCCGCGTGCCGGCGTGCAACGGTCGCGCTGACCTCTTGCGTCGAGCGTCAGGCGCCGACGACGTGCCGTCCGTGTGTCAGTCGGCCCCGAGCGTGCGGTGTATGGGCGAGACCGACTTCGCGCCATCGCTGCGTGACTGCCGCGGCAGCAGGTCGGCCAGCACACACAGGCTCCAGCACAACCAGGCCGACCACAGGGTGTGACTCGGGTAATGGGCGCCGCGGGCCAGTTGCGCCCAGCCGAACAACGCGCCGAACACGCATACGCCGATCAGCCAGGCGCGCGCCAGTCCCGGGCGACTGCGCCGCCAGCCGAAGCAGATGCCGAAGAAGGCGAACGCGGCCACCGCATGCCCCGACGGGAAGCAGTGCCCCGGCCCGCCGTCGAGCGCGGACCAGCGCCAGTGCGGCACATAGGCGGCAACGCCGCCGAACTCCGTCAGGTCCCACGGGCAGCTGCTGTGCGTTAGCCGTTTCAGTCCGGGCACGAGTACCGTGCAGGCCAGTACCACGCCGATCCAGTACCAGCGCTCGCGCCGCGACGGGCCACCCTCGATCAGCGGCCGGATGGCGTCGGCCACCATCAGCGCCAGCACGACCCAGGCGAGCCAGCGGCCGCCCTGGTGCGCGACACCCGATGTGAGCCAGGTCTCGCGCCAGCCGAAGCCGCCGACGCCGCCGTACAGCCGCGCCGCGGCGAGGTCCCAGCCCGACCATTCCCACAACGCCAGGCCGAGCAGTGCCACGCCGGCGATCGCGGCATCGCGCGCCGGCACACGCGTCGCGGCGGGCGTCGTCATCGGCTTCCCTGGGCCAGCGCGGGCAGCCGGCATTCGTGCGTCAGGTCCCACGCCGGCTCGTACAGCGCCGTTGTCACGCCGAGCAGGCCGAGCAGCGTATGGAACAGGTGATCGTGCGCTGCCGGCTTGGCGGCCCTGCGGCGCAGGCAGTCGGCGTCGAGCGCGCTCGACGCGCGCAGTCCGTCGGACAGCCACATCACCATCGGCACGCGCGTCTGCTCCGATGGCGCGATGGCGTACGGCATGCCGTGCAGGAACAAGCCCTTCTCGCCGAGCGACTCGCCGTGGTCGGACACGTAGACAAGCGCCGAGTCGACGCTGCCCGCGCGGGCGCGCAGCTGCGTGATCAGGCTGGCCAGCACGTGATCGGTGTAGAGCAGCGCGTTGTCGTAGGCGTTGACGATCTCCTCGCGCGAGCAGCGCTGCAGGTCGTCGAACTCGCAGGCCGGTGTGAAGCGCGCGAACGCGCCCGGATAGCGGCGAAAGTACGACGGTCCGTGGTTGCCGAGCTGGTGCAGCACCAGCAGCTGCACGCCGGTGGCCTTGTCGAGCCGCTTGTCCAGCCCGTACGCCAGGCCTTCGTCGAGGCAGCGCCCGTCGTTGCACAGGCCCGGCGCGTTGAGCGCCTGCACGCTGTCGTTGGGCAGCCCGTCGCACACCCCCTTGCAGCCCGACTGGTTGTCGCGCCAATGCACGGCCACCCCGGCGCGTGCCAGCACGTGCAGCAGGCCTTCGCTGCCGCGGATGCGCGCCTCGTCGTAGTTGCGGCGCCCGACCGGCGCGAACATGCACGGCAGCGACACCTCGGTGTTGGTGCCGCAGCTCGTCACGTCGCTGAAGTTGATCACCGGCAGCGTGGCCAGCTGCGGTGTGGTCTGGCGAGCGTAGCCGTTGAGCCCCCAATTGGCCGCGCGTGCCGTCTCGCCGACCACCAGCACCACCAGCAGCGGACGCGGGCGCGACGCCCAGTTGGTGGCAGGCTTGGCGTCCAGGCCGATCGGCTGGCGCGGCCGGGCCGCACCCTGCGCGTCGGCGGCGACGACCGCGCCGATCGACCACACCATGTTTGCCGGCGTGATCAGGTAGCGCACCTCGCGGTGGTTGCGCATCAGCGAGGCCATCGGCTGAAAGACGGCGATCAACGCCAGCGCGGCAGTCGCCAAAGCGGCCAGCAGCATGCCCAGTCGCACCAGGGTGGCGCGCGGCCAGCGGTGGTTGACGACGCGCACCCGCCACAGCAGCAGCAGCGGCAGCACCGCGTACAGCAGGAGCTGCCACAACAGCGCCGGCGCCAGCAGTTCGCGCGCCTCGGACACGTCGGTGCGCAGCACGTTGCGCAGCATCGACGGGTCGAGATAGACACCGAAGCGGCCCATGTAGTGCGTGGCCAGCGCGGTGGCCACGATCATCACCGCCAGCACCGGCTTGACCGTCCAGCGGTTGCACACCAGCGCCAGCAGCAGGAAGTGCACCGTCACCAGCAGCACCACGATGGCGAGCACGAAACCCCAGGTGGCAGCGCTGGCGCTGTCGCGGCCATGCACGACGGCGCTAAAGAAGGGTCGGTTGGCCGCCAGCGCCCAGAACACGCTGGCCGCGAGCAGCACCTGCTCGACGGTGGCGGGAATGACGAAGCGGGCGTCCCGGTCGACGGGCGTGCGTCCGTCGTGTGCGGGCATAGCAGACATCGTTTCTATTGGGCCACGGGGGGCTGAAGTGTGCCTGAAGCGGGTGCGGGCATTTGACGTCGCGCAATGGTGCGAAACTGATCTCCGTGACAAGGTCTTGCCGGTTGCCGAAGCGATGCGTCTGTTGTTGATCGAAGACGACCTCATACTGGGTGAGGGACTGCGCGACTTTCTGCGTACCGACGGCCATCAGGTCGAATGGGTCGAGCGCCTGGAGCAGGCCGAGGCCTTTCGCGGCGACCCGTTCGATGCGCTGCTGGTCGACTGGCAGCTGCCCGACGGCTCCGGGCGCGACTGGATCGCGGCCCGCCGCGCCCGTGGCGACATGACGCCGATGCTGATGCTCAGTGCGCGCGATTTGCTGGGCGACCGGGTGGCGGGCCTCGACAGCGGGGCCGACGACTACCTGGTCAAGCCGTTCGCGCCCGAGGAGCTGGCGGCGCGGCTGCGAGTGATCGGGCGGCGGCGTGCCGGCGCCAGCCAGGCGCTGCTGCGTTTCGGGTCGGTTCAAATCGATCTGGCCGCGCGCGCGGCCAGTGTGGACGGCGTGCGCGCCGAGTTGACCGCGCGCGAGTGGGGGCTGCTCGAGGCACTGGCGCTGCGCGCCGGGCGCATCGTGTCCAAGCCCGACCTCGAGCATCTGGTCTTCACCGGCCACAGCGAGGTGTCGAGCAACGCGCTCGAGGTCCATGTGTCGAGCCTGCGGCGTAAGCTGGGCCGCGACCTGATCGAGACGGTGCGCGGCATGGGCTACCGCATCGACGCCCCCGCGTCGTGACAGCCGGCTCGACGGACGCCGCGCAGCCCCGGCTGCCGTCGATCCGGCGGCGGGTGGCGCGGGCGCTGCTGGGCTGGTCGCTGTTCGCCGGGCTGGCGGTCGCGCTGGCGGTCGCCATGGCGGTGCAGGAGGAGGTCGACGAACTGCTCGACGACACGCTGCGGGCGTCGGCCGACGTGCTCGGCGGGCTGCTCGCCACGCAGGCCGACGGCATGGTCGCCGGGCGCGCGCCGATGGCCCGGACGAGCAGTGGGAATGGCACCGATGAACGGTTTGCCTGGCAGCTGATCGGCGCCGACGGCGCGGTGCTGCTGCGCTCGCCGCGGGCGCCGGCCGAGCCGTTTCGCGCGCCGCACGGCGCGGGCTTTGCCGACACGCCGCACTGGCGCGTCTTCGGCCAGGCCCTGGGCGGTGGACGGCTGCTGGTGGTGGCACAGTCGCGCACCGAACGCGCAGAGGCCCGCTTCGAGGCCGGCATCCATGCCGTGCTGGCTGCGCTGGCGGTTGGCTTGCTCGGCTACGTGTCGCTGCGCGCAACGCTACGACACGAACTGGCGCCACTGCAGACGCTGTCGCAGCGCCTGAGCGGCTTCGACCCGCTGCAGGGCAGCGCGTCGCTCGGCGGCGCCGAGCGGGCTGAGCTGGCGCCGGTGCACGGTGCCATCAACGGTCTGGCGCAGCGGCTGGCGCGCCGTGTCGCCAGCGAACGTGGCTTCAGCGCGCATGCAGCGCACGCGTTGCGCACACCGCTGGCCGGCATCGATGCGCAGCTGGCGGTCGCCCAGCGCGAATGTCCGCCTGCGCTGCTGCCGCGGCTGACACGGGTGCGCGACGCCACCCGACGCCTGCAGCAGGTGGTGGCGGCGCTGCTGGCCCTCTTTCGCAGCGGTGCCGAGCCGCAGCGGCAGCGCGTCGCGCTCGACGCGCTGGTCGGTCGCCTGCCGCTCGAGGGCATCACGGTGCAGGTGCAGCCCGGCGCGGTCGTGGATGCCGACCCCGACCTGCTGGCCGCTGCGCTGCTGAACCTGCTCGACAACTCGCTGCGCCACGGCGCGGTGCACGCCCGGCTCGACGCGCCGGCGGCCGATTGCGTGCGCCTGCACGACGACGGCCCGGGCGTGCCGAGCGCACGCCGACAGGCGCTGCAGGCCGCCATCGGCGACGCGCGCTACGAAGGCCAGACCGGTCTCGGCCTGATGCTCGCGGACGTGGTGGCGCGCGCCCACGGCGGTCAGCTCGTGCTGCCCGAGCCGGACGACGGGCGCGGCTTCGTCGTCGAGCTGCGCCTGGGCGCGTCGGGCGAGCCGCCTTCGCTGACATCACACTGACATCGCGCCGCCCTCGCCGCGGTCGCGACGCGGCACCGCCGCCGGGCCTGCTGCCGGCCATGTGTCAGTTTGTGTTGGCTTGGCGTCAGAGCATGGTCAGTCGCCTGCCCAATGATGCGCCCCTCAAGCCGGACGCCGTCCGAATAGGAGACAGCATGGAAGTTCAACTCGCGCAAAAGATTGCGAGCCACCCGAAGTACCAGGAACTCAGGGCCAAGCGCTCGAGTTTCGGCTGGTGGCTCACGCTGCTGATGATGATCGTCTACTACGGCTTCATCGTCTTGGTGGCATTCGACAAGCCGTTCCTGTCGCAGCGGCTCGGTGCCGGCGTCATGACGGTGGGCATGCCGATCGGCCTGTTCGTCATCGTCTTCACGATCGTCATCACCGGCATCTACGTGCGGCGCGCCAACGGCGAGTTCGACCAGCTGACCCGTGAAATCCTCGAGGACGCCGCCAAATGAACCGCAGTCATCAACTGATAGGCGCGCTGCTCGCGCTGCTGGCCACCGGCGCGGCCGTGGCGGCCGGCGCCGACCTCGGCCAGGCCGCCAAGCAGGCCACCAACTGGACCGCCATCGGCATGTTCGCGACCTTCGTCGCCGGCACCTTGTGGATCACCAAGTGGGCTGCGGCCAAGACCAAGTCGGCCGCTGACTTCTACACCGCCGGCGG